>Ga0255779_1001089_pt1 | contig 32027 bp, 27 predicted proteins | sample 011ome_21_FD_179977 | JGI IMG/M metagenome (GOLD analysis project Ga0255779, IMG submission 179977) | Coastal salt marsh microbial communities from the Groves Creek Marsh, Skidaway Island, Georgia - 011508AT metaG (version 2) | ecosystem: Environmental > Aquatic > Marine > Intertidal zone > Salt...
GCGAGGCCTTAGCGCGTTCGATGCGGTACTTACGCAGCCGATCAAAGTCGACACGCTCTTCGTAGTCGACTCCCATGTGCCCCTGGGTGGGGATGGGGCGGTTTGGGTCAAGCGCCATTTTCGGGTTCCAATCCGTCGGTGATCGGCGAGTTCTCCGAGGTGAGCTCCATGCCCGCTTCCTTTGCCACGCGCAAAATCAACGTGGCGAAATCATCCTCGGTGTTTCCGTGGTCCACTTCGTCCGCGACGATGTCGCGAGTTGCTTGGGCGATCGGCATTGACACCCCAAGCTTCTGGGCCGCATCGAGGCCAAGATCGAAGTCCTTTTGCAACAGGGGCATGGTGAAGGTGGCCGCGAAGTCAAGGTTGACCATGGCGGGCGACTTGTACTTGGTGAATACCGAACCCATGACGGAGTCGTTAAGGAAGTTCAGGAAGGCTTCGCGCGTCACGCCGCCCTTCTCCGCCAGAACCGTAATTTCAGCAACAGACTGGGTGACTACACCAAGCAGCACGTTGTGGGCAATCTTTACGAGACGCGCGACTTCGCCTTCACCGACATAGGTGACTCCGCGGCCAAAGTGAGCGATGACCGGCGCAACTGCCTCGTAGGCGGCTATAGGGCCAGAGACCGCTACGGTGAGCTTTCCTGCGGCGATAACGGCAGGGTTTCCACTCACGGGGGTGGCGAGAAATTCTGAGCCCTTAGCGTTTGCTGCTGCGCGAATCTTTTCTGATGCTTCAACGGAGACAGTCGACGAGTCCGCGATGTACTTGGGCGCATTGTTGCCCGTAAGAAGGCCTCCGTCGCCCAGCATGACGTGTTCGAGGTCCTTATTGGCAGACACCATGCTGAACACTAGGTCACGGTCAGAGAGCTCGACGGGGGAGTCGACGATGGTCGCGCCTAATTCAGTGAGGGGTTCTGCTTTCGCCCTCGTGCGGTTGTACACCGCGACGTCGTAGCCAGCGCGGAGCAGGCGAGTGGCGAGCTGGTAGCCCATGCGTCCAGCGCCAATCCATCCAATGGTCAAGTTCTCAGAGCTCATAGTGGGCGATCTTCCTGGTAAGTGGTCGTCTGAAGTAGGTGGCGATTGTCGACCAGGCCCCTTCGCCACCTGGTTTTCTCCGGTGAAGCGACCGAATGTCGAAGGGGCCGAAACCGAACGCAATCGATTGCGTAAAACAGTACTCTGATTGGCCCCGTGTGTCAACAAGACGGGGCTCTGATTGGGGCCAGCCTTACTGCTTAGTCGGTTTCTTGGCGGGTCCTGTTGAACCGCGGGTGACCAAGGAAACTGGAAGGGTAACCACCACTTGGTCTTTCTTGTCGTTTTGGATAGCGTCCACCAGCAAACGCGCTGATTCTGTTCCAATTTCCTCGAGAGGAACTTTGATGGTGGTGAGGCCAGGACTGAATTCTTCCGCAAATGGCATGTCGTTGAAGCCGATTACCGAGATGTCATCAGGGCATGAAAGTCCGTGGCGTCTTATGGATCTCAATGCGCCCAGGGCCAACAAGTCATTACTCGCCTGTACAGCCGTGAACGATTGACGGGCGGCGAGAAGCGTGTCCATGGCTCCTTCGCCCTCCGAAGCAGTAAGGGCTCCTGCGCTCACCACTTGATATCGGATTTTCGCGTCCTCACAGGCGCGGGTGAAGGCCTCTCTACGGTTGTGCGAGGTTGAGTAGTTGTCTGGCCCTGCAATGTGGACGATGGTCTTGTGCCCAAGTTTCTTCAGGTAATGCACTGCAGTCGTAATACCGCTGAAATCATCGCCTGTAACGTGGGGATAGGGGGTTCCGCCACCTCCGCGGTTCGCCATCACCGCCGTAACGCCTTGTTCGTAGAGGTCGGGCAGCATGGAGTGATTGTCGATACCGGTAGCGATGATGAGGCCGTCGACTCTACGCTCTAGAAGGGAAGTGACGGTGGCCCTCTCCAGGGGTTCTTTTCCATCCGTGTTCGCGAGAAGCGCGGTATAGCCTCGGGGAGCCAAGTAGTTTTCAATTCCTCGAATCATGGGCGGAAATATCGGGTTCGTGAGGTCAGGAATAATCACCCCCACGGTCATCGTGAGGTTTGTCCGGAGGCTTCGCGCCATAGCGTTTGGCACGTAGCCCAGCGCCTTAGCGGCCTTCTGCACCCGCTTCACCGTGGCGGCGCTGACTTGAGATTGGGTGGCCGAATTGAGGGCACGTGAGACCGTTGCAGGGTGCACTCCCGCAGAGCGCGCCACATCGGCAATGGTGATCGGCTTAGACATACCTACACCTTAACTTTCTTGGTTCTGCGTGTGGCGTCGGACTTGACGCACTTGTTCCCCGCCCAACTCACTGAGCGTAGAACAATCGATTGCAAATTTCTAGCCTTTTTGAGCTCGTGCTGGCCCACAAAACAGTTTGGGGGCCGAGCTGCGCTCGGCCCCCAACCGTGTGTGGTGTTGTGCCTACTTCGAGTAGTACTCGTAGTGAGGGCCACGCCATAGCGGGTTGACCGTGAAGTCCTCCAGCCAGGTGCGGTAAGGGAAGGCGAGGCCTTCCTGAGCCGCGTATACCCACATCGGGTCCTCATACAGCAGCTGCTGAAGCTCCGAGTAGATGGCCAGACGCTCATCCGGGTTCACAGTCGCCTTACCGGCATCAATCAGCTCGGCAATCCGGTCCGGGTCCTCATAGGCGTCACGCATGCCGTGCTTTTCACCCCAGTCACCGTCTGGGTGCTGGTGCGGGTCGAAGAACTGGTGCGGGTCAGCTCCCGGGTCGGCGTTCTTTACCCAGAGGGCAAACGGCACGGGGTCCGCACCCAGGTTCTCGTCGAACTGGGTCTCCGCTTGGCTGACGACGTTGACGCGGAAGTTGGGGTTCAACTTCTCAATACCGTCCTTCATCAACAGGGCAACACCCTCGAACTCGGGCTCTCCGGCCTGGACCAGTACGGAGACGGTGAAGCCTTCCTCCCAGTACGGAGTCTGCTCCATCAGCTCTGCTGCCTTGTCAAGGTCGTACTCGTAGATGGGAGCGTTCTCGTCATACCCAAACACACCCTGGGGGATGTAGGAGGTGTAACGAGCACCGTATCCGTCGAGGAACGAGTTGATGTAGGTGTCGTAGTCAAACGCGTAGTTGAACGCCTGACGGATGCGCTTGTCAGCGAAGAAGTCGGCGGGAATCGTGTCGCTCGCCGGCAGGTTGTCCGAGCGCATGTTGAAGCCAAGGTGAATCGGCTCCAGCAAAAGGCCGCCCTCGAAGATGGCGACGCCCTCGACACCTTCGACGTCGGTGACGTTCGAGGGGGAGAGGTCGATGATGTCCGCGTCACCTGCCTGCAAAGCAAGCACACGTGAACTCTCCTCGGGGGTGATGTCCCAACGGACAGCAGCCCTGGCATTGTCGCCCCAGTAGTCCTCGAAGATTTCCATCGTCAACGACTCTCCGCGACGCCATTCTCCGAAGGTGTAGGGACCAGTTCCGACCATGTTGGCGTCCATCCACTCGCTCGGGGTGTCGGCCTCAACGCCACCGTTTGCTTCCACAGCCTCGGGGCTTACCACTGAAGCAGCGGGGTTGAGCACCACGGAGTAGAGGAACGATGCGTCGGGTTCAATCAGCTGCACCTCGATAGTGAAGTCATCGATGGCGACGACCGATTCAATGGAGTCGACTAGTGCCCCAGCCTGACCTTCAGGCAGGTTCATCGTCATCACGCGCTCCCATGAGTACACGACGTCCTCGGCGGTGAAGTCAGTTCCGTCGTGGAACACCACGCCCTCACGGAGAGGGAAGGTGTAGGTGAGGCGGTCTTCACTCACCAGGCCATTCTCGGTGGTCGGAACTTCAGTTGCGAGAGAGGGGATGAGATCTGGGCCCTCGGGGCCCACATCTACCAAGCGCTCGTAAACGTTGTCGATAAAGGCCTCACCCTTCTCTCCTTGCTCCGCGCGAGCGGGGTCCAAGCTGGCGGGTTCACCGTTTTGGTGGTGAACAATCACACCGGCGTTGCGGATTTCACCGCTGCTCGCCGCGCCGCCGCCTGCAGAGCTGCAAGCGGAGAGGACGAGACCGAGTGCTGCGACTCCCGCGGCGACGGCCATGCCTCTTGGCCGAACACCGAGAAAAGCGGCATCGCTCTTCATTTCAGTACCCATATTTCTTACCTTTCTATTGTGATTTGTTCGAATCGAGTTCGGGAAGGGCGCCTAGCTGTTGCGTCCTCGTGCAGGAAGACCAACGGCCTTCCTGCATTTGTTCGAGCTCTGCGTCTGAAACCTCGACAAAGCTCATGTCAACCGAGGCGCCCTCGACGGCTACTGGCCTATCCAGCGCGTCGTGGGCAGACAATTGACCAACCCGTGTGGCAAATTGTGTTGCCGAATCGGCTTGGTCAAATTCAATTCGCACTGAGAAATCACTCGAGCGCTGCACGCGAGTGATGGTCTCAAAAAGGACGGGAGCGTGGCGTTCTGTGTCGGTAAGTACGTCGTCTACCGACCAACCGCATTCCGCCTTCGCTAAGGGGCAACGCGGGTGGAGGCGGCATCCTCGTGGCGGGTTAATGGGGTTGGGGACAGTGCCGGAGAGGTCCCACTTTTCGCGCTCGTCATCGTCTTCCAGGGATGGGTTTGAATCGCGAAGAATGCGAGTGTAGGGATGGAGAGGGTTATTGAAGACGTCTGCGGTGGGGCCAAATTCAGCGATTTGACCTAGATACATCACGGCGATGCTGTCGGCCATGTGCTGCACCACACCCAGATCGTGGGTGATGAAGAGATAGGTCAGGCCCATGTCCTTCTGAAGTTCCACGAGAAGGTTCAAAATTTGGGCCTGTACCGACACGTCCAGCGCACTGGTGGGTTCATCCAGCACCACGAACTCGGGGTTTAGGGCCAGGGCGCGGGCAATAGAGATCCGCTGACGTTGGCCTCCCGAGAACTGGTGGGGGTAGCGCAGAAGGTGCTGTCGCCCGAGGCCCACCTTTTCCAGAAGCTCCACAACTTTCTCATCCAGGTCGTCTCCCGAGGCTTCGTGGTGCACCCGCAGGGGTCGCCCCACAATGTCGCGTACAAGCTGACGGGGGTTGAGGGAAGAGAAGGCGTCTTGGAACACGACTTGGCAGTTGCGTCGGTAATGGCGCTGTTTCTCTTTAGACATGGAACCCAGAAGGTTGTTTTCCTTCAGGCGTTTGAGTGTGGCCTGGTCTGCCTGTCCCATCTCTTTTGGCGAAAGGGAACTGAGCCGATCAATTTCCTTCTGATCCTCAGGCGAGACATCAACCCACAATTCACCATTCGTCGGGGCCACGAGTCCAGAAATCACCCGTCCCAGTGTGGTCTTGCCACATCCAGACTCTCCGACCAATCCCAGGGTCTGACCGCGGGGAATGGACAGGCTCACGCCATCGACGGCACGCACATAGCCGGTCACTTGCTGGAGTAGGCCTTCCTTGACGGGGTAGTGCACCTTGACGTCACGCATGCTCAGCACAGCGTCGGTAGCTCCGCCAAGCAGGTTGGACTGAGTGTTGTTGAGCATGGTCATCGTGAGGGCTTCCCTTTCACGGTTGCAGCAACGGGCATGAAGTCAGCGGGCACTCCCAGGCTCTCCGCACTGTCGAATCGGTGGCACGCGACAGTGCGACCGGGCCCTGTGGTCAGCGGAACAGGGATTACACTTCTGCACGCTGCCGAGGCGAATTCGCAGCGGCTAGCAAAGTGGCACTGCGCGGGGGGATCGATGAGTTGTGGCACCGTACCCGGAATGGCGGCCAGCTCCCCCCGCGGCGTGGCGGCGCGGGGAATGGCGTCCAGAAGACCCTGGGTGTAGGGGTGTTGGGGTGAGGCGAGAACGTCGGCAGACGGCCCCATTTCGACGATTCGACCGGCATACATCACGGCGACCCGGTCGGCGAATTCCCGAACCAATGAGAGGTCGTGGGTAATGTAGAGAATTGCCATTCCGCGGCGCTGCTGCATCTGGTGTATCAGCTCCAAAATGCGCGCCTGGATGGTCACATCGAGCGCAGTAGTTGGCTCATCCGCAATCAAAAGGTCGGGGTCACAGGCGAGCGCCTGAGCAATCATGACCCGCTGCTTCATGCCGCCAGAGAGCTCGTGAGGGTAGCTCTGCATGATTTTGCGCGGATTGGGAATTCCGGTGTCGGCGAGCGCGTCCATGACCGATTCGTCAATGGCTTTCTGCAGTCTCTTAGACGCACCCCGGGAGGTGACGTCGAATACGATTTTCTGAAACGCGTTCGCTCGCTGTTGGGCGACACGCTGGGCCAACCGAGAGGGCTTTGAGTCAGCCATTTCAGCGTTTTCAAACAGCATCGACAACCGGTGCTCGCCAAAAACCTCGGCAAGCTGACGACCGATGGTGAGACCCGGATTGAGTGCTTTGCCCGGGTCTTGGAAAATCATTGAAATCCGGTCGCCACGAATCGCACGCACCTCTTTGGGCGAGGACGACAAGATGTCGGTCTCACTGTCGTTTGCGTTGCGCAGGAACACCTCGCCGGAGGCGTATTCCCCGGGAGGCTCTGGCACGAGGCGGAGGATCGAACGGGCCGTGACACTCTTTCCACATCCGGTTTCTCCCACGAGGGCGAGGGTCTCGTGGGGTTTGATGTCGAAGGAAACGTGGTCGACGGCGTGGGCCACACCTTTGGAGGAGCGGAAGTGGACACTCAGGTCTTCCACTCGCAACAGCGTGGTGTCACTCATTAGCGGCCCTCCGTCTTCGGGTCGAGAACGTCGCGTAGTCCATCTCCGACCAAGTTGAATGCCAAGGCCCACAGCACGATGGCGAGGCCTGCGAAAGTGGATACCCACCATTCGCCAGCCAGCAGGCCGGACTGACCTGCGCTCACCATGGCGCCCCACTCCGTGAGTCCTGCCTGCGCAAGACCGATGAAGCTCAGGGTGGCGCCAATGAGCACCACGTTGCCCATGTCCAATGTGGCCTGGACCACAAGGGGTGTCACGGCGTTCGGTAAAACATCTTTTCGGTAAATGTTCCAGGTGGAATCTCCGGTGACTCTGGCTGCGGCGACATATTCCGCTTGTTTGATCCGGATGATCTCACCGCGAATAATACGGGCGTACTTAACCCAAAACACGGCTGCCAGAGCGAGGATGATGTTGCGGAAAGACGGCCCCAGCACCGCTGCGATCGCGAGAGCGAAAATCAGCTCGGGGATCGAGAGGAACACGTCGACAAGCCGCATCAGGAAGTTGTCGAGTCGACCCCCCCGCATCGCCGCGACGCTGCCGATGATGGCCCCGAAGACCAAGGTGAAGCCCACCACGGTGAGAGAAAGCTGCAGCGACAGCCTGGAACCCCAAATGATGCCGTAGAGGACGTCACCGCCCTGAGAGTCTGTTCCCAGCACGTGGCCGTCGATTCCGGGTGGGGAATCGATGTTGGCCCAGTCGCGGGGACTTTGATAGGCATCGGGCTGATTGGGCTCGGTCAGTAGTGGTGCGAGAAGAGCCATGAGGAAAAAGGCGCCAATGATGACCATGCCCAGCACGGTGAGGGGGTTACTGAAGACTTCGCGGGCGACTTCTTTACGACGCGTCCATTTGACGCTCATTACCGACTGCTTCGACTCGTCGATTGCTGCCGCTGCTGTGAAGTTACTCATCCGCCCAACACCACCCTGCGGTCGAGGTACGCATAGGCGATATCCACGGCGAGATTGACAGTCATGAAGATGACTGCGGTAACCAAGACGTAGGACATGATGGTCGCCTGATCTCCCGAGAGAATCGCACTCGTCACCCACTGGCCTAGACCTGGCCAGCGGAAAATGAGCTCGACGGCAACCGAACCTTGGAGGAGAAACCCGAAACTAAGGCCAATCACGGTGATGGTGGGCACCAGCGCATTACGACGAGCGTGGCGCTTGATGACGACGCCCTCTGGCAGGCCCTTCGAACGCGCCGCGTCGACATACTCCTCGGAGAGGGCTTCGACCATCGACGAGCGCATCATACGAACGATGATGGCCATCGCTCCAAAGGCAAGAACCGTCGCGGGTAACACCAGATGTCGAAGTGCGTCGAGCAGCGCTGCTGGATTGCCCGCGAGTATCGCGTCGAGTGTGTAGAGCCCTGTGGGGTGACCAATCGAGTTCCAGATCTCAGTCGTTGAGCGGCCGAGGGGGAACCAGTCGAGCCAGAGATAGAACGGGACGAGCAGAAGAAGGCCAAACCAGAAGGTGGGCGTGCTCGCACCCAGAATCGAAAAAAGCCGGGCCATGTGGTCCGGGCCCTTATTACGACGAACCCCAGCGATGGTGCCGAGTGCAATGCCTCCGAGAATCGCGATAATGGCTGCCGCGAGGGCCAATTCGAGCGTGGCGGTCATTTTGTCACCGATGACGGCGGTGACCGGGGCGACCGAGACACCAGACCAGCCGAGATCGCCCCGGAGCAGTCCCCCCAGCCAGGCCGCGTACTGCACGGGGATGGGTTGGTCGAGCAGGTATCGCGCTTCGAGGGCGGCGACTTCATCCGGCGTCATGTTCGGAGTGGCGTAGATACCGACAGGTGAGCCGGTGAATCTTGTCAGCGTGAACACGACCACACTCACACCGAGCATGATGAAGGGCAATAGGACTAACCGACGTATCAGATAGTCGCGTACCTGCATTCGAGCCTCCGTTGGCTAGTAGCTAACATCAATCGCACAATTTCTGCAATCGATTGTGTAACACCATAACACTTCCGTCCGAGTCCGCAAGTCCAGCAAACTTCAGCCAGAAAACAAGCCCTCCGAGCGCGACTATCGAGCGACTAAGGCCTCGATGGCGTTGGCGGAAGGCCGATACGCGCCGGCCGCTGAGCGAATCTGGGAGAGAACCTCGAGGTCCTCGGCCACCACATGATGGTCAGAGAGGCAGCCGAAATCGGGGGAGCGAAGCAGAGCGATGTATTCGCGGTTCGCCAAAGCGGGCGCCTGAGCAGTCAGCAGGTCAAGAACATCTTGAGTCTCGAGCTCCACAATCGCACGCGTAGCCTCCTCCCACATCTCCAGAAACAATTCGATGCGAGGCGCAAGGGTGTGCCCGATTTGGGCGAGCACGGTTCCGACGTAACGGTCGGACACGTCTCGCGACGTCGCCCAGCAGGTGAGCCCCTCCTTCTCGGCGTTTATCGCGGCCTCAGCGTTGAGCACCGAGCCCTGAATCGACCCGGTTCGAATGGCCTCGAGACGCTTGGGGGTGGCTCCTACTGCCTCAAAGTTCACGCTGGTCTTGTCCACGCCTAAGTGATCGAGCATGGAGAGAAGCAAGAGGGCAAAACCGGAACTCATGACGTCCACGCCCAGCGTTGCTCCGGCGAAGTCCTCGACTGAGCTAATCGACGAATCGGTATAGAGGGCAAGTCTGAGGCCTCGATCAATCGGGCGCAAGAAGCACAGGTCTAGTTGTTCGCCAAGCGGGTTTTCCGCTGTTGTGGCGTATAGGAGGACGTTATCGGGACTAGTAATGGCGACATCCATCTCGCCTTTCCGCAGCGAATCGAATTGAGCGGGCGAGGATGGCACCCTTTCAGTAACCCAGTCAATGCCGAAGCGTTGGTCGAGCCCCAATGCCCGAGCGACCGAGAGAACCCCAGACTCGCTGAACTGACCGATTCGAATAATGTCCTCGTTACTGCGCACCCAATGCTCCTCGTCTGAGTCTCCTCCACGCTAGACAGGTTGTCTGACGTGTGGCCCACAGGTTACCTGAAATTCGCAAACGATTGCGGGTATTCGCTGAGGTCCCGCCCAAAGCTTGGTCTGGCGTTGAGCCACCGCTAGCTGTGGAGCGGCGCCCAAGATTTTCACGCTCTTTGATTCTCCCGAGGTGGAGATAACTGACCCAGACCCGCGGAAGTTACTGGGGTGGGGCTCCGTGGGTACGGGGGTGAGAGAAAAACGCGAAGTCTAAGACGGGGCGTTGGCTAGGTACATACCGGTTATTTAACAGAGTCTAAAGCGATTCAATGACAAGCGCCGAGCCTTGCCCGCCCCCCCCGCAAATACCGGCCGCGCCCAACTCTCCCTTTCCTTGGACGCCCAATTCTCGTGCAAGTGTGCCCACGATTCTCGCCCCAGAGGCACCGATGGGATGCCCCAGGGCGATACCTCCTCCATGCCGATTAACAATCGAGGAGTCAACACCAAGGTCAGCCGTAGATTGCAGAACCACGCTGGCAAAAGCTTCATTGATTTCGACAGCACGCAACTCAGAAACGGGCCTTCCAATTTTCTTGAGAGCGGCGACGATCGCCGAGGACGGTTGTGAGTGCAACTGGGTGTCGGGTCCGGCAACGAAGGCGTGGGACACAATTCGCGCCAACCCTCTAATACCGCGCGACTCGGCGGCTTCCTCATTCATCAGCACGACACACGCAGCTCCATCAGATATCTGCGAGGCGTTACCAGCGGTGATCGTTCCCGTCGAACTGAATGCGGGCCGCAGCGAGCCCAGTGTCTCGACAGTGGTGTCGGAGCGGATTCCCTCATCCTCGCGAAATACTGCCGTTTCTTTGCGGCTCTTCACTTCGACTTCGGCAAGTTCGCCCTCGAAGAACTCCGAGCTATTTGCTGCTCTTTGATGTGAAAGGGCGGCCCACCGGTCTTGAGCATCCCGCTCCCAACCTCTTTCCAAATTTCCCGAATCAGTTGAGAAGCCCATTGAACAGTGGCCAAAAGCGTCCGTCAATCCGTCAAATTCCAGTGAATCGACTATTTCCGCGGACCCATATTTGGTTCCGGTTCGAGAATGACGCAGAAGGTGTGGCGCATTTGACATAGATTCTTGGCCGATGCACACGACGATGGATGCCTCGCCGTTCTGAATCAGGCGGTGTCCGTAGGTTATCGCTTCCATCCCTGAAAGACAGACAGCATTGAGGGTGATGGCTGGTACGTGAAGAGGAATGCCAGCCGATACCGCTGTTTGACGCGCCGGGTTTTGTCCGGCCCCCGCTTGAAGGACCTGGCCAGCGACACAAATATCAACTTCTCCGGGGTCGAGGCCGGCGTCATTTAGGGCTGATTTCAGCGCTGTCGCCCCGATATCGCTTGCGGCGAGTCCGGAAAGTGAGCCAAGAAAGCGACCAAACGGAGTTCTTCGATAGGCGACGATGATTGTCATGCGACACCTCCGGGTGAAGCTGGACCGACTACCAGATCTTTTGCCAACCGAAATGGAGCGTCGGTGGCGCTTCTAATATCTTCGACACTGAGGCCCGGCGCAATCGACCTGAGGAGCAGCCCGTCCGAGTCGATGTCAAACACCGCACGATCTGTGATGACTCGGTCGACAACCCCTTTACCCGTGAGAGGCAGTGAACATTCTCTAACAAGTTTTGATGAGCCATCCTTGGATACGTGGTCTGTAATCACGATTACTCGGGGAGTGCCCGCGACCAAATCCATCGCCCCGCCCATGCCTTTGACCAGCTTTCCGGGAATGGTCCAGTTAGCGAGGTCGCCGTGTTGTGAAACTTCCAAAGCGCCCAAAATCGCTACCTGAACATGACCCCCCCGGATCATCCCGAATGACGTAGCGGAGTCGAAGGTGCTTGCCCCCGGCATTAGAGTCACGGTTTGCTTTCCTGCATTGATCAGGTCTGGATCTTCCTCCCCTGTGTAGGGAAAGGGGCCCATCCCCAAAATTCCGTTTTCTGACTGAAGCGTGATCTTGACGCCATCGGGAAGGTGGTTCGCGACCAAAGTGGGAATTCCAATACCAAGATTCACATACTGACCAGTGACCAGCTCGGAAGCCGCAATCGACGCCATTTCATCTCTAGTCCACATCAGGAGATTCCCCTTTCTCGGACGGTGAGCTGCTCGATATGTTTCGTCCTGTCTTCCGCGACGACGATTTTTTGAACGAAAACTCCGGGCGTCATTATTGTGTCGGGTTCCAAAAATTCGTCAGACAGAATCTCCACCTCGGCGATGGTCATCGTGCTTGCCATCGCGACAAGGGGATTGAAGTTGCGCGCAGCCAAACGGTAAATCAGATTCCCTTCCGAGTCACCTTTCCATGCCCGCACCAGAGAGATATCCGTTCTAATGCCATACTCCAAAATGCACGGCCGCCCGTCGAAATCTCGCGTTTCTTTCCCGTCTGCAACTGGGGTGCCTGCGCCGGTCGGAGTGTAAAACGCCGGTATTCCCGCGCCACCTGCTCGAAGGCGCTCTGCGAGGGTTCCTTGGGGCACAAATTCAACTTCCAGTTTCCCATTCAGGAACTGCTCTGCGAAGAGTTTATTTTCTCCAACGTAAGAAGACAGGACTCGCGATACTTGACCGTTCTCGAGAATCACGCCCAAACCCTTGCCGTCAACCCCCATATTGTTCGACACGATTGTCAGGTCTTTCACTCCGCTGTCCCGAAGAGCTGCGATGAGGTTGATCGGAATGCCGGATAATCCAAATCCACCGACCGCAACGGTCATGCCATCACGGACTGAGCCTGCGAGAGCTTCAGCGGCAGATGCGTTGATTTTTGTCAACTTGTCCTCCTCGGTTTTTTAGGGGTGGCCCCTACAGGACAGAATCAATCCAGGGGAACTGCTGGCCACCGTATTTCCAGGCGCGGACGTCACCGGATCGAGCATGTCCTTCGAAGTTCTCGACTCGAGCTGTCCTGCCTGTGACTTCCCCAAGAAACGCCGAGGATTTTCTGTCTGTGACCTCCTGGTATGTCACCGTTCTGAGGTATTTGCCTACCCAAAGCCCTCCCGTGTATCGAGCAGCTCCCATCGTAGGCAGTACATGATTCGTGCCAATTGTCTTATCGCCGTATGAAACACAAGTCCCCTCTCCCAGGAAGAGCGCTCCATAATGTCGCATCTTCACCAGAGCCTCTCTGGGGTTTTCGGTGAGTATTTGAACGTGCTCTGACGCGAAATCGTCAGCAAGCGAATAGGCATCATCGAGCGAATTCACCACCAGGACTTGTCCAAAATTCCGCCATGCCGGCTCAGCAAAATCTTTGGTGGGCATATCGGGAAGAATCTTGTCGACAAGTTCGACAACCTCTTGTGCCAACGCTTCTGATGTTGTGATCAAGATTGCTGGAGATTCCGGCCCGTGCTCGGCTTGAGACAGCAGGTCCACTGCCACGACGAACGGGTCGGCGGAGCCATCGGCGACAATAAGCACCTCGGTTGGGCCTGCGAACAAATCAATACCGACTTCACCGAAGAGTTGTCGTTTAGCCTCTGCGACGAAAGCATTTCCAGGTCCGGCAATAATGTCCACTTTCGGCACGGACTCAGTGCCGACGGCCATTGCTGCGACCGCTTGCACGCCACCGAGGAGGTAAATCTGGTCGGCTCCGGCCATGTGCATTGCCGCTACCGTTGCGGCGGGGACTTCGCCACCTAGTGGGGGAGTCATTGCGATGACCTCCTCTACTCCTGCAACTTTCGCCGTGATGATTGTCATGTGTGCAGAAGCCAGGAGCGGATACTTCCCTCCTGGTATGTAGGCTCCAGCTCGGGAGATGGGAACGTGTTTCTGGCCAAGGTGGACACCATCCAGAGTTTCCACTTCGAAGTCTTTGAGTGTGTCCCTCTGGTGCTGCGCCATGTTTCGTACTTGTTCTTGAACGAATGCGATGTCCTCTATGACCTGTGGCGAGAGCGAATCAATCGCTTGCTCAATCTCAGAGGGGGAGAGAACAAACGACTCGGGAGACCACCTATCAAATTTCTCCGAATATTCGCGGACCGCTGAATCTCCACGATGCCGAATATCACCGACGACCTTCGAGACCACCTGACGAACCTCATCACTGGATCCAAAAGTCTGAGACTGCGAGAGCGGCTCTTTGATAGTGACAACATCGACAGATTTGCTCGGATTGGACATTTTGTTCCCTCTCAAGAATAGCGCCGTCGCATTAGGATCATCTTTTAATGTATACGTAGTCATTTTCTATTCAAAATTTGAGCGGATGCGTTAGAGTTTCAACCTGTGGCTACTAGTAAAGACGTTGCAGCTCGTGCTGGAGTCTCGCAAGCCACCGTTTCCCGCGTGATGCGGAATCTGCCAGGAGTCACGGAATCCACAGCGAAACGAGTTCGCAAGGCTGCGAGAGAGATTGGGTACGTCCCACACGTCGCCGCCCAAACAATGCGAACCGGTCGTTCTGGCAACATCGGAGTGCTAGTCGAAGACCTGGTAAACCCCTTCTACCCGGAGTTACTTGAGGCCCTTGACCGTGAGGCGCGATCAAGAAATCTGCGTCTTGTTGTTTGGTTAGCCAGTGAGCATGCAAACCCCGCCGCTATCGATGCAATCCAATCAGGGTCAATTGACGGCCTGATCTTCACGACAGCTAACGAACTCACCGAAGAGCTCAGGGTTGCGATACAAAGAAACAGACCCCTGGTATTGGTGAACCGTCGCATTCCTAAGCTCCCTTTTGACCAAATCGCAATGGACAACTTTGCGGGAGGTCGGTTAGTGGCCGAGCATTTCGTAGCACGCGGGTACAAGCGCATTGGCTTCGTCGGGGGCCATCGAAATGCCTCGACGACCGTCGACAGATTGGCGGGTTTTCAAACAGCCCTGGCGGAGCTGGGACAGCCTCTTCGGCCAGAACTTGTTTTACTTAGCGAATACTCGCACCAGGGTGGTTTCGACGCGTACGGCAAGCTCATCTCTGCTGACCCAGACCTCTCGGCAATTTTCTGTGCGAACGATTTGCTCGCAACTGGAGTCGTAGACGCGCATCGGGACCAGAGCCCTGGAGATGAGCATCCCATCGCCGTGGTGGGTTTTGACAATGTCAGCCTTTCTGAGTGGTCTACGTATTCCCTCACGACTGTCCGTCAGGACTCCAAAGCAATGGCTCGATGGGCTCTGAGGAGAATCATTATGAGAATGGAGGACCCCTCCATTCTTGCGGTCCAAAAGCTTCTGCCACCGGAGCTCATATTGAGGCGGTCTTCTTCGTGAGGGTTGCTCTTGGAAACGGTCTCGCGACGAATGCTGAGCGCTAGTGACATTTGAAAGCGTTGTTGCGGTTGCTCTGGTGGGCCTGTTCGCTGGGTCAATAAACTCCGTTGTGGGCTCTGGCGGCCTCATCACCTTCCCGCTGTTGGTGAGCATTGGGCTTCCTCCGGTTACCGCAAACATCACCAATAATCTTGGAGTGCTGCCTGGGATTTTGGCCGCGACGTTTTCTTATCGAAACCGCCTCCGGGGCGAGTGGGCAATCTTGGGGCCTCAGCTCGTCCTTGCTGGGCTTGGTGGCATGTTCGGTGGAGTATTGCTTGTCGTGTTCCCCGGTGAGGTGTTTGAAGCGCTGGTTCCGTTCCTGATGATTTTTGCAACGTCGCTAATTCTGGTCGGCCCGGCCATCAGGAGAATCTTGTGGAAAAGCACTCCAACTCATTTGACGGAGAAAGTAATACCTCTCTCGGCGTCTACATTTCTCTCCTGTATCTATGGAGGATATTTTGGTGCGGGGCAAGGAGTGCTGCTTTTGAGCTACTTGACGGTCCTATTGAAGGGTTCGCTACATCGAGCAAATGCATACAAAAACGCGCTCGTCACCATATCCAACGCAACCGCAGCGATGATTTTTGTTTGGCTGGGTCCTGTCGCCTGGGGTGCGGTAGCTGTGCTTGCAGTGAGTTCAGCGGTCGGGGGTGCGCTGGGTGGACGATACGGACAACTCATCCCCGAAAAGGTCTATCGGGCGGTCATGGTGCTCATTGGGGTCATTGCGACCACTGCGTTTCTTGTCCGATAACTGAGCTCACGAGCGAAGGGTTAGGTAGCCTAGGAGTATGACTTCAGATCTGGATCTTGCCTCCATCGAGCTGGACATGATTGACGGGTCGCAGCAAACCATGGCTAGTTTTCTCGACAAAGTTGTCTTGGTGGTCAATGTGGCTTCACGATGCGGGTTTTCTCCTCAGTACGGCCGCTTGGAGGCGATGTATCGAGAGCTTTCCCCAGAGGGCTTCACCGTTCTCGGATTGCCGTCCAATCAATTTCAACAGGAATTGGACTCGGAGGCCAGTATCCAGGCGTATTGTTCTATCACCTGGGATGTGACGTTTCCAATGACGAAGAAAGTCGACCTAGACGGACCTAACCAACATCCTCTTTATTCGTATCTCACCAACTTCTCTTTCGCCGACGGCACTGGGGGGCCTGTCCGTTGGAATTTCGAAAAGTTCCTTTTGACGCCCGGCGGGTCTGTGTTTCGAATCGAGCACGACACTAAGCCGGACACTCCAGCTGTTATCGAATTGATTCGCACGCATCTTCCTCGTGCATGATTTAGAAAATTCAGCTGTGACAGGCGTATGCCCCCGGGGAATCTATGTTTCGCCTGGGGCACCCCATTTGCTTCGACGCCCCCAGCCAGAAGTCGACAATATTGCCCCTAAGTTAGGGCCAGAAAAACCAAGGCGGTGATGTTCAATGTCAGAAAAGGCTTCAGACCTCTTCTCCGTTGAAGGGATGGCGGTTCTTGTTACCGGGGCCGGGCGCGGACTCGGTCGGGAAATATCGACTGGTCTTCAACGCGCGGGTGCAACGGTATTCGGAACTAGTCGTGATTCGGAAACAGCAGAGGAAATTGGTTCCCGTTTGGGAACACCACCACTCGTTCTGGATCAAACTGACCCCGAAGCGATAGCAAAATTCGTGCGTAACTTGTGGCAGGCTCACGGCCCGATACAAGGGCTCGTGAACAACGCCGGAGTGAATCGCCCGATGCCATCTGTGGATGTTAGCCCCGCGGATTGGGATGAAATTCTTGGCACAAACCTGTCTGGCCCATTCTTCCTTTCTCAGGCTTTTTACAAACAGTGGGCCCAGGCGGGGGTAGGCGGCCGCATAGTCAACATTGCCTCGCAAGCAGGTGTTGTCGCAATTGAAAATCGAAGTCCCTATGGCGCCAGTAAAGCTGGGCTCATTCATCTCACTAAGAGCCTTGCCGCGGAGTGGGCGATAGATGGTGTCAGGGTGAACGCGATTGCCCCGACCTTTATTCAGACTGAGATGACGAAGAGTTCGCTGGCAAACCAAGGTTTTGCCGAGACGCTTCTCTCCCGAATTCCAATCGGGCGGTTCGGTGAACCGGAGGATTTGCTCGGGGGGGTTTTGTACCTGCTGTCCCCAGGCTCCGAATTCATGACCGGCCAGACTCTCCTGATTGACGGGGGCTACACCCTTCGATAGGCCCGCCTTGTTCTACATCAACCGGGAGATTATTGAACAGTCTTTGTCGCCCATTCCTTGTTCAATGAGGTCATCGTAAAACCCTTGAATCATTTCGCCCAGCTTCAGCGATTGGCCGATTCCTTCTGCAGCTTCGACGGCAAGAGAGACATCTTTCCTGGCGAGTCGAGCGGTAAATGTGGGTGAGTCAAAATCTCTGCTTGAGGCGGCGGTTTCAACCACACCCGGAATCGGATACCAGTTCCTGAGGGGCCAACTATCCGCTGATGAGACGGAAGCGATTTCGAAGAATTTCTTCTTGTCTAATCCGAGTCTTTCGGCCAGCACGGCGCCCTCTGCCGTCGCAGCGAGATTGATGAAAAGAATCAAGTTGTTGCAAATCTTCGCAACTTGCCCTGTTGTAGGTCCTCCCGTGTGAAAGATGTTTGCCGACATCGGCTCGATGACGGCGACCGCTTCCGCGAAGGCCTCGGCTGAGCCGCCTACCATGAAAGCCAGCGATCCAGCGTGAGCACCCACAGTTCCTCCCGAAACCGGAGCATCTAGGAAGCTGTGTCCGCTGGTCTCTGCGAGGGAATGAAGTTCTGCACAAGAAGCCACCGAGATCGTGGAAGAGTCGAGCAGAAGCGCTGATTGAGGCGCATTCTCAAGAATCCCATTCGGACCTTGATACACCTCGAGTACGTCTGCTCCCTGGGGAAGCATTGTGAATACAAAATCTGCGGATTCAACTGCCTGACTAATTGACGTGGCCCGAGTGATACCCACAGCTTCAGCCGCCAACATAGAATCTTCGCTCAGGTCAAAGCCAGTAACGGTGTACCCGGCTCTCACTAAATGAGAAGCCATTGGCAGGCCCATGCGCCCCAAGCCGATCCAAGTAATGTTCTTCATTTCGTTATTTCTCCCAACTGTCTTTGACCCACCTGCAAGATTGTTGCTCCGCTCAACGACCACTGATGCCTAGCGCTTTAATCACCCGCTTCGTTGGGGGAGTCAAAGAAGTACATCTGTAAACGTTGTTTTGACAATACAATGACTACGTATACATTGAAAGTGTGCCATAGTGGATAACTGAAATTTGTGCGACGGGGCGCTAATGTTTGTGCCCCTGAATCCTTATTCCGAGTGACTTTAGAACAGGAAGCTCTATGACCCAGGGGACAGATTCTGGCCGCGATCCAAGAGTGTTGGATGATTCAAAATCTGGATTCGGCACCCCTATGTCGTTCGGTAAGAAGCCGGCCATCATCATGGTGGATTTTGTGCGGGCTTATTTCGAGCCGGGGGCCCAGCTGTACATGGGTAAAGATGACTGTCTTCACTCAGCAGCGCGGCTCTTGCAGGCGGCGAGAGACGCCGGCATTTTGGTGGTGCACACTCGCGTTTCGTTCACAGAAGGTGGGGCTGACGGGGGTCATTTCTTTAAGAAGGTTGGCGCTCTCAAGCATTTTGTGGGGGAGACGGCGCTAGGCCAAATCATGCCAGAGGTAGAGCCGCAGAGCGGCGAACCAGTGCTCGTGAAGCAGTATGCGAGCTCATTTTTTGGGACCTCCCTCTCTGCCACTCTCGCGTCGCAGGGGATCGACACGCTCATCGTGACGGGAGTTAGTACGAGCGGGTGTGTGCGAGCGACTGCCGTTGACGCGATTCAGCATGGCTTCTTGCCGATTGTTCCGAGAGAAGCCGTTGGTGACCGCGCGGATGGTCCTCATGAGGCCAATCTTTTTGATATTCAGCAAAAGTATGGCGAAGTTGTTTCTGAGGCCGATGTCCTCGATTACCTTCAAACTCTAAAGAGAGGTGGCAAGTAATGTCCGAATCGTCCACGTTACTTGAGAATCCGAAGCCTAAATCGAAGGGTGGTCTCAATCTGTCCTTCACCTTAGAGAAGTACGGGATCATCATCGTCTGGCTGGCGGTGCTGGCTTTCTTCTCTTTCATGTTGCCCGAAACTTTTCCTACCCTCGCCACTTTTAGGCTTGTATTTGGCACACAGACCGTCATTCTTATCGCCACCATAGGCCTGATGCTTTCTTTGGCGGTGGGCGAGTTTGACCTGTCTTTGGGGGCGGTTATCGGGTTCAGCGCCTCTCTCGTGACTGTGCTAAACGGTGTCTTGGGCCTCGGAGTAGCGACGTCACTGCTTTTGACAATCCTTGTAGCTCTGGCTTTTGGAGCCCTGAATGCCTTTTTAGCGGTCTATGTGGGCGTGCAATCAATTATCGTGACGCTGGGGTCGGGAACGGTGCTTACGGGCCTCACTTTGTTTGTCACCGGTACAAAGGTCGTCACGGGCCTCGACCAAAGCATTGTCACCTTTATGACGTCTCGAATTTTTGGAATTCCGTTCCCGTTCTATCTCGCGGTTTTACTCACTATCATCGCCTGGTTCGTTCTCGAGCACACCCCGATTGGTCGACGGATGAACTTTGTTCAGTCGAACAGAGAAGTGGCCCGACTCGCAGGCCTCAAGGTCAAATGGATCCGCGCTGGTGGGCTCATGGCGACGTCAACTCTGGCTGGATTGGCTGGAATCGTTCTCGCGGGAACTAATGGGGCAGCCAATCCTCAATCGGGGGCATACTATTTGCTGCCCGCATTCGCCGCAGCCTTCTTGGGTTCTACGGCGATTATTCCTGGGCGCTTCAACGCTTGGGGCACGTTTGTCGCCGTGTACTTCTTGGTCACAGGCGTCACGGGCCTTCAGTATCTGGGGTATGCGGGATGGCCAGAGCAGATCTTCTACGGCTCGTCACTGGTGCTGGCTGTGACGGCCAGCTATCTGGTTGCCAGACAAAGAGGCGAGAAACGATGACGCTCGAATCTTCTGCTCACGAGATAAATTCTCGGATCGAATTTTCAAAGGCTCGTTATGGAGTTCACGTAGTAGCTCCGGCACCAACGAGAAACAACAATAAAGGAGAAATGTAATGACCAGTTCATTATCAGCTAGTCGCGTTTTGAAGTCGCGGCGTCGTATGGCGCTAGCTTCGATCGCGGTGGCTTCGGCGTTCGTCTTGGGGGCCTGCTCCGCTGCCGCTGAGAGTCCCGTCGCGGAAGAGGCAACCGAAACCGAAAGCGCGACCGAAGAAACGACATCGGCCGGTCCTGCTGACAGCGTTGCTGCAGCTGAGGAACGCTACCTTCCCTACCTTGAGGAACCGAGCTGGCAGGGTCCTACTGACCCAGTTTCAGTCGCTGGCCTTGAGGGCAAGAAGGTGGTTTACATCAGCGTTGATGACGGAATCCCTGTCTTGAACTACTGGTCAACAGTGCTTACGGGACTGCTTGATGAGGTTGCCGGGGTTCAGATGGAAATCATTGACGCCAAAGGCTCAGTTGATGAGGCGAACCGAGGATTCCAGCAGGCCATTGCGACCAACGCGGACATCGTGTTCTTGCAGGCGTTCTATACGGACATCTTCGCGAACCAAATCTCAGAGGCTCAAGCTGCCGGCTTGAAGGTTATTACCGGAAACTCTGGGTCCATGACCCGTGGTTTGACTGGTGGTCAAGATGTGGAAGTTAGCTTCGACTACGAACTCGTTGGTCGTTTGATCGGACAGTGGTTTGTAATTGACTCCGGAGGAGAAGGCAACGCACTTCTAATTTCGTCGAACGATGTGCCCGCCTCTGAACCGCAATGGCAGGCGACTCAGAACGAAATCACGGAACTCTGCCCAGGGTGCACAGTGACTGTAGAAGATGTTCAAATCCCGCAATGGGCAACGTCGATCCCGACTCTTTTCCAGTCGACGATCAACAACAACCCTGAGATCGGTTACCTCCTGCCGATTTACGATGGCCAGTCATTGCCTGGCCTTGGAGCGATTCGACAGGCAGGGGCTGCCGACACCGTTAGTGTCGCGAGCTTCAATGCATCCCCAGGAATCGTCGAGCTACTCAACGACGACACCAGTGGCCTGAAGATGGACGTCGGTGGCGACAACACCTGGTGGGCCTATGCAGCTGCAGACGCGGTTTTCCGCGCTCTCCAGGGAGAGGCCCCGATCGACAACTACAACATCGGTATCCGGGTATTTGACCAGTCGAACAAGGACATCATCAGCTCCACTACTGATGAGAAGGCCTGGTACGGCTACACCGGTTACGCCGACGAGTTCGCAGCTCTGTGGACTAAGTAGTAACCAAATGGTGTTTGGTGGGGGCGGTAGCGCCCCCACCAAACAATCATTACGACGCAGCCGCGGTTGGGCTGCGAACTGAATGTGAGGAGCAACTTCTTATGGTCACCACTCTCGCGGCGTCAAATGTTTCTAAGACATTTGTCGGGAACACGGTGCTTTCCGATTTCGAAATGACCCTAAGTCAGGGTGAAATTGTTGCGCTCATAGGACAGAACGGCAGTGGAAAGTCCACCTTCATCAAGATTCTTTCCGGCTTCCATGAACCTGACGAAGGTGCGCGCATAATGCTGGGTTCTCGGGACATTACTGATGACTTAGGAAGTCGAGCGAGCGAGACCGGAATGGCATTCGTCCACCAGGACCTTCCGCTAATTCCGTCCATGAATGTTATTGAGAATCTGAGAATCACCGATTTTGAGACGGGCTTTGGGGGGCGCATTCGTTGGAAGCGGGAGAGCGAAGTGGTCTCCAAGTACCTCTCAATGGTGGGTCTCGATGTTGACCCTCGAACTCGCGTAGGTGATCTGTCCGTCACAGAGCAAGCGCTGGTGGCTATTGCACGCAGCCTTTCCGAAATCGACTCCGGTGACGAGTTGGATGCTCGACTCTTAGTTTTGGACGAACCCACGGCGTATCTCCCGAATGAAGGTGTGGAGAGGCTTTTTGGCGTCCTCCGGGATCTGGCCAGTCAGGGCATTAGCATCCTCTTCGTTTCCCACCGCTTGGATGAGGTGATTGATAACTGCACTCGCGCGATTGTTCTGAGGGGAGGCCAGAAGGTTGGTGACCTCCCATTGAAGGGAAAGACGGAAAGAGACCTCGTCGAACTCATGCTGGGCGAAACTCCAGAAAACATGTATCCGAAGATTTCCGATGGGGTGGGAGAAGATGTGTTCGCAGTGACGAACCTCTCTGGTAATCACCTGGTCGACGCTTCGTTTTCTGCGAAGAAGGGCGAAATTATTGGTTTTGTTGGGTTGCCGGGCGAAGGCTACGACGAGTTGCCTTATTTGTTGGTGGGCGCAAGAGCAGCCTCGGGCGGCACGGTTTCTATCGATGGAACGTCGCGAGAAGTGGCAAAGATGACTCCGGGGAAGGCGTTCGATCTTGGTCTCGTTCTTTTGCCGGCGGACCGAAAGGGCGCCAGCGGGGCAGTAGGTATTTCTGTTGGCTCTAATCTGTCGCTCCCGAGCTTGGACAAATTTACGACCTGGGGCGTGTTGAGGAAGTCACAGGAGAGAGCTGCCGTAGAAGCGGAGCTCGTTTCATCTCAGGTCCATCCCCCCAATGCTGATGCCGCTTTGTCCACTCTCAGCGGGGGAAATCAGCAAAAAGTGCTCATTCGTAAGTGGGCCTACTCCGACCCGAAGGTTTATGTTCTTCACGAGCCAACCCAAGGAGTCGACGTTGGGGCCAAGCGGCAAGTTTTTGCTGAACTCGCTCGGATGTCGGAAGCGGGCGCGACGGTACTAATCAGCAGTGTCGAATTCGAGGACCTGGCAAAGCTTTGCCACAGAGTCCATGTGGTGAGAAGGGGTTCGATAGAGCGCACCCTCGAAGGGGATTCGCTCACGGTGAAAGAGATTGCCCTAGCGGTACACGAGCGATGAATGATGCCCGAGAGATTCGCGGCGCAGTTCTGGAAGATACTGGCCGCTCGAAACCGTATACGAACTCCCAGCCGATTACGGTTTCAGACTTAGCGCTTGAGGCGCCTGGAGATGGCGAAATCACCGTCAAAATTCAGGTTGCCGGGATTTGCCACTCGGACTTGTCGGTGGTGAATGGCTCTCGCGTTCGGCCTACACCGATGCTCCTCGGTCATGAAGCATCAGGAATTGTGGAAGAAATAGGTGGCGGAGTCAGCAAAGTCTCAACAGGGGACCAGGTCGTGTTGACCTTCTTGCCGCGGTGTGGTCAGTGTCGAGCCTGTGTTTCGGGCACGACAGCGCCGTGCACGGTAGGGAGTGCCGCAAACAGCGCAGGAACCTTGGTTTCGGGAGGAGTTCGCCTAAGCCGAAACGGGCAGCCCGTTCGTCACCATTTAGGTGTATCTGCTTTTGCTACTCATGCGGTAGTTAGCGAGCAATCCGTTGTGCAAGTGGACCATGAGGTGCCACCCGATGTCGCAGCTTTGTTGGGTTGCGCTGTTTTGACTGGGGGAGGTGCCGTCAAGAACGCAGGGGATTTTTCACCCACCAAGAGCCTTGCACTGGTGGGACTTGGAGGAGTCGGAATGGCAGCTCTGCTAGTTGGTGTGGCCATGGGTGGAAACTCCATTACGGTAATCGACTCCCGACCGGACAAACTAAAACGTGCGATGGAATTAGGGGCCACTCAGGCTTTCTTATCAGACGAAGTGCCTGATGATTTTTCGGTGGATCTCGTCGTGGAAGCCGCGGGAAATATTCGAGCGTTTGAAGCGGCTCTCGCTATCACCGGCCCGGGTGGAAAACTGGTAACAGTCGGGTTGCCTGACCCCGCGGCAAGAACGGAAATTTCCCCCCTTGATCTTGTGGCGCATGGGAAGTCAATAGTTGGCAGTTATCTCGGGTCCTCGAACCCATACGTCGACATCCCGTTCTATGTGGATTTATGGAAGAAGGGTCTATTGCCACTTGAACAGCTTGTGTCTGCTGAAGTTGCGCTGGATGCGATAAACGAGGCGATGGATGATCTCGATAGTGGAAATGCAGTCCGACAAATTATTCGTTTTTCGTGAGTTCGCGGAAGTTAGTCAAAGAAGGGTTATGTGAGTGGGTAACGCAACTGTTTTGAAGTCTATGTTGGCGAATTCTTTGGAGTCTCCGGTTGTTGTGCCGGGGGGCGGTACTCCTTTGGAGGCTTTGGCTGCGCAGAAGGCGGGTTTCTCTGCTTTTTATCTCAGCGGTTACGCGGTGGCGGCGTGGAGGCATGGGCTTCCTGACATTGGTTTGTTGGGTGCTCGGGATACGGCGGAGGCGCTTACTGCGGTGACTCGTGTGAGTTCGCTTCCTGTGATTTGCGATGCTGATACGGGTTATGGAAATGAAGCCTCGGTTCATTCCACTGTTCGTCTTTTGGAGGCGGCGGGGGCTTCGGCGATTCAGTTTGAGGATCAGACGTGGCCTAAAAAGTGTGGTCACATGTCGAATAAGAGTGTTGTTGATGCTGATGAAGCGGTGAGGAAAGTCGCTGCGGCGGTGGAGGCGAAGTCGAATCCGGACACCACGATTATTGCGAGGACTGATTCTCTTGCTCCGGTTTCGATTGATGAGGCTATTCGGCGGGCAAAAATGTTCCGTGATGTCGGAGCGGATGTGTTGTTTATTGATGCCCCACAGTCCATGGAGCATTTGGAGCGCATCGGGAAAGAACTGGCTGGATCAACACTCATGGCGAACATGAGCGAGAGCGGCATGACTCCCGCCCTTTCTGCCTCCGAGTTCGCGTCTCTTGGCTTCGGGCTTGTTGTCTTTCCGACATCCGCTCTTCGTCTCGGAATGCACTCAGTCTCCCAACTCTATGGTTCGCTCAAGGCTTCTGGGGATGCGCGCGGCGCGGAGACCAGTATCGTGCTCTTGGATGAGCTAAATGAGCTAGTTGACCTGGAGAAGTACAACCAGATCGGCCAGTAATATCTGCGAGTTTCTCTCGGGGCACGGACGACCCCCTTAGGCAGTCCACCCCCCGTCAATGGAGTAAGACGCGCCCGTAATCATTGATGCTTCTTCTCGCGTCAGCCATTCGACCAGAGCAGCTACTTCGGAAGGTTCAACCAACCTCTTAATTGCATTTTTGGCTAGGAGAATCTTTTCTACGACCTCGGACTCCGGAATCCCGTGAATTCGAGATTGCTCGGCAATCTGCTTCTCCACGAGAGGCGTCCTCACATAGCCAGGGTTAATGCAGTTACTGGTGACTCCGTATTGCGCACCCTCCAAGGCAATGACTTTTGAAAGCCCTTCAAGCCCATGCTTCGCAGAAACATAACCTGACTTGAAGGGGGAAGCTTTGAGGCCATGGATGGACGATATGTTGATGATTCGACCGTAGCCTCTCGAATACATGTGTTCCAGGGAGGCTCTCGCCAGAAGAAACGGCACCTCGACCATCAGCGACCACATCGCACGAAATGTCTCTGGCGAGAAATCTTGAACGGGGCTCACCGATTGGAAGCCCGCATTATTCACCACGATGTCGTAGTCGAAAGCCGCATCGACCAGTGGCCTGACGTCACTGAAATCCACAACCCAAGCTGTTGCGCCTAAATCTGACGCAATCGACGTGGCGGACTCTGAATCACGGTCTGCGATCGTGACGTGGGCCCCAGCAGAAATTAGAGAAGAGGCGCAGGCTTGTCCAATACCGCCTGCCCCACCCGTGACGAGGGCTTTTTTGCCAGCCAGCATCTCGATTTCTTTCATAAACCGCTCTTTCTAAGACTCGAAGTATCTCCTATTTCGTTGCCGTAATCAGACTGGTCAAATCTAGTTTGCTGCCATTTACGAGCGCCATGGGCTCGGATTTTTCTGGGTGGGCAAGGGTTGCAAGGACCCACCACAACCCCCCTATACTACGATATGTATACGTAGTCATTTCAAAACAAGGAGAGCCAATGAGCTATCGAATTGGAGTAGATGTCGGCGGAACATTCACAGATGTTCTGTTGATGAATGAGACTTCAGGCGAGACTTTCCGCGCGAAGACTTCTTCGACGCCCGAAGACCAATCAATAGGAATGCTGCGCGGTATCGAAAAGGTTTGCCAGGCAGCGGGCATCACGCTCAATGACATTTCCGAAGTTTTGCATGGGACTACCGTCGCTACCAACGCGATTTTGGAGGGCAAAGGCGCCAAAGTTGGTCTGGTCACCACCCATGGTTTTCGTCAGGTTCTTCAGATTGCCCGATCGTTCGTCCCGGGCGGTCTGGCTGGTTGGATTATTTGGCCTAAACCTGAGCCGTTAGCTGCTCTTGAAAACACCGTAGAAGTTGTTGAGCGCATCAACGCGCAGGGAGAAGTCATCACGGAGCTCGATGAGAAGAGCGTGAGAGCCGGGCTTGAAACTCTCAAGGGCCGTCAAATCGAAGCTCTTTCGGTCAGCCTCATCAACTCCTACGCCAACGGAGCTCATGAGGTCCGTATTCGTGAAATTGCGGAGGAAGTCCTTCCGGGCATTCCCATTTCGATTTCCTCAGAGGTTCTGCCGGAGCTCCTAGAGTACGAGCGCACTATTACCACGGTGGCTAACGCTTATGTTCAGCCGCAGGTTCGCCTCTACGTGGAGAAGCTCCAAAATCAGCTTGCGAGTGCTCAGATGACGGGCAAACTCTTCATTTTGCGAAGTGACGGTGGCCTGGTTGCAGGCGAGTCAGCTTCCGCCAACCCGGTTTCGCTGTTGCTCTCGGGTCCTGCGGGCGGTGTCACGGGCGCTGCGTGGGTTGCCGAACAAACCGGCTTTAAGGACTTCCTCACTGTGGATATGGGAGGAACTTCGACCGACGTGGCCCTCGTTCAGAATCTCACCCCCAGAATTGGGCGCGAGACCAACGTGGGTGACCTGAAGGTCCGGGCGACTTCGGTTGATGTGCGGACAGTCGGCGCCGGTGGAGGCTCCATTGCGCACGTTCCTGAGCTCACGCAAGCTCTGCGTGTGGGGCCTCAAAGCGCCGGCGCTAACCCGGGACCCGCCGCATATGGAAAGGGGGGCACCGAGCCAACCGTTACAGACGCAAACATTGTTCTTGGTCACCTTCCTACTGAACTCGCCGGCGGAGAGATTTCCCTAGATCGGGAGGCGGCTCGAAAGGCCGTCAGCGCCGTGGCAGAGGCAACCTCTTTGGGTTCACCCGAAGATGCAGCACAGGGAATCATTGACATCGTCAACGAAAACATGCTGGGTGCCTTACGTTTGGTCTCGGTCCAGCAAGGCTTCGACCCCCGGGACTTCGCGCTTGTCGCGTTTGGCGGAGCCGGACCGCTCCACGCAAATGCACTCGGCGTCCTGACTGGTTCCTGGCCGGTAATCATTCCGCCCTCTCCCGGTGTCTTGTGCGCCTATGGAGACGCCACAACTAATTTGAGGAACGAGGCAGCAAGAACTGTCATTCGTCAGTTCTCCGAAACGTCTGATGACGAGTTGAAGGGCATGCTTGAAGAACTCGGCCAGTCGGCCAAATCCTTGTTGACCAAGGAAGGCGTGCCGGAAGCGGATCAAGTGGTCACCTACTCTGCCGATTTGAGGTACTTCGGACAAGGCTTCGAAATCCCCATCTCGGTTGACATCAACTGGTTTGATGGCCAGGGTGCAGGGCTCGAGGCTCTGAGCAAAGCCTTCGATACTGAGCACCAGCAGCTCTTTTCCTTCCTGCTAGATACTGAGCAGGAACTGGTGGCTATCCGAGCTACCGCTAATGGTCCGCGTCCTTCTGTCAAGGCCGCAAAGTTGCCTGATGGTGGGGCTGACGCTGTTCACGCAATCAATGGACAGACCCAGGTTTATGTCGAAGGAAAGATGGTGGAAGCCAACACCTACGACCGTCTTCTCCTGAAAGCCGGGAATGTTGTGGTTGGTCCCGCGATCATCACGGAGATGGACTCCACCACCCTCGTTCTCAAGGGGCACGAGGCGACTGTTCATCCTTCGGGGAGCCTCCTCATCGAGCCCACCAAGTAAGCATCGAAAGGTTAAGTCATGGCACACATTGTTGAAACGTCAAAAACTGAACTCGAGACTGTACCGGTCGATCTCATCACGATGGACTTGGTCGAGAACGCTCTGCGAAATGCTCGGTATGAGATGGACGAGGTGCTGTTCCGCACGGCTCTGTCGCCGGGTATTCGTGAGCAGCACGACGAGTTTCCCCTGATCGCCAACCGTGAAGGCAAGATGGTCGTGGGACAGTTCGGGCTTTCAGTTCCGGACTTCCTCGATAACTTCGATGGTGACATCGAAGAAGGGGATGTCTTACTAACCTCGGACCCCTACTCCTGTGGTGCGGCGATTAGTCACGCAAATGACTGGCTAGTTGTGATGCCCATTTTCTACAAGGGCACCCTTGTGGGTTGGGCATCTCAGTTCGGGCACATGTCCGACGTGGGAGGAAAAACACCGGCTTCGATGCCTACTGATGCTCGCACGATTTTTGAAGATGGCATTGTCATCCCCCCGATCAAGATCTACAAGAAGGGGGTCCTTCAAGAAGATTCCCTGAAGATCATCTTGAACCAGGTGCGCAAGCCCGACTGGAACCGCGCGGACTTGAACGGCCTTGTCGCGGCGTGCCGGACGGCGGGTCGCCGAGTGCAGGAGATGTGTGACCGCTTTGGGGCCAGCACCTATAACTCGGCTCTGGACGCGCTGCTCGATCGCAACTACCGGGCCATGAAGGTTCTTCTTGGGAAGGTCTTCAAAGATGGCGAGACAATTTCGTTCGAGGACTACATCGATGACGATGGCCGTGGTAACGGGCCGTATCTTCTGAAATTGTCGCTGACCCGCAAGGGCGACAAGGTAATCCTTGATTTCAGTGGCAGCGCCCCGCAGGCTGAGGGACCAATCAACTATTTCATTAACGAAAACTTGGTGAGGATGTTCTTTGGTATCTACATGATTACCGTGGCTGACCCGCAGATTCTCTGGAATGACGGTTTCTACCCTCTGGTAGACGTCATCATCCCTGAAGATTCGTTCTGGCAGCCTCGCTATCCTGCGGCCCTAAACGCAAGAAACCACGGTGTAGGAAGAATCTTTGATCTGTTTGGAGGTCTGTTGGGTCAAGGCAACCCGGACCTGTTGAACGCCGCAGGATTCTCCTCGTCGCCTCACTTCATGTACTCGGGAACGTACACCCAGGGTAAGAACAAGGGTGAGTGGTTCCAGCTGTATTCGATTGGGTTTGGGGGAATCCCCGGACGTCCAATTGGTGACGGCCCGGACGGCCACTCGCTGTGGCCTTCCTTTGTCAACATTCCGTGTGAATACCTTGAGTCCTACTACCCGATGGTTATCGAAAAGATGGAGACTATTGCCGATTCCGGTGGAGCAGGATTCCACCGCGGTGGAAACGGAGTCGAGGTTATTTACCGGTTCCTCGAACCCGGCACCATCGCTATCCACGATGACCGCTGGTTGACCTACCCATGGGGAGTAAACGGTGGTGAACCAGGTGCCCGCGGTACAAAGCGCTTGACGAGAGCCGACGGCTCAGTTGAGGTGCTCCCGAGCAAAGTCCACGACGTCCACGTTTATCCCGGTGACCGGCTGCACTACATCACTTGGGGTGGAGGCGGCTGGGGCGACAGCCTCCGTCGCGACCCAGAGCTTGTGGGTCTCGAGGTCCTTAGAGGTCTCGTCACAGTGGAAGGTGCTCGAGAGTACGGTGTTGTGTGCGACGAGTCAGGTGCGGTGGATGCCGCGGCCACCGAGGCGCTTCGTGCCGAAATGGCAGCGAGTCGCCCCGCCGAGCTTCCCGTGTTCAACAGCGGACCACCGATGGAGGAAATCCTCGCGAATGCTCTAGCGGAAACGGGACTGGAAGCTCCGAAGAAGCCCGTTCCACTCTGGTAGGAGAGCCAACCTGATGTCTGCCTGCGGAACCCTCACTCATGTGAGGGCTCCGCAGGCAGAAGTCGACTGATTAGTGAGACTGGTGGGTTCCTTCGATTGATGAGGGTCTCTACCTCATGGGCTTTTTGAAGATAAAGGGAGAATCAAAATGGCAGGTAAGACGCTTGCGGAAAAGCTCTGGGAATCTCATGTTGTGGCACGAAGCTCGGGTAAGCCTGATTTGCTGCATATCGACATGCACTTGGTCCATGAGGTCTCTTCTCCCCAAGCATTTGAGGGACTGCGGATGGCCGGAAGAAAAGTCCGTCGCCCTGATCTCACACTTGCGACTGAGGATCACAACGTTCCTACCTTGAACATAGGCGCGCCGATTGCTGACAAGGTGTCTCGTGCCCAGATCGAGGCGCTAAGGGCAAACGTTGAAGAGTTTGGAATTACCATCCACAAACTTGGTGCGGCCCGGCAGGGCATCGTCCACGTAATTGGCCCGGAGTTGGGTATTACACAACCTGGGATGACCATAGTGTGCGGAGACTCACATACTGCGACTCATGGTGCTTTCGGTGCTCTTGCCTTCGGTATCGGCACGAGTGAAGTCGAACATGTCCTCGCCACACAGACGCTTCCGCAGGTTAAGCCGAAAACAATGGCGGTCACGGTAAACGGAACGCTTCCCGCCGGAGTTACCGCCAAGGACCTCATCCTCAATCTCATCGCGCACACAGGCACCGGGGGCGGTCAGGGTTACATCGTTGAATATCGCGGACAGGCAATCGAGTCCCTATCGGTTGAAGGTCGAATGACAATTTGCAATATGTCCATCGAATGGGGGGCAAAGGCTGGACTCATTGCCCCGGACCAGAAGACTTTCGATTACCTCGAAGGTCGAGAGTATTCGCCAACTGGCGCGGATTGGAATGACGCTGTTGCTCACTGGAGGACATTGCGATCGGATGCTAACGCCGTATTTGATAAGGAAATCGTGCTTTACGCGTCGACAATCTCTCCCTTTGTGACTTGGGGTACCAACCCAGGCCAAGGTGTTCCTCTGAGTGCGGCAGTGCCCGAGCCTTCCTCATTTGCTTCGAAGATCGACCAAGAATCTGCGGAGAAAGCTCTAAGCTACATGGCGCTTTCCCCAGGGACTCCCATGAAAGATATTTCTGTCGACACCGTGTTCATTGGCTCCTGTACGAACAGCCGAATCGAGGATTTGAGAGAAGCAGCTGCTGTTATACGGGGACATAGAATCGCTGATTCAGTGAAGCTTCTCGTAGTGCCAGGCTCGGTGGCAGTGAAGCTACAAGCCGAAAAGGAAGGTCTCGACAAGGTGTTCACAGACGCTGGAGGCGAGTGGCGTGGCGCAGGATGTTCCATGTGCCTGGGGATGAACCCCGATCAATTATCTCCTGGGGAACGTTGTGCCTCGACGTCCAATCGGAATTTTGAGGGCCGGCAAGGCCCGAAGGGAAGAACTCATCTTGTGTCCCCGGCGGTGGCTGCGGCAACATCAGTTTTGGGACATCTTGCTGAGCCTACCGATGTAGGAATCTTGGAGAGGGAAGCGGTCTGATGGAGCCGATTAATCGTCACACCGGGAGAGCTGCGCCGTTGACTCAAGCCAACATTGACACAGACCAAATTATTCCCTCCGAATTTCTAAAGAGAATTTCTCGGACCGGGTTCGAGGACGGACTGTTCGCTGATTGGCGTAAAGACCCTAACTTTGTCCTGAACAGGCCTGAGTATCAGGGGGTAACGATTCTTGTTGTAGGAGAAAATTTCGGTTGTGGCTCTTCCCGAGAGCACGCAGTGTGGGCGTTACAAGATTTTGGTATTCGTGCGGTGATTGGCCCAAGTTTTGCGGACATTTTCCGTGGCAATTCGAGTAATGCGGGACTCTTACTCGCCGAAGTGCCAATGCAAGACGTGGAGCAACTCTGGGCTTTGTTGGAGAACGACCCCCAAGTTCAGATCACCATTGACCTTGAGGAGCAGAAGGTGCTCTATGGCTCGACCGCGTGTGACTTCACTATCAATCAGCACACTAGGGAAAAGCTCCTTGGCGGTTTTGACGACATTGAACTGACCTTGGGACAGGTTG
>Ga0255779_1001097_pt1 | contig 31857 bp, 19 predicted proteins | sample 011ome_21_FD_179977 | JGI IMG/M metagenome (GOLD analysis project Ga0255779, IMG submission 179977) | Coastal salt marsh microbial communities from the Groves Creek Marsh, Skidaway Island, Georgia - 011508AT metaG (version 2) | ecosystem: Environmental > Aquatic > Marine > Intertidal zone > Salt...
TCATCATCGTCGTCATCCTCCGCGCTATGCTCACCCTGTTTTGTTCCAGAGTTTCCAAACGCGATTCCAATTCACCGTTTCTTAAAGAAGAAGAAGAAGAAGACGTTTCCTCCAAAAACGCAATCTCCTCGAGCAGACGATCCACGTCTCTTCTGAGAAGCTCTTCCTCTTCCTCGCAATCGATATCGTCGTCGTCGTCTTCTTCGTTCGTCGTCATCTCGAGAGCGGCTTTTTTCTGAGCATTTTGAAAAGAAATGGAGAGCAAGGAAATTAGGGTTGTAAACCCTAAATAAAACTTGTAGAGAAGGAAAATTCACTCAAGCAGTCACTTACGAAACGACCACCATCTTTACCACCGCCGGACGAGATGAGCGCTCGAAAGGTAACGCGCTCTCTCAAAAGAGAGACGACGACAGAGACGCACTCTCTCGTTTTCTCTCTATTTTTTCTTTTTTGATCTTCTTCTTCGAGAAGAGAGAGAGAGAGAGAATGGAAAATCTCAATTCTCTTTCTGTTGTTGTTTCCCCGCGGGGAACTTTTTGATGGCGTTGTTCTAAAAGCAAACGCGGATGACCTCTCGAGGGTCACGTCTCTCTCTCTCTCTCTTTCCACGCGACGCGATGCGCACCTTTTTCTGTGACTAAATACCTTTTCCTCTTCTTTATGTGATATTATTAATACACAGAGAACGCTTCTGAAGCTCATAATATTAGGCGACTCCGGTGTTGGTAAAACCTCCCTGATGAACCAGTACGTGAACCGCAAGTTTTCGAAGCAATACAAAGCGACAATCGGGGCAGACTTCCTCACGAAAGAAGTAAAAATAGACGACGAGAATTTAGTCACCATGCAAATCTGGGACACAGCTGGACAAGAGCGATTTCAATCTCTCGGGGTGGCGTTCTACCGCGGCGCGGATTGTTGCGTCTTGGTCTACGACGTGAACAACGAGAGGAGCTTTCAAAACTTGGAGAATTGGCGAGAGGAGTTTCTCGCGCAAGCGAGCCCGGCGGACGCGGAGAATTTCCCATTCATCGTCCTCGGGAACAAAACGGATCAAGACGGAGGCCAATCTAGGGTGGTGTCGGAAAAAAAAGCCTTGTCCTTTTGCGCGGCGAGCGGAAACCAGTGCCCTCATTTCGAGACGAGCGCCAAGGAGGATAGCAACGTCCAAGACGCGTTCGAGTGCGCCGCGAGGAACGCTTTGAAAAATGAAGTCGAGGAGGAAGTGTATTTGCCGGATACTATCGTCGTGAATAAAAGTGGGAGTAATAAGAGCGGGTGCTGTTGAGAACACCGCTCGAGAGAGTGAGTTTAGTTGTCGTGTTCTTATTGTATTTACGCTCGCGAGTTCCTCCTTGAGAGAAAAGTGGATAGAAGTCTCTTCATTAATCATCGCACATTGTACGCGCAATATGTCCTCTTTTTTACGCCACATCGCGTATTCTTCGTCAAGTACCGAACGAGGGTTGTTTAAATGTTCCACTTCATCTTCTTCGTCTCGTAAATTGTCTTCGTATCGCTGTAAAGCCGCCTCAATCGCGGCGACGGCGAGCGACGAGACGTCGTCGACATCATCATCGGAAAGCGCTACGACTACGAATGAAAAGAAGAACGACGCTTTAGTCCAAACCTTGACTTCAAATTCGGACTTTTCCTCGCTCGTGGAAGCGGTTTCGAGAGCGGACATGTTAAACGCGGTGAGTTCAATGGACTCCGGGACGATTTTCGTGCCGACGAACGCCGCGTTCGAGAAGTTTTGTGAAAAGAAAGGCTTGAGTCGAGAGCAGATGTTGACGAGAGAAAATTTGGCGGATATTTTAAGCTACCACGTGATCCCGTCCTCGGCGATGTCGAGCGAGGAAGTGATGTCGAGAGAGGAATTAGAAACGCTGAGTGCTGGGAAAGTTTTGACGACAAGAGAAGTGCGAGAGGCGAACGTGTCGAAAGCGGACGTTTCGTGCGGCGGCGTGACGGTACACGTCGTCGACGAGGTGCTGACGCCGGTGTTTTCGGTACCGGCGGACATGCAGTCACCGCAGGATATTTTGGCGCTGAGCACGGATCCGACGAAACCATCTGGGTGGGCTCCGGAAGTTCTGAATGGGCGAGTTGCCATGCTCGGGTTTGTCGTGGCTTTGTATGGAGAGATTACCACCGGGCACGGCATCGCGCAACAGTTTGGCGAGAACTTTGGCGAGGTGTTGCACACGGCGTTCGTGTGGACGTTGGCGTCGTTTGCGCCGGCGTTGTCCAGTAACGAAGGGTACACGAGTAACCCGAAGACGATGAAAGATTCGAGAACGTGGAATTTTGTGTTTAAAGGGTCGCCGATTCCAGAGTTTGTGCAACCGGTGTTCACCGCGGAGGTCGAGGAGTTGAACGGAAGAGCGGCGATGGTCGGATGCACCGCGCTGTTCTTGGTCGAATTGTTTAAAGGCTCTGCTTTGTTTTAAAATTGACCGAAATTGATATACAATTATTATTAATGGCTACTACGTACGTGCGTTTTTGTATTTTTCTCTCTCTTCTTCTCTCTCTTTCTCGGCGTATATTTTATTACCCTGTGTCTTCAATGAAGACCCTTCGTTTTTTCGCCGGAATAACTTCTCCGCCAACGACTCTCTTCGATCCTTCTTTTATGTGGAACGCGTCGTCGTCGTCGCTAGAACTGTCGACTTTATAATTGGGCTTGGTTTTCGTTCTCGCACCGCGTTGATCAGGAACCGCGGTAAAATCTTCCGGACGGAATCGGCCACCGGCGCGACCGCCGCGCTTGGCCATGTTCCATTTGATAGCTTTCTTCAAATTTTTAAGCCGGAACCAAATGGACGGGAAAGACGCGTCGCGGAGGACAGGGGAGAAACGCGTGAAGCGGCCCCACGATTCGTGCAACCAGGAAGGAGATATGGCTAATTCTAACGCGAGCGTAGCTGTCGCTAGTGGAATCGCATCGTTTTCTGATGATCCGGGCTGCGTGGCCAGAGCGCGTATAGCGTTCGTTCGAGTATCGACGACGCTGTTACGACTCGGATCATCGTACGCGTCGTAGGCCATCTCGGGGAGATCGTTAAGAATGTCGAGGAATAAAGACTTTGCCGACTCTTTCGTGCACTTCAGTAACGATTTCTTATCCACCTTCGAGGCAATTAACTCGTGTTCTTCGGTAACGTCCCAAGCCGTGATTTCCTTCTCTTCTTCTTCCTCTTTTTCTTCCTTTCGTTCATCCTCCGCGCCTTCCTTCTTGGCACCAAAACGTTTTTCTAATTGCTGCCATAACTTCCCTTCGCGATACCCGCGCTTGTTCAACCCTGGAATGACGGTTTCTCTCACAGAATCTGCGTCGAGTACCATCCATTCCTTTTCAGAAACTCTGAGCGCGTCCGAGCCTCGCATCTTCGCCGTCGTCGGTGTCAAGCTTCGCTTGGCGTCTCCATCTTCTTCCTCGTCGTCTTCTTCCTCGTCGTCGTTGTAGTCCTCGTTACATCCCCAACCACCACCGGCGCCCGCGGCTTGTGCGATGATGATTGCGCTTGAGTCTTCTTTCTTCCCAAGCTCCTCGTCTTCGAGTACCCAAAACGCCGCGTTATTCCGGTCGCCGCCGATGGGTTCTAATCGAGTCACACCATTGTCTCTTTTCGACTTTTCCAACTGATTAAACCGCTTTTGCCATGCTAGACGAGAGTCTGGGTACTCGCCGGTCTTATCAAAATACTCGGTGATCTTTTTGTTTTCTTCTTCGTCGGTGGAAAACGTTTTGACTCGGGCAAAGTTACCGCCGCCGACGTTTTCGCCTTTGCGATACGCCGCCCAGCTTTTGCGATGTTCGTCCAGCATCTGGTTCTTTTTCTTCAGCTCTTCCGGTGCCTTGTTATCGATCTCATCTCGCGCGTCGGTGGTATCCAAAAGCAAATCCGCTAAGATCTTCAAAGCGTCGATTTTGTCTTCGAGAGCTAACGAAGTCCAACCGTCCGCATCGAAGCGTTCGGCGAATCGCTTGAGTTTTTGCGACAAGAGAATCCTCGCCTCTTTCGATAACGATTTCGACTTTAACATTTCGTTCGTAAACATCGTACCTTTTTTTGCCGCTTCACCGAGTTGCGAGCCTTCCGCGACTCGCGTGAACGAAGTTGGCGTTATCATTTCGCAACTCGTTTTCGAGGTCTCGATTGCGTTCTTCTTCGCCACGCAAATCGGGCAAAACCACGTGTCCGGAAGCTTTTCGTTCTCATCCACAGGCGGATTGAGACAGCTTTTATGAAATTCGCGTGGACATCCGTCGCACAAGAGAACTTCACCTTTACCTCCTTCATGCATGTCCATACCGCAGGATTGGCAGCCTTCCTCCCAGACCGCGCGAGTGAGTTCGCGCTTGTTTAATTTATCGTCTTCTTCTCCGTCGACGTCCATGCGTTCCTTTTCTTCTTCTCCTTCTTCTTCGATTGCAATTTCCGCAACAAATTTGTCGCGCCCGACTTTCGTCGCTTTCGCAATCGCACCATCAATGGCAGAGGCAACCAATTTCTTGCCTTTTCCGGATTCAAGCGATAACGTCTTCTCCGTCGCCTCGGCGACTTTCTTACCTTCAATCTTGACTAAGCGCAACCACTCTTTGTCTTCGTTCGGTTCGTCTTTGGACGGGTTACCGGTCGACGTCGCTCGCGTATTAATCGCAGCAGAGATGGCGAAAATACCACTTTCTAACTTGGCGTCAAAGGAGGCAATATCTTTCAAAAAAATCTCGCCTTTCGCAGAAGCAATGTCGCCGCGTTTGCATCCTGGCTTGACGATTGGATCCCACGAGACATAACGTAACGCGTCTCGAATCAAAAATACACGCTCACTACTCTTATCCATATCACACATTTCACTCGCGACGATTCTTTGTTTCGTTCGTTCGGGTTCCGTATCGTTCTTTGCGTTCAAAGCTACGAAGGTTTCGACTTCGACGCCTCTTTCGGCCTCGACTTCAGATTGAACCACGAGCGCTGGAGGGGCTCGACACGCGTACTGATGAGGAGCCGCACGTAAACCGTGGTACGTATTCGTAATTCCCGCCTTGTTTTGAACGTCAAGAGTGAGATTTCTAAACGATTCCGGATCCGCTCGACATCGGCAAAACGCGTTGACAAAAGCGTCCGCGGCTTCCGGCGCGATGCACCCAAACGCTTGACGTTCGTACGAAGGTGCAGCGGAATGTTGCGCCGCGAGGGCTTCAAACGATCGGCTCAAAAGTTCGTCAAATAAGGCGAGTTGTTTCTTGAGTGGATTGTCATCTTCCGCCAGCATTTCCTTGATTTCTTCAATGGTTTTCTTGCTAGTAGAGCCACCTTCCTTGAGGACTTCGTTAATCGGGCCAGCGATTTTTGTCAACGCGTACGCTCCGTTGTCGTCGGTAGAATCTCTGACGTCGCGAATAATCGGGTTCAGCATGCCTATTATCAAACGCTTCGTACCTTCGTTCGGAACTTTTGCTTTTAAGGCGTCTACGAACACCTTGAACGATTTTGGCATAAACTTGTCCGCGGAACCTTTGCCCGGGAAGAGCACTTTTCGAAACCGTCTGGCAAACGTGAAGAGTTCCAACAAAAAGCCGACCGCGTGCTTGTCATCTTCGCCGAGGAACGAGTCCACTTTCGACTGTACTCTCGCTTCAACAGGAGCGATCGATTTTCCATCCTCTTCGTCTTCTTGCTTCGGAAAGCATCCGCCGAGCCATTGCGATTTCTCCTTCAGTTTGATCTTCTCCTCTTCCTCTTCTTGTTTCTTCTTTCTCTTTTCTTCTTCTTCTTTGACTTTCTCCAACATGCGCTGTTTGCGATCGTGCTCTTTTTGCTCCGCCTTACGATCACGCTCTTGTTCAAATTTCTTGGATCTCGCAATTTTACGAATTGCCGTGGATAATCCTATTCGTTCTTTGTTACTTTCGCGCTCGATGCGCACGGCGTCTTTAGGCGCGAGACGTTCCGCGTCCCACTCGTACTTTTTTTCGTCGTCGGCGATATCTTTCGCAAGTTTTGCGCGTTTCCCAGTTTCTACCACGTTTGAGACCACGTTTGCCGCCAACTTTGCACACGCGATATCACACGCGCGTTCCTCGGCATCGCGTTGATCTTCTTTGAATCGGGCGTCGTATTTCTCCGCGCTCGTGACGCGTTCTTTAGTGATTTTCCTTCGATACTCGGACGTTTCTAGATCAAAGACGAGCTGTCGAGTCTGTTTGAGATACTCGCGGTTCAAAATAGCTTTGTACTCATCGATACCGTATCGTTCTTGTAAAAACGGTAACGTTTCGCTCGATAACGTGTCGTAAATGTCTTTCGCGAATTTGGCTTGAAACGCGACGCGGACTTTGAAATCTTTCGTAGCGAAAGGGTCGACGAGGTGCGCCGCGATTTCCGGGTCGATAGATTTCGCGAATTGCGTCCAAGCCTTTGTGGGAGAATTCGATTCCGCGAGAATATTTTGACCCTCGGATATGACAAATCTGGCCTTGCCGACGTGCGCGACGAGCTTTCTCGTGACGGTCGGGACAGCCGGCGTCGGCTGTTCCTTCTTCTCTTCGGTTCTCTCCTCCAAAGGCGTTTCCGCCGACGACGGTACAACTACGACAGTTTCAGTCGCGGCAACAGCAGCTGCCTCTACCTTCTTCTCTTCATCTCCCCCTTCTATCGGCTCTTCGACTACAGACTCGATCAACTCATCCGACGCGCTTTCGTCGCGATTCACCAAACATCTAAACGACTGCGTATCGCCGTTTTCTTTCGTATACGTCCAAATCGCGGCGTACCCGTCGGCCCAAATCATCCCGTCCGCGTCTTTTAAAAACTTGGTCGATTTCTCGCTACCATTTTCGCCACGCGTACCGAGCGTCACGATGCGCAATCCTACCTCGTTCGTTTTGTGTTCCACCTTATCTATCTCGCACTCTTCTCTCTCCGCCACGCCGTTGACGATGCTTTCCATCGCTTTCTTTCGACTCATCAATTTCGTCGGCTTGGCCATCATCTGCGTCTTTGTTAAAGGCTTTTCCGCGGGCACTCTCGGCACTTTCGGTTTCTTCGGCACTTTTTCCGGTTTTGCCGGCTGCAACCCCAGCGCACGGCACACCTCTAATCGACTTCTATAAAACGCTTTATCTTTCGTGTTATCTTTCGCGACGAACCCGTCTTTCGGGTAAATCTTCAAATCCGGCTGTCCTTTACTCGCGCCGTGTTTTCGAAACGTCATGTATATGCTCCATCCCTCTAAACATTCCGGCGTTTCACCCCCGCTCGTTTTGATAAACCTCTCGAGCTCGGCTAACTGCTCTATCGGATCGTTCCGATCGAAAGTCTCCGCCGAACAAACCCTCCCGCCTTCCTCCGCCGCGCGAACGTCTCTCATCGTCGCTTCCTTATCGTCCGGAACTTCGACATCGTCCTCGTCAACCGCCGCGCCGTTCAAAACGCCGTCGCCAAAAGCTTCCAGTTTTCTCTTCTGCGCGGAATTTCTCGGTCTGTGCATGCGAGAGGGCGTCGTCGCGTCAACATCGCGAACGTGGAAATCTTCGTCCATCTCGTCTTCTTTTTCCTCTTGCGTTTCTTCTTCTTCTTCTTCCTCTTTCGTCTCTTCGACAGGAGGAGGAGGAGGCGTTTTCACAGACACATCTTTCTTCCTTTTCTTCAAAGACGACGGAGAAGAAGAAGGACTGCTGCTGCTCATTTTCGCGTTTCCTTTGTCTTCTTCTTCTTGTTTTCCTTTGTCTTCTTCTTCTCCGTTTTCCCGCGTCGTCGTCGTCTGAATCGTCTTCTCCGTCGCGTCGTTTTCCATCGCAATCTCGCGCTTCGGAATCACAAATCCGCCCATATTAAATCTTTTCTCGTCCGTATTATATATAATAGAAAAGAAAAAGAGATTATTATTATATCAAAACGCGAGAGATGTCGATGCAATCAATCCAAAGAACAACAAGGGAGAGAGAGAGAGAGAAGAACTTTCGCAACAACCGCGCGAATGAATGAAGTTCCTCTTTAGTATTAAGAGAGATATTATTTGTGATGCGATTCGAAGAAAAAAATTCAAAAAATCGCTTACGTTTGTTATTTAGGGTATTAAACCCTAATATTGAAGCGCAGAAGCAGAAGGAAAAAATTTTTGAAAAGTCCGTTACAAAATATTTATTCTTCACGTGACTTGGAGACTTTGACATCAAATACGATGGCGCATCAAAACGACACGCACGACCGAGGAGGGGGGGGACCCGGACGATCATCCGTGAAAACGTTCGCGATGGGCGACAAAGTGAAGCAGATGAAAGAGAAGGCTGGGAAAATGTCGGCGTTATCCTCCGCGTTCGTCGCGAAAACGGTGAAGAAGACGACGTCGACGATGAAGATTCCACAAATTGGAACGATGTCGACGGGGAACCACCGTTCGAATACTGGAAGCGCTGTGAATACTACTACTAATACTAACACCAACAATGGATTGAGCTCGTCGTACGGACGGCAAAGTCCCGGGATTCCCGGAAAGAGCAGTTTTGAAGGGACGAGCCCGATCGCGTTCGCCGCGATGGAGGAAGAGCGGAGAGCGAGGACGATTGGGGTGAATACCACGCAACAACAGTATTCCACGAAAGAAGACGAGGAAACCATGCGTAGATTGCGAGAGCAACTGGTGGACGCGCAGATGCGACACGACGAGACCGCGAAAGTTGTTTTGCATTTGCAAGAAGATGTAGAACGAATTCAACGGGAGAAGGAGGATTTGAGGGTGAAGAGCGCGAAGATTTGGCAGGAGCAACAGGATGCGCTCGCTGCGAAGGAAACGGAGCGGAAGACGAGGGAGGAGGAAGGCGAGGCGAGAGAGAAGGCGAGGGAAACGGAAGTGGCGAATTTAGTCGCGAAAGTGAATCAACTGGAAAGAGAACGTGCGAAAGAGAAAGAGATGAAGGCGGAGAGTGACGTAAAAGTAGACGTAGGAAAATTTGAGGAGGAGATTGCAGATTTGCGGAAGAAGTTAGAAGCGGAGCGAGGGAAGGTGGTTGCGGCAGAGAAGAGCGTCGCAGAGGAGAAGGCGAAAACAGAAAAAGTGCTCGCCGATGCATCTGTTGCTGCATCTGTAGCTGTAACACCAACCTCGAGCGAAGAAGAAAAGAGCGAAGAAGAAGCGCTCAAAAAAGAGATTGAAAGCGTGAAGACTGAAAACGAGAAATTAAAAGCTGAAATCGAAACGATTCGGGCCTCGGAAAGCAAGTTACGAGAAGAAAACCAGACGCTTCAATCGACCGCCTCAACATCGACGCAGGATAAGTCTGCGAGCGAGTCCGAACACAAGAAAAATATGGATGCTCTTACTTTGGAGCTCTCTGCGGTTCAATCGAAACTATCCAGCGAAATCGAATCCAACAAGAAAGCGCTGGAAGATGCGCGAAAGCAACTCGAAAACGAACGCGCGAGCGCAAAGAAAAGCGCCGACGATACTATAATGAAAAGCGAAAACCACGTAGCTGAACTAGATAAAGAGATTTCAAATTTGAAAGCGCAACTGGACTTATCCAACGTGGAGAAAACTGAGACGACGGAAAAGTTTGAACTTTTATTAGCCACGCGAGACGAGGAAGTGAAATCGCTCGAAAAGAATATAAAAGACGCGCTTGCCGAGATGCAGTCCATTCGAAACGAGTTGAATGTTGCCAAAGAAGCCGTTCAAGTTGCAAACGAAACTTCAAAAGCTGCCTTAAATGGCGCCGAGGACGCCGAGAAGGCGCGCGAGGAAACGAAAGAAGAAATGAAAGCGCTTCAACTCAAACTCGACCACGCAGAGGAAGCTTTGAAGAACACGCAAATTTCTGCTCCAAACTTGGAGCGCCAAATAGCCGAAAAGAACGCGTTGAAGTCGACTCTCGCCGACGTTCGATACGAACGCGACGTCTTGGCGAACATGTTGAAAGATATGAAAAAGAAAGTCGGAGCGTACTCGATGGAAACGCCGCCAATCTTGCGCGCCGTGAACGATGCCAAGAAAAACTTGAACGGCTTCATGTCTCGTTTCCAAGGCACAGGTTCCACTTCCACGGTAAAGAAAAATACGACGACGACGCAAGCGCCCGCTTCGGCGTCGGCGTCGAAGAACCCGAATACCAAATCGCCTTCCGCAGCCGCGACGCCTCAAAAGTTAAATTTTAGTCAGCCCGCGGCGGCGTTGACGCCGCCTTAAAACGTTCATCTAGTAATGATGATGCTGTTTAGTCATCACGTTGTATAGTAGTATGTCCTCGCGTAGTTTGTAGGTAGTATCAGAAGAGAGGGGTGATTGTTCGCGTTCTCTTCCAAAGTATATTATTAGTGCAAATATTATTTAAAGCAATATGAAAACAAATACAGTTAGGAGTAGACTCGACACAATAAGAGACGCCCTCGCCTTGCCGAGAAGCCCTCTCGCATCATCAGCATGACGTCCGCCTCCGCCAATTCCCCTCCGGAGATCACCTTTGAAACCACTCACGGAGGCTTGCCGATACTCAAACTCGATTTCGACGCTCGTACGCCCGCGGAGATTGACCTCGAACGTTGCGTCTTGCGTTTGTCTTCTTCGAATGGAAAAGAAGTCATTCTCGTCGGCACCGCGCACGTCTCTAAAGACTCCGCGGAAACCACGGAACGAATCATACGGGAAGAACGGCCAGAGATTATCTTCATCGAGCTCGACAAAAACCGCTTGGAGAAGTTACTGCTCAATCGATCGCTCGGCGAACGAGAGGTGTTGAAGAAAACGGTTGAAAAGATTCGAGATATTCCTTCGGCGCTCAAGTTCGTGATGTCAAATCTGAAAGACGTTCCGGGTTTCGTGTACCAACTGGGCGGATTAATCGTCGGTTCACCGGCAGGGAATGAGTTCACGAAAGCAATCGAAGTTGCGGGCGATATTGGCGCGTTGGTCGTTCTCGGTGATAGGAGCGCAGAGGTTACCGCTTCGCGCGTGATGCAACGAGTTCGGTACGGGAGTAAAGAGAAGAGAAGGGAAGAGAGAAGGAGAAGAGAGAACACGAAGAAAGAAAAGACGCTGAGAAATCCAGAGGAAAGAGTGCGCGAAGTCGCGGAAAAATACGGGTGCGAGGATCCCGCGAAAGTGCTGAAATGTTTGAAGAGGATTTTGAGCGCAGGAATGAACGTGGCATTGCCGCCGGGCGAAGCAAACGACGAGGAGGAAGAAGTGGAGGAGGAGGAAATTGATTTGAACGATCGAAATGGAGGAGAAACTTCGTCGTCATCATCATCGAGAACTACGAAGATTAGTGCAAAAGATTTAGAAGTAGTTCGACAGTGCGCTCGGAAAATTATAGAGTCCACTAGGAAGGAAGGGTTCAAAGGCGAAGGGGCGTTTAGCAGTAGCGTTTTCTTGGACGCGTCGAATAGCGAAACAGAAAAAGATGTTCGAAGAACGATTTTAGACGAAAGAGACGTCATACTCGCACATTCTTTACACAGAGCGGCAAAACAGGCAGGACCGGGAGTTCATAAGATTGTTGGCGTAGTTGGGAGTGGACACGTTCCTGGAATCAAGAGGATATTTACTCGTTTGAACGACACGAGTAAACAGTCAGAGAGCGACGTTCTCATTTCCATGCTCGCGAAAGAAGAGGAACGACATGCGCACGACGAATACTTGAACGCGTTCCCACAGGACGTGGACGCTCCGGACCCGGCTCGAGGTATGGCACAGTTTGCCATTCTCTTTGGCGGGTTCGCATATCTCAATTACAAGAAACCAGCGGTTGCTCGTCGAGTATCGGCAATGTTTTTCGGTGCAATCTCCGTTGTCGCAGTAGGCGCCGCGAACGTTCTCGTCAAGGTTGGTCAGCTCGCTGAAAAGCTTGACGACGCGTCGCACGAGTTGCGAATGCACGAAAAAATTCCGTCTTTATTGAGCGATGAAGCTAATAGTCGCGTCCTACGAACTGCTCGCATCCGAAATGGCGTTCGAAAGTATGGCGACACCGCGCGCGAAGACGAGTTTTAGATTATGATTGCAAGCATACAGCATTAATTCTTAGTTATTAAAAAATGTAATCATTTAAAGTATTTCGCAGAACGTTGCGCTCTCGATTGCGCTCTCGTCAATCTCGGCGAGAACTTTGGTTGCTTCGTCTCCTCATCTTCGTCTTCGTCCGCGTATTTCGGTTGTTGGGCAACTGGAGAGAACATGGGTGTCTGTAACGTACCAGAGTTTCTTCGGCTCGGAAACGTCGTCGGCGATTCGTTGTTCACAATATCGTCATCGTCAACATCGACGGAGTTTTCAATCTTCAACTTATTTTCGTCGAAACCCCACGGGTCGGCAACTTCTCGTTCTTCTTCCCCGCGTTCTTGCTCTTGTTCTCTCGGACTATTCATGCTATTCATTTTTCCAAGCGGCGAGTTTCCGTCGCTCGCAATGGATCCTCCCGGAGAGCGCATTGCATCCACGTACGCATCGCCGGTCACTTCGTTCGTCATCCTACCTTTTTGCATCGATTCGATGTACGCGTCGCTACTCATGGTTCGGTTCAACTCTTCTTCTTCCTCGTCGTCATCATCATCTTCTTCCTGCTCCTCCTCGGCGTAATTTTTGTCCGATTCGCCTTGGGCAGACTCGACACTTTCTCTATTTAAGAAATTCATCGCCGCTCGCGCCGCGGCTAAATCCGTTTCAGCTCTCATCTTGACGTCCGTGACTGATTTCTTCATTTCCTCAGACGCACGCTGCCATTGAAGCGAACGCCGGAGCATTTCGTGTTCGCCCGTTCGATCAATCATGTTCGCGAACGCCGACGGTTCGTTCGTTTGGAAGCTTTCCATATCTTCATCCTCTTCTTCCCCAGCCGAGTCTTCAACTTTGTACGCAGTGTTATTGATGTCCACAATGACGTCTGGCGAACGAACAATAGCCATTTCTTCATCGCCGGCGCGTTCATTCATCGTTTCTACGACACCATGGTCGCGAAAAGTGTCGATGCGATGAGTGTTGTTGTCGTATTCGTGAATCGGAGACGTCGTGGTCGCTTCCGCCGCAGCAGCGTTGAACTTTTCGTCAATATTCTCGCCATAAGCGTTGTTATTGTTACTATTCCCAGTCTCATCGACTTCAATTACTGGCGATGCGGTCGGCGAGACCCACGCTCTCGAGCGTCGAGCAAAAGGCTTCACTCCCGAACGTCTACCGCCCATCGAAGATTTTTTATCCTTGAAAGAAGATATCGAGGAAAGTCGATAGTTTTCCGGCGCCGCGACGTTCGCGCTTGGATAAGCCAACGGTGGGCCTTTTGGTGTGAACGGGTTCCACAACGCCGCCGACGATATCCAAATGACTGCCGAAGAGAGCCAGATGAAGTTAATAAACGTCGCCATGCCCAAGTATCTGTACCAATGGTCCACCGCGACGTGCGTAACGACAACGAGCATGGTACCATTTTCGAGCGCGAAGAGCATCAAGATTAAAACGAACGGAATCAATGCGTCTTCGCGAGTTAATCCCCAGAATGTCTTCCTCGGACAAGTCGTCGAACGCCACCAGAATCGGCCTTTCTTATCGGTTGAGTTTGAAACGAAACAACTCGGCGGCCAAATCAAGCAACACACGAGCAATTTCACGTCGTCTAAAACTGGAATTCGGATCGTCTTCTTTTTGCCACCATTTTTGGCGATTCGTTTTGCTGATTGAAACGGTAACTCGACGCTTTTCAACTCTACAAACTTGCTCCAGATTTTCTTTCTGTCCGGAACGCCCGAGAGTTTGATGCGCATCAAACCGATGATGCACAAGATGTGCACGAAGAAAACCAAAAACACCCAGGCACCACACACGGATGCGAACAGACCAATCGTCACCACGCGCGCCGTGAGCTCGAAGAATCTAAAGTTGAATTTGGCGAGCATCTCTGATAAGTGCGCTTTGTGCACGCCCCAATATTCGCGCCAAGAATACGCCGGCGGCTTTTCGTGCAAATCCAAGGAAACGAAACATAGCGTCCCGCTGAGCAAACCACCAGCTACGGCGGAGAATAAAACGTAATCGAAACCACTTCTGTCTGGACACGTGGCAAATGGAGATGAACACATCATGCCAATGTAGCATTGCAACGTAGCCACGGGTAAAGAGAGAAAAATGCAATCAACGAGTTGCATGCCGCGCAAATCCATCTCCGCTTTGCGCTGACGCACGTCGTGGCTTCTCAACGCTCTCCACGCGGCAAACGCAGTCCCAAGCTGACAGGCTGCGCAAATAGCACCAAAACGTCGAACAAACACTTTAAAGTCGTATTTCGTGTACCCAAACACCACCGCATTCGCTTCTTTGTCCTCTTTTGCCGGTTTCTCCGGCATCGGGTAGTGCAAGAGCCAGTAGGACGTCGTCAAACATCCCGAGATGAGGAAGAAAATCAACACGAGGGAGAACCATAACCACGAGGCAGTCACGGAAAAACGTCTCAACTCTCTGACCAACGAAAACTTCCCCCAAAAGTCGAGGAAGATGCCCGTCAAAAGCATGATCTTTTGCACTCGCGCTAATTCTGGGCCGAGGCACTCGATGCGGTCTAAAACGCGCTTCGATATTGGTAGCGGACTCGCGACAGACTGCGCGAGGTTAGCTGGTAAAGACATGCGCATCTTTGCACGATTGCGATTGTTTATTTTCTCGTCCACGCCGAAATCTGTGGCTTTTCCGGCTGAACCTCCGAACGATTCCGTGGCGTCTTCAAACTCAACTTGTTTATTATTATTGTTATTCATTTTATTCTCGGCGTCGTTCATGGTATTGTTGGTATCGTCCATACCGGTGGTAATGTCGCTATTCTCGTTATTGTTATCGTTGTTGAAATTATTCGCATTCATCACTCGGCTTTGATTCTTGTGAGGAAACGCGGGCGAACCAATCGACGCCCACATGGCGCCGTGGCGATACGAGTCTCGGTCGTACTCTTTCGGCGTGCCGTTGTTCTTGTTGTTCTCTTTTCTCCTTTTGTTTTTCTGAAACAAAAACGCCAGCGGGGATTTCATCTCCACGTTTTCATCTTCCATCTCACCACCACCACTTTTGGCGGTTTCGACGTCCTCCTCTCCTTCTTCGCTTCGAGCACCATCCGGCGACGCTTTCGCCGAATCGTCCTTTTGATTCTTCTTCGTCTGCGCTAAAAAATCCTGTCCATTTGACGCGTCGCTCTCATGAGTACGACCGCGTCCAAAAACCATCGGCGACGTCGATTCTCGGTCCTCGTTTTCTTCTTCTTCTTCTTCTTCTTCTTCGTATCTTTGATCTCTTCTCTGAAACGCATTCATGGGAGTGTTCACCGCGGAAGGCACGGGTTGAAAATCATCATCATCGGGAGAAAACAACACAGCATCTTCTTCTTCTTCTTTGTCTTCTTCGACTTTGTTTTCCTCCTCGTTTTCGTTTTCGTCGTCGTCGCACTCGGTGTTGTTGTTATTCCTCATCGCGAAAGACCGTCGCGTTGTGAGTCTCTCTCGCTTCGTATTCTTTGTTTTCTTTCGTCTCGTAACACACGAAGCGCTTCTCTACCTGTCTTTGACGCGTTTAAAAAAACACGAACCAACGGAAAAAAGTCGAGAGAGAAAATCACATTCGAGTGATTTTGAAACGTGCGTCTACTTTTTTTTGGTGCAAACGAAAGGGTCTCTCTCGTTTTGTGGCACGCTCTCTCTCCTCATTACTAAACGCATTAAAAAACAAAAATGGGTCGCGTTATCAGAGGTTGCCGGTAAGTTTGCGTCTTTCGCTTTCTCTCTGATTGTTTGTCAGAGATATCGTTTCTTCGTTCATTTCGCGGGACGCGTGGACGGATGGACGTTCGCGTTGAACTGCGCGCGCTGTGGTTCAATTTTTTTACGCACATTTTCGCCTCTGTTCCCAAAACGAGGGCTAGAGGAGACAATGTGCGCGGTCGAAATTATACCTGGATGGAGGTGTTCGCGCGAGCGAGAGGGGTAAAAGAGGACGCGAACGCGTGCGAACGAGACGTTTGAACGCAACGGGTGGATCTTTTGTCGCGTTCCGCGTTCGCGTCGTGTTTCGGTTGGGTTGGAAATCATCTCAAAAATCGAATGTCGCGCAGTCGTCTGCCCAGGGGCGGTCGTTTTTAAAGTCCTTCTTTCCATCTCTCTCTCGTTTGTTCTTCTTTGCTCACCCTTTTCTCTCCCTTCTTTGCTCAAATCATATTACAGTAAGGGTAAAGGATCGGTTTTCCGTTCCCACACGCACACGCGTAAAGGCGCGGCGAAGCACCGAACCGCGGACTTTGCCGAAAGACACGGGTACATCAAAGGCGTCGTGACGGACATCATCCACGACCCGGGACGCGGCGCGCCGTTGGCAAAGGTTACTTTTCGCAACACGAGACGCTACGCGCACCAAAAGGAATTGTTTGTCGCGGCGGAAGGCACGTACACCGGTCAATTCATCTACGCCGGTAAAAAGGCGCAGTTGGTTGTCGGTAACATCATGCCGGTGTCCGCCATGCCGGAAGGTTCGATCATTTGCAACGTCGAATCCAAACTCGGCGACAGAGGAGTGTTAGCCAAGGCTTCTGGCGAATACTGCATCTTGATCTCCCACAACTTGGAGACTGGATTTTCTAGAATTAAATTGCCGTCTGGCGCGAAAAAGACGATTCCGAGTGGGTGCAGAGCGACCGTTGGTCAAATCTCTGGCGGTGGTAGATGCGATAAGCCCTTGTTGAAGGCGGGTACCGCGTACCACAAGTACAGAGTGAAACGCAACTCGTGGCCGAAGGTGAGAGGTGTTGCGATGAACCCAGTAGAGCATCCCCACGGTGGTGGTAACCACCAGCACATTGGTCACTCCTCGACTGTTCGTGGTGACGCGCCGGCGGGTAAGAAGGTTGGTCTTATCGCCGCGAGAAGAACCGGTAGACTCCGCGGCGTGGCCGGTATTCTCGCCGCCAAGGCCAAGGAAGGCGGCAAGGATTAAAAGCTTTTGTTTGTCGATTATCTTGATGGTAAAGAAGATGTATCTTAAAGACACAAAGAGAGAGAAAGAGAGAGAGAGAGAGAAATAGATTTTGGAATTATTTTCAATTTAGCCCTTATTACATTTTATGCTTTGTTGTCGCGCGCTCGCGCGCGCGGATTCTCCTTTTCCTCCTTTTCCTTGCAAACGTTAATTACCGGATCTCGAGTCGAGTTTATACACTCCCGTGCGTCGTTCGGCAGTCCGTTTTGCTACATTGACTTCAGAAGACTCCGGTTTTACGCTCTCTTTTTCTCGGTATTCTTACGTATTCGTACCTACAGAGTTCTCTTATATAAAATTTGAGCCCAAAGTGTCTTCGATATTTTTCGTCTCAAAAACATCTCGAGAAAAATCTCGAAATCGAAACTTTTTTGTCCTTTTTTTTATGTTTTGCGGCGGTTTCTTCCATACGTCACTCTTTTTTAAATCGTTTGCGCGCGTGCTATTATCTGTCTGCACAGACGACTACGCGGTATCGATTACCTTAAAAACGATCGATTCGAACGCAAGAGGTACGTTTATTCAAGTGTACTCGAAAATCTTTCGGGAGTACGAGTCGCGAGAAGGCACATTTGATCGTACTTCTTCTGCGCGTTTTGAATAAAAATATAATAATAACGAACGTGGTGTGTGGTTTCTTGCCCTTTGCGACATCAAAAGCCAGCTCGACTAAAAATTGAGCAAATTCAACGCGCGCGTACACGAACGCGCGATCGAGAAAAGTCCGATTTCTTTCGAGAAACGAATCGAACGAGGTTTTATCTGCGACATTCATCGCTGAGATCAAACTTTTTGCAAGAGAGAGCTCTTTGGTACGCGCGACAACGATTCAATTTCATCTCGTCTGTCCGCATTAATAAAAAACAACGGGAGAAATAAATATTTCTGCGCTCTTTAATCCAGCGAAGAAAAGAAAAAATGAAGCGCGGTGGAGAAAAAGGAGCGCCGACGAGTCGCCACGAGGCGCAGGAAAAAGCAAAGTTGATGCGAAGTCAAAACCGGAAATACGCGCAGAGCGCGAAAATGCACGAAGACGGTGAACATCGCGTTCGCGCGGTGATGGCGACGACGGCGGACGACGACGACGGAGAGAAAGAAAAGAAAAACCAAGAAGTCGTCGTCGAAGCGAATTTGAACCAACAGAGAGAGCAACAACCTCCTCTGAAAGAAGAAGAAGAAGGAAAAGGAGTGAACGACGACGTCGACGAGCGAGCCGAGGAGGAGGAAAAGGAGGACAAAAAAAAGCAAAAAGAAGAGGAGGATAAAAATATCAACAACAACAACAACAACAACAACACGAGCGAAGAAGACGCGACGAAAGAAGAAAACGAACGGGTGAAAGAAGGAGACGAGGCGGAAGAAGAAGAAGAAACGAAAGAAGAGCGGGAGATAAAGACGGAAGAGCGGGAAGGCGACGCCGCCGAGGCCGCGGAAGAAGGAGAGAAGCCGCGAGCGGGGGAGGGAGGAGAAGAAGAAGAAGAAGGCGACGATACTAATAATAGAAAAGAGGAAACGCCGGCGACGATTTCAAACACCACGAATAGTGGCGGGGAAGACATCACGAGAGCCGCGGCGGAGGCGGCGCAGCAAGCGGCTGCGCAGGCGGCCAATCAAGCCGCCGCCGAGAAGCACGCGGCGCACATCGGGAATCCTTTTTTGATGATGCATAACCAGAAGCAGCAGTTTTTAGATCCCTCGTCGATGCAACAGCAGCAGCAAAACGTTGGTGGTATAAATGGCGTGTTACCTCCGATGCCGATGGAGTATCAAAACGCTATTTTAGCGCAGCAAATGATGCAGCAACAACAGCAGCAGCAGCAAAACGCCGAGCCGCCCGGACCGGCGAATAGCAACAGTACTAACAACGATCCAGCGGCGGCAGCGATGGCACATATGATTAACGGTGGCAATGGCAATGTACAGATGGTACCGCATCAACAATTAGCTATGGCGCAGATGATGCAAGCGATGATGGCGCAGCAACAGATGGCGGCGATGTTTCAAATGCAACAACAACAACAAGGCGGAGGCGACCAACAACAGTTCAACCCGATAGCGGCGGCACTTAGCATGGGTATGCTCCCTCCAATGCCACCGGCTATGTTTGATAACAACGGCAACGGTATTTCCCCGGAGATTGCGTATCAACTGATGATGCAGCAGCAACTGCAGCAACAGCAACACGGCATGATGGGGATGTACGGAGGTATGGGTGGCGTGCCCTTTCAACAGCATCAACTGGGCGGGCAAGAGTTTATGAACGCGCATCAAAACCAAGCCATGTTAGCCAATCAAATAAATGTCAACAACAATAGCAATAGCAACACGCCAAACGGAATCGGGATGATGAAACCATCGGCGCTTAAATCGAGAGGACCAAAAGTTCAATACGACGACGTCGATATCATGTATCGCAAGCGCGGACGTCCTCTGGGCTCGAAAAACGCCACGACGAAAGATTCGTTCAAGAACGTTCCAAAAGGTAAACGTACGAAACGCGTCGCGAAAGGTAACACCACCACCAACGGTAATGGTGTCGTCGCAAGAGGTGGTGGAGTCCAAAAAGTTGCGAACGTGAAAGGTAAGAAAGCCACCGCCGAAAAGAAAAAGAACGGGAAGAATGCGAGCAACAATAATAATTCTGTTCCGAACGGGGATGATTTGCAGGAGTACTACGACGTCTTAACTTCGCTCAAGAACTCCATAACTTGTTAGATGTGTGTTTCATTGTGAACTATATAATATATACGCTGATTTATCTGTAACTTTCTCGTGAAAAAACTGTATCTTTTTGGCTTCCGCTGTCGCGTCATCTATTTAATCTTCTCCCTCTATTCACTCACTAATGCTGCTTATACTACTACTACGACTACTACGACTACTACAACTGTGACTACGCAATCATCGCGGTGATTTTCATAGCCCAGGCGAAAAAGAGAATTACAAATGCCGTAACAATCACGAACATTGAAAATAACTCGGCGTCGCCTCTTCTTTCCGAAGACAAAGGCGACGCCCCAATACCTCACTCGTTCGTCTCCTTATTCTCCTCTTTTCTCTTCCTCTCTTCCTCTTCCATCGCATCGATTAATTCCGCGAACACTTTCCTAAACTGCGCGTTTCTCACCAGCCAGGCGACGCTTTCTTTCGCCAACTTTTTCTTTTCCTGTTCGCTCGTTCGAATACTTCCGGCAGTTATCTCGTTGTCCGCCATGAAGCTCTGAATCCCTTTCAAAATGCTCGACACCGACCACATGGGGTTCCACGTTTCCGGGTGATAATCCGACATGGACATGCATATTTTCTTCCCCGGTTCGAACCGCCCAGACGGCGTGGACATGATGATGCCGGGTGGTTTAAACGGGTAATCTTTCGGGAAAAGAATTTTGCCCAAGTATTTTCCTTTGTCGTAAGCGGTGTCTTTCGGTCCGTCGATGAGGAAGTACCAATCGAGAATATTGGTGGAGGAGGACGGTTTGGCAACGATGCCGGGTTCGGGAGATTTGAGGAGGAGTTTGAGTTCTTTTTGGAGGCGGAGAGTGGCGGCCATTTGCTCGGTTGATATGTTCGTGCGTGTTTGTGTGTGCTGCGCGGATTTTCAATGAAGTGACTTTCTCTAATTTTTTCGAATACTACGAGTTCATATTTCTATGAACGTTGAAATGCCAAATGCTACAATGGTTTGCTACTATCTCATTCTGATGAGCTCAACTTCCTGGTCAACCATCTCGCGCCGCGTTCGCTTAAATCTTGCGTTTCGGCTTCTCGTATGGCGTGAAGACCAAAGCCGGTTTCGTCTTTTCGCAAAGCGTCGACCGAGTCGTATTTTTCGATGAGTTTACGCATGCGAGTGTATTCGTAGCCGAAGTGTTTGTGGACGTAGTACGCAAAAGCAGGGAAGAACTTCTCGAAGATTGCGCGACGGAGCGGTTTTGACGTCCATTTCCACGAGACGTGGTCGATGCCAGGGAAGCCAAGGTCGTGGAGCATCGTGCGCATTTTATTGTCCGATTCGCACCACCGGCGATCCGCCTGAACGCGAAATAACAAAGCTCTTGAGAGTTTCTTGTACCACAAGTAATACTCATCTGGCTGTATTTCAATCTCTTCAAGTTTTTCTATGATCGGAAGGTACTCCTGAGGACACGAGGAAGGATCGTACTCGTTCTTTCTCTCGGCTTCGTTCATATCAAACTCAACTTTCTCTTCGACTTTCGGAGAAGCCGGCGGCGAAGGCTCATCGCTATTATCTTCTTCTTCATCTTCATCGTCATCATATTCGGTATAAGACGAGGGTGATGCTATATCATTATTGGCATTGTCGGCGTCGTCGTGAACACACACGATATCCTCACTCTCCCCATCGGCGTCATCTTCCTTTAATTCAGCATTCCGTTCGATATCCGTCGCGACATCGAAATCGCACGATGTAGCCGTAACTAACGAAGGCCATTTACACACGACGTCATCGATGCGTCGCGAAGCAGGATGATAACCACTCGGCGTTTTTCTTGCCTTACTCAAGACATCGCGTAACGCGAGACAGTCTCTCCCAATCTCGTTCGAATCGGCGACGATAAACTCGTGTCTCTGCGAACGCGTCAGCGCGACGTTCAAACGCTCCCTCGTCGTGAACGAATTTGATCCTTTAAATGCTCCACAAAGCGTCAATATAATAACCTTCTTCTCTTGGCCTTGAAACGCGTCTACTGTGGAAACTTGAATTTCGCCATCCTCTTCCTCGTCCAATTCTGATGGCGCGAGGATATCCGCAGTGGTAGTCGCACCGACGCGCATTCTTACTAAATACGAGTTCACGCAATCCACCTGCGCGCGATAAAACGCAATAATACCAACATCTTTTGGTTTCAATCCGCGGTTTAGAAGCTCGCGCGCGATAACAGCACACCCGCGCGCCTCGGAAGCGTTGAATTTCGACTGGCCTCCTCGCTCTTCTCGCGCGTTTTCGCCGTGCGTGTCGAAAAAAACCAAAGGAGGTACTCCTTCGAGTAACGCTCCGCGGTCGCTCGCCGAAACGCCATCCAACAATTTGTTCTCATAAAAATGTGCGTTCGGGACTTCGCTCAAGAGCGGATGCATTCGATATTGTGTTCGCAACAGCGTCACGGGTAGCCCAAGTTTCGCAAGTCGCACGAATAACGTGGGTTGTTGCTCAGAAATCGTCGGATATTCCAAGTTGCTTTCTAAAACCGGCGGTAACTGCTTCGGATCTCCAACCGCTATCAAATGTTTCACGCCGAACCGAGCTAACGGCAAAAGGCTGCATATCTCAGTCATTTGCGAGCACTCGTCCAAGATTAAAATGTCAAACTTTTGATCTTCCAAGTGCTTGTTCACGCAAGAACTGCACGTCACGGCAACCACTGGCGCGGATTTCACCAACTTGGCGCGCTTTTGTAAGGCGCCTTTTATTTTCAAGTTTTTGATTTCTTCTTCGATGCGTTTTCTTCTCGAGGAAATTTTCTCGTTTTCTTTCAGCGCTTTCTCGAGTTCTTCGATGTGCGTGTTGCCTTTCTTCGAGTCACGCTTGGCGTGAATAGAAAATGGGAGAATGTCCGCGTCAATTTTGGTCAACGAACCGACGCGACAGAAATCGGTGAAACCATTCTCGAGGAGCGTTTTTAACACGCGATCGACAGCGACGTTGGTGTTTGCACAAACCAAAATTCTGCCGTTTCGTTGTTTCGTATCCGGAGGAAGAACACCCAGCTTGTGCTGCATATCTTTCACACTCGCGACGTGTTCGCGAATAAAGCTCGCGACTAATTTCGTTTTACCACTCCCAAACGGACCGTGCACCAAACTCACGCCGCATTCTGTGTTTACCATTCCCTTCATCGCGACAGCTTGATCGTGATTCAAACCGTATTGATTCTGGAACGTAAACTCCAAATCTTGAAAATCTTCCTCCTCGTCAGCTGCTAAATTTTCCGCGTGTTCGCTGGTCAGTTCTGCGACTGATGGGTTCATTATCATTCGCATGAGTGGCATCGTGTCTTCTTTGACCATTTCGAGCGCATTCTTCATCTCCTCCAACTCGCCGAAAGCGCTCAGAGCTCGCGCTGCGTATAACGTGAGGGACTTTCTCTTCACCCATCCACCGTTCGAGCTATTCTTGAGCGACTCTTTCAGTGTTCTCGGTAAATCGCCGAGCATTTCTACATGCATCTTGCCTTCCTTATCGGGTGCGTGCCACGTGGATGCGACGACGCCGGTCCAGTTTTTGTACGTATCCATACCTTGTCGAGTATTTTTTGCCACGGGAGAGGAGAGAAAAAAGCCTGGATCTGTAGAGAGCACGTAAACGTCACCTTTTGCAAAATCGTTCGGTCTATGGTATTCGCACCTACCGAGCGTGAGTTCGACGACAGTTTTAGATAGTTTAACGGTGCCGGTCTCTTCGTCTTTTTTCGTTTGCGTCTTGTACGCGGTCATTTTACACTCGCTCCAGTAATGAATCCGATACTGTCGTCCAAGTCTAATGCCTAAGTTTTTTGGATCGACAGCAGTGTTCACGTGCACCGAGGTCGTCGCAACCGGTGCGCCTCTTTTTTGCTGCGGAAGAGCGTGTACGACCGTTCGCACCGCGTCCGAAACGTTCCTGAGCTTGAGCGAAAGTTGTTCGCACGAAGTCGAGAGGAGGTAGTTTTGGTATTCTCGAACGCCGCCTTCGAACCGTAAAGCGACGTGCGCGGAAAGCTTTTCGAACGGAAACTTGATAGCAATCGTCGGTTCCGCGTATCGATATTGATTATTCTTGCTATTACCATTGTGTTGTTGTTGTTGCTGTTGCTGCTGCGCGTATGAAGAATTCGTATTTCCATAGTTCACCACGCGCTGTGGAACCATCGCCTCTTCGTCCTCCGTGTGTTTTTCTTCTTCTTCTTCTTCCACTGCTACTATTTCCATCATCTTTTCCTTTTCCTCTTTCTGTTTTGTCAAATTCGCGAGCCTTTCTTTCAACGCTGCCGCGATGTTTACTCTTTTTGGCTGTTTCGCCGCATTACAAGGCTGCTCGTTTTCCTTCGAAGCGGCGGCGCCCACATCGCGAAGACCGACGTCGTTCATTTCCTCCTCCTCTATACGTGATCGTTTCCCAGCGACGTCCTTCGCACTCACACCAACCGTCTGTATCGGCGTGAGCGTATCTATTGTCACCGTCGTCGTCTTAGTAAACATCGGATTCCGAAACGACGCTGGCGTCTGACTCTCGCGTATACTCCTCGTCGCCCGAAACAGCGACGTCTCCCGCCCAACGTCTGCCGACCGATTCATCGCCTTTTGTCTCGACACCGCGTTCCCGTCCTTTCCAAACTCTTCGTCGATTTCAACTTTGTATCCGCTAAATTCCTCGATCGTATTTTCTTCTTCCAACTTTTCTAAAACCGATTGAATCGCTTTCGTCTCTTTGCGCGAAATTTTCGCGATCGTTTCAAGGCCTGCTTTTTTCCTCGTCGTTTCCGAGGACGACGCGAAACTTTCTCTCGTGACTTCCTCAAACGAGCGATTATTCTGCGCATTTGCGCCGTACAAAACCACCGAGAGCGACCCCGAATGAGACGCCGCGCAACACCGCACTATTCTCACAAATCCGTCTTTCCATTTCGGTCGTTTTTTGTGCGTCTCGTTCGTGTACGTCACCGCGAAGAATCTTTCTTCTTTCTCCTCTTCTTCTCTTTCTGGCGGTCGTTGCAAACGCGTCGAAGTCATCGTCGTCGTCTTTTGAAAAACAAGACTCTACCTTCTTCTCATCGCGCGGAAGTATCGGGATTGCACCGCGTTCTAAAAACCGTCGTTTTTGGCCAGCCGTTGAACTTTTGTTCCTTCGTGGTGTCGAGATGATGATAGTCGTAGTATGAGTAGTATTCTTTGTAGTTCGTAGTATTACTGCGCGTGTTAAAAATGAGGAATCCGATGTTTTTTTCAAAAAATACGAGGGTGGGTGCACAGTTTTTTTTAAGAGACTCCCACACAATATACACACACGCGAGACGAGGACGAGGACGAGCACGATGTCCGCAGGTCATGGACAAAAACAATTCGGGTACGCGAAAACGTTCGAGTTCGACGTCGTCGTGGTTTTTATAATTTTGGTGTTGATACCAATCTCCATTTTTATGATGCAATCGAAACGGAGTCAAACGAAAAGGATTGGAAGTTTCGTCCTCTTAGGGGGCTCGTTTTTGTATCTCGCCGTGTTTGAAGGGGTGGTGCGATTGAGGGAGACGGAACGGGCGAGCGAGATTGGTTTACGCGGGATGATTGGAGGTGGTGGTTATGGCGGCGCGTCGTCGTCGTCCGCGTGGTCGAAAAGGAAGCGAAGGGGAGTCGTCCAGAAGTCGTCTTCGTTCTCGGGAACCACCGTGTTCACATCCGAGAAAAAGGATAAAAAGACGACGAAAACAACAAAGACGTTGCAATATTTTTCGTTGCGCGATGTGCCGAGCGAAAACGAGGCGATGTTTCGAGACGAACGGATTCGAGAGTCGAAAAAAACGATCGATGGGTCAATAATTGCAGCGCACGTGGAGCAAAGGTTCTCCGGGGGCGATGCGTTCTTTCAAGAGGCGTTTAGAGAGTACGAGAGAGTGGAAAAAGTGAAAACGGCGAGAGTTTCCGCGAGCAACGACAAGAGCGCAATCGATGATGATGTGGGGACGGTGTCTGTCACCAGTGATGGTGGTACTGTTCTAACTCCTCAACGCATGCAATCTATGTTTCCAGAACATTTATCCTTCCGAACCGTATTCGTTGTGCGGGATCCCAGAGATGTTATCACGTCCTCGTACCTCTCGATAATCTCAACGCTGGAGGAATGGGCGCGGACGAAACGAGACGATTTGGACGGTTCAAGCTTCCAATCCGTGATGCGAAACAATTTAAACGCTGAAATTGCATTGGATGTGGAAATTGTGCGGTTCATGAGCGCGAGCGTGGACGTACCATTCTTTACCGGTCTCGAGAACGCTATGGCTGCTGAGATTGAAAAATCAAACGGGGCGTACGCCAACGCGATACTCTCTTTCGCCGAAGCTATGCTCGACGCAAACGATCAAACGGCAAAGAATTCCATCATCTTTGTTAAATATTCCGAGCTTCTTTCTGCCAACGTGACTGGATTCCGCAAACTCTCCGAGTTTCTTCGAGGAGACTACTCTCTAGAACAGAGCTTTGTCGCGGCCTCCGCCTCGCTCCGAAAGAGAGCGGAAACCGAACCTTTCCTCATCGCCTCTCTCGTCTCCAAAAACGACGACACGATCTATCGTCACAAAAAAGACATCATCACCAAAGAGCAAGAAATTATCACTCCACCATCGATCTACAAAGCGCACATGACGGCGCGAAATCAGGAGCATTTTTTCTTACTCGGAAAACCTCTTTTGAGTTTCCTCGCCATCGACGAAGACGACGACGACAACGAAGACGAAGACGAAAACCTCTTCGCCGATTTCGACGCCGTCGACGGTGCCGTGCTCAACCCTTGGTAACGAGAAAGGGATAAAGTAGTAGAAGAGAGAGAACGCGGTTGTTTGAAATAAAAAAATCGCGCTGGCTGCCCTCCGCACTCGCGCTCGTATTTAGGCACTCCCAATACTCTCTTTCCTGTTCTTTGCCAAATCTGCTTTTCAAATTGAAAAAAAGCAGAATTTCATTCTCAAAAGCTTTCTCACCTTCCCTCCTTTTACACTCTCCTCTTGCGTGAAATTGCGGCTTCGACGGTGCATATAATTAAATCGCAAAATCTCGCCTCTTTGAAGGGAAAGAAGGTTCGAACCAAAAACCACAAAAATTGAGCACTGCCAACCCTCTTCTTCAACACGCGCGCGCGCAAAACGAGACCATGAGCGATCAACAACAGCAACAACAGCAACCGGGAATAATACTGGCGGCAAATCGTCGCGTGCCAATTCCAAACTCCAAGTACGACGACGACGCAGAGGACAAAGAGAAAGAAGAATCGCGGCCTAAAATCACGAAGAAAGCGAGAACGCCAAAGGCGCAAAAACAGTCCAAAACGAGCAGCGCGACGGTAAAGACGACGACGGTGTCGTCGTCTGAAACGGACACGGACGCGGAGAAAGAAGACGCGGAGGATGAGAAGTTGGTGCAACCGTCGAAGATTTTGATCCCGCAGGACGGGCAACAACCCAAGAAGTGGCGGTTGGCCGATCAGAGAAGGTAAACTTTACGCGCGGAGAGATCCGTTTCGTTTCAATTGTGTTCACGTTTTTAAATGTGATCACTTGATGATCGGCGTAATTTTGTTTTACGTTTGCTTCTTTTTCTCTCGTCGTTTCTCTCTCGCGTTTCTCTCTCTCTGTCTCTCTCTCTCTCTGGTCGTCGTGTACGTCGTTTGATGACGACGACGACGATGACGCTGAATACTTACGACGGAGTACTTTCATGAAACACATCACACACGTTATACACAAAACAACAGAACGATTCTCTCTCGAACGAAAACGCTCTTCCGTTTCCTCGGTTTGGGGCACATGCGAGGCGTCGGCATGGATTTACCGTACAGGCAAAGGTTTCAATTTTTACTGGAATTGATTTACGGCGACACGTTTAAACCGAAAGCGTTTTGGGCCAGACACCCGGACCCGGACGAGTTTTTCTACGCGTTGTTTCGAGTGGCGAAACCGGATTTGCCGAGAACCGCGTTCGTCGGCGACGTGTTCGAGCTGAGCGCGGAGACTTTGCACAACGAAGTGAACGCGCTCGCGTTGGGGCGGTTAGGGGTATCCTCGGAACAGTTGTTGAGGTTGTTTCAGCACAACGCGGCTGTGGAGCATCCGCAGGAGCAAGGAAAGGAGAAAGGGAAGTGGGTGAGGGTTGTGGACTCGACGCTTCCGGCGGAGGTGAAAACCGGGGCGGAAGGGAAGACGACGCTGTTCGTGCCGACGCCGACGGAGGAGACGGAATATAGACCAAACATTCCAAACGGCTGGAGGCCAGGGCCTACGAGAGGGAAAAGAGACCGTGGGTCTAAAGGGCACTCCGGGGTGTTTTTAACGCAACAAGCGTTGAAGGCGGTTGGAGAGAACGCGCCGGTGATTTCGCCGGGCGTGAACACAAAGTATATGGAGCAACGGAGGGCGTTTATCGCGAACGGGAAGGTGGATGCGCCGGTAACTGCGGCTACCAAGAAGAAGGATACCAACGGTAAAGGTAAGAATGCTGGTAGTAATACTACTACTACTACTACTAGTACCGCTGCCACTACTACTACTACTACCACCACTACTGCGAAAGGAACGAAACGACCGCGATCGACGAAAGCTGGTACTCAAGCCTCGAAAAGAGGCGGTGGGGGTGGCGGCGGTGGCAGCGGGATGTTGGACGGACTCGTCGCGGCGGCGTTGTTATCGGAAATGGACAACCAAAAAGAAGAAGAGGAGCAAAAAGAGAAAAAGGCGAGGGAGAAGGAGGAGAAGCAGAGAGCAAACGCTTCAAAGAAAGAGACGGGTGAGAAACAACCGAAATCAAAGTTGGAGAAGCTCATGCTCGAACATTTGAAAAAAGAGACCGGAGACGGGTCAAACATCAAGAATGCAAAAGACGAGAAGGCGAGGTCAAACGACGAGAATCATAACGGAAACGTTAAGAAGAGCGATCAACACGCCTTGTCGAAAAAAGAAGAATCTGCGTCGCCTAATGGTGGTAGAGGTGGGGGAAGAGGTGGCGCGCCTCTCGAGGAGGAAGACTTTGACGACGCCATTCCAACGCTTCCCCTCGACGACGACGATTTGGACACGTGGGAACGTTTTGATGCTTGGCGAGCGCCGTTAGAGGAAGACGATGCGGATTGTCGCGCCAAGCACCGCACCGATACGGATAGAATTGAAGACGTGTACTCGATGTTTGATCAGGTTGTGAACGACTTGCGAAGTCCCCCGAGTTCTCAGCAGCATCATCAATTGACGAATAATCAAACGGTGTTGAGAGACGCCACGTCGAGAGCGCAAAAATTGCTAGGCATCGAATACGTGCTGAAAGGCATGAGCGGTGACTTAGAGCAGTGTTTGGACGACGACGAGACGTTGCACATGGCGAAGCACCACTTGGCGAAAATTAGCGAAATCATCAGTCGCAAGATGAATCAACAGCTCGGCTAACAGATAACAATAATACATAAATGACGAGCCGCAAAAATAATAAGAACGAGAAGAAGATATAATACACCTGAATATTCACACATGTAATATATGCGACAAAAACTACGTGTACACACTGCAAGAGTGAAATCTATAATAAATCTAACTATTTAAAACTAAAATCCGCGACGATGCTTAAATGATCGCTTGGGTACTTTCTATTGGGTAAAGTTTTCTTTTCGTGCAAATTGTTATTCCACTGGCGGGCATTGGGAGTTTTGAGCACTCTCATAACCTTCGCCGCGCTCTCGTCGAAGAAAATATAATCGGTCGTGCCGACAAACTTCCTGTGACAAGACGTCCACGAAGGCTCTTCCTTTAGCACTTTTTTATATGCCGAGCGCATGCGACCGCTTGCAGTGTTGAGTTTGGTTATGAGCGACCCATTGAACACGTTTTCATGCGTGTTGACGTCGTCTACATCGTTCCAACTTTGCAAGTTGCTTTCATTGAACGAACCCCCGACGAGCGCCTCTTCTTCCTCGTCCTCCTCGTCGTAACATTCTTTTTCCTTCTTGCTATCCTCGCTCAAATATCCGCCCATATTTCTACGGTTACACGACATTTTATCAAAGTACCCCTCCTCTATGAAACTATACAGCGCCGAGTTTGGCAAAAAGTTGCCATCCAACGAGAAAATTTTCATCACTCGAGAAGACGAATTCGACAGCGCTATGCTCTTCGCGCTTTCCATAGCCTCCAAGATCGTTTTCACCTGCGCTAACTTTACCAGACCATTCTTCGGCGCGAAGAGTACGTGGGCATTCCCGGTAACCACAACTGATCTATTTTTCCTGTTTTCCAACACTAAAACCAAACCGAACGCGTCGTCGTCGTCGTCTAACGCCACCCGCGTCGGCTTCTTCGACCACGTCGCCGTCGCGAATTTACTCTTCCTAAAAAACGTCGCCACCCCGTCCGTCTTCCCTTTCCCTCTCTTCACGAAATACCCCTCGTATTTCCTCATCATTTTTGATATCTGCTTGAACCTCTTCGCTTCCACTTCTTGCAAATTGATGACGTCCGGTTTCAACCTTTTCAACTCGTCCTCGAAAATTTTCTCGATTCTCGTTTCCGCTTGTAAATCCTTCCTCGTTTGCTTCGGGTACAGCTCTCTCGCGTATTTCTTCGTCGCGGATTCGCACAGAATGTTGTACGAGACCACTCTCACCAGACCGTTTTCACTCTCGTTTTCACCGGGCGACCATTCGCGTCCAAAGAGTGGGTCTTGGTCTTCTTCTTCTCTCGTTTCCATCCGTCGCCGGTTTTGCCAAAATGTCCTTCTCTTCTTCTTAACCGCCGCGGGCGACGACGACGAAGGAGACGGCGGTGGTCGTTCCAAAGTCCTCCTCGTCTGCAAACCCTCTTCGCCCGTCTTCTTCTCGAGCGGCGGCGGTGCACTTCTTCCTCCTCTTCTTCTTCTGCTCATCATCATCATCCGCGAGCGTCAAAGTTCTCGCATTTTGTGTGGAATTTCAACGACCATTTCTCCAAAAGAAAGACGCACGAATATATCTCTCGACCAAAGAGAAAAACGATCGTCGTTATCATGTCTTCTGGAAGAGAAGGAGTCGCGATGACGAGAGCGAGAAAGAGGAAGGTTGGTGAGAGAGATTCTTCGTGGGACGTGGTCGCGAATAACGACGATGTGCGTTTCAAACACATCATCATTCCGAGATTGAATCGAACGGATTTGAAATTCGTGTCCTCGGAATACTCGACGGAAGAGGAACACGAGAGACTACGAAACGCTCTCGCATTGCTCGAGAATAAACCTTTGCCGTTGTGGCGTTTGTTCAGAGAGGCGTTGCTGAATGGCGGCGCGTGTCGCGATATCGTGGAGAAGCATGTGATGTGTAAACTCAACGGGACGGATCTCAAATTCTTTTACGAGGTGAATACCGAGACGAGAAAGTTGATTAAGAGATCATCTCGCAAGGGGGAGTTGAAAAAGAGGTTTAAAGTGAGCGAGATGTCGTCGATATCTACGTTGGAGTTTGCGTGGGAGCATAAATCGTTGTGGCCGAGTGACTGGGAGGATATAACTTTCTCCAGTGAAGTTGCTCGAACGAATAAGCTCGAGTTGCTCAAGTGGGCGCGAGAGGAGAAAAAGTGTGAGTGGGATGAATGGACGATTAATGAGGCCGCATCTCAAGGTAATCTAGAAATGGTAAAGTATTGCGTTGCAAATGAGTGTCCTATCGATGAGGATGCGTGTGCATATGCTGCCGAAAACGGTCATCTCGAGTGCCTCAAATACTTACGCGAAGAAGTCAAAGCGCCTTGGGATTTTTCTACTGCTGAATGGGCGGCTGAAAATGGTCATCTTCATATACTTGAATATCTTGTTGAGCGTAAGTATGATGAATATAACGAGCGTGCGTGTAAGTTGGCGGCATATAACGGTCAATTAGAATGTTTGAAGTACTTGCGCGAAACCGCCAAAGCGCCGTGGAACTATTTGGCCGTTCGATTTGCGCACGAGAACAACCACACCGAGTGTTTACAATACCTCCTCGACAACAACTGTCCTCTCCCACCCGGTTGGCGATACGAAGATGGAAAGTTGCACGTGCCACCAGTTTCATAATAACAATCGCGTTTCTAAAGTTGTATAATAACAGAAAGAGAGAGACATAGACGCGAGTAACACACGCGCCGCAGCCGC
>Ga0255779_1001104_pt1 | contig 31678 bp, 26 predicted proteins | sample 011ome_21_FD_179977 | JGI IMG/M metagenome (GOLD analysis project Ga0255779, IMG submission 179977) | Coastal salt marsh microbial communities from the Groves Creek Marsh, Skidaway Island, Georgia - 011508AT metaG (version 2) | ecosystem: Environmental > Aquatic > Marine > Intertidal zone > Salt...
TTAAGCACGCCATAGAACCAATGAAGGCCAATGGCGGTGGCTCTATTATCAACAACTCAAGTATTGCCGGGCTGCGCCATCTGCAGGGCGACATTCTTTATTCGGCGCTTAAGGCGGCGGTCTCCCACTACACTCGACTGGCTGGCGTCGAACTGGGGCCGCTGAATATTCGCGTTAACTCGATTTCTCCTGGCGCCATCGCAACCCCCATTTTTTATGGCGGCTCGGCGCGCGCCAACACGCTGACTGACGCAGAAAATGAGGCCAAGATGGCAAAGCTCACAGCCAACCTGGCTAAGGCAGTACCCCTGCAACAAGCTGGCCTGGCCATGGATATCGCTGAAGGGGCCTTGTTCCTAGCCAGCGATGCTAGCCGTTTTGTCACCAGTCACGACCTTGTTATTGATGGCGGTCGAACTGCCATGTTTAACGAGCCTCGGCACTGAGTCAGAACCGAGGCAGGCCATGCATAACATTTCACCGCCTTCCGATATTCGCCTGCTCAATGAAACCTTCAGCTGGTTGGAACTTCCTCGCCTGCTCATCAATGCACCGGAATTACTCACTCAGCCTCGCGGCAATGGAGAAAGGGTTCTGGTTTTCCCGGGTTTTGGTGCCGGCGACGCCTCGACTCTGGTGCTCCGTAGCTACCTGAGTTATCTCGGTTATGACAGTTCAGGTTGGCAACAGGGCATTAATCGCGGCGACGTAATCGCCATGATCCGCACCCTTACAGCGGCGGTGGAACAGGCCGTTCTGCAAGTCAACGCGCCGGTGATACTCGTGGGTTGGAGTCTCGGCGGCTATCTTGCCAGAGAAGTGGCAAGGGAGTTACCTGGCCATATTCGCCAGGTGCTGACGATGGGCAGCCCAATTATTGGCGGGCCCAAGTACACTCGCGTTGCCGCGCTCTTCAGGAACAATGGCATGAGTCTCGATAAGATAGAGCAAGCCATCGAATGGCGAGACCAGCGGGTATTGGAACTGCCTATCACCAACATCTACTCAAAGAATGATGGGATCGTCGCCTGGGAAGCTTGTATTGACCATAAATCACCGAATGTCGAGCACTTTGAGGTTCATACCAGTCATCTTGGACTCGGCATTTCCGCTGCGGTATTTCGTATCATTGCCCAGCAGTTGCGGAAACATCAGTAACGGCCGACGGGGAAGCGTCAGCGGCGACCCTGCCATCTGCCGAGGTAAATCGGTAAACTACAGATTTTAACGCTCTCGTTAAACTTATTACGCTTTGAACGACGGCATTTCATCCGCACAACCCGGCAGTTAGCTGCAGAGTAGCCCTATGAACAATAATGATGTATTACGTCGAATCCGCTATATCTTTAACTTTAATGACAAAACCATGATTCGAGTATTTGCTGAGGCAGAGCAGACAGTGACCCGTGAGCAAATCAGCGAATGGTTAAAAAAAGAGGATGATCCTGCCTATCAAGCGTGCGCCGACGTGGAGCTGGCAACCTTCCTGAACGGCTTGATCAACCTCAAGCGGGGCAGGCGCGAAGGACCTCAGCCGGAGCCGGAGCAGCGACTGTCAAACAATATTATTCTGATGAAGTTGAAAATTGCGCTCAATCTGCACGCCGATGACATACTTGAAATTCTGGGACTCGCTGATTTTACGATCAGCAAACATGAACTGAGTGCATTTTTTCGCAAATCCACTCACAAACACTTTCGAAAATGTCAGGACCAGGTGCTGCGCCAATTCCTGAACGGCTTGCAGGCCACTTATCGTGGCAAGGCTGATCAAGCAGACAGTGAGGTAGAGCAGCCTACTACCGTGAAACCCGTAATACAAAAACCAAAGGTTGTGGACAAGCGAAGCAGTGCTTTAGATGCGCATCACACAGAGCCTCCGGTGGTCTCAGTCTGGGGTAGAAAGAAACCCTGAAACAACTGCTTGAACCAGCATCAAGGCTTCGTCAACCTGACTGACTCGGATTTCTACCGAGCTAAGTGCGGAACTGATAACGCCAGAGCCCACCAGGTTTTGGTTCTGGGCGCTGTCTATCTCAATGCCCGCCCACGACATATCGCGCAGCACCAGGTCGCGAATACGTGGCGACTGGGCGCCAACACCACCACCAAAGATAATGCCGTCTAGTCCACCGAGCACGGCTATGTAGGCGCCAATGTACTTTTGCACTCGATAGACATACAAATCGACAGCCTCACGCGCAGAGACCATATTACTATCGAGTAAAACTTGCATGTCGCTGCTGAAACCGGAGACGCCAAGTAATCCGGATTCTTCATTCAGCAACCGGCTGACTTCCAGCGGAGACATTCCAGCCTGCTGTTGCAACCATAGAATGAGGCCAGCATCTATATCTCCGCAACGGGTTGCCATCACTAAGCCTTCCAGTGGCGTAAAACCCATAGAGGTGTCTAGAGGCTGACCCTCCAGGATCGCGGCAATAGAACAACCGGCGCCCAACTGCAACGAAATCAGACGCGATTTCACCTGACTCTGGCTGCGTGCCAGCCAGTCTTGCCACATGAACTCATGAGCCAGGCCATGAAAACCATAACGAACCAGCTGATAACGATCTGAAACAGTCGCAGGCAGGGCATAACTGCGGGCGATCATTGGCAAGGAGGTAAAGAAACCCATGTCTGGCACCAGTAACTGCTGGCATGACCGATCAAACAACCTCAGGCAAGCTCTCAGCCAGCTGGTCGCCAGTACATTATGTAAAGGCGCCAGCGAGTCCAACCTGGGGAGATTCTCGATAAGATGGGCGGTGACTGGCGTCGGACCGGTTACCAGCTGACCGCCATGCACCAGGCGATGTGCTACGTGAGTCACGTCTCGCGGATTTTGATTAAGTTGGGTAAGAAACTGAAGAATTTGTTGTCTGATATCAAGGTTAGCAACAGGCAAACTAGTCTTACCAAGCGGCATCAGTTCAGTATCAGACGTCACCAGGAAGCAGCCGAGTTTCACGGACGAACTGCCCGTATTTATCGTCAAAATCATTGTTTTAGCTGACAATGACTGAGGCCCAACTAGTCACAAGCTGGCCATTGCCAGTTGAGAACTTCCGGCATATCTTCGCCGTTAGCATTAATGTAGCTTTTATGGGCCACCAACCTATTGCGCATCTCCTGCTTGATATATCCGGCCGTACCACTGAGCGCTGGCACACGATCAGCTACGTCACAGACGAGATGGAATCGATCAAGGTCGTTTCGAACCGCCATATCAAAGGGTGTGGTTGTTGACCCCTCTTCCTTGTAACCACGAACATGGAGATTGCGGTGATTGGTTCGTCGATAAGTCAATCGATGAATCAACCATGGATAGCCATGGTAGGCAAAAATAATCGGCGTTTGCTTTGTGAACAAAGCGTCAAAATCCAGGTTCGATAGACCATGCGGATGCTCTTCTGCGGGCTGCAGCGTCATCAGGTCTACAACATTAATGACTCGAATCCTGAGGTTCGGCGCCAATTGTCGCAGAATATCGACCGCTGCCAGCGTTTCCAGCGTCGGCACATCGCCGGCACAGGCCATGACTACGTGTGGCGTCGAGTCTCTATCATTGCTGGCCCAGCGCCAAATACCTATACCGGTTTGGCAATGCTCCAGGGTCGCCTGCATGTTCAGCCACTGAGGTGCTGGTTGCTTACCTGCAACTATCACATTAATCATGTTACGTGACCTCAGACAACGATCAGTGACCCAAAGCAGGGTGTTCGCATCTGGCGGCAAATAGACTCGAATAATGTCTGCTTTTTTATTGACGACATGATCAATAAAACCGGGATCTTGATGGGAAAAGCCATTATGGTCCTGACGCCAGACATGAGACGTTAGCAGATAGTTCAATGAGGCTATTGGTCGCCGCCAAGGGACCTCAGCCGCTGATTTGAGCCATTTTGCATGCTGATTAAACATGGAATCGACAATATGAATGAAGGCTTCGTAGCAGGAAAATAGCCCATGTCGCCCGGTCAACAAGTAACCCTCCAACCAACCCTGGCAGGTATGTTCGCTGAGAATTTCCATCACTCGCCCATCGGGTGCCAGAGACTCGTCCTCGAGTAGTCTAGTCGCCATCCAGGCTCGTTTAGTCGCCTCAAAAACTGCGCCCAGTCGGTTTGATGCCGTTTCATCAGGACCAAATATTCGAAAGTTATTGCGCTGAGCGTTCAACTTCAGCAGGTCCCTTAACCAATTGCCCAGTACCGAAGTTGCCTCTGCTTGACTGGCGCCTGGCACCTCGACATCGACAGCATAAAGACGAAAATCTGGCAGTTGCAAATCTTGAAGCAGAAGGCCGCCGTTAGCCTGTGGGTTTGCACCCATTCGCCGCAAACCGGTCGGGGCAAGTCGCCTTAGCGACTCCACCAACCTGCCTGTTTGGTCGAACAACTCCTCCGCGTGATAACTCCGCATCCAGGACTCCAACATCGCCAGGTGCTCAGGATCCTGCCTGACGGATGCTAACGGCACCTGGTGAGAGCGCCAAAAACCGGCTGTTTTTAAGCCATCAACGTACGCGGGACCCGTCCAGCCTTTTGGCGAGACGAGAATAATCATGGGCCAGAGAGGGCGTGTTGGCGATGAGGTTCTGGTTTGCCTGGCAAGCGCCTGAATATTCTTGATGTCGTTGACCGCCTGATCCAAAGCCGACGCCATGATTCGGTGAATTTGATCACGGGCTTTGTGCTCCACCCCAGCTTCTCTCATCGCAGCGCCTACAGGCATTGCCTTCATAGTCGAAGCCTCTATCGCCGCAACATCGACAATCACAGGCGTGTACCCATAACCCATAAACAGCTGGATGAGCTCTGAAGGATCGATTCGCGCGAGCAGAGTCGGACTGGAAATTTTGTAGCCGTTGAGGTGCAGAATGGGCAGTACGGCACCATCTGTGACAGGATTCAGAAACTTGTTTGAGTGCCATGCGGCGGCTAATGGACCTGTCTCTGCCTCACCGTCACCCACTACACAGGCCGCTATCAGATCAGGGTTGTCAAATACGGCCCCATAGGCATGACCTATGCTGTAACCCAGCTCGCCACCCTCATGAATTGAGCCAGGCGTTGTCGGCGCAACATGACTGGGAGCTCCGCCGGGAAAAGAAAATTGTTGGAACAGTGCCTTCATGCCGTCGACAGACTGATCTACCGCCGGGTAGAACTCACTGTAAGACCCTTCAAGCCAGGTATTGGCAAGCAGCGCGGGTCCGCCATGGCCCGGACCGGCAATAAAGAGCATATCCAGATCATATTGTTTTATGGCGCGATTGAGGTGGGCGTAAATAAAATTCAGACCGGGAGTTGTCCCCCAGTGCCCCAATAACCTGGACTTAACATGCTCTGGTCGCAAAGGTTGGCTTAACAGCGGATTATCACTAAGGTATATCTGCCCCACAGACAAATAGTTAGCCGCACGCCAGTATGCATCAATGGACCGACAGTGGGCTAAAGACAGCGGCGAATCTGCAGCGCCGGGTTTCACCGATTCTGGCAAGCCAGCAATGGGGTTCTCCATCAAAAACTCCCTGAGAAGAAAACCGCGTTTATCAACAAGACACTCAAAGCCCGCAAGAGTCTGAGAGCTTCGCTCCTAGTGCCATGGATAGTTGTGAAGACCATCGTGAGTATGCCGGCTCGATGGCGAACCCAATTGATACTTGTCAAGACAAGCGAAAGTGCTGACGATCATTAGTTCTTACCGACTTTGAGTCCATGCCAACCACTGAACGCTATTCACCGGGCTCCATGTTCTTCACCGAGCGCTCTCTATGCGAAACCCGTCCAATCGCGGCTTACCTGCGACGCAGACGGCTCGCTTTCAAATCTACTAGGGATGAGTTTCTTGATCTGGATCGTCTATTGATACTGGGATCGGTTGCCGCTTGGCGACTGCATCGGGCATATTGCTTAAACCACGACCAGAGCTGCCCGAATGGATTACCATCGATTTTCTAGACCGTTGCGATCAAAATTTTCCATTCGTCAAGGGTGAAAGAATAGGTTTATAGTAGGGGGTCGCTTATCAAGATTTGTCTACTAGAACCCTAATAAGTAATCACCATCGAAATTTTACACGGGCTCTCACTCTACACTTCTCACTAAACACTTCTCACTAAACACTTCTCACTAAACACTTCTCACTCGACACTATAGGAAGGATGAACACGATGCAAAGACCCATGCTAAAGCAATCGGCTCCTTTGATTGCCCTGCTCGCCTGCTTGATTTTACCCTTGGCTTTCGCTCCCGCTTTGGCCGCCGGCAAACCGCAGACCACACAGTTCTGGTGGCCAGAACAGCTTGATCTGACGCCATTGCGCCAGCATGCTGCTGAGTCAAACCCGTTGGGCGAAGACTTTAACTACGCGAACGCATTCGCCTCCCTCGATCTCGGTGTTCTGAAATCCGAGATTGAGGCCATCATGACCCAGTCACAGCCCTGGTGGCCAGCCGACTATGGTCATTACGGGCCATTTTTCATTCGCATGGCCTGGCACAGTTCCGGCACCTACCGAGTCGCTGATGGTCGTGGGGGTGCTGGCGGCGGCCAGCAAAGATTTGAACCTCTTAACAGCTGGCCCGATAACGTTAACCTTGATAAGGCTCGACGACTACTGTGGCCCATCAAACAAAAATACGGAAATAAGATTTCCTGGGCTGACCTGATGGTCTTGACCGGCAACGTGGCGATGGAATCCATGGGCTTTAAAACCTTTGGCTTTGCTGGTGGCCGAGTCGATGACTGGGAGCCAGATCTGGTCTATTGGGGTCCGGAAAAAACCTTCATGGCCGATGAACGTTACAGCGGCGACAGACGATTGGAGAAACCTCTGGCAGCCGTTCAAATGGGTCTGATTTACGTCAATCCAGAGGGCCCCAATGGTGTACCTGATCCTTTGGCGGCCGCCAAAGACATTCGTGAGACCTTCGGCCGCATGGCTATGAACGATGAAGAAACTGTAGCCCTTATCGCTGGCGGCCATACCTTTGGCAAGGCCCACGGCGCAGCAGCACCCAAAGGTTGTGTTGGCCCCGAGCCCGCGGCTGCCGGCATCGAGGAACAGGGAATGGGCTGGCGCAATCAATGCGGCACTGGTCATGCTGGCGACACCATTTCAAGCGGCTTAGAAGGCGCCTGGACGGCAACTCCCACCGTCTGGTCGATGCAATACCTGGGCAATCTGTTCGCCTTTGATTGGGAACAGACTCGAAGCCCAGCAGGCGCGATCCAATGGATACCCACAAACGCTGCCGCCGCCGGCCTGGTCCCCGATGCGCACGATCCATCTAAGCGCCATGCACCCATCATGTTCACAACCGATCTGTCATTAAAGTTTGATCCGAGTTACCGCGAAATTTCAGAACGCTTTCTGGCTGATCCGGCCCAATTCGAAATGGCATTCGCTAAGGCCTGGTTCAAACTGACCCATCGCGATATGGGACCTAGAGCCAGATATATCGGCGCTGAAGTCCCTACGGAAGAGTTGATCTGGCAAGATCCTATTCCCGCAGTCGATCACAAGCTGGTCAGCAAAAAACAGATCGGCGAGCTGAAATCTCAGATCCTGGCCTCTGGGTTAACCCATGCAGAACTTATCAGGACCGCCTGGGCGTCCGCCGCAAGCTTTCGAGGCACTGACATGCGCGGCGGTGCTAACGGTGCACGGGTTCGCCTGGCACCCCAAAAGGACTGGGCTGCCAACAATCCCACTGAATTGGCTAAGGTCCTGCAGACCCTTGAGACAATTCAGCAGAACTTTAACAATCGAGGCAAGCGAATATCTCTCGCTGATCTGATTGTGTTGGGCGGAGCTGCTGCCATCGAGCAGGCGGCCAAGCAAGCTGGACAGCAGGTTCAAGTACCTTTCACACCGGGCCGCATGGATGCCACTCAGGCTCAGACAGATGTGCAATCATTTGCAGTACTGGAGCCTTCTGCTGACGGCTTCCGCAACTACTATGACGCAACAGCACAAGGCTCACCTGCGGAAATGCTAGTTGATAGGGCGAATCTGCTGACGCTCTCAGTACCAGAGATGACAGTCTTGGTCGGCGGTCTGCGAGCGTTGAATGCCAATACCGAAGGATCGGCGCTCGGCGTCCTCACCGATCGACCCGGGATCCTCAGCAATGACTTTTTCGTAAACCTGTTAGATATGTCAACGACCTGGACCCAGTCAACCACTAACGTGGGCGTTTACGAGGGCCGAGATCGTCAGACTGGCGCGCTGAAGTGGCAAGCAACGCCAGTTGATCTAATTTTCGGCTCCAGTTCAGAACTCAGATCTGTCGCTGAAGTCTATGCGTCGAACGATGGCCAGGAGAAATTTGTTCGCGACTTCGTCGCTGCCTGGACCAAAGTCATGACGTTAGACAGATTTGACCTTCGTCGTTAGCAGCAGCACAGGGTCGCCCAGCAAAGCCATTATTACTGCATGTTTGGAGCGACCCGGCCTTCGGCTTCCTCGACAAGAACAGTAAACAATTACAGTAGACCAGCGAACGGCGGCCTCTTTAAAAAGGCCGCCGTTTTTTTAACCGAAGCGCTGACCTGAATCACTCTGCCGTTTAGGTGCCAGGACTAAAGCGATGATTGAATAGCTGGCAGCCTGTGACAGCAATCGAGGGTTTACGTTATTCAAGTACCATAAAATTGAGTGAAAACATGACGTTTATGCCAGCGGGCAGCTCGTCTCGATACTCTGGCCGCTGCTTTTTAGTCCTGTCTGCCATGATGGCTTTGAGAGATAGCCTTTGATGAGCGGTAGTAGAGATTGACTCAATATGGAGCGGGCGACGAGATTCGAACTCGCGACAACTAGCTTGGGAAGCTAGTACTCTACCAACTGAGTTACACCCGCGACTTAACTTATTCTATCCTTAGTCTGCAACCGGGAGCCAACACATTTACATCGTTTTACTTGCCTATGAGGCTGCTCACTCACCTCCCATTGCGATTGAGCGCCTGTTTTAGCTTTCATGCCTAGCGCCTTATTCTCCTTAGGCTTGACACAGCCGAGTCGCCTTTCCCCGTCAACTATCCTCGTCAACTATCCCCGTCACCTACACACATCACTTATCAAGGAGCCGGCAGCACCTGCAGTTGGCGCTGGATTTCGACCAGGCGCTGATTGGTTTGTTGCCGGTACCGATCGATCACGGCGATGGCTTCCTCCACATCCTTCATCTGCTTCTCCAGCGTCTGCACACTACGACGCTGACCGTCCAGCAGTAACCGTTGATCCTGAACTTGGCCTCGTATCAGGGCGGCACTGGTCCTCGTCTCTTCAACTTCCGCTGTCGTCTGCTTTGAGAACTTCTCAAACCGCTCGTTAATTTTATTAACACTGCTGACCTGATTAGCAATTTGCGAGTCCAGTTTCTTATCCATGGCTGTGAGCTTTGTCAGTGTCTCTTCTATCGTTTGAATCCTGGGCCGATTCTGGCGGTAGGCTACGGCCCAAAGCTTATCGATCTCACCCACATTGCTCGTCTGCTGCGCTTGCATGACCTGCAGAGTTTTTGACACATCGGTGCCGGTTGCGGCAAGCCGATCATTCAGGTCGCGGATACTCGTCTGGCCCTCGGCTAACAGCTGGTTTGATTGATCCAGTTTCTGTTGTACCTCATAGAGCGTGAACCCACCGATACCCATCATGATCGCCATGAGCACCAACGCAAAGACTAGAATGCCATTAAAATTACTTTGCTTGGGGACATCAGAGCGGACGCTGCGTCGGTAGGATGCTACTTCGTCTTTCGCAGGCGCGATCTCCGGAATCAAATCAAGATCTCTTTGGTTATCCACCATGATGACTAGCCCCGTGCTAAGTTTCTATCATAAAAAGGGCCCCTAAGAAGGAGCCCAATTATCAATCTAACCTTAAGGTATTAGAGTGCCACGGTCAGGCCGTAAAGCACCGCAGTCAACACAAAACCGCTCGTGATAACACCGCGAACAGTTGTCAGGGGACCCTGCTTACCAAGGATTCCATTCAGCGCCAAGGCCAGGATGAGGACCAGACTCGCAATCAATGCATTGGTGCTGGTAGGGTCCATCAACATACCGCTTGGCATATGAGCTGAAGATCCCATAAAAAACAGCATGGGCAGAGAGAACAGAGTATTGGTCCGTGAAGCGAGGGCGGCTTTCGGCGCTGCTGCAGCTGCCTCGGGTAGCGCTTCACCGCCTTGGGCGACTTGGGTCGCTGAGGCGATAACAATTTTCTGATTGGGCCAGATAATCATCCAGACATTCATAAACATGATGGTACCCAGGGTCGCACCGATACCTATATCCAATGTCAGCCCCTGATGACGATGAGCCAGCAAAACCACACCGCTGAGGAAGGTCATCATGGCGCCCCATCGGAACCACCAGAGAGCACGTGGCACCAACTTTTGAATTGCACCCGAGCGATGCGCAGGATCGGCTTCTTTGAAGTATTCACCTTGCACGAAATTAAAATAATACAATAATCCTATCCAGGTCACGCCTGCCAGAAAATGCCCCCACCTGAACAGGTAATCTATGCCACCAGCGGTAAATAATGCAATGTTATCCATTTTCGCCCTCTACTTTGATTGTTGGGTTGCACCCATTTTTTCTCGCGCTAAAGCTGGGTTCTCTACTCGTCAGAGGATGTTAACATTGATATTTTTGAAAGACTATTACCTTTGAAAATCTACACTTTTCGCGCCAGATCAATGCAGACCCGAGCAATTTGACACCGACCGCTGAACGGCGAGCTATCTATCGCTTTCAGCAACCTTTACTGCTGAAAACGTCATACATTTTACTGCTGAAAACGCCATACATTTCGATTCGGACGCCACCAGATTCGATCCTTAGATCCTGCCCGGCTTGACCCTGGGTGACTGCACGAAAATACGTGATAGCTAAAAGAGGTCCGATGAGGTCGTCTGTCTGGTACACCATTGGCTGTACCTGGATGCGATAGTTCTAAGTTAGCTTGTGCAGTTTGAAATCGTTAGATTGATCCTGGTCATGGCAACCTTGGTGAAATCAGCAGAACCTATCGGTTTTAAATGGAAGTCGCCGTGTATCAATTTTTCCCTGAAAGCTGTCGTCGGGTTTGGAACTGTCACCGTGTTTGCAACTTAAATTTCACCAGCAGCCTCACCAGCGGTCTCACCAGCGGTCTCACTAGAGGTCTCACTAGAGGCCTCACCAGCCTTTTTTCGGTCTTAGTTCCGGTCTTTGTTTCGGTCTTTGTTTTGGCCTTTCTGGTGGGTTGCGCAACCCATGTCGCAGGCATCGGCACTCGCGTCTTAACCTGCTGCGCCACAGGCCAATACGAGACCTTCTCGGTATCGACCCGCGATATGCCAGCCTTTCTGGGCCCTATCATGGTCAGCAACTTCAGCGTTGCACTCGCGAGCCACGGGCTGGATCTCAACGAAGACGCGGCTGACCTGGCCGTCGTACTCAGGTATGAACAGGAAAATTTCAGCATGGACGAGACCAGTGACGATTTTGCAGAACGTATCGCCTCGGGAGATTCTTTGCGATTTCTGGCAAAGATCATTATCGAGATAAGAGAGTCCGGCAAGGCACCGATTATCTGGTCGGGGCAACTCCACCGAATTCACGACGTAGGTCCCGGCGAGTATATGCATACCGGCAGAGCATCTGTTGCCTTGCTGGAAGCATTTACCCATGTCCTTAAAGATTTTCCAAGGAACGATTCAAGATGAACCTATTCAAGCGCATACTTTTCTTTGCAGACGGCGCCAAGGGTGAAAGCTATGCCCTTCAGCGCGCGGCAGAACTCGCACAGCATAATCAAGCAGCCCTCGTGGTCATGGACGTCGTTGCCGAGGTGGACTCAAACGACGTGAGATTGAAGCCGACGCTAAAAAAGCTTCAACAAGCACTGATCAGGGAGCGCAAGACAGTACTTAAGTCAATGATCGACGAATTGGGCCTCGAAACGAATGGCCAGCCGATCAAGGTCCAGGTTGTCGCTGGCAAAGATTATCTTGCCGTAATCCAAACCGTTATCAAAAAGCATTTCGACCTCTTGGTCAAATCTGCCAACAAACACAATGCCGTAGCCGCCAAACTGTTCGGCAATACGGATATCAGCTTACTGCGCAAGTGTCCCTGTCCTGTATGGATTATCAAACCCAGCCGCAAGAAACGCATTGATAAAATCCTTGCGTCAGTGGATTTGACTGAAAAGCCTGAGGCACAGCAATTGGCCACACACCTGCTTAATCTTGCTGCTCACCTGGCAGAGCGCGAAAACGCCGACCTGCATGTACTCAACGTCTGGCATCCTGAGTTTGAACCGCACCTGAAAACGCTGTTTACCCCTACCGAATACGCCAAGATGATGAACATGGTCAAAGAAAAGAGCCAGACCAGCTTAAAGACTCTGATTCATGGCGTCAGTGACCTACCTGCGCACCAGGCGATCACGCCACATCTTGAGAAGGGTAGTGCCGAGCAGGTGATTCCACGGTATGTCAACGACAAAAAAATCGATCTGTTGGTGATGGGCACCGTGTCAAGAACGGGTGTTCCAGGATTTTTCATTGGCAATACCGCGGAAAAAGTTCTCGATTCGGTTGCGTGCTCAGTGCTGACGCTTAAACCGGCCGGATTTAAATCTCCGATTGAATAGATTCCGGCCTGTTTCGCTCGCCCGAAAGATCACCGCAGCTCAAGCTCGCCTGCAGCTCGGATGGTCATGAAGGTCTTTAGCCAGGCCATTACCCATCAGGTCGATAAAATTATCTCGAAAGAATTTGCCCTTGGCGATCGCGGACACGCCCTCCAAGCTATCGTTGAAGCGTTTTAGCGGATTTCTGCCGCCCTCAACATGCGGGAAGTCTGAGGAAAACAGGCACATGTCCTCACTGGTGTTATTGATAATCCAACCTGTATCTTCATGTGGATAAGGCGTGACTCGGAACTGACGCTGCAAAATCTCGCTGGGTCGAGATTTGAGCTTCTGCAACCGCTCCTCACCCTTGCGAAAAGCGTCAAAGCCCGCATCCAGGAAGCGCATCCAGCTCGGCACCCAGGAAGCACCCAGTTCTATTGCGCCAAATTTCAGCTGCGGAAACCGATCGCACACACCATCTATGACCAGCATGGACATGGTTTGCCAGAGCGCGAGAGGAATCGTCATAAAACTTGCTGCCGTGAAATTTTCATCCCCACCGTGAAAGTCCTTGACCCGAGGCAATCCATTCTCGAAGTAGGCAGGTGCCATTTTTTCTTCGCCACCCACATGAAACAAAATTGGTACGCCCGCCTCCTGAGCAAGCGCCCAAAGGCTGTCGAAACCTATATGACTTGGCGAATGGTGAGCAGGACAACGAGAGGGAATAACCAATGCTTTGCAGCCCAACTCAAGCGCTTGACGTGCAACATCCACCGCCTTGCTGACATCCACGAGCGGCACATAACCAGTGGCCAACAGCCTTTGATCAATGGCACAGAAATCCGTCATCATACGATTGTGTGCCCTGGCTGAAGCTATCGCGAGCGCCGGATCATCGCCATACTCCAAACCATAGTTGCTCAGGGCACTGGTGGTAAACACTAACTGAGAAGTAAAACCCAACAAATCCAGTGCTTTAGGCCGATCCTGATTACGAAACGAACCCAGCGCCTGGTAATTCTTTCTGAGCAATATATTGTCAGCATCACCGGCTCTGAAATCCGGACTTTGTTGCAAATCCACGGCGTTTTGCACCCAACTTTCGACCTCCGTACCATGTTGAGTCACTGCACCAAATCGATCGCGGTACTTGGCCTCAATGTAAGCATTAATGGTACCTGGTAGCTCCATGACATGAGAATCTGCGTCATGAACCGTGGCATTCTCAACGTAAGCCATCTTTTTTTCTCCTCATTCAACGCTCGGTGCTTGAGCGATTCTGACCCAATGAATGATCGTCACTCATTACCCAGAGTTACCCTATCGGATAGGCCATGCGCTCAACCATACGCTCAAGTGGAAAGCTTAGTCAATTGGGCCTGAATATTCGAGGGGGGGGATGAAGCGGAGAGTGGGGGAGTATTTCACAGACAAAAACAGCGGCCCCTGCCTGAGCAGGGGCCGGTTTCAATCAAGCAGCATCCAACTGAGCAAAGGTTTTACCCTCTGCGACCAATTTTTCCAAGAGCGCTGCCGGCTTCCAGACCGAATCGCCGGTCTCAGCATAGAAGCGTTTAATATCCGCCAGGACATTGGCTAGTCCTTGAGTATCCGCGAACCACATGGGACCTCCCACGTATGTCGGGAATCCATACCCATTGACGTAGACGGTATCGATATCGCTGGCTCGCAGTGCGTGGCCTTCCTCCAGCAACTTGGCACCTATATTGATTAACGGATACATGCAACGCTTTAGAATCTCCTCGTCGGTGAAGGTTTTCGGCGTGTAGCCCAGCTCGCTTGCGACCTTATGAATCACTGCATCTGCCTCTGGGTCCGGACGGGGCGTTCTATCTCCATCTTGATACTGGTAGTAACCTTTGCCATTTTTCTGCCCGTACCGGCCAAGCTCACACAGCGCATCGGGAATGCGGGCAGTCACTTCATTACTGCCGCCCATCATCTTACGTGCGCGCCAGCCCAGATCGAGGCCTACCATGTCGTTCATGGTGAAAGGACCCATTGCCAGGCCAAAATCAAAGATCACTTTATCGACTTGAGCTGGCGTGGCGCCCTCAAGAATCATCATACTGGCCTGCCGAGTATAGCCACCCAACATTCGATTGCCGATAAAGCCCGGGCAGTTACCCGCCACCACCGACACCTTGCCCAAGCGCTTACCCAGAGCCATGGCCGTACCCAATACGGTGGGTGATGATTCCTTGCCACGCACGACCTCCAGCAAACGCATGACATTGGCTGGACTGAAAAAATGCATACCGCAGACATGGTCAGGGCGGCTTGTCATGGCAGCGATGGCATCAACGTCAAGACCCGAAGTATTGGTTGCTAAAATTGCACCTGGCTTCATCACCTTATCTAGCTTGCCAAAGATCTCTTTTTTCAAATCCAGATTTTCGTAGACCGCTTCGATCACTATGTCGCCATCACCCAGATCATCAAAATTTTCGGTGGGGTTAATCAGCGCCATCCGCTTATCCATATCGGCTTGCGACAAGCGACCCTTCGAGACAGTGCGCGCATAGTTGCCTTCGATCACCTTGAGCCCACGGGCCAAATTCGCTGCATCATTATCGTACATGCGCACAGGAATTCCGGCATTGGCAAAACACATGACGATACCGCCACCCATGGTGCCAGCGCCGATCACCGAGCCTTTGTTGATTTCGATCAGGGGTACATCCTTTGCCAGACCAGGGATCTTGTTCGCCGCTCTTTCTGCGAAGAAGATGTGAATCAGTGCCTCACGCTGCGGATCCTTCATGCACTCGGCAAAGTACTTGCCTTCAAGCGCCATACCCTCATCAAAGGTCTTGGCATTGACTGCCGCTTCGACGCATTTGACGATTTGTTCCGGTGCAAATTGATTGCGATGGGTTTTGTTGAGCTGAGCTCTGGCCTTTTCAAATACGGCGGTGTTGCCCCGATCCTTGGCGATGACGTCCTCCAAATCTCTGATCTTTCGAGTCGCACTACCAGCGGCAACTATTTCTTCGGCAAAAGCGATGCCCGCATCAACGATATTACCCTCGGCAATGCGATCAACGATGCCAAGCTTCAGCGCAGCGGGCGCCATGATAGGATCACCGGACACGATCGCCTGAATTGCTGCTTCGGCGCCAATCAATCTTGGCAAGCGTTGAGTGCCACCGGCGCCTGGAAGCAAGCCCAGCTTAACCTCTGGCAGACCTACCGGGGCTGTTGGTGAAGCAATCCGATAGTCACAGCACAGAGCCACTTCCAATCCGCCGCCAAAGGCCGTGCCATTAATGGCTGCAATAATGGGTTTTGTGCTGGACTCCATCTTTTTCATGGCTTCGCCAAGACTCACTCCCTGGGTCGCAGCAGCGCCAAACTCACTGATATCAGCGCCGGCGATAAATGCTCTATTCATGCCCGTGATGACAATCGCTTTGACGTTGTCATCAGCCAACGCTTTCGTCACGCCATCGGCAAGGCCCTGTCGAACGCCAGAACTCAAAGGGTTAACAGGAGGATTATCAATACTCAGTAACGCGACTTGACCGCGGGTTTCGTAATGGACGCTGCCTTTCATTGCTTCTCCAACTTATGGTGTGAAAATCGATCCCAGAGTCTAAACCAAGTGTGCGGACTTTGCATCGGCACAGCGTTTGACTGATGACGATGCATCAATAAAGCTGACGGCCGCCGTCAGTCATCCACGCTAGATCTAATCTGCCAGTCGTTGTTCGAACATCGCTCAAAACAGCCAGCCTGAAGCAACAAGCAGGCAAAAAAAAGCCCCGCTATCGCGGGGCTTTTCGTTCGAGTGTCGAATGCAAGGCAAGCTTGCATCTGTACCGAAGCAGTCTTACATCATACCGCCCATACCACCCATACCACCCATACCACCCATGTCTGGCATACCTTTAGAACCGCCTTCTTCGACGATATCAGAGATCATGCATTCAGTGGTGATCATCAAGCCAGCAACTGATGCTGCCGCTTGCAGTGCGGTACGCGTGACTTTTGCTGGATCTGGCAGACCAAACTTGATCATATCGCCATATTCTCCAGTGGCTGCGTTGTAGCCTTCAGAACCTTTCAGGCTCTTGACCTTGTCAACCACGACAGAGGCTTCTGCACCGGCGTTGGTAACGATCTGACGCATTGGCGCTTCCATCGCACGACGGAGTAAATTAATGCCGACGTTCTGGTCTTCGTTGTCGCCCTTCAAGCCAGACAGCGCCTGCAGTGCACGGATCAAGGCAACACCACCGCCTGGAACAATGCCCTCTTCAACCGCTGCACGGGTTGAATGCAGAGCATCCTCGACTCGCGCTTTCTTCTCTTTCATTTCAACTTCAGTCGCTGCGCCAACCTTGATCACCGCAACACCGCCGGCCAGCTTGGCCACGCGTTCCTGCAGCTTCTCGCGATCGTAATCAGATGAGGTGTCCTCGATCTGGGTACGGATCTGGTTAACACGGGCTTCGATGTCAGCGGTAACGCCGGCACCATCAACCAGGGTAGTAGCTTCCTTAGTCAGGCTGACGCGCTTGGCCTGACCAAGATCATCAATTGTGGCGCTTTCCAGTGACAAGCCAACTTCTTCAGAAATCACAGTACCGCCGGTCAGAATGGCGATGTCCTGCAGCATTTCCTTGCGACGATCACCAAAGCCGGGTGCCTTGGCAGCAGCCACTTTCACAATACCGCGCATGTTGTTAACAACCAATGTCGCCAATGCTTCGCCTTCAACATCTTCCGCAATAACCAGTAATGGCTTGCCCGACTTGGCAACCGCTTCCAGAATTGGCAGCATGTCGCGAATGTTAGAGATTTTCTTGTCGTACAACAGAATGAATGGCGCTTCGAGTTCGGCGCTCATGCTTTCCTGGTTGTTGATGAAGTAGGGAGACAGGTAACCGCGATCAAACTGCATGCCTTCGACCACGTCCAGTTCGTTTTCCAGACCGCTGCCTTCTTCAACAGTGATAACGCCTTCCTTACCGACCTTGTCCATGGCTTCGGCAATGATATCGCCGACCTGAGTGTCGCTGTTGGCTGAAACGCTACCGACCTGGGCGATGGTCTTGCTATCGCTGCAGGGTACCGCCAGCTTCTTGATTTCAGCCACGGCAACCGCCACAGCCTTGTCGATACCGCGCTTGAGATCCATTGGATTCATGCCGGCAGCCACTGATTTCAGACCTTCGTTTAGAATCGCTTGGGCCAGAACCGTCGCAGTGGTAGTACCGTCACCGGCAACATCAGAAGTCTGAGAAGCGACTTCCTTGACCATTTGAGCGCCCATGTTTTCAAACTTGTCTTTTAATTCGATTTCTTTAGCAACAGAAACACCGTCTTTGGTCACTGTTGGTGCACCAAAAGACTTATCGAGAACCACATTTCGACCCTTCGGGCCCAGAGTGACTTTTACAGCGTCAGCCAGCAAGTTCACACCAGCCAGCATCCGTTGACGCGCAGAATCACCAAATTTTACGTCTTTAGCTGTCATATTCTTAATTCCTTAATATCTTGGATGGTTAATGCTGATCGACTTACTCGATTACGCCAAACACTTCGCTTTCGCTCATGATGAGGAGCTCTTCCCCATCGACTTTAACAGTGCTGCCTGAGTACTGACCGAAGAGAACCTTGTCACCTACTTTCAAGTCCACGGGCATAAGACCGCCATCTTCCTTCTTTTTACCTGGACCAACTGCGAGGACTTCGCCTCTGGACGGCTTTTCTGCTGCCGAGCCTGGCAGTACGATCCCGCCTGCTGACTTGGTTTCTTCTTCCATGCGGCGTACTACCACACGGTCTTGCAATGGACGGATGTTCATTCATTTCTCCCATTTCTGGATCAAACAGCGAGCGCCGAACCAGCACTGCCATTTGTGGAACAATATAAAAATTACTAAACTATCGACCGACCGCTCCAGAAAACGCCGTCCGCCTCTACAGGCCTGCTTGCGCTGCCCTGCCGGCATCCCGACTGATGGGTGTATGTCCCCATTTTCTGTGGCCTGAGGGTGATTTTTTAGCACTCTCCCTTTTGGAGTGCTAATAATATGGGCGAATTGTTCATAGTCAACCCGACAATCTAAATTTATTTTCTTACGGCTAATAACCGGAGGTGCAGCACTTGTTGACCGGCAAGCCGATGACCAAGACGACCGAGCTTGAGGCACTTGTCTGGCAGTGCGTCAGCGCTATTCCTGAAGGGCAGATCGCCACCTACGGCCAGATCGCCCATCTTGCTGGTATGCCACAACAAGCACGACTGGTGGGCCGTATACTCAGTCGTCTACCGCCAGACACTCGCCTGCCGTGGCATCGAGTGGTGAACAGTCGCGGTGAGGTATCCAATCCGAACCTGCTTCTACAATGCGGGCGTTTAAAAGAGGACGGCATATCGGTCGACAGGAACCGAGTGAGTCTCAGGCTTTATCAATGGCAACCTTAAATGTCGTCACGCTTGGTGAATCAATGACCCGCTACAACATCCTTGTCCCGCCGCATCAACAGAATCACCAGCAGGATCGCCGGAATGCCGATCAGGCTGGCAAAGATAAAAAATGGCAAATAACCCCATCCATCGACGATAACACCTGAAAAACCACTGATAAACTTACCCGGCAAGGTCATCAGTGAGCTGAACAGAGCATACTGAGTGGCTGTATAGGCACGATTGGTTAGACTCGAAAGGTAAGCGACAAATGCCGTCGCGGCAAACCCGCCGCTGATATTATCGGCACTGATGACCACCGCCAACCATGTTATTCGTGGCTCAAGTGTGGACAGCAGCGCAAATAGCAGATTTGTTAATGCGACGGCCACGGCTCCGATTAACAGTGGTCTCAAGATGCCCCATTTCACCACCAAGACACCACACAGAGCTGAGCCAGCGATCGTCATGAAAAACCCAAAAACCTTGGCGACATTGGCGATTTCGGTCTTGCTGTAGCCCATGTCCAGATAGAAAGGATTAGCCATGATGCCCATGGCAATATCGCTGAGTCGAAAAACGGCAATAAACAAGAGAATAACCAGGCCGAAACGACCTGTGCGCTTAAAAAAATCGATAAAAGGCAAGATGAGCGCCGCGAGAAGCCGATTCACAAGACGCTGAACCGCGTTCGGCAGGTATTCACGCCTCGCCAGATAGTGATTCACCTGCAGGTCTTCTGGTATTTGCTCTTGAGCGGCGCTTGCCAAAGGCTCCTGAATTAACATCACCGTGACAATACCCACGAGCATCAGACCCGCCATCACCTGGTAAGCCAGAATCCAACCCAGGTACTCGGCCAGATAGAAGGCACCTGCGCCGGCAACCAGCAAGGCAACACGATAGCCAAAGATGTAGGCTGCAGACATTGCGCCCTGATAGCGTTCGGCAAGAGCCTCAATTCGATAGGCATCAATCGCCACGTCCTGGGTCGCAGACGAGAATGCAACAAGTACCGCCAAAATAGACAGTAACGTTAAGTCTTGAGCACCCACCACCGACATTCCCAGCAAGCCAAAGGCAATACCCATTTGAGCAACCAGTATCCAGGAACGGCGTCTGCCCAATGACCCTATCAGGGGCAAACGCAATCGATCAACAACCGGGGCCCAGAAGACCTTAATGGAATAGGTGATACCTACCCAGGCAAAAAAGCCGATCGTTGTTCGACTGACTTCAGCGTCTCGCAACCAGGCGGTTAATGTGGAGAAAACCAGCAAAAAAGGCAGCCCACCGGAGAAGCCAAGAAACGCCATGGCAATGACACGCGGGTTGGCATAGATCTGCAGGACTTCACGCCAACTCAGTGTTTGATCACCAATGGACTCGGTTTGCGAGCCGGAAGGTGCACTCTTGGCTGTCAACGGTTTCTCCTTAATTCGATCGCCAAGACAATCGACTACTCTCTAAAATTGTCAAATTGCAGCGGCATCTCCAGCTCGTTTTCACGCAACATCGCCATCACCTGCTGTAAGTCGTCGCGTTTCTTGCCGGTAACACGCACCTTTTCGCCCTGAATTGCTGCTTGAACCTTCATTTTTTTATCTTTGATGAGCTTGACAATCTTTCGCGCCAAGTCGATGTCAATACCCTGCTTGACCACTACGATCTGATGCAGCAGCTTACCTCTAGCGGTTCGGTCCTTCACTTCCAGGACTTTGACATCTATTTTGCGACCAATCAGCTTGGCCCTTAGTATGTCCAACATCTGCTCTAGCTGAATATCTGCCTCGGCTGTCATCGTCACTTCGTTGTCCTTGCGTTCAAATCTGGCATTCACTCCCTTGAAGTCAAATCGAGTCGAAAGCTCGCGATTCGCTTGGTCTACAGCGTTATTAACCTCCTGCAAATCCACTTCCGATACCGCATCAAAAGATGGCATGTCTATTTACCTCCAAATTATCTACAATAGGGACTGCTTAATGCAGCATATCAGATTCGATTCATGCGGTCGCAACCCTGTTAATACCCATTAATTAAGGGCTTTAAAATATGCTAAACCTCTGTACGAAAACCTGCACAAATTTATGCTAAATCAGCCAGTGGCTCTTGTCCTCACCATTGCATCAGACGAACGTCTGTTTGCGGCGGCGGTCGGTGATTATCCGGACAAACAAATTTACAGGGGTGCAGTCGAAGCGCTTCAGGGCCTTGAGACCAATCCCGCTAGCGTCATCGTCATCGAAAGCCCCCTGGACGACATGAGTGTCACTGAGATCGCAGAGGCTATACAAGAGATCAATGGCGACCGACAGCATTACAGCTACATTATTGTTGTGGGTAAAGACCCCAGCGAAGCACTGCTGGAACGCTTTGAACACAACCTTGATGCCTTCATTCATTTCGATGGCCAATCAGAACAGTTGCGCATGCTGGCTCAGCAAATAAAGGTCGGCACCAGAACGGCGGCAAGAATCAACCAATTGACGAACGAAAATATCGGCCTGCAAGCCCACTGCGATGTGCTGGAGAAAGGCCAATTACTCGACCCGTTAACAGGGTTAGGTAATCGTCGATATGCTGAGCAAACTCTGACAGACAGTATTCGACAGATAGAATCCCGAGGCGGTGCCATCTGCTTTTTGATGATCAGTGTCGAGAATTATTCGGATGTCGCTGAACAGTATGACCAAAAGATCGCAGATCAACTGCTGATCGCGATATCCAACAGAATTCAACAGCTGGTTCGACCGCTGGACATCGTTACCTATTTCGAGCCAGGTCGATTCGCTTTGATTCTACTCCAGGGGTCAATCGACCAATGCAGGGCAGAATGCTACCAACATATTTTTGATGGGATAACCCTCAAAAGTTACACTACACCGGTGGGTTATTTACCGGCCAACATTGGCATGAGCATTTGCGCCAGTGAAGCCCATTCGGGGCCACCCAATCGCCAGGTCATGATTCAAACTGCGCGAGAGAATCTAAAAGGCTCGTTTGATTCAGGTCGAATATTGGTCAAGCACCTCTCAACTTAACTATTAGTGAGTCAACATCGATGGGCAAACGCCTCAGCAAAATTTATACGCGCACAGGAGACCTCGGCGAAACAGGCTTGGGCGATGGCAATAGAATCAAGAAAAATGCACCGCGCATAGAGGCTATCGGCAGCGTCGATGAGCTTAACAGCCTACTGGGTTTATTGATCGAAGAAATCCTTGTGCAACAACATGCCGGCATTCTGCCGATCGGCGAATTTCTGCGTTACAGCCAACATAGAATTTTCGACCTTGGCGGAGAACTCTCGATTCCTGACTTTAGGATTATTACGGCAAAGCATGTGACCGACATTGAACAGCGTTTGGACGAACTGAATGCCGACCTGGCGCCGCTAGAAAACTTCATATTGCCAGGAGGTTCTCGCCTCATTGCGACCTTTCATTTGGCACGCAGTGTCTGCAGACGAGCAGAACGGGATATCGTCACACTCGCGCTAAGCTCGTCGATTAATGAAGAGGGCCTGAAGTATCTGAACCGTTTGTCAGATTATCTGTTCGTTGCCGCACGCTACACGGCAAAGAGCCAAGGTGTCAGCGAAGTCCTCTGGCAGAAAGATCTCGGCTGATCTAGCTTTTTTTACAGGTCACAGCCGGTCACAGCCGGTCTATGCACCACCCGTCTTCAGGGCAACCCAAAGCCCCGCAGCTTAAAGAATCAGTCGACGCACATCACCCAATAGCTGGGTCAAATAATGGGTAAATCTGGCCGCCTCAGCACCATCGATGGCACGGTGATCATAGGACAAAGACAAGGGTAACAGCATTCGCGGCACAAACCCCTGGCCGTCCCAAACAGGGCCCATGGATGCGCGGGAAACTCCCAGAATAGCAACTTCTGGCGCGTTGACGATCGGCGTAAAGGCCGTACCGCCGATACCACCCAGACTGGTGATGGTAAAAGTTGCGCCCTGCATCGCGTTCAGCGGCAGCTTCTTGTCGCGGGCCTGTGCCGCGAGAAGGGCCGATTCGCGCGCCAATTCAACCACCCCTTTCTTGTTCGCTTCTCGTAGCACCGGAACCATCAGGCCATCAGGTGTCTCGACTGCGATCCCGATGTTGTAGTACTTTTTCAGGGTCAGGTGTTGGTAATCTGCATCAATCGATGAATTGAATTGCGGATACTTGATCAGAGCTTGGACACAGGCCTTGATCAGAAAAGCCAGAGGCGTCAACTTGTCGCCTGAGCTGGCTAACTCCAGGTTTTGAGTTTTACGAAAGGCTTCCAGATCGGTGATATCAGCCTCATCAAACTGAGTCACATGGGCTACATTCAGCCAGCTACGATGCAGATTACGCGCACTACTGCGGCGAACCCTGGACAGTGGCCGCAGTTCTATGTCGCCGAACTGACTAAAATCAATGATGGGTATCGGCGGAATGCCGCCGCTCAGGGTATCAGCTACGAGTCGAGCACTGTCATCCAGCTGCAACTGGGTCTTGACATAGACCTGCACGTCTTCCTTGAGAATTCTGCCGTTTTGACCTGTACCTCGCACCTTAGCCAGACTCACACCATATTCGCGCGCCTGTTTTCGCACCGCAGGTCCCGCATGTATCCTGTCATCTGCGGCGTTAGTCGCCTCGGCACCCTCTAACTCTCGTGGTGACTGGTCAGACCTGTCGATCCCTGTATCTGTAGATTTGACAACTGCGACTTGTTCCATCTGACGCTCAGGCATTGGATGCGCAAGGTCCGCCTTTTCCCGCAGGCTCTTCTCTGCGCTCTGCTGGTTACCGTCCTGACTCTTCTGACTGGCTTGATTTGACGGCTGTTGGGCAGCTTTAGGGGTAGAGTCTTGATCCACTTGACCTGGAGCGCCCTGAGCAGATTGAACTTTGATCAAAGGATCACCTTCAGTCACCAAGGCACCCTCTTTAACAAGAATTTCGCTGACTTCTCCTGCATAAGGCGCTGGTATTTCCATACTGGCCTTATCAGACTCAAGAACCAGAATGGGATCGTCTACCGCTATCTTGTCACCCAACTTGACCAATAGTTCGGTGACCGTGACCTCATTCGCATCACCAATATCAGGCACCACAATCAGTCGCTCCATGGTTCCAGTAGAGTCTGCCGCAGGTGGCTGCACCGCAGTTGGTGCAAGCTCGTCAGTCACTAAAGTCGCGACTTCAGCGCTGGACGCCGAAGGCACTGACTTGTCAACGACTGAGCCGAGTTTGTCAGCTGGTTTTACCGCCTCGCCATCGAGATCAAGCTCTAATATGAGAGATCCTTCCTCGACCTTATCGCCTACTTTGACGGCGATATTGACGATTTTTCCAGCATAAGGAGACGGAATTTCCATACTGGCCTTATCCGACTCGAGGACCACCAGCGAATCATCCTTGCCAACTACATCACCCACTGCAACAAGCACTTCGATGACCTCAACCTCTGTGGCCTCACCCACATCAGGGACTGTCACTTGAATCATCATATTCTGCGGTTCCTATGAAACGGCCGGGTCAGGCTTTTCGGGATTAATCTTGAACTTTGTTATGGCATCACTGACCACAGAAGGGGAAAGTACATTTTCGCTGACCAGCGCGCTTAAGGCGGCGACGACAACAAAATACCGGTCAACTTCGAAAAAGTGGCGAAGCCGCTCACGAGAATCACTTCGACCAAAGCCGTCGGTACCCAGCACCGAATAGCGTGCCGGCACAAACTCTCGGATCTGGTCTGCATAGCTTTTGACGTAATCAGTCGATGCAATTACCGGCATCTTGGTAGCACCCAGACACTGCTCAACATAACTGATTCGCGGCTGCTCTTCCGGGTGCAACATATTCCAACGTGCAGTTGCCAGACCCTCACGTCGCAATTCGTTGAAGCTGGTTGCACTCCAGACATCGGCATCAACATCGAACTCCTGTTTCAGTAACTCAGCCGCAGCTATGACCTCTCTGAGGATAGTTCCAGAGCCGAGTAGCTGAACAGCTTTTTTGCTGGTCTTTTTCGTATTCTTCTGGATTCGATACAGGCCTTTGATAATGCCATCTTCACAGCCTGCTGGCATCGTCGGCTGAGCGTAGTTCTCGTTCATCACCGTGATGTAGTAGTACTTGGGTAATTTATTCACATACATTTCTTCCAGACCACGCTGAATAATCACCGCCAGCTCATAAGCGTAGGTCGGATCATAAGTCACGCAGTTAGGCACTGTGCCGGCAAGGATATGACTATGCCCGTCTTGGTGCTGCAAGCCTTCACCGTTCAGCGTCGTTCGACCTGAAGTCGCGCCAATGAGGAAGCCTCGAGCCTGCAGATCACCAGCTGCCCAGCACAGGTCTCCCACACGCTGAAAGCCGAACATGGAGTAAAACACATAGAAAGGCACCAACGGGCAGTCGTTGTTTGTATAAGAGGTGGCCGCCGCCAACCAGGCCGCAAAGGCGCCACCCTCATTAATGCCTTCCTCCATGACCTGGCCGTCTTTGACCTCTCGATAATACATCACCTGGCCGGTATCGGTAGGTTCATACAGTTGCCCCACCGAAGAGTAGATCCCCAGCTGCCGAAACATGCCTTCCATACCAAAAGTCCGGGCTTCGTCCGGCACAATCGGTACGACGCGCTGACCAATATGTTTATCCTTGATTAGTGCTGACAATATTCTGACAAACGCCATGGTGGTGGATATCTCTCGCGCACCGGTGCCCTTGGTGACACTCTCCAACGCATTCAGGGCTGGCACCTGCAAGGCATTAAAGTCAGGGTTTCGGCTGGGCAAGGGGCCACCCAACGCTTCGCGACGACCGCGAAGATAACGCATCTCGGCACTGTCAGCAGGCGGTCGATAGTAGGGGACCTTCGCCAGTTCCGAGTCAGGCAGAGGAATATCGAACCGGTCTCGAAATTTCTTCAGGGCCTCAATGTCTAATTTTTTTACCGAGTGCGAAATATTCTGCGCCTCACCCGCAAGGCCCAATCCATAGCCCTTGACCGTTTTGGCGAGAATGACGGTGGGTTGACCCTTGTGCTTGGCAGCAGCCGCATAGGCCGCAAATACTTTATATGGATCATGACCGCCACGATTTAACCGATAGATATCGTCGTCGGTCATGTCTTCGACCATTTTCAACAGTTCAGGATATTTTCCAAAAAAATGCTCACGGGTGTAAGCGCCATCATGGCTCTTATAATTCTGGTATTCACCGTCCACAGCTTCATCCATTCGTTGCTGCAGCAAACCCAATTTATCCTTCTTTAACAGGGGGTCCCAGAGCCGCCCCCAAACCACTTTGATGACGTTCCAACCAGCACCCCGAAAAACGCCCTCAAGCTCCTGAATGATTTTGCCGTTACCTCGGACAGGCCCATCAAGTCGCTGAAGATTGCAGTTGATGACAAATATGAGGTTATCCAGTTTCTCTCTACCCGCCAGGGCTATTGCACCTTGCGACTCTGGCTCATCCATTTCACCGTCACCGACGAAGCACCAAACCTTGCGATCGCCAGGATCAGACAAACCTCTTTGACTCAGATATTTCATGACATGGGCCTGGTAGATTGCCTGCAACGGGCCAAGCCCCATGGAAACAGTTGGAAATTGCCAGTACTCGGGCATCAGCCACGGATGCGGATAGGACGATAACCCATCACCATCGACTTCCTGACGAAACTTATCCAGCTGATCCTCGTTCAATCGTCCTTCAAGGTAAGATCTGGCATAAATACCTGGCGCGCTATGACCCTGGATGTACAGCAAGTCGCCCTTATGTGCCGCAGTTCTGGCACGAAAAAAATAGTTGAAGCCAACGTCGTACAAGGTCGCGCTGGACTGAAAGCTGGAGATGTGCCCCCCAAGGGTGCTGTCATCCAGGTTAGCCCGCATCACCATCGCCATCGCATTCCAGCGGATTAGCGAGCGAATACCACGCTCCATGAACAGGTCGCCAGGCATTCTTGCTTCATTCGCAACCGGAATAGTATTACGGTAAGGGGTGTTGATGGCGTATGGAAGTTGACCACCGGTCTCGGTGACCTTGCTGGACAGACGCTGCAAAAGATACTGAGCCCGATCAACGCCTTGGGTTTCCAAGACGGACAGAATGGATTCAACCCACTCTTGTGTCTCTAACGGATCCTTGTCATTCAACATCGAGTCCGTCGTCATAATATTCTCCCGGTACAAACGCGTCTTTCGTTCAACATCCAGGCGCATTAGATTATGGTTTATGTGATATCAATTGAATGACTACTTGACGGCAATACTGCTACAGATCAATTCGACCCCATCCAACATACGCAAGCTGGGGCGAGAAATTAAATTTGGATCAATGGGAATCAATCGCGTCTCAGACAGCATTGTAGCCCAGCGTTCTGCCCAGTGCCCAGGGTTTTCGCCGGGATTAAGGGTATAGAATATGATCTTTGGGTTTGCACTCAGCACTGATTCCTGGCTCACCAAGGGTACCTGAGTCGAGACATCAGCAAAAATATTGGCGCCACCGCATAAGGCCAGCGCCTGCCCGATCAAGTGGGTACTATTTACGGTGTAAAGATTTTCATCTGAAATTTGGAAAAATACCAGTTCACTGCTCTTCGCTTGGCGCAACTGAGCCAAGCGGGCTAGAAACGCTTCAGCGAGTTGTTCGCCCTTTATTTCGTCACCAAGAAGCCGAGCTAATTGCCTGACAGTGCTCGCGATAGATTCAAGACTTGGCGCCTCATTGATATAGATGGGATAGCCCAGACTCCTGAGTTTTTTTAGCGCCCGGTTGGCACCACCAGTTTGCCAGGCAACGATCAGATCTGGCGCAAGCTCAACGACTGATTCAACATTGACAGAAAAAGCGTCCCCAATCCTTGGAATGCTTCGCGCCGCTATCGGATAGTCGGAGAAGCTGACGGTACCAACAATCAAGTCGCCCGCACCCAGTTCAAATAGTATTTCCGTCAGATGTGGCGACAAGCTGATAATACGTTGAGCAGGCCTCGCGAGACTGACCTGAAAGCCGGCGTCATCTTCGACGCTGACGTCAGCATCAGCGATCGCTTCGTTGGCAGAAAGGAACGTGAAAGCGCCGAAAATCGCCAGACCTAGCACTGCGAGAAATCGATAGGGTTGAGTTACCAACCGACGATCGCCAGAATCGCCGCCAACCCTAGCCAACCGAAGAGGGATCGTTCTAACAACTCTTTAGAGGCTTTTAAATCCTGTCGCGCACGCTGAACAAAACCGCTCACCGTGTTGATGTCTTGATAATCTGATTTATCTATTGCCATACCCAGGAGCGAGCAAAGCCACTCCGAATGTGACTGCTCGACGTCAAACAAACCGGCTACCCAAGCATCAAAACATCGGCCAAAGTTGCCGAGCAAGGCAAACATAAAACCTGTCAATCTGGCAGGCAACCACTCCATCCAGTAGAGCACCGTTTCAACCTGCTGGCTTCGAGAATCCTCATAACCCAGATTCTTCAAATACATTCGACTCAACCCATAGGCCAAAGCTCCGGCGGGACCTACTAACAGAAACCAAAATATGACCGGATAGATGCCCTGAAAATTCGCATAGGTCGTTTTCTCCAAATACTGATCCTGCTGCACCTTTAAGCCAGCGAGCGGTTCATCGCCGGACAGGCCTCGCAACCACTGGCCTTGGTTCGTCACTCGCTGACCCAGATTATTATTGCCAATCGAGTAGCCCAGGACGATCAGCGACAGCAGTAACCAGAAGATCGTCCATATACCAGTCGCGAGCAAAACGCTAAGCGTGAAGACTGCAAGGACCGGCAAGCCGACGCACAACAAATACTGGGATCTGGGCGTCAGGGATCGCGCCAAAAACCAATTTTGATATTTCACAAACGGTACCTGATCCCGCCAATAACGCCGGTGAGACCAATATTTATAGACCAACACGATCGTTAAAATGACCAGGAACTTCATGCTTTCAGTTTACCCTCTCCACTCACTCAATTCGCAAACTAACACCCTAATCCACTATCCAAAACTCTTACCAAGCACTTAGTCGAGCTTTTAATCGAGCACCTAGTCGAGCACCTAGTCGAGCAATGCGCCAACCCACTGGCTATTCGACTTTGCCACCGGCTTCACCTTCAGCCCTCTTGCTATGAACTCAGCGACTCCCTCAGTGATCCTGTCGCCGCCAGCAGAGCATGAAATTCCGCCCATTTAAACGCAGGCCCCGGGTCAGTTTTTCGACCCGGCGCTATATCACAATGACCAACAATATGATCTGCCGGAATTTGCCAGGTATCAAGCATCAATCGACACACAGACGCCAGTTGCAGGTACTGATTGGCGTTGTAGCCCGCTTCATCGGTACCTTCCAGCTCAATACCCACCGAAAAGTCATTACAGCTAGATCTGCCCTTGAAGCTGGAGATACCCGCATGCCAGGCTCGCTGATGGAAAGGCACGTATTGTAACAGCCGACCGTCTCGTCGAATCAGCAGATGGCTTGAAACACAGACGCTTTGTAGGTCGGCAAAATCAGGATGCGCATCCAGGTTAAGTTGGTTCAGAAACAAATCATTGACGTAGGTGTTACCAAAGTGGCCGGCCGGCAAACTGATGCCATGCACGACAATGAGACTAATCTCAGCGCTTGGACGAGGGTCACAATTCGGACTTGGCAACTGCTGGGCAGTATTCAGCCAGCCATGACTGATTTTCATGAACGCTTCTGCATCCTTCTTGAAAACTTCGCCTATTCTAGCATACAGCAGCGCCCAACAGGCACTGGACCCCGGGAATGTGTTAATCTCAGCGACGATGCTACTGAGGGAAAACTGCAGACAGTCAATGGAAACACAAACTATAGGCCGAGGCATGATGTTCCTGGCCTGCGCCTTGGGCCTGGGCTTGTTGACCCTGTTCTTTTCCAGTGTCGAGGACCGGCAGCGTAATCCAAATCAACAACCGCAGACTCTATCTGGCCGCGGCATACATCAGGTCGAACTGGCTCGAAACCGCGCCGGGCACTATCTGGTGACGGGCACCATCAATCGCCAGCCAGCGGAGTTTTTGCTCGACACGGGCGCCACAGATGTCGTGATTCCTGCGTCACTGGCCGGCGCCTTGAAAGTCAGTCGTGGCAGACCTCTGCGAGCCATGACGGCCAATGGCCCTATCACTGTCTATGAAACCCGACTTGAAGAGCTCAGCATCGGCGCTATTACCTTGCATGATGTGAGAGCCAGTATTAACCCCGCCATGCAGGCATCTGAAATATTGCTGGGCATGAGCGCTCTAAAACAAATCGAATTTGTCCAGCGAGGCGATTCGCTGACTCTGACCCAATATCTGGAATAAGCAAATGACCCATCTGGAAACACCTCTGGAACTATTCGCTGATCTGACCATGACCGTCGCCCGCGCACTGGAGGAAGACTGCGGTTCGGGGGATATCACTGCCGAATTGATCGATATAGAAACCCGAGCCAAGGCCGACGTGATTACTCGCGAGAATGCTGTAATCTGCGGCCGACCCTGGGTCACAGAGGTATTTCGCCAGCTGGATCCAAATCTGACGCTCGACTGGCAAGTGGAAGATGGTGCGCCGGTGACACCCGGCCAATTACTGTTTTCCGTCGCAGGCAACGCACGCACGATACTCACCGGCGAGCGAACTGCCCTGAACTTTCTTCAAACCCTGTCAGGGACCGCCACTCGAACCCGATACTACAGCGACCTGATCAAACACACCAAAACTCGACTGCTGGACACGCGCAAAACCCTGCCAGGACTTCGAAGGGCGCAAAAATATGCAGTGCTGTGTGGCGGCGGGACGAACCATCGCATTGGCCTGTTTGATGCCTTCCTGATCAAGGAAAACCACATTCACGCCTGCGGCACCATCACTCGCGCGATTCAGCGGGCGCGGCACTTACACCCAGGCATCAAGGTCGAGGTCGAGGTCGAAAATCTGTTCGAATTCGATGAGGCCGTCGCTGCCGAACCCGACTGGATTATGCTGGATAATTTCTCCCTGGCGGATATGCGCGCGGCAGCAGAAAAGGTGCCTGCAACGATAAAGCTCGAGGCGTCCGGTGGGATCGAATCAGAGAAGGATTTGGTCGCGATAGCCGAAACCGGCGTGCATTTTGTTTCAGTTGGCGCGCTGACCAAACACTGCCGAGCGGTGGATTTATCCATGCGGTTTCGCTGAGCCTAAATACCCGGCGAGACACTGGTCACCGCGGTTTTTTCAGCACGTAAGTCCCACATCACTTTATTAATAATCAGCGGGTCCACTGTCGCCACCAATTTTTCCAGCGCCGGCAGGTCATGGCGCGCCTGGGCCCGCTGGATCAGCAGAGCGCAGACCCGTTCGCGGTTTTGCCAAAAGCCATCTTGCCGCAGGTTGACCCATTTCAGCGCATCGCCAGTGAGCACCTCATAGGCGGCCTCTGGCTGACCATTACGTTCGAGAAAATCGATAAAGGCCAATTGCACGTCCACGGCGATGGGCCACAGGGCCACCGCCATTTCAAAGTGTTGCAAAGGCGTCAGTTCAATTTCTGGTAACACCAGAAGCTCAGGGTTTTGCTCTAGAA
>Ga0255779_1001117_pt1 | contig 31467 bp, 27 predicted proteins | sample 011ome_21_FD_179977 | JGI IMG/M metagenome (GOLD analysis project Ga0255779, IMG submission 179977) | Coastal salt marsh microbial communities from the Groves Creek Marsh, Skidaway Island, Georgia - 011508AT metaG (version 2) | ecosystem: Environmental > Aquatic > Marine > Intertidal zone > Salt...
GCATTCAAACTGTACGTTAGACCCAGAGAGACAGGCTGTGAAGATGCAATGCGCTGTTTGTGACACTTGGCACATTTTTCACCAAATAACCTATGCCCTTCAGGGTTTAAATCGCCCAGTTGCTCATTTTCGCTCCAGTCGCGTTTTCCATACCTTTCGGTAATACTTGTGGAAACCGTTTCGTTAGAATCCGAGCTATCCAAACTGGCTAACCATGCGACTATCGCATAAACGTCATCTTCACTTGCATCATATAAGTGATCGACGATTGCCGTCATGGGCCCTGCTGCAATTCCGTGGTTTTCATCCCAACCATCAAACATGTAGTTTTCATATTGTTCAAAAGTCCACTTTACAGGTGCGACCGATTGTTTTCCTAAAGCAGGTACATCCCAGCCTTCTGCAACTCCGCCAAAATATGGCTTGTTTTGAACTACAGCTCCAAAATAATTTCTAGGACTATGGCATGCCCCGCAATGACCTAAACTGTTCGCTAGATATAAACCTCTATTTTCTTCACCGTTCAGTTCTGGGTTATCTGCGATTGGTGTGTCATCTAAGAAAAGTATTTTCCAAAACGCTAAAAGTTCACGCATATTAAACGGGAATTGTAGTTCGTTTTTTGGAATTTGATTAGATATCGGTGTCAGAGTGGTAAGATAGGCATAGATTGCATCAATGTCAGCATCTTTAGTTTTCACAAAGTGGTCATAAGGGAATGCTGGATAAAGATGATTACCTTCCCGATCTAAACCTTCTTTCATTGAACGTCTAAACGCATCTATAGACCAAGTCCCAATCCCTGTGCTCGGATCTGGTGTGATATTAGTTGAATATATAGTTCCAAATGGTGTTGGCAGCGCAAGCCCACCAGCATATTCTTCGCCATTCTCAGATGTATGACATACGATGCAAGCGCCAACCGCTGCTAATTTTTCTCCTTCAACAATTTGTTCTTCTGAGAACGTATAGTTTCGGATATCTACAATTGGAATTTCTTCATGTTTTATGATGAATTGATAAACTAGCACGGGTAAGGACACTCCGAGTGCCAATATGGCTCCGAAAAGTTTTGTCATTTCTGATCCCTCTGTTTTAGTCATATTTTGAAAGGAAAATTGCAATTTGAAAAGAAGTATATTTCTCAATTAAAAAATTTAATTTTTGCGTACTAACGCTACGCGTGTGAGATTCAAAAACACACCAAACACACACTTTTCGCGTGTTTGAGTGTTGGGATTCCGGAGTTCGAAACTGTGTCTGCAACCTAGTGAAAGAACACAGTTCTTATTTTCCGCAGTTCTGAACGAGTGGCGTTCCTGAGTGATCTCTTAGAAAGTAGCCGTCAAATGAATGCTGATGCTTGGACTTGTTTGTCTGACAGCACGCGACTACTGTTCAATCATAACGGAGGAAAACATGAAAAAACTTAAATTGGCTTTTATCAGCGGAGCGTTAAGCCTTGTTGCATTCAGCGCATCGGCTGAAACGTTTCGATGGGCATCAAATACCGATCCTCAGACGATGGATCCCCATGCAGTGAACTCTGCTCCCGTCCTGTCTTTCTTGAACAATATCTATGAAGGCCTTGTGCGCCGGAATCAGGGTATGTCAATCGAAGGCTCTTTAGCGCAATCGTGGGAGCCACTAAACGGTGAAAATGGCTGGCGGTTTAACCTGCGCAAAGGTGTGAAATTCCAAGACGGATCGACGTTCAATTCTGAGGATGTCATGTTCTCCTATGAGCGTGCATCAAACGAAGCTGCGGATGTTCGCTCTTGGTTCGCGCCGGTGAAAGAGGTTCGTGTTATTGATGATTATACCATCGATTTCGTTACGAAAAATCCAAACCCTTTGTTTCCTGATTCTATCGCGAACTTCATGATTCTAGACAAAGGCTGGGCAGAAGCGAACGGGGCGGCACTACCTGCGCGTGACGCGGAAAACTTTGCGACGATGAATGTGAACGGTACAGGTCCATTCACATTGGCAAGCCGAGATCCTGGGGTTAAAACTGTTCTTGTTCCCAATGCCGGATGGTGGGGTGATGTAGAGCACAACATCACCGAAGCTGTGTTCACACCAATTGGTAATGCGGCCACCGGACTTGCGGCTTTGTTATCGGGCGAGATCGATTTTATTCAGCCCATTCCTTTGCAGGATGTCGCGCAAGTCGAAAGTCGCGACGGTTTCCGCGTTCTTGAAGGCGAAGAAACACGTGTGATCATGTTTGGTTTTGGCCATGAACACGAAGAGCTTCTGTATTCGTCTGACGTCAGTGGGAAAAATCCATTTCAGGATGTACGTGTCCGTCTGGCCGCAGCGCATGCAATTGATATCGCGTCGATCGACAGAGTGCTGTTCAGAGGCAAAATTGACGGTGCGTCGCAATTGGTTCCGGCAGGAATTTCAGGGTATTCAGAGGCCAATTCAACCCGTCCGGCATATGATCCTAAGCGTGCTAAAGTCCTACTGGCCGAAGCCGGTTATCCAGATGGATTTAGCTTTGGCCTGAAATGCCCTAATGATCGCTACATCAACGATGAGGCCTTGTGCCGTGCTGCGGCGTCAATGTTTGCAGCGGTTGGCCTTAATGCCGAACTCAGCACTGGCCCAGTTCGCGATTACTGGCCACAATTGCGTGAAGATGCCTTTGATATGTATTTGCTTGGCTGGTCACCTGGAACGTTTGATATGGAACATCCAATCCGCTTCCTATTGTCGACACCAAATTCTGAAAAGAAACTGGGATCATGGAACTTTGGTGGCTATTCAAACCAACGTGTTGACGCGCTGCTGCCGGGCATTCAGCAGGAAATTGACCCAGCTGCACGTCAGGCTATGGTTGATGAGGTCGTTGCGATCACACAGGAAGAGGTCGCCTATATCCCACTTTATACGCAACCCCTTATCTGGGCCTCGAAAGACAACATAAACTTGACACAACGTGCGGACAATTTCTTCATGTTGCGGTGGGTTACAATTAACTAACCCAAGTTTAAGGCAAAAAGGCGTTGGTATATTTCATCCTGAAACGAATCGTTCAGTCCGTCTTTGTGATGGCGGCCGTCGCCTTTTTAGCTTTTTCCCTATTTCGTTTTGTCGGAGACCCCGTCACACAGATGACTGGGGTTGAAACCTCGGTGGAAGATCAGGAACGTCTGCGTGACGAGCTGGGATTAAACGATCCTTTTGTTTACCAATTTGTACGTTTCACGCACGAGATGGTGCTGGGTGATTTTGGCTTCTCGTACCGGACCCGCCAACCTGTCGCAAACATGATCGCCGATCGTATTCCTGCAACGCTTGAACTGGGCGTCGTGGCTTTGATAATTTCTCTTATGGTGGGCGTGCCCGCAGGCGTCTATACAGCGTTAAACTCCCGCGGGGTTATGACTCAAACTATATTGATGACCACTCTGGTTGGCGTTTCGATCCCAACCTTTGTCATCGGCATCATGTTGATATTTATCTTTGGTGTGCAATTGGGTTGGCTGCCAACTTTTGGGCGCGGTGGTACGGTTCATATTGGTAATTGGCAAAGTTCATTATTCACCATCGATGGATGGCGCGCACTGCTTTTACCTGCGATCACCCTTGGTGTTTATCAACTGACCCTCACCATGCGTCTGGTTCGCGCTGAGATGATGGAGGTGATGAGATCCGATTATATCCGTTTTGGTATGGCACGTGGCGTACCGATGAGAAGCCTGTATTATAAACATGCACTGAAGAATACATTGGTACCAGTGATTACCATTGTCGGACTGCAATTTGGTGGTGTCATCGCGTTTTCGATCGTAACAGAAAGCGTGTTTCAATGGCCTGGCCTAGGCTTGTTGTTTCTTGAATCAATCCGGTTCGTCGATATCCCCGTGATGGGCGTCTATCTTGTGGTGATCGCTTTTTTCTTTGTTCTGGTGAACCTTGTGGTCGATCTACTCTATGTTGCTATCGATCCACGGCTTCGCATTAGAGATGTTCATGATGGCCTTCCTGAAAAAATATGAAGGCCTATGGCTGTTCGTCCATTCCCCCGCGGCAATTATTGCCGCTGCGGTGGCTATGGTGATCATTTTTGGGGCGGTGTTCGCTTCTGGGATCGCATTGGTAGACCCTTATGACCTTGCGTCCTTTAGCTTGTTTGACGGATTGTTGCCGCCTGTATGGCAAGAAGGCGCTAATCCAAAATACCTGTTAGGCACTGACGATCAGGGCCGTGATATGATCTCGTCGATATTATATGGCGCGCGTGTCTCCTTGATTATCGGCTTATCCGCTCTTGCGATTGCGGCTTTTCTAGGCGTGGGACTTGGTCTTGCGGCCGGTTATTACGGCGGACGATTTGATATCATTGTGATGCGAATTGCGGATGTGCAATTGGCATTGCCGGCTATCCTGACCGCCCTGTTGATTGACGGGATTGCGCGGGGGCTGTTGCCACAATCCATCCAGCAAGATTTACGCGTTGCGGTTTTGACACTCGCCATTGCGATGTCACTCTGGGTTAACTTCGCCCGCACAGCGCGTGCATCGACTTTTGTCGAGATGAACAAAGAATATGTGCATGCCGCAATTATGATGGGTCAACGCCCGTCGCGGGTGATGTTTGTTCATATCCTACCCAATGTTCTTGGCCCGCTTTTGGTGATCATGACCGTTGATTTAGCCTCTGCGATTTTGCTTGAAGCAACCTTGTCTTTTCTTGGTATCGGACTGCCTGCCGATAGCCCCAGCCTTGGCACTTTGATCCGAATTGGCATGCAATTTCTTTTGTCGGGTGAATGGTGGATTTTATGGATCCCCACGATTGTCCTTGTCGCCTTGGTGGTGTCTATCAACATTCTAGGTGATTTTCTGCGTGACATCTTTAACCCAAGGTTACGTTAGATGCTGTCAATCAAAGGCTTAACCGTAAAGTTTCCGTCCCGCTTTGGTGATTTTACCGCCATTGAAGATGTTCATATGACTATAAAGCCGGGTGAAATTCACGGGCTGGTCGGTGAAAGTGGCGCGGGCAAATCAACGGTTGGTGCCGCCGTAATTGGCCTGCTTCAATCCCCTGGTTACGTTGCGGGAGGAACCATATCATTGGGTGAAACCGATCTACAGTCGCTCACATTTGCCCAAGCCCATGAACTCCGTGGCGATAGAATTTCGATGATCTTCCAGGATCCTCAAACTAGTTTGAATCCGTTGATGACGATTGAGGATCAATTGATCGAAACGATCCAAGCTCATTCAGATGTCAGTGAAGCTACCGCCCGAAAACAGGCTGTTGATTTGCTTGAAGAGATTGGAATTCAGGATGCGTCTGCGCGCATAAAAGCCTATCCTCATCAATTCTCTGGCGGTATGCGACAACGGGTTGTGATCGCGTTGGCGATCTGCACCGATCCCGATTTGATCATCGCAGATGAACCGACCACGGCCTTGGATGTTGCGGTGCAATCGCAAGTCCTAGACCTCATCCAACGCTTGGCCAAGGAACGCCAGATCGCATTTATGTTGATCACCCATGACATCGGCGTAATTGCCCAAGTGGCTGATCGTGTGACGGTTATGCGAAATGGCCACGTAATGGAATCCGGTGAAACAGCGCAGGTTTTGGGAATGCCAAAAAATGCTTACACCCTCTCTTTAATGCGTGCAGTGCCGCCACTCGATCGCAAAATTGATCGCTTTCACGTTCCCAAAGAAGACGGCATAGCCTCGGCGCAGGGCAATATGGCAGAGCGCTGGCTGCTCGAGGGGCAACGGCATGATCTAACAGGGTTGAGCGTAGAAAACCTTACGGTGGCATTTGAGGGGCCGCGCACATCGCTATTTTGCAAGCCGCCAACCTACGTTGCGCTGAATGATGTCTCATTGAACATTAAGCCTGGTTCGATCATGGGGTTGGTAGGGGAAAGTGGATCCGGCAAATCAACTTTGGCAAAAGTAATCACCGGCCTTGTGACGCCCCAAAAAGGAGTGATGAATTTGGGCGGTGCCGCACTACCAGCGGGAAAATCCCGAAGCCGCCATCATCTGTCCAGACAATTGGTGCAAATGGTTTTCCAAGACCCCTATTCCAGTCTAAATTCTCGTCACCGTGTGGGTGATATTTTAGCCGAAACATTGTGGTTCTACGGTTTTATCAAGGACCCGACTGAACGTAAAAATATGGCGGCCTCGATGCTATCCTTGGTGGGGATGCCGCTGGATGCGATCAGCAAATATCCGCACCAATTTTCGGGTGGTCAACGCCAACGCATTGCGGTCGCCAGAGCGTTGCTTGCACGACCACGTTTCCTTATCTGCGACGAGCCAACCTCCGCGCTGGATGTGTCGATCCAAGCTGAGATCCTTAATTTACTAAAGGATCTGCAAGCGAAGTTCGGACTAACGATCCTGTTCATCAGCCATAATCTTGCAGTGGTGCGGCAAATGGCGGATGACACCGCCGTTTTGCGAAATGGTAAGATTGAAGAGGTCAACAATACAGAGGCCCTCTATGAGAACCCCCAGCACGAATATACGAAATCCCTGCTAGCGCAAACGCCGGTTATGCCGCCGTCTTGGGGCGCGTAACCCAATGATCAAATTGTACGGATATGACACCATAAATACCCTAAAGATATTGATGTTCTTGTTTGAAACTGGATTGGATTTTGAATTTGTACCGATCAATATTCGGGAGGGGGCGCAACACACCCCTGATTTTCGTGCGGTCAATCCAGCCGGAAAGGTGCCGGTGATCTTTGATGGTGATACCTACCAGACAGAATCAAATGCGATCCTTCTGATATGGGCTAGCAGAACTGGCTGGGGGCTGGAAAGAGATTCTGGCTTGCAGGCTCAAGTGATAACGTGGTTGTTTTACCAGGCATCGACACAAGGGCCTTATTTCGGGCAAATCGAATATTGGGCCAGATTAACAAAAACGCCCAATTCAGCCGCGTCCACTCATTACAGCGCTATCGCAAGCCGCGCTGTTGACTATCTCAATGAACGACTCAAAGACAAAAAATATATCTGCGGGGAGACATATACTATCGCTGATATTGCGCTTTTCCCTTGGTTGCGCATACATGACCACCTTGGCTTATCATTTGAAAATGCCAAAAACCTGTCGCGCTGGCATGATGCTGTTCTGGAAAGAGACGGCACGCAGAAAGCGATTAGTTTTCTTAATGAGATTTCATCCTAGGCCTGTAGTGCTTTATCAGATAGCCCAAGACTATGCACTGAAAATCCTCGTGTCGGTGGTTCGATTCCGCCCCCGGGCACCACTTTCCAAAACAATATCAACGACTTAATTTTTGCACACTAACGCTATGCGTGTAGGATTCAAAAACACACCAAACACACACTTTTTGGCGTGTTTTAGGGGAGAGATTCCGGGGTCTAACACTGTGTCTCGAACCTAGTGAAAGAACACAGTTCTTCGTGAGAAGTTTTTTGTCCATTTGGTATTTCATTCCGCGGCGATGTTCTTGCCGTACTCGCCTTTAGCCATTTCTTCTGCCTCGATGCTTTCGAACAAAGCTTTTACTTGCAATGTTGTAGTTGTGAGTAAATGATCGAAACACAGATTGAAATGCGCATTCAATTTCCGACTTTTAATATGCTTCAGAGGCTGTTCTGAACAACTAAGAGACTCAATGACATGGCGATAAATAATCCCAAGGGGATCCTCCTTATGACCATTGGGATGGCACTCTTCGCCTTCGCTGACACCATGGCAAAAGTGCTTTTAGAAAATTATCCCGCTCTACAAGTGGTTTTTGTTCGTCAACTTGGTTTGTTCACGGGAGTGACCTTATTTATGTTTTTCACCAAGTCGTGGGTTGGGAAAACAAGCCATCTTAAACTTCAGCTGTTGAGAGGCGTGTGTGCGACTGGTTCAGCATTAATATTTTTACTGGGTTTAAATTTCATTCCGTTGGCTGATGCCACATCGATAGCGTTCGTGGCGCCACTTTTTGTAATCGGTTTAAGCCATTTCTTTCTTGATGAGCCCATCGGAATGCGCCGCTGGTTTGCTGTGATTATTGGGTTTTTGGCAACGTTGCTGATCATAAGGCCTGGTTTTCAAGAAATGAATTTTGGTTACGTGTTTATCATTAGCGCAGCTTTTCTATTTGCCCTTCGGCAAATTATTTCACGAGTTATTGCTGATACTGATGTGCCAATGACAACAGCTTTTTACACTGCTTATGTCAGCGTAGGCATTTTTTCATTATTTCAGCCTTTTGTTTGGCAATCAATTTCATGGAATTGGGATTTAACAATCTTCATTCTCTACGCTTTGTCAGCTGGGGTGGCCGAATTTTTGGTAATTCGATCATTACAAATTGCGCATGCGGTAGTTGTGTCACCGTTACAGTATACCATTCTTTTATGGGTATCTGTTTATGGCTATATTATTTGGGGTGTTTTCCCAGACACATGGACAGTTTTCGGCGCTAGCATAATAATTTTTACCGGGCTGTATTCTCTTTATCGTGAACGGAAAATAAAAAAGATCAGTGAATGAAATTCCAATGATTTGGGATTTTGACAAATCAAATGTTCATAATTCCAGGGTCAATCACTGTGTCTACAACCTAGTGAAAGAACACAGTTGTTGCTGTTTTAGTTGCCAGATATTCATGCCGGTCATTTTAAGCGGAAGATAGAAAATCTAACAAGTTCTTTGCATTTTGAGATAGTCTCGTATCTTCATAGTGGCAAAGGAAATACGATTTGTTCGTAGTATAGCTTGTTGTATTAATTCTCACTAAAGTGCCATCATCAAGTTCCCGCTGCATCATTGGTTGATGTAAAAGCCCAATACCAAGACCAGCTCGTGCTTTGGGCATCCATCACATCCGGAAGCAACCTTGTTATGCACGCTGCGGGTTGGCTAGAGGGAGGGCTTAGATCATCGTTTGAAAAATTTATCTTGGATATCGAAATGCTGCAGATGATGGCTAAGTATCTGGAGCCAGTCGAAGTGAATGATACGACCCTAGCATTTGAAGAGATCAAATCCGTCGGTCATGGGGGGCACTTCTTTTATACAGAGAATACGATCAAAAATTACAGTACAGCATTTTATGAACCCATTGTTGCTACCGCAAAAAACTATGGGCAATGGGAAGAAGAAGGTAGCTTAGATGCCACACAACGGGCAAATATGGTCTACAAAAAAGCACTTAATTCTTATGAGGAGCCGCATCTAGAACCTTCCATAAAAGAAGCGATAGGGGCATTCGTCATTAAGAGAGAAGAGCAAGGAGGAGCTCCGATAGATTTGTAATTTTAATCTGTTGAGTTTCATATTCCAAAATAACGGGTGTTGGATATTGTGCCTGATGCTTCTGTTTGAATGAAACGGATCGACGTGTATTTGCGTTAACAACTCTTTGCGAAAGACAAAAAGGGTTAAGCAAGTGTCTAAGCAGATAAAGATCGTTAATTGTATTAAATTAGAGACTCAACTTTACTTAAGTTATGGTTTTAGGTTCTTATTACTAATATAAATCTGTTTGCGAACGATTTTGTAATTTCTTTGAACACCTTAACGGAACTGATGAGTCTACCGATGCTACGCCATCAATTGTTGTGAGCTTTTGCGTTAAAAACCGCTCAAATTCAGTAACATTCTTCGTCACTAACTTTAGCAGATAATCTTGTGATCCAGTCATAAGCCAACATTCTACCACTTCGTGAAAGCTATCAATTTGCTTCTCAAAAAATGCGAAATTTTCAGCTCGTTGCCTTTCTAATCTCACAAACACAAAGACGGGAAACTGGAACCCTAAACGCTCTTCATTTATTTTAATCGAGTAGCCCTCAATAATCTCTTCATTTTCCATTACGCGAATTCGACGACCAACAGCACTTAAACTTAATCCAACAGCTTCACTGATTTTTTGAAGTGACATCCTCGAGTCAATTTGCAGACAGCTTAGTATTTTATAGTCAAAATTATCCATTGATAAAAATTATCAAAAATATATTAAAATTCAATAATAATTATCAAAATATAAAGATATAACAATAAAAATAAGTAATAAATCTCTACTTATTGAAATTAATATGTTATTCACAGTGAATTTTATTATGGCCTGAGAAATGACTAAACGCAGGTGTAATTTAGTAATCAAATTTGACAGACTAAAATACTATTCCACACTAGACCAACCGTCACCTACCTTATTCATGGAAGATTTGGTAGCGGGGTTTGCACGTGATGATGGACTATGTGTGCCCGAGACATGGCTGCAGCTTGGCTCAGAAGAAATCAGAGCCTTGCAGGGTAAATCTTACACAGAGGTTGCCCATCTGGCGAATGACCAGGGTAGCCGCGAAGAATACATCTTACAACACGCGCGCCTGGCGCGCGGTTCAGTTCAAAGTCTAGCCTCCAAAGGAGTGACGTCATGAGCGCTAAATTCCTAGCTAATCTGAATGCGGAGCTGACTGGCCTAAAGGACGCCGGCCTGTACAAATCCCAAAGGGTCATCGCATCTCCGCAGGCTGGTACCGTTGCGCTCGAGAGCGGTCGAGAAGTGATCAATCTTTGCGCAAACAACTACCTTGGTTTGTCCGACAACGCTGAATTAATCAAGGCTGGGAAGGACGCGCTGGGGCGTTATGGCTACGGGATGTCCTCAGTGCGGTTTATCTGCGGTACTCAAGAAGAACACACTGAGCTCGAAAGGCGCATATCTGAATTTTTGGGATTTGAGGATACAATTCTGTATTCGAGTTGCTTCGATGCAAATGCTGGGCTTTTCGAGACGCTTCTTGGTCCCGAGGACGCAATCATTTCGGATGCTCTGAATCATGCGTCGATTATTGACGGCGTGCGCCTGTGCAAGGCGAAACGATACCGCTATGCAAATTCCGACATGCACGATCTGGAGGCGCAACTTCAGGCCGCCACGGAAGCCGGAGCGCGCTTTAAGCTGATCGCCACGGATGGCGTCTTTTCCATGGATGGTTACATCGCTCGGCTGTCCGAAATCTGCGATATGGCAGACCGTTATGATGCGATGGTTATGGTCGATGACAGTCACGCAGTGGGCTTTCTGGGAGCGACAGGCCGCGGCTCGATAGAGCATTGCGATGTGAAGGGACGCGTCGATATTGTAACTGGCACGCTTGGCAAAGCACTTGGCGGCGCGTCGGGCGGCTATACTTGTGCGAAGCGCGAGGTTGTGGACTGGTTGCGGCAGCGCTCGCGTCCTTACTTATTTTCTAACACGCTGGCCCCAGTGATTGCGGCTACATCGATACGTGTCATTGATATGTTGGAGAGCTCAACCGAGCGCCGCGACCTACTGATGGACAACGCGACGCATTTCCGCGCACGCATGGGCGCCGCCGGTTTCGATCTACTGCCAGGAGCGCATCCGATCATTCCAGTGATGTTGCGTGATCCCAAGCTTGCGCAGAACATGGCGGCTCGTTTGGATGCAAAGGGTGTTTTCGTGGCGCCGTTCTCGTTCCCAGTCGTTCCGCGTGGGCAGGACCGCATCCGTACTCAGATGTCCGCAGCACATAGCCGCGTGGAACTCGACAACGCTATTGATGCCTTTGTCGAGGTCGGTCGGGATATGGGGGTTATCCAATGACCAACCTGATGAAAGCACTGGTCAAAGCAAACGCCGAAGAGGGGCTCTGGATGGAACGGGTTCCCGTGCCAGAACCTGGTCCGGACGAGGTGCTGATCAAGGTCTACAAATCCGCGATCTGCGGGACGGATGTGCATATCTGGAAGTGGGACAAATGGTCCGCCAAGACCGTGCCGGTCCCGATAGTCACGGGACACGAGTTTTGCGGAGAAATCGTTGATGGTGGCAAATCGGCCACCAAATTTCGCATCGGTCAGCGCGTGTCGGGCGAAGGCCATATTGTCTGTGGAACTTGCCGGAATTGCCGCGCTGGGCGTGGACACCTGTGCCGCAACACCAAGGGAGTCGGCGTGAATCATCCCGGCTCCTTCGCTGAGTATCTTTGCATCCCCGAGGCCAATGTTGTTCCAATCCCCGATGACATACCGGACGAAATCGCAGCCATTTTTGATCCGTTCGGCAACGCCGTGCATACCGCGCTCAGCTTTGATCTTCCTGGTGAGGATGTGCTGGTCACGGGCGCAGGCCCTATCGGCATTATGGGTGCATTGGTTGCTCAGAAAGTTGGCGCCCGCAAAGTGGTCATCACCGACATTAGCCCTTATCGGATTGATCTGGCGCGCAAATTAGGTGTGCAACATGTCGTGAATGCGGCCGAGCAGGATCTTAGCGACGTGATGGTCGATCTGGGCATGACCGAAGGGTTCGATGTGGGTCTGGAAATGTCAGGTGCGGCACCCGCGATGTGCGACATGATCGACAAAATGAACAACGGAGGCAAGATTGCGCTTCTTGGCATTGCGCCGACGGGTTTTGCTGTGGATTGGAACAAGATCATTTTTAAGATGCTTAATGTCAAAGGCATCTATGGTCGTGAAATGTTCGAGACCTGGTACAAGATGATCGCGCTCGTGCAGTCAGGGCTTGATCTGACAGATTTGATAACGCATCGCATGAGCATTGACAACTTCGAGGACGGTTTTGCTGCCATGATCTCGGGTGAAGCCGGCAAGGTCATTATGGATTGGGATTGACTCCAACCATCAAACGGCACTGTCAGAATAAACCGCCTTGCCCGACAGCGTGCTGAATATTAGCGTCTGGGCCATGTCCAATCTTGTATCTTTCCGCTATTTCAAAACCAGCCCTGAGATCATCCAACTTGCAGTTATGCTATAGGTGAGATTTCCACTATAATTCGGGACCGCTTTTAGGATCACTTCCATATTTCAGGCTTCGTCTAACCGTCTATAATTAAATGATATTATGAAAAAGTATGGTTGCGCTCCCGGGCACCACTTTAATCAGGAAAATACCCAATAAAATAAGCCTCTAATCGCATATTGGGACTTTATCGGAATCTTGTCAAATTTACCCAAAATTTCTTGTTGCAATGTGACAATTGTGACAGGATTGTGACCATTTTTTTGAGAATAAAAAAGCCATCAGTTAATTTTTAAAGACAAAATGAGTTTCTGCAGTAATCTGGCTTCAGGATAACGATATGATGGTTTGGGACTATGAATATATTTTGGAGCCGATACTCAGCTATTCTATACACCGCAGCTTTGGGTGCCATTTCTCTTTATTTCGCATCTAATAGTATCTGGGTTCAGTTAATCTGCCTCGCCTCATTTGTTTTATTTTTCATAGGTTTGTACGATCTTTTCCAAAAGAGGCGACCAGTACTTGCAAATTTTCCGCTTATTGGCCGATTTCGGTTTTTCTTTGAATCTATAAGGCCAGAATTGCGCCAATATTTCTGGGAGTCGGACAATGATGAATTACCCTATTCAAGAAATCAAAGGTCGATGGTTTATCAACGCTCAAAATCACTTCTAGCGGCTCGCCCTTTTGGCTCCGATGAAGATCAATATTCTGATGATTTTACGTGGCTAAACCATTCTATTAATCCATCGAAGATTACGGATGACGATTTCCGTGTTTTGGTTGGTTCCGGTCCGAATGCATATTCTGTTTCCGTTTTAAACATTTCTGGGACTAGCTTTGGCTCATTGTCCCCGAATGCGATACAAGCATTGTCTTCAGGCGCTAAGTTAGGTGGTTTCGCACACAATACGGGCGAAGGATCACTATCGAAATATCATGAACTGGGTGGTGCAGACACTATTTGGCAAATATCCACTGGGTACTTTGGTTGTCGAACGATTGATGGGCGTTTTGATCCTGAAAAGTTTTCTGAAAAAGCAAAACTAGACCAAGTAAAGATGATAGAAATCAAATTAAGCCAAGGGGCAAAACCCGGACATGGGGGGATGTTACTTGCTCCAAAAGTGACCCCAGAGATAGCGGAGACAAGGGGCGTTGAGGCTTATACGGATGTGATATCGCCACACAGTCACTCAGAATTTTCTAGCCCCTTCGAATTACTTAAATTCGCTGACAAGTTGCGCGATCTTTCTGGAGGTAAGCCAGTGGGTATCAAGCTTTGTATTGGTCACCCTTGGGAATTCATAGCTATTGTAAAAGCAATGGTCGAAACAGATATCGTACTTGATTTTATAACTGTTGATGGCTCTGAAGGCGGGACTGGGGCTGCGCCAGTGGAGTTTACAGATCACCTAGGTTGTCCACTCCGTGATGCCGTTGTGTTTGTAGACAACAGTTTAAAAGGCGCCGGGCTTAGAGAGCGAGTAAAAATAGCTGCATCGGGTAAGTTAGTCAGCGCATATGATATCGTACGGATTTGTGCGCTTGGTGCCGACTGGTGTAATATGGCAAGACCGTTTATGTTTTCTTTGGGATGCATACAAGCAAGAGATTGCTCTTCGGGTCATTGCCCAACAGGTGTGGCTACCATGGATAAAAATCGCTATCGCGCTTTAGATGTAGAGTCTCGAGCTAAACGAGTGAACAACTTTCAGCGCAATACGCGATTTGCAATAAAAGAGCTGCTGGAGGCTGCTGGCTTATCGCATACAACTGAATTAATGCGCCGGCATATTGTTAGGAGATTATCAGCGAGCCAAATCGTTTTGGCAGACCAAATTTATCCTAAAGTTGCGGATGGTGCTTTGATACGCGGAGAGCATGTAGAAGATGCTCGCTTGTCATCTTACTGGAGTAGGGTTAGCGCAGCATCTTTTAACCCACGTGAATTATAAAATCAGTTTTAACCTCATCGGTTTGGTTAAAATATCCCAAGAAATCCTATAAGTTATTGAATATAAACAATTATAATTTTATTTACGATTGACTGGCATGCCAAAGCATGTTATTCATTTTGTATTGGAACACATGACGCCATAAAGATCGTGGTTAAGACGTCGCAGACGTGAAGACCTCTGTGACGCAAGCAATCTAAAAACTTAACCGCAGGAGGCGGATATGAAATACATGTCTCGTCGAGATGTGCTGGATCAATTTGGCATTTCACTTAGAACGCTCGGTCGCTGGGAAAGGTATAGAGGTTTTCCTAAACATTATAAGGTTAAAGTTCCAAGATGAAGCAGAGCGCGTTGATGAACTCGATGGTGTTTCGATGGAGTTCAAACATTGGCGCTTTAATGTGCGTAAATCCAACACTGAGCCTCTTGTACGCTTAAATGTTGAGACGCGCGGGGACAAAGAATTATTGAGTGAAAAAGTCCAAGAATTGATTGCTTTGATTAGAGCCTCTTAATTCGTAGTTGGAAAACGTACACCTTCATCTTAATTGCGTATCACGATGAAATTTATATGGCTTGGCAGCGTTATTCGGGCAAAGATATTTTGAAGCTGTTACGAGATCATCCAACTTTCAGATATGTTTAAATTCAGGTTTTTGTGTAACTAAGTGGCGCTAAACACTGTGTCCCGCCATTGGTTGTAGACACAGTGTTTGGGCCAAACTGCATGAACAACCAAAACATATTTTTACACACACCAGAGTTATATCACGCTAAATAGCCATAATAAAACAACAATCTACTGCCATCTCTATTGAAAATCCTCGTGTCGGTGGTTCGATTCCACCCCCGGGCGCCAATTTTCTAAGAAGAAACATGAAAAACTTTTGGGGGTTCAATGGTACCAGAATCTCCAGAGATCTATTATTTCTATATATTATTTATCTGTAATGACATGCTCTCCGCTCAGCTTTTCTAAATAATCTAATAGTGCATTAAGATCATTTGATTGGGATATGACTTGAAGAGGCATTTTTGATCCTGGAATAAATTCATTGGGTCCTTGCTCAAAAAGCTCTCTTATTGTGACAGTATCCCAGACAAAGTTGGCATTTTTTAGTGCGTCAGAATAGTTGTAGTCATTTAGAGAACCTGCTTGACGTCCCATTATTTTATGCAGTGTTGGTCCGGCCTTGTTGTTATGACTTAAGTCAATGGAATGGCATACACTACACTTCCGCTTGAAATGTATTTCGCCAACATGTGTCCTTGAGTTGTTCGCAGTTTGGAATTCCCGAGTATTCTGCAAAATAGTTGTGAAATTCCATTTTTGATTATTAATCGGTACTACTGAAATAAAATCGTCTAACCCTCCGTAAACAATTTGTTTTTTATCTAGAAAATTCATGCTCCATATTGGACCGTTCACCACTTTATTATCAGAGATGATTTTTCCTAAAATCATATCATACGTCAAAATCCTGCCATTTATATTTCCAAACGAAACTATATCAGCCGTATGGGATATGCTTGTCGCGGTTACTGGTTGATTCAATTCAATCTGTTCAAAAATAGTTTTTTTGTCGTTTGAATCGACAACGAGCATTTTGCCGTCACTGGTACCTATAGAAATCAGGCTATTATTATCGTCAAAAGAGCGTATACCCCAATTTAAATTGATGATTAAATCCTCAATTTCTAAAGTTGGCGTCGACCATTTAATTAGTTTACCGTCTGTGCCTGCAGTAAGTAGGTGTTGGTCGTTTTCTGTGAATGAAAGTTTACTAACAGCGCCAACATGAGAATTGATTTCGAAAAGTTTTGTCGCAGTATCGATGGACCAAATTGAAAGCTGGCCGTTAAAACCGCCTGTTGCGATAAAAGTGGCGTCATTGGAAATAGCAATTGCGGAAACCTTATAATTTTCTTTTATTTTAAGTGATGGCATACTCGGAATGTTCAGAGGTATTCTGCTGATATCCCAAACACTAATGCTATTGTTGCGTTCTAAAATGACAGCAGTTTTATCTGTACCATCAATAGCAATATCGACTAGCGAAGATTCATGGTTGCCAAACTTGGCAAGCATTTTTAGTCCCCGAGTGTCCCAAATAATAAATGAGTAGTCGAAACTTGCGGTAAAGATCTTTGATCTATCGTTAGAAACTTCTATATCAACCACCGGGCCGCCATGCCCGAAAATATCTTTGGCGCACACAATTTGTGCGCTGAAAAAAAGGAATATGATCCCGATTAATCTTAGAACTAATATTTGCACCGGCAGTATCAAACCTGTTACAAAATAGCGGCTCTCACTTTTTCAATTTTGAACAGTATAACACAGAAACGTGTTTTTTGTCGAAATTTTCTCAAGCTAGTACGCGAGCATTTGTGGTCTTTGCTTTTTGGCTCCTTGTTTTCTGCAGTTATCAACGTCCTTCGAGGACGAGACTATGATCTTGTAAAGAATTTTCCATATTGAAATTTGGGACCGCTTTTAGGACCACTTCCACATTTTGAAACCGTATAACCATCTATATTTAAATAAAATTTGAGAAAAGTATGGTTGCGCCCCCGGGCACCACTTTCCAAAATAATATCAATGACTTAATTTTTGCACACTAACGCTATGCGTGTAGGACTCAAAAACACACCAAACACACACTTTTTCGCGTGTTTGTCTGAAGTGATTCCGCGGGCCAACACTGTGTCCGCAACCTAGTGAAACAACACAGTGAATAAGGTGTTGGGTTCACATTGCAGCAAGAGTATGAATCAAACCTTCTTTTATATGTGTTTCTAAGTTTGCCACGGCGCGTTTTTTATCTCTTTCTAACGCAGCGTTAAAAATGTCATGGTGTTCATTTATAGCTGCCTCTCCACGGTATGTAAGCACCAACATCTGGTACCGCAAATATTTGTCATATATTGTTGAGTGAAGAGATAAGAGATTTTGGGAAGAGCAAGCTTTAATTGATGCAAGGTGAAACTCCCAATCATATCGTTTCCAAAGTTCTTTCTGAGAATTTTCCCCATTTTGCATCCGCTTCTCGATAAGGTTTAATCGGTGGTAAGCGGCTACAAGGTCAGCTTCCCAATCGGTGTCTCCGGCTTCTATTGATTGCTGGAGGGCGTGACATTCCAACAGTATTCTTAGATTTGCAATTTCCACTAAGTCTTCCGCGGAAACAGGTGTTACAAGAAACCCTCGTTGTTCAGGTGATTGGACGAACCCATCTGCGGACAAACGGTTCAGTGCCTCGCGCAGAGTTGGTACACTTGTTTCGTATTCAGACTTCAAGCGATCCAGTTTGAGTTTTGTTCCTGGTGCCAAAACACCAAAAATAATGTCCCGCTTTATTCGCTCGTATGTCGAAGTTCTTACAGTGTTTGCTGCCTTATTCATGTCCATACATTATCAAGCTTTCTGCTTTATTCCAGTCATGGATTTTTAAATAATATACGATAATATAAAAAATATAAGATATTATTGCAAAAATAAAAAATATATATTAATAAATTACAAAAGTGCTTTAACCCACTGATTGGTGCAACGTCTCAGGGAAATTTTTGTGAAATCGCCTTCTACCATAAACACCGTTAAACTTGCTGTGTGTGGGTTAGGTCTTGTTGGTCGACGACATCTAAAGGCAATTCAACAGGTCACAGGTGCGTCGTGTGTAGCTGTCGTAGATCCATTTTTGGAAGATAAAGAAACCGCACAAATTTCTGGCGCTGATACTTTTTCAAATCTTTCGGACATGATTGTAAAGGCAAAACCCGACGGTATCGTCTTGGCAACTCCAAACGTCCTGCATATCAGGCAAGCGTTAGAGTGCATCGCGGCAGATATCCCAGTTTTAATTGAGAAGCCAGTGTCAGATGATCTTATGTCAGCTCAAAAATTTGAGCGCGACATCACAGGACTAAATGTCCCAGTTTTAGTGGGTCATCACCGCCGCCACAACCCACTGATTCAAAAAGCGAAGTCACTGATTACTGACGGCCGAATTGGCGATATTCGTGCAGTAAGTGGGACTTGTTGGTTCTACAAGCCCGATGATTATTTCAATTCGACTCCGTGGAGAAAGCGGATGGGTGCTGGGCCCATTTCAGTAAACTTAGTTCACGATATTGATCTGATGAGGTATCTTTGTGGCGAGGTGCAAAGCGTTCAAGCGCAAGCGTGTCGATCGAAACGGGGATACGAAAATGAAGATGTCGCCTCTGCGGTGCTGCGTTTTGAGAATGATGTCATCGGCACAATAAGCGTTTCAGACAGCATTGTCGCACCTTGGAGTTGGGAGATGACCTCTAAGGAATATCCAATTTATCCCAGAACATCCCAAAGTAGTTACATGATTGGCGGTAGTGAGGGGTCATTATCCGTTCCTGACTTAACACTTTGGTCACATATTGCAGAGCCAGACTGGTGGTCGCCTATATCCGCGACCTCAGTTCCATGTGAGCAATCAGATCCACTTGTAAACCAAATACTGAATTTCTGTGGGGTCATTAGAGGTGACGAGAAACCTCGGGTTTCTCTCGCAGAAGGAGTGCGAACTTTAGAAGTAGTTGACGCTATTCATAGAGCTTCGCGAACCGGTGAAACGATTCACCTATCGCCCAACATGGGCAAAACGAGGGCCGCTGAACTGCATGCGGCTCAATTGTAATGATCAAGTTAGGTGCGATTTTGCACCTAAATATTTCGGGAGGATACTTGATGATCAATAAACTTACAAGAAGAGCTGCACTGGGTGCAGTCGCCGCTGCTGGTATTCTAGGTAGTCTAGCGACAACCGCGCATGCTGCAGACATGACATTCACTTTGGCAACATCGGGATCTGAAACAGATATGCGATCTGTCGCGATGGCTAATGTTTTTGCCCCAATGGTGGCAGAATTTGCAGATTACCAACCTGGCTACAACGGAACAATGTTCGCACAGGGCACTGAGCTTGAAGCCATCAGTCGCGGCAATTTGACCATGTCGATTGCGTCTGCACAAGAACTTGCTCAGTTCTTCCCAGAATTTTCAATATTTGCGACTGGCTACGTTCATCAGGACGCTGCGCATCAGGTGCGCGTTTTCAATGACCCGTTAATGGAGCCATTCAAAAAAACAGCGGAAGAAGAGCTTGGTGTCAAACTTCTTTCTGTGATGTATCTCGGAAAACGTCATGTGAATTTACGCTTCACTCGTGATGAAGTTGATGTGCAAACACCTGCAGATTTGGCCGGAGTTAATCTTCGTATGCCGGGAACTGACGCATGGCAGTTTCTTGGTGCAGCTTTAGGTGCATCACCAACACCGTTGGCTTTCTCTGAAGTTTATACTTCCTTGTCTACAGGAGCTGTAGATGGCCAGGACAACCCTTTGCCTACTGTTGTTGATCAAAAGTTTTATGAAGTAACAAAACAGATCGCGCTTACATCGCACTTGGTTGACTTGAACTACATCGCATTTTCCAAGGAAGTGTGGGATAAACTTTCACCTGCTCAACAAGCAACAGTGCAACGTGCTGCAGATGCAGCTGCTGCGTGGGGACGTCTGAAACAGCTTGATAAAGAGAACAATTTGGCGGACTTTATTCGTAGCCAAGGAGTCGAGATTTATACGCCGGACCTAGCTGCGTTTCGTGATCATGTTCAGGCACAGTACGTAGGTTCGGAAGCGGCAGCATCTTGGCCTGATGGCGTTCTAGAGCGCATTAATGCGCTAGGTAACTAACTGTGTAATTTTTAGAGGGGTCTGTCAGTTGAAAATTTTAATGAACAGACTTACTCGTATCGCCGAAGCTATTGCCGCCACAGCGTTGGCGGCAATATTTATAATTTTTTTATTGCAAATTTTCACCAGATATTCCAGCAAACTAAGTCAATGGATGCCTGTTCCAAGTCTATCCCTTTGGATGAGTGAAATAGAGCCGCTTCGTTGGACTGTGTATTTGATTTCCTTGATTTGGGTATGGCTTATATTTTTCGGCTGTTCATTCGTGGTTAAGGAACGAGATCATGTGGCATTTGATATTTTCTATCAAGCTGCTCCACCTCGAATACGAAAAATTATGACGGTTTTGGGCGCGATTATTTTGATAGCGGTCATGTTAATTTCACTGCCTGCGACATGGGACGCAATTATGGCCAACCGTCTTATGGAATTGAAAAAACTTCAAACTCTCAGAATTCCAATTACGGGTGACAAGATTGCGATAAAATGGCTGTTCTTTCCGTATCTACTTCTGATGGCCGTAATTATCATCCGATCATTTTCTCGAACTTTTTTAGAACTTCGAAAAAATAACCAAAATACAGAGATCGAAGAGACATGAGCGTGGAACTGATCTTTGGTCTAATTGCTTTATTTGGGGTTGCTGCAATTGGAGTTCCCGTCGCCTATGCCATTATCACGGGTGTAGTGGTCTATCTTGGGGTTTCCGGGCAGGATCTTGCAATCGCGGGCGAAATGATGGTTCAGCGTTTATTTGACGGCTTTTTGTTATTAGCGGTCCCACTTTTCATCGTGTCAGCAAACATTATGAATGTTGGGAGCATAACTGATAGATTGCTTCAGTTTTGCGTGGCCTTGGTCGGTCGATTTCGGGGCGGATTAGGCCATGTCAATGTCGTGGCGAGTTTGATTTTTTCTGGTATGTCGGGATCTGCCGTCGCTGATGCTGCAGGTATTGGAAAAATCATTATCGAAATGATGGTTAAGTCTGGTCACTACACACGTGGCTACGCTGCCGCAATTACCGCTGCCACGGCAACGATTGGACCAATTATTCCCCCCTCAATTCCAATGGTTTTGTACGCTTTGGTTTCTAATGTATCGATTGGAGATCTATTCCTTGCGGGTATTTTTCCGGGTCTCTTGATGGGTCTTGTATTGATGTTGGCAAATGCCTGGTTTTCGCATCGAAGAGATTTCGGGCAGGATGCGGTGGTACCCTTAAGTGAACTTCCATCGTTGACAGTGAAAGCAACACCAGCCTTGTTGATGCCTGTTATACTGCTTGGGTGTATTTATACCGGTGTCACAACCCCGACCGAAGCTGCTGCTATTGCTGCATTATATGCGTTGTTGATCTCTGCAGGCATCTATCGTGCGATCAAACTTAGAAGCTTATATCACGCGTTCGTAGATGGCGCGCGATCTGCGGCCTCTGTGGGGTTGGTCATAGGTGCCTCGATGATCCTTACCTACGTTGTGGTTCGTGAGAATATCCCACAATCAATTTCGATGTTTTTGAATGATGCTGATATGCATCCTCTGGTGTTCATGATTTTGGTGAATGTGTTTGTTCTGCTATTGGGGTGCATTCTGGATGCAACGGTAATTATACTCGTCATCGTCCCACTGTTCATTCCAACTTGTGAGGCCCTGGGGATAGACCTTGTTCATTTTGGAGTGCTTATCGTCGTTAATTCGATGATTGGATTAATAACCCCACCCTACGGGATTTTATTATTTGTAATCAATGCAGTTACTGGAATTCCGCTAAAAGAAATTATTGCCGAAGTTTGGGGTTTTCTTGGAATTCTGTTACTGGCGCTCGTGATCATGCTGCTCGTACCTGATCTTACCTTGTGGCTTCCAAGAGCATTTGGATACCAAGGATAACGTGATGAAAACCTCTATCGCGACAGTTTCGATTTCTGGGAATCTTAGGGAAAAACTAGAGGCAATCGCGGCCGCTGGGTATGATGGTATCGAAATTTTTGAACAAGATTTCATCGCTTTTGATGGCTCGCCACGCGACGTGGGCAATATGGTGCGTGACTACGGCCTAGAAATCACTTTGTTTCAACCATTTCGTGATTTTGAAGGTTTACCAGAGCCTATGCGCGCTAAAGCCTTCGATCGGGCAGAGCGTAAGTTTGATCTCATGCAGGAACTTGGTACCGACCTCGTGCTAATTTGTTCGTCTTGTCATGTATCTTCCCTCGGGGGAATTGACCGCGCGGCTGCAGATTTCAATGCACTTGGGGATATTGCGAAAGATCGAGGTATCAGAGTTGGCTATGAGGCTTTGGCTTGGGGGAAACACATCAATGACCACCGAGATGCGTGGGAAATCGTGCGCCGTGCCGATCATTCAAATGTTGGGTTGATCTTAGATAGCTTTCATACGCTTTCCCGTAAGATTGACCCTGCAACCATTCGATCAATTCCTGGCGATAAAATATTTTTCGTGCAGCTTGCTGATGCGCCTTTGATCGAAATGGATCTTCTATATTGGTCACGCCATTTCCGAAACATGCCGGGTGAGGGTGATTTAAACGTTCAAGGTTTTATGCAGGCAGTCATGGCGACCAGTTACAGTGGTTCTGTAAGCCTAGAGATCTTTAATGACCAATTCAGAGGGGGTTCCTCAAAGTTGGTTGCCGTAGATGGATATAGGTCATTAATTTCCTTGATGGATGATGTCAGGCGTGCTGAACCAGATATAAGTTTGGATTTACCTGACTTCCCGCGGCGTAGCGAAACAACAGGTTTGTCTTTCATCGAATTTGCATCCCGTGGGGAAGAAGCGCAACGTTTAGGTACTTATTTAGAGAGCATGGGCTTTTCTAAAATTGGCAAACATAAAAACAAAGCGGCAGACCTCTATCAGCAGGGAGATATCCGCATTGTCTTGAATCAAGAGATATCTGGCCATGCCGCAACCCAGTGGAATGCCCGTGGAACCACAGTGTGCGATATCGGTATTGAGGTTGCCTCAGCTAGGGATACTCTGGAGCGCGCTGCACACCTTGGCAATTCTTCATTTAATCAGCCGTTAGAAGAGGATGAGTTGGATATTCCAGCTGTTCGTGGCTTATCAGGATCTGTAATACATTTTGTTGGTAACGAAAACGGGATGGACCGCCTCTGGGAAACAGAGTTTTCCCAAACAGCTGGACGCGAGGGTTTTGGCCTTCGCAACATTGATCACCTTGCTCAAACCATGAGTTATGATGACATGCTCAGCTGGAGCCTTTTCTACACCTCTTTATTTGAAATGAAAAAATCTCCTATGGTTGATGTTTTTGACCCTGACGGTTTGGTGCGTAGTCAAGTTGTCGAAACAGCCGATGGGTCTTTGCGGGTAACTCTTAATGGAGCAGATACGCACCGCACCCTGGCTGGTTCGTTCTTAGCAGAGTCTTTTGGAGCATCAGTGCAACATCTAGCGCTTGCTTGTGATGATATCTTCTCAACTCTGGAAAAGATGATCGCACATGGGTTTGAAACCTTACCAATGCCTGCAAATTACTATGATGATCTGAGTGCAAGGTTTGATCTGCCCGCCGGCCTTTTGGGTAAAATGAAACAGGCTAATGTTCTCTATGATCAGGACGATGGTGGCACGTTTTTCCAATGTTATTCAAAAGAGTTCACTGGAGGATTGTTCTTTGAAATCGTGCAACGGGACGGCAATTATCAAGGATACGGCGCGCCCAATGCACCGTTTCGAATAGCAGCACAGAAGCGCATCAAATCAATAAAAGGTATGCCTAAAGTCTGAAAAGTTGGAAAGATTTACTAAATTGGAAAACAGTGACTCCATTCGAAAGCATCAGAAACCGTTCCGCGTTGGATTGATCGGCACAGGCAAGATTAGCGATATTTACCTTCAAAACTGTGCCAAGTGGCCCGGGCTGTCGATTGACGTCTGTGGCAGTTTAAACCTGTTAGAAAGCGAAGAGAAAGCCGCAAAATACGATGTACCGCGCATTGCCCATCCTGATGATATAATTGCCGATCCAAACCTTGATTGCATCCTGAACCTTACAATACCTGCTGTGCATGCGGATGTCAGTATGCGGGCGCTAAAGGCTGGAAAACATGTGTATTCCGAAAAACCTTTCGCGACCAACCGTGACGATGGCGCTGCAATCCTTAGTCTGGCGCAAAAAACTGGTTTGTTGGTGGGCAATGCGCCTGACACGTTTTTGGGGGGACGCTGGCAAACTGTGCGTCGGTTGTTAGACGAGGGTTTGATTGGTGATGTGACGGGTTGCATGGCCTTTGTTGGGACACACGGGGTCGAGCGTCACCATCCCAACCCAGATTTCTACTATCAAGTCGGTGGTGGCCCATTGTTGGATCTGGGGCCGTATTATTTAACGGCGATGGTGTTCCTGATGGGGCCAATTCGTCAGGTGAGTGGTATGGCGCGTAAAACATTTAATCGGCGCCAAATTGAAAACGGTCCGCGCAACGGGGAATGGATGAATGTTGAGGTTGATACACATTCATTGTCGATGCTCGAATTCGAAAGCGGTGCGCTTGGTTCCATGACTATAAGCTTTGATATTTGGGAAAGTGAAACGCCTCGGTTTGAAATCTATGGAGCCGAGGGAACAATTTGCATTCCCGATCCTGACCCCGTGCACGGGGCAAACGATTTTCATGGTCCTGTCTGGTATCGTACACGCAAAGAAAGTCGGTGGGAATTTCAACCCCGTCCCACGGATCGGCCAGCGGAGTGGTGCATTGCTGAAAATAGGCATGGATTCAACGAAAACAGTCGTGGATTAGGACTGTTGGACCTTTCCTATGCGGTGAAAGAGGGTCGCGCCCCAAGGGCCAGTGGTGATTTGGCCCAACATGTTTTGGACGTTATGTTGGGTATATCAGAATCCCCTGACAGAGGCGGCTATGTAGATATCCAAAGCCTCTGCGACCGCCCCAATCCGTTACCTGAAAATTTTGCCGAGGATCTGTGATGAGCATTACCAAACTGGACATTTCTGAACCATTTTTCACAACCAAAGTGTTTCAAGATGAGGAGGGGTATCAGGCTCACGGAAAAAGTATCTTACTGAACTTGTCTGAGCGCCCAATTCAAATTCAGGATCAAAAACTTGGGCATTTGCAGTCTGTGATTGTTTTAGATGTCGAAATCATCGGTCTGGAACACACGGTGCTGATCGAACGATTAGAGGATTATCCTGATGAAAATGAATTGCTGGAGCGCGTCCGCACAACTTGGCCATCTGCTTATGAGGTGCGCGGCGAAGAGCGCCTGCGTGGCATTGGCCACTATATGTCGCCCAAGGTCTGGTTAGGGCAATTTGGGTTTACGATGTATCATTCCGCAACAGTGCCCCTGAATGTCGGATTGCACCGTGAACATGCCTTTTGTCCCGTTCCCGGATTTCGCGAAGTACACACACAAATCATCGGGTTTGGAAAAATGCAGCAGTGTCGCGAACGCGATGTAAGTACGCTTTATTTAGAAGAGCCAATGGCCCCTGGAACGACACACCGCCCCATGTATGATTCAGATGGAAATTACCCATGGCATCAATTTGAAACCATAACACCTTCGATTTTCATGGCGGTAGAAATGTTGCCAGAAGGTGCCACGCCCCCAACCCTTTAAACGATCCGAGGCATCAATGATTTTACGTGATCCAATTGATATGAATAGCCCGTTCCCACGGCAATCTCGTCGTCTGCGATTGGGTGTTGTTGGCGGTGGGCGCATTGCACAAACACAAGCGATGGCCGCACGTCTCACAGACCGCTGGAATGTGGTTGCCGGGGCCTTATCCTCGGATCCCAAACGCGCGCTAGAGCGGGCAGCAGATTGGCACATTGATCCAGATCGGGCGTATTCTTCGTTTCAGCAGATGGCGGAGCAGGAGCAAAAACGTGATGATGGCGTCGACGCTGTCATGATAACAACCCCGAACAATATGCACTATCCAGCTGCAAAAACGTTTTTGGACGCCGGTATTGATGTGATTTGCGATAAACCACTGACGAATACCGTCGAAGAGGCATCTTTGCTCGGGGATGCGGTGGGCGAAAGTGGTCAGGTTTTCGCCGTATGCTATACAATGTCGTGCTATCCGATGATCCGACAGGCTCAGGACATTGTCGCATCAGGCGTGTTGGGGCGCATCAATCAAATTCACGTTGAATTTATGCAGGACTGGATGACGCCGCCAGATGCAGGGGACGCGCCACACGTCAAATGGCGCTTGGATCCAGCGGTTTCTGGTCCTACATCTTGTGTGGGAGATATCGGCACACACGCAGCACATTTGGCACAATTTGTCAGTGGTTTGACCTTGCGCAGCGTGCGCGCAGATTTTCATGTGTGCGGTTCACCAAAACCATTAGAAGATACCGTGTTTATGATGACTGAATATGAAGGCGGTGTACCAGGGACATTGTTGGCAACCCGGCAGGCCCCCGGAAATCGGGGCGGTTTACGCTTGCGTATTTTTGGCAGCCTGGGTGGGTTAGAATGGGACATGGAACATGCAGAGCAGCTACACCTAAATGTGTTTGGTGAACCTGATCAAATCCTGAGCCGAGGACATGGGCATGGCATTTCCAAACAGACAGAACGATTTGTGCGTATAGGACGTGGTTTCCCAGAAGGACTAATCGAGGCCTGGGCTAATTTATACACCGAATTTGCCGTCGCTGTTGCCGCGCGGCGCGATCGAATTGAATTACCCGATACCTACTTACGCTATCCCAACATTGATGAGGGCATTGATGGTGTTCGATTCATCGATGCCTGCGTTCGATCAAATGCATCGAAAAATTGGGCTCAAATTTACACTTAGGCTGCTAAAGTTCCGTAAAATGCTTGCATACCTGCAATTGGTGGAGACACAGTGTTCAGCATAACCAATTAGATATCAAAAACACACTTTAGAGCACACCATAATTTCATCACGCTAAGTAGTTATTATCAAATAACAATCTACTACCGCCTCTATTGAAAATCCTCGTGTCGGTGGTTCGATTCCGCCCCCGGGCACCACTTTCCAAAACAATATCAATGACTTAATTTTTGCACACTAACGCTATGCGTGTAGGATTCAAAAACACACCAAACACACACTTTTTGGCGTGTTTTAGGGGAGAGTTTCCGGGGTCTAACACTGTGTCTACAACCTAGTGAAAGAACACAGACTCGCTCGTCATTTTAAAGACGAGCAAGTAACACATTTTTACCTAGGTTTATTTAGGGTCTGCTTAACTTCGCAAAAGATTATTAATAGATTAGTGATGCTTGGTCTCGTTTGTCTGACAGGACCGTCGCGCTTATCCAGTCAAACTACCAATTGGGTGTCATTGATGACGCCTTTAAAAGATTGGCTCCTTCGGAGTTAACCCAGCAATATGGAGCAACTTTGAACAGATCTCGGAAATGTTTATATTGTTACGTGCTTGTATGATAAAAAATGGGCGTCCGGCACGCATATATTCAGCATCTTGCTCGGCAAGTTCTAAATCTACGCCAACATAAGGGGCGAGATCACTTTTATTTATTACAAGTATATCTGACTTCATTAGTGCGGGACCTCGCTTGCGAGGAATATCTTGGCCCATAGCAACGTCGATGACGTAGATAGTAATATCTGCAAGCTCTGGAGAGAATGTTGCTGATAAATTATCACCACCAGACTCAATAAAAATTATATCAAGATCTGGAAAATCTGCCTGTAATTTTGACACCGCCGCCAAGTTGATTGAGGCGTCTTCTCGAATTGCAGTATGTGGACAACCGCCAGTTTCAACGCCAATCACGCGGTCTTTTGGTAAAATTTGCATCCGCATCAATGCTTCAGCGTCTTCTTGTGTATAAATGTCATTTGTAATTACTGCGACAGAAAACTTATCATGTAAATGTTTAACTAGAGCCGCAGTTAGTGTTGTTTTACCAGCGCCTACAGGACCACCAATCCCAATGCGGACGGCTGATTTTTTGAACTGTATCATGTTTTAAAGATCCTTGGAATTTGCGTTTCGTGACGCATTGACGCGACATCTGAGAGAAACGTACAGGATGTTAGGTCGTCTAAATCAGCATTTGACGCTACCTGCGCAAGTGCGTCAATCAATGGGTGTAGCGCGAGGAGTACACGCTGACCTTGGGTCTGCCCCACAGGTACTAGTCGTACAGCCACCGATATCAAATTGGAGCTAAATGCGTGTAAATAAGCTGGCACAATGAGATCGACTGGGATCGACCGATGAGCCGCCGCTGCGCCTAAGGCCACTGGCAAAACCATTTCCTCGCACCCTATCTTCCAAACATCATGCATCACTTTGCCCATGGCTTCACCTTGTGCCTGGGTCTCAGATAGCCGTTCTTGGGAAGCGCAAAGCGCAAGCGACATGGCGTTAAGTTTATCAAACGGCAATACTCCGCGTACAGCCAGTGCCAATATTATCGCATCCGTTCGACCGGAACCGTATTCCAATACATCTGTAATCCAACTCTCAAGTGTGGCAGCATCAATCACGCATCCTGTTGAAATCGCCCATTCTAAACCATGCGAATATGCGAAACTACCAATCGGAAAAGCCGGCGATAGCCATTGCATGACCGTTAAGATCTGATTGTTAATGGGTGTGGACATGTGTAGATGCCCCATGTTCATGACTATGTGTGCGACCATGGCCATATGCACCGCCCATTGGAGTAAAAGGACGAGTGACGTGTTCAACCTGACCACCAAGATGTTCAATCATATGTTCTATGACATGATCATGTTGAATGAATAATTGATCATCCACTACTTCACAGGGCGTATGTCGGTTACCAATATGCCAAGCCAGTTCCATCAAATTTGTCCCCCGCAGCGCAGCCAAGCGCTCGGGTTTTGCCAAAACAGTGACCCGTGTCCCGTCATTCAGCTCAATATGATCACCGTGGTTTAAATTCGTTGTCTTCTCTAGATCTAGAACAAAGCTAATGCCGCAATCTGTTTCTAGGCGCTTACGGCGCAAAAAGCGCTCTGCATAAGTCAGTGAACACTTATAAATCGTGGTTTCTTTCGGCTGTGCATGAATGATATGTGCAGTTAGCATATGTAGCCTCTTTAAAACATAAAATAACGCTGTGCGAGTGGCACAGATTCAGCGGGCTGACATGTAAGCAGTTCACCATTTGCCCTGACTTCATAAGTTTCTGGGTGCACCTCTATTTCAGGCAGCTCGGTATTGAGTTTTAGGTCTTTTTTTCCAATGCCACGTGTATTTTTTACAGGCACAGTGGCCTTAGCTAGCCCTAGAGTTTTTCCAAGATCAGTGTCTTGTGCTGCTGCTGAAATGAAGCTGATCGAGCTTTGTGTCAAAGCACCGCCATAGGCCCCAAACATTGATCTGGTATAGACTGGCTGCGGCGTCGGGATAGAGGCATTGGGATCCCCCATTTGCGCAACAACAATCATGCCACCCAACAGCACCATCTCTGGTTTTGCTCCAAAAAATGCAGGGGACCATAGGACTAAATCTGCGCGCTTACCAATTTCGATCGAGCCGATTTCATGTGAAATACCATGGGCAATCGCTGGGTTGATCGTATATTTAGCGACATAACGGCGGGCACGCATATTATCATTGTGCCCTGTCTCTTCTGATAGTGCACCGCGCTGGCGTTTCATTTTATCGGCAGTCTGCCAAGTTCGTGTGATCACCTCGCCAACACGCCCCATCGCCTGACTGTCGGATGCGATAATCGAAAAGGCACCCATATCGTGCAAAATATCCTCCGCGGCGATTGTTTCTCGACGAATACGACTTTCGGCAAAGGCGATATCCTCCGGGATCGATTTGTCGAGGTGGTGACACACCATTAACATATCAAGGTGCTCTTCAACTGTATTTTTTGTAAATGGGCGCGTTGGGTTTGTTGAAGATGGAAGTACAAATTCTTCACCACAGATTTTTATGATATCAGGTGCGTGTCCACCACCTGCACCTTCAGTGTGAAATGCATGAATTGTTCGTTCTTTCATGGCTGCAACTGTGTGTTCCACAAAACCACTTTCGTTGAGCGTATCGGTGTGGATCATCACTTGGACATCCAATTCATCAGCCACAGACAGGCAGCAATCAATTGACGCGGGTGTAGTCCCCCAATCTTCGTGCAGCTTGAGCGCACATGCTCCGCCAAGTACTTGCTCGCGCAAAGCGTCGGGTAGCGATGCATTTCCCTTGCCTGCAAAGGCGAGGTTCATAGGTAATCCGTCTGCTGCTTGTAACATCCGCCCGATGTGCCAAGGGCCTGGAGTGCAAGTGGTTGCCAATGTGCCATGAGCGGGGCCTGTGCCACCTCCAAGCATTGTTGTCACACCAGAATGAAGCGCGTCATCAACCTGCTGGGGACAAATATAATGTATATGACTGTCAAAACCTCCAGCCGTGAGGATTTTTCCCTCACCCGCAATAATTTCAGTGCCTGGACCGATGTTAATATCTACATTGGGTTGTGTATCTGGGTTCCCTGCTTTTCCTATAGTGCTGATACGGCCGTCGCGCAGCGCAACATCAGCTTTGTAAATGCCGGTGTAGTCTAGGATAAGCGCATTTGTGATTACAGTGTCGGGTGCGCCTGCAGCTCGCGTGGTTTGGGATTGCCCCATACCGTCGCGAATGACTTTGCCACCGCCAAATTTCACCTCTTCTCCATAGATGGTCAGATCGCGCTCAACTTCGATCACAAGCTCTGTATCGGCCAATCGCAGTTTGTCGCCCGTGGTTGGCCCATACATCCCCGCGTAGTCATATCGTGACATTTTGACAGACATTACAGTTCTCCCATGATTTCGCCATTAAAGCCAAAAATACGCTGAGCTCCTGCAATGGGAATCAATCCCACATGCCGTGTTTGACCAGGCTCAAATCGCACAGCCGTGCCTGCGGCGATATCAAGACGCATCCCACGTGCCGCATCACGATCAAATGCAAGAGCTGGGTTTGT
>Ga0255779_1001126_pt1 | contig 31232 bp, 5 predicted proteins | sample 011ome_21_FD_179977 | JGI IMG/M metagenome (GOLD analysis project Ga0255779, IMG submission 179977) | Coastal salt marsh microbial communities from the Groves Creek Marsh, Skidaway Island, Georgia - 011508AT metaG (version 2) | ecosystem: Environmental > Aquatic > Marine > Intertidal zone > Salt...
CAAAGATAGAACGACCGTCGCAGAGGCAAGAGTCTTCCAGATTCGCGGCAACAACAACAACAAGACTACTACTTCTACTACTACTACTACTACTACTACTACTACTACTACTACTACTACTAATAATAATAATAATAATGCTAATAATATCAAGAAGGGCGAGAAAGACGAAGACGAAGATGAAATCGTCGCCTTTGTTCCTAAATACGGCATCGAAGCGAGAGTTAAAGTATCGAAAGGATTCAACGCTCGTCAGAACATGTTTGGAAAACTCAAGGTGAAAATAGAAGTCGAGCAAATGCCGTTTGGACGAAGTAAGTTGAACGTTTCCATAGTCGAATAAAAGAAAACACGCGCGAAACCACCGCGCGAAGAAATAGAAGAGATTTTTAGAATAGAATTCAATAACTTGTGTTAGAAGAAGTATGCATAGGGTGGCTATCGTGATGAGTTTCTTTCATTCGTTCGTTCTTTTGTTATCATATACATTTTCTTTTTCATATTAAATATCATTTTGTTCCCATTTTGTGATCACAACACGGTCCGTCATGGGAAAATTTTGTCGTCAACCGTCCTTTTTGTCTTCTCATCAGTGTTAAATTAAACAGAAGAGTTAAAGAGGGTTAGGAATCAAACTTCCATAAGGAGTGACTTCCTGTAAAAGCTGCAATCCCAAGAACAAGTGCATGAACATGAGCGCGAGACCGTACGGCGCCAACATGGTCGGACAATACGAAATACCCGGAATCAAATACCCCAAGCCGAGGATAAACGAAGTAATCTTCTTCTCCCCTTCGGTTAACCACACCAACGAGGCGATGGCGATTATCCATGGCACGATCGGGTGTAAAAAGAACCCACCAATCGGTCCGAGGAGTCCAGGCGGCGCGAAACCAATCTTGGCGAAGGTTTCAAACTCCATCGCTCTCGGCAAGAGCTGCATCATTGCCATGACCAAACCGGGTCCAACCAACGCAATTTTCTTCACCGAATTCATAAGAGTGTACGGAATTCTCTTCGTAACATCCTTACAGTTGCTCAAAATAGTCGTCATGTGCGCGTAGTGAAACGCGAACGCGTTGACCGCCAACGTCGACGCCGCGCCGACGGCGCTGTATTGCCACACCGCCGCCGCGGCGACGAGAAAGATCAACGAGTGCAAATACGCGGGAACGTCCCCGCCAATCCCGAAAATCCCGGCGACCCCGGCGGCAACGCTCGCCGCTGCACCAGCCTGGGAAAACAAAAGAGGTCCGGCTAACGGCGCCAACGGGCCTCCAACCGCGCCTAACCCGCACGCCGCCATGCACGCGCCCATCGTCGGGAACGCGCCAAATGAACCCGCGCTCATGATCGTCGCCGGCGCATATTTCGACACCCGAATCGAGAGTTTCTTCAATCCCTGTTATCATAAAGAAGTCATCATCAAAGAATTGATGAGGTTTTATTAATAATGGTTAGTGTTATTTAATGAATTGTTCTTCTTCTTCTTCTTCTTCTTCTTCGATGTTGTGTTTACTACTAAACAGCACTTTTCTCCTCAATTTTCTCTGTTAATGTTGTCCTTCAAAAAAAAAGGGGAAAAGAAAAAGCTGACGAGGCAAAAAAAAGGAGAATTTTGAGGATTGAATTGAATTGGATGATGATGATGGAGAGCCAAAGAAGAACTCTGCGTGTCTTTCCTCTCTCTCTTTCTCGCGATCGATGACGATGAAATGGTGGTGGTGATGCCGATTGCTTTTTTTTTTCGCGTTCTTCGATTGTTAGTGTTGACGAAAGAAAAACCATCATCACGAGTTCGCGCAATTATTATTCGAATTCTCCCTTGAGAAAGAAAAACTCATCGTATTTTGTACCTCCACTGATTGCACATCTTTTATCGTCTCTTTCACCGGACCGGTCACGTCGGCGACCGAAATCGCTTTCGCTATCTTCAAAAGACTGTTGTTACTTCTTTTATTAGTATTAGACTTCTTTCTCAACTTCAAAGTCGTCGGGGAAGAGATGAATGCGCTCGTGGTCGACATCATGGACACCATTTTTTTATTCGTTTTTTTTTCTTGTGTCGCGTTTTTGTGTAAAAAGTGGTGTAATTTGTATATTGTACATATTGTTTTCGTGATCTGTGCTCTGAGAGTGATTTTTGAGAGAGAATTAATTCGCCACTTACAACCACTTTACACAAGTCAAATTTAAGAATTTAGAGAGGAGATATAATCACAGCCACTCGCTCACGAACGAAAGATGAAGAAAAAGAAACGAGAGCATTTTCGCGCGGTGGCTCTGATAGTGAGCGTTCTTTTATTAATCGTTTTCGTAGTATCGCCGTTAAAACTCGTAAAGGATTACGAGAAGAGTAAAACGCATCTATCAACGCCAAAATCCTCGGTCGAAATCCGATTTGCCGACTCAATTTTGAACAACGACGCGAAGGAGACAAACTATTCTTCTTCTTCTTCTTCTTCTTCTTCTTCGTATCGCGAGAGAAGAATAAGTAGTAGAAGAAGAAACCTGATGCAATCATTGCTGTCACCAGAAACGATCGAAGCGCAGCCGACGAATTACCACGTGCATGTCGACCGACATCACGTCTCGGGAACTTTTTTGAAACGTGTGTCGACTTTTTTGGGTTGCAAAACGGAGTGCGACAGGTACGGGTACGAGTGCGCTGGGTTTACGTTAGAGCTTACGCAAGTTACGTCGGCGTATGAGTGCATCTTAGTCGGTCGAGGGTACGGTTTAGTCGCGGACGAGGTTGAAAAAGTGCATACTTTTTATAGAAAGAAACGAGGGGTGGATATGGACGAAGATTTTGCGGGATACGACGACGCGAACGTATTAGTAGAGGAACGACGGAGTTCGGAAACGAAACGGATAGAGAATGTCACGTACGATGATTTGGTCATTCATCCAAGCCTGATACGAAAGTTAGCCTACGCAGCAGTAAATGGAACCTTAGCAGAGATTACGAGAGCGTGCGAGAGGGATCATCGGTGCGCGGGCTTTTATAGGTGTTCTGGAGCGAGCGACACGGCGAATAGCAAAGCCGCAATCGCGAGTCAGTTTGGAATGAACAATTTTAGAATCGCGTACACGCAGCAACAATTTAGAGCGTTTTCGGAGGCGATTGTGAAGTTGGAGGAAGCGTTTGCTATATCGAACAAAAAAATGGACGAGTATCACGAAGAAGCGAGGGTGACTGGGCCGCTCTTGGAATCAAACGAGGACGGTTTGAGAGCGATATTCGCCAGCGGGTATTCAAACGCAATTTTCCTTTCGTCCTTGCCAGACTCGAGCGAATTAGTGCAAAGAGAAGGAATACAAACACACTACGTAAAAGTGACAAAAACCACGGGCGGTACAGCGAATGGAGAAAATTGTGTGTTTCCTTTCGAATACGAAGGCGTGGAATATTTCGAACCGACATTAGAAAAATCCTGGGAAGGAAAACCGTGGTGTTTTACCTCGTCTAGCGTGACTTTTACTTATAGCAACGATGAAGGTCAGAAGAAATGGGGTTATACAGATACGTACGCGCAAAATAGAAGAAGAGCGGTGTATGTGAGAAGCGTCAATAGTGAATGGTCGGAGTGCTCTAAAACGTGCGGGGGTGGCTTTCGGACGCGCTCGAGAAGGACGTGTAAAGATTTACTGACGAACCAAGCCGTCGATTCGAGTTTGTGTGGTATTAATAGTGGAAGAGAAGACGACGATGGAAAAGTTGAGATTGAAGTGTGTCACACGCACTCGTGTCAAGATCAGTGTTTCGTTCCGATTGCAGAAGATAGAAAACCGTGCAATCCGTATTACGAAAATATTCATAAGGTGGAGAAAACGTCGGTTTCCGCGGAAAAGGAGAGATGCGAGCTGTACGGATGCTGCTTCGCAAACGCACGAGAATCGGCTTCTGCCTTTAGTTGTTATCAATCTTTGGTGCAAGTTGAGTATATAGGCTCGAGCACGAACGAGTGCGCGGTAAAGCGCGACAGTTCAAGTGCAGTTTCAACGACGATTACTAAATGTGGCGACAGTTGCTGTCGAGCCAGCGACGACGGAGGAAACTTGTGCGAGTATCACGTAGGATACTCGGATCCTTTGAACGCGACAGACCCGTGTGGAGAGTATAGTAATAGTATAAGCAATGCGAGCGCAGTAGTTGACACTGTGAAGTGGGTGTTTTTAGGAGGAAATACGTACATCGAGAATTGCATGCGCTTGAGTTCAACGATATCGAGAACACTCCTCGAATGTCAGAGCGCCTGTCGCGCAGCCATGGCGTCTCGGTGTTCGGCGATATCTTTCTTAGGCGCGAAGAAAAAATGTGATTTGTTCCTGTGCGGGGTATTTGGTAGGAGACGCCCGTTACAAACACAAAATGTGGTTGGGTATGAATCGTACGTCTGGCGATCGGCGGTCTCGGGAAGATGGACGAGCTCCGCGTGGTCCGAGTGTAAAAATACCGGTTATATAACGTACTCGGCATCTTCAGCAGAGTGTACTTTTAAACAGTTTCGAACCGTGCAATGTGTAAATACCGTGAGTGGATCGATTGCGAGCTCAGAATCAGAGTGCGTAGCGGCAGATAAACCATCGATCGAACAATTTTGCCAAGGCGCGTGTCCATCCACGAAAACGTGCGAAGAGCTCGGGACGAATTTCTCGGTACGAGACGCTCTTTTACAAGCGAGTAGGATTTGGGAGAATAACCCCGACGGTGGCGGATATGACCAACACTACGGCGGCTTTCCGTCTCTGCGTTCGTGTGGCACTCAGATTTTTGATGCGGCCCCGAACCAAACGTGGGCGAGCTTCACGAACGACCCTTTGGCGTCTGGGTGCTATCAGGCGACTGGCGCGCAAGGCGTCTCTGGTTACGGTAATTATCCCAAAGACAGAGCTTTTAAATATCATGATTACTGGACGAGCTCTTTAAATCGAAGCTGCGCTTGGAACGACATTACGTGCAACCCAGGCGTGTCCTACGGGGTAAATAAGGATTTGTGCGAATCTCGAGGCGCTCGGTTGTGCACAGCATACGAAGTCGCCCTTGGTTTACCACAAGCTTATTCTGCGCAATATTGCCCAACTTCGTTCGTTTGGACGTCGACCAAATGCGATGAGAACGATTCCACTGGTGTTTTTGTTGCAAATCCGAGTCGCAGTCGTGGTATGTATAAACACTGGAACAAATTAACGTCAGCTATGGAGCAAATGGGGGGCAACGCCAAACATTGCGTTTCCGCGTACACGGATGAATACCAGCACATATACCCAGCGTGTTGCGCAGACTATGCAGTGAACACTGCAAGTAATGCATCTGGATTCAATGCTGCGTATTATAACGACTACAAGGAACCAATAAGTGCTGCTGCGTATACTTCTGTGTACGAGCGAGAAGTTGAAATCAATCGCGGTCTCGCCGGTCTCACCAACGGGATGGATGGATACTGCAAAAGAAAAACATATTTGACGGACGATTTAAGGACGGTGCGGTCGAGCGACATCGTCGTTTTGCCGTGCAAGGCGTATGAGGGTTCTTGCACGCCAACTTCTTTTAGTAAAACGTCGAGGAGTGATAGGCACTCGGACTGTTCAAGCGGTACGTTTTGTGCCGTCGGAATAGGGGAAAAGTACGGATTACCGAGAGGCTCAAACGTCTGCATACCAACCTATCATTACAATCAGATTAAAGTATTAGTTGGTAAAATACTAACTGGTGTACAGACACCGCTGGTATTTGTCGAACGCGGTACGGCGACACTTCCGGCGAGAGCCTCTGTGAAGATCTTGCGAGGACAGCGTATTGGGTGCATGGGCGCATGGGACGGGACTGCAGACGTTGCGGCATCAAAGACGCTTGTGAAGCAAAGCGGGCACTCGGTGCGTTCGAGCGCTAATTACGTGCACATGCGACCATTTAGCGATGAAATGCACACGAATCAATCGAGTATTCATCAACCGTACATGGAATGGAACGATTTCATCGCCGATGGGCGGTATCGTGTGCCCGGATTTTTATACGAGGACGATAGGCATCAGGTTTGTATGTGTGATTTAGACGCGAATGACTGTAACGCGCCAGCCTCTTGGGACGATTTAGGTTTCGTAACGATCGAAACTGAGTCTGATTATTACGAAACGCAGCGTTGCGGACTCCCTCATGGTGGCGATTTGTTCGAGTCTTACGATTCAGCCTCTTTCGAGGAGTATATTCCTCCTCACACTCTCCATACTTTACAAATCTCGCAAGAACGGTTTAGAAAAACCTATTTTATCGAATTTTGCGCGCAAAGGTGCACATCGAACGCTCGATGCGCGGGATTTGATGTAGTCACTCGATCGGCCAGTTCACATTCTACGTGCCGTTTGCGATCGAGTTCGGTCAAGATACGCCTTCGCCAAGGGAGAAATGAAGATTTATTGATTACATTTTACATGCGACGCGACGAGCGCGATCGCGGAATGCACTCTTGGGATTGGCAGCCATCTTTGAACTTTGCTTCGAATGGTACGCACAATATGCTTCAATCGCATTGGAATCAGGTAATTCCAAACGAAATTATTCCCAATCTCGCCCTCGGCGGAGGAAGTATGAGTATGAGGGTGAGCGGGGATTTTGGCGGATTTACCGAAAAGATATTTCCTCAAACGGGAAATTTCACTTCGGATTCGTTGACACTAGGTAGTATTGCAAAGTTGCGACGTAATATAGACCCGTTGATTGGTTCAAAGAATTACTTAGGTGCAGGAGCAAGTTCGAAGTTTTACTCCGAGAGAGAACTTTCGCACGTTTCGTTACATTCTGGGGATTCGAAAGTTTTTCCTTTACACGGACAGCGAATTTATCACAGCGATGGTGGTCTGCTAGGCACAGAACCAAAACGTACATATCGGTACATAGCTGCAGATTCAGCTGAGTTGAGCTCGTTACAGACATCAGAAAGTGTGTTTTTCTCTGGAGGCTTGTATCTAGACTACGCGAAGCCTACGTGCGGCGGGACGGCGAATTCTAGTCCGTGCTTCCATAAAAAGTCTCTCGTGATCCACGCAAACGCGGATGGAAGTGATGTTACTGAATACCAGTCGAAGTGCTTCATACCAGCGTTGCATTTATCGGCGTCCCTTGGAGGTGCGGGTTTCGAAAGAGGGCGAAAAATATGTTACACGAATGCTGAGCAAACCGAATGGGGGTATTGCGACTGCGAGGAGGAGCTTTCTTCCGCGATTTTGAAACGCACTCGATATTGGGGACAAGACTCGATTTTTCATAACGCTAAATATCGAGGCGAAGAAGTTGTGATGATTACCGATGATTTTAACGCCCCCATTCAATCGATGAAGTGTGTCGAGTCTGGGTTAGGGCTGACCTCTGGTAAGTTGAGCGAGTGCGCTTTTTACAGCAACACGACGCTGTGCTTAGAGGACGAGCGATATTACGACTGGGTTCGCATCGATTCGCTCTTCATTAAACCGGTGAGTACTTTGCAATACGTACGCAACGACTTGGATCCAGCATTAGGATATCCCACCGGGTACGTGCGATGCCCTGTCGGCAAGGTTCTCACCGGCTTAGCCTTTACACACGACACGAATCAATCATCTGCCAAGGCGGGTGTAGTTCCGCGTTGCGGCACGCCTAGTGGTTTTACCGTTGATAGTTCTAATGAAGTGAAAGCGCGAACTTTTGCATCAAAAAGCAATGCAGTAAAAAAAGGTACGCATTACGAGATGGACGAGTCGTGCGCACAGGGATACATCGCGACTGGTGTCGGTCTCGTCGGTATGCGCCACACCGATTCATGGGGAACCTCTGTAATGGAAGATTCTTCGTTCAACGACAGACACTTGCTGTGCTCGCCGGTTTCAGCTATTGGTCTTGGAATTGCGGATGGATATACTTCGAGGTCGTGTAAAAAGTTGGACTGCGCAAATGCAGAGATTCTTTCTTCACAAACCACCGAATCCTTGAGCCAGTGTCTGGCTGGCGGCGCCAATCCCTTCGGGTTTAGTCCAGCTTCAGGTGCGACGTTTACGTATGCGCGCGAAACGAAAGTATGCAGAATATACAAAGAAAGATGCGATGAGACCTTGACTGCTGTACCTTCGAGTGTTCCTTCTTACGAATCATCAACTTCCTATCTCGGAGAAACTCGTTTTACCCCGGTGGAATACCTGCACCCGGTAACGATATCGGATTTGGCCTCCTTCGTCGTGATGTCCAACGAGGAAGGCGTTGATTATTTCGTAGGAAACGTCGACGTTGTCTGGGCCACGACACCTTGGAGCATATGTTCGAAACCTTGCGAAAGCGGTGTACAATTTCGTAAAGTTTTTTGCGCGCTCAGATCGCGCCAGATTTTATCTGACGCAGTGAACGATTCTAAATGCGCTCATTTCGATGTAAAGCCAAACGGCATGCAATCGTGTAACGCGTTTAGTTGCAATCCGCAATGCTTGTTGAAAGTAGGCACATCGCGAACAATTTGTGTTCCATATGAATTGGACTCTCAAGGAAACACTCAAAATGTCAACATTCGAAAAGCCACGTGCGAGAAATATGGCTGTTGTTTTGTGCCGTCCACCAGTGAAAAGGAGTGCTACTCGAAAAATTTGACGGAGTTAAATGAGGTTCTCCACGCTCAATGGGTGCCACTTGCGTGGGAAAGGTGCGGAAAGACTCCACAAAAGCGTCGTGCGGACCTGGAAATTTCGCGTAACGATATAATTCAGAAAAATCTTTGGAACACCCAGTCGCGCATGAACGCATGCGTGTGGCCAAACGGTACGCGCGCCGAGATACAAAGATGTATAGCAGGGGCAATGCCACCTACAACTCGACTATGCGATCAGTACGAATCACATGGTTCGCTATGTAATGTAGATTGTCATTATGGTCGGTGTGAGGTTATGGCTGATTACGGCACATGCATTTGCCTCAACGGTTGGGCTAAAGATCCGGACGGGAAGTGTACTCTCAAACGCGGCATCGATAATGGAGAATCGTGCGCGACACCTTCGTGGAACGTAAGCGAATGGAGTGCGTGTGAGAAGGCACCGATAGGATCTGGGATCGCAAGCACCGGTGTGCGCGGGCGTAGTGTTAAGTGTATACCATCTTCGGCCATATGCTATACTGCGTATTGTGAAGCAGCCACAAAGCCGGCTGAATTTGACACCTGTAGCTACACAGAAACCCCTGCCTCCTTGTTTTTGCCATCAGGATGGACCCACTTTTTGAAAGCAGAAGCGAGTGAATTACTCGACCCAATCGATGACTTTATTCTATTCGAGCGGCGCGCGCATACGAGCGAGAAGACGTTCAATGCATCTGTCAGTGAGTGCGTCAGGGCGTGCTCGCATACCGCTAGATGTCCAGGTGTGGTTTTCACGCCTGACATTGATGATAACCCCGAAAGCGGCAATTGCGGTTTTATATCAACTAAGAAATTAAGCAGATCAGCGTCGCCAGCATTTGAGCGATCAAGTAGGTCTCACGTGTTTGCCAAGCGCGGCGTATTCACGCAATATCCGTACATGGGGTCCGAGGCTTTCGGTGAGCTGTTCAACGTTACGATCGACTCAGGAGAAGTATGGACGGAAGTGTTAACAAACGCTTTGCTTGATTGGAACGAAAATCATGCAAAATCTCAATCCTCGATCCCAGAATCGGATACAATTTGGGACTTTATTAGAACTCAAACGGGAGATCAAGGCGTGAGTTTGAGGAAATCGCTCTATTCACTATCGATGCCGACGCATCCTAAAGTTGTGGAAAACCTTCGCTTTTTGAAAAACTTTTTCGACGACGAGCAAATAGTAGATTCGAACATCCCCGACGTTCTTCTCGCGTTCTCGCAGAGATACAGAAACATAGGTTCGCTAATAAACTCAACCTCTCCCGAGCAGGGAGAAGACGGGGCTACCGCAGATGTTGAATTCACAAAGTTGCGAAATTACTGTGCGCAACATGGGAAGCAATTCAACGCACCCACGTCAAGATTGAAGAACCCTTCTCCGATCGCCGCTCTGGATTATTTGATAAAAAAAGTGGGTAGAAAAGATCTCGCTTTCCCTCTTACAGATGCACCATGGCCATTACTAACGATACATCCAATTGCTCATATTCCCACTGAGGAGTGCGACTGGATTTGGAGCCGATACGAAGACGCGGAGGCAGATAACCCAGATGAGTACGTTGATCTCAATCGTACCAGTAAAGCCGGCATCGCTACTTCTTGGTTTCGATACAGTTCTAATTACGACAGCAATAAACCAGACGCAAACGTGTGTCGAAATTCGAATTGGTACAAAGACTCTCTACCTCGGATTGCCGAAGATGGGGGAGGGAGCGCCAGGTTGTCGTATCTACATGTTGGAAATGTTGCATGTAGAGGCGGACCGGCGACAATGGTCCAACAACCCGGAGGTCACTCAGCAGCAATCGCATTTAATAAAAGCCCAAGTGGGTTATGGAAAATGAATAAGTTTGGGTTCATTGCTGGTGAAGTATCGACGTGGTTGACTGATGTGAACCCGCTCCCTACAGACGATATCCGGAGACGTGGAGAAGGGATTGAAACGTCCTTAGATTACATATCTTCGATACCTCGCGCAATGAACGAAGGCCTGGATAGTTATTTAGAGGTTCGGCTTGCTATGCAGCTATTTCGCACCTTCTATTATAATATGGGCGGCTTAAACACCCAAGAGCGGGTCATAATGCTCTTACTTTCCACGTTGGAGAAAAATCCTCACGTCCCTGAAGCATGGGATTTAATTTTCACGCACTATCAAATGACATCAATTACGAATACTACAATCCTCGAAAAGGCTGCCAGACAATTCTTGCACGTCGCGCGTTTCTATCCTAAGAGTTTGGAGAAATTTCTTTCAGCGGGCGCACGATTAGTAGGATGTCCTTTTGGTGTGACCAGTGATGGTCCACTAAGGTATTTCTTGGATGTGGTCATCCCCTACATACTTGAAGGGGAAAGCTCAATGTTTAGATCGGCGACAAGGTATAATGTTCTTCTCAGAATACTACCATGTTATAGGAGCGCGTATGGAAGTAGCATTGCTGTCTTGAATCTGTTCAAATCGGAACTTCTTGCGCTGGCGTGGAATGAACCCTCCGCTGGAATCAGACGAGCGACGCGAACTGACTTTACACTCATCGATACGCCTGGTAGCGCAAATGCGTTCAAAAATGCGTTGACATTTTTGCTCGGATGCGGTCCAGAGTTTACGAAAGGTATATGTTTCAACGGTTTGGCCGGTTACGACGCCAATGCGACGAAGTTGTGGCTGGAGGATTTGTTTCTTGAAATGCCTAGAGGTCATGTTGGTGGCCGCATGGATACTCTTGTTGGCACTTGGACAATATGTAACGAACCTGACATCAAGCCACCTTTCGGTATTTTAAATGATCCTATTTCAACGTGGACGCAAAGAGGGAGAGTCGCGGAACGAGGTTCTTTTCGAACTTTCAAAGCTTACCTTTTGAAGTATAAAAGGCTTGCGGGTACTTCATTCAACGTGACTAACGAAACTGCTGTTTTCGTGGCGGGAATTGATCAAAGTCTTTCAAATCCGTCCACGTTATATTCCAAAGGTCTTCTAACATATTCAAGTTCACCTAGTAATAGGATAATCCTGGCATCGTGCTCAAGTCCATACGAATATCTCGGAGAAGGCGAGTGTATGGTGAGTAACGGCCTCGAGTCCCCGATGACATTTCGAAAGGAATATTCTGATTTGAATCCGCATGTCGTAGGAACAAATGCGCACGAGGCTAGGAACCGATGTAGAAACAAATGTCTCGAGTTCACGTGGTGCCTTGCCGTAGAAGTTGAGCTCGATGCAGAGTCGCAACTCACTCCTGGATGCAAATTAATAACGGATTGGACGGCTTATGTAGTAGAATCTGGTAACACGCTTGCAAACAATTTTTGGGGAGGCGCAGAAACTCTCGGTGGCGAAACGTATCAAACTCACTGTCATGGTGGAACTTGCCGCGCCGACGCGCCACGTTTTTTCGGTGGCAGAGTGCACTCTCTAACAGGTCATCATTGCTATGCGAAGCCAGATATTGCACCGCCGTCGCCTGCTGCACCGCTCCCCCCCCTCTTGCCTCCCCCTCCGTTACCATTGCTACCTTCACCTCCGCCACCTCCACCGGACCTTGATTACTCGTATCTTGGTGAAGGTGAGTGCCGCCAATCAAATGGAAATTATGGGATAAAATTCTCAAAAAGCTGTTACGATTTATTCCCCCACACGAGCGGTACTAATGCTCATGACGCAATCATTCTATGCAAGGCAAAGTGTATCGTATTCGCGTGGTGTTTAGCTGCAGAAGTTGTACTTCGGGATATTTGGCCAACACCTGAGTGTCGATTAGTTACGGATTGGAACGCTTATGTTGTTGAATCGACGAATACATTCCAAAACAACAAATGGGGAGGTATGCAAAGTATAGATGGTGAAAATTATCAGACTTATTGCAATGGAGGTTCGTCCCTGTGTGGGCCTTCAAATGTTTTCGATGGAGGGAAACTCAACAGTCGAGAGGGATACCACTGTTATCTGAAGACTGCTTCCGCACCTCCGGCGACTTTACCACCTCCGAAACCACCGCCATCACCTCTTCTATCCGGTGTGAGTGCGGGAGTGTTATCAGAAACCGCGAAAAATAACAGACGTGTGCTTATGGAAGAGAAATTAAATGAAAATCATCTTATCTTTGACGCTTCATCGAGTTCTGACTCGTTAATATATCGCTTCTTTTACGACGCGGAGATGAATCTCGACGCGGACGATGGCACTTCCAAAGTTCTCGTCGCGTCATTGAGTGCAGAAAACACGAATAGGGGATTCGATGCATCTCTCCTCGCTCCAGTATCGGCAGTCTCTCTCGATCCAATAAAAAGAGAAGCTTATGGTGATAATGGATGCTCTGTGGGGTGCGTAGTTTGTACGAATGCGACCTTTTGTGTGACGTGTGACATCACCTTCAACCCGAATATATCTTCGGGAACAAATTATTCCAGAATTTGTCTTGCGGCGGGTATTCCAGATGCACGATCACCGTTTAACTTTACTCGGCAAGATTTTGCGGTCGCACCCCCGCCACCGTCGCCAATCCCCTCACCACCATTTCAAGCGCCATGGCCACCACCAGTTCCTCCAAAACCGCCGCCATCGCCACCAACTCCACTTCCTCCTCCACTGCATCCGCCGTTCCCCCCTCCCTCGACATCGCCACCTCCAAAGCCGCCGCCGCCGTCGCCACCGCCTCCTTCACCACCACCTCTACCTCCACCTCCACCTCTACCTTCACCTCCTCCTCTATCTCCACCACCACTACCGCCACCTTTGCCTCCTCCTCCTTCTCCTCCTCCTCCTTCTCCTCCGCCGCGTCCTCCTCCTTCTCCTCCTCCTCCGCCGTCACCGCCTCCATCTCCGTGCACGCTCGATGGAAGTTGTCCTTTGCCTCCTCCATCCCCCCCTCCTCCACCCTCTCCTCCTCCTCCATCGCCTCCCCCTTTCCCACCACCGTCTCCTCCTCCGTTTCCTCCACCGTCACCTCCTCCGTTTCCACCACCGTTGCCTCCACCACCGTCGCCACCGCCTCTCCCTCCTCCTTCTCCACCACCACCTTCCCCCACTCCCCCTTCGCCTCCGCCTTTTCCTCCTCCGTCGCCGCCGCCGCCGTTACCACCACCTCCATCTCCTCCACCGCTCCCACCACCATCGCCTCCGCCGTCACCGCCTCCCCCCGTTCCCCCTCCCCCCTCCCCTCCGCCTCTCCCTCCTCCTTCTCCACCACCACCTTCCTCCCCTCCCCCTTCTCCTCCGCCTCTTCCTCCCCCTTCTCCTCCGCCGCCTTTACCACCACCACCATCACCTCCTCCCAGACCACCACCTTATCCTCCTCCACCGTCACCGCCTCCGCCTGTGCCTCCGCCGTCCCCCCCGCCGAGTCCTCCTCCGCCGAGTCCACCTCCTCCCGCGCCTCCGCCTGTGCCTCCGCCGTCCCCCCCGCCGAGTCCTCCTCCGCCAAATCCACCTCCTCCCGCACCACCTCCGTCTCCGCCACCACCTCCGTCTCCGCCACCGTCTCCGCCGCCGTCTCCACCGCCTGCACAAGTGGGCGTACAAGCAGATATGGATGTCGAGGGATACTCTGCGGAAGAATTTGACGAGGAAAAGCAGCATGCATTTATAGAAGCAATTGCGGACATGCTCGGTGTGCTTCCGTCACAAGTTACTATCGATAGTATCACAGACACCACCTCCTCGAAGAAAGGGCGGCGTCGAAGGAATTCTCGACGTTCGCTTTTGTCCGGTTCGCTTCACGTGCAATTTAGCATCGCAGTCCTTTACGTCGAGGAAGTGCAAAACATCGAAGACACGATTATTCAATCAGAATCTTCGGCAGTCGTTCAAGTGTTCCAAGCAAACGGTCTTTTAGAGGTTTCATCCGTCGTACCGCCAACATCAGTGACAAAATATTATCCCCCACCACCTCCGCCGTTACCTCCACCATTGCCTCCATCGCCGCCTCCATCACCAACGCCTCCACCTTCTCCACCTCCTCCTTCGCCGCCTCCTTCGCCGCCTCCTTCCCCACAACCGCCACTACCATCTAGTCCACCGCCTTGGCCACCAAATCCGGCATCGCCGCCAAATCCGCCGCCGAATCCGCCACCGCTTATTCCCTCGTCGCCTCCACCGCTCGTAGAACCATCATCGCCTCCACCGCAACCTCCACCACAGCCGCCTTTGATCGATTTTTCGGAAACTTTAGCCCCGAATCCATCGCCGATTTCGACGGATACTTCTGGAAATCTCGCACTAGACGAAGTTTACGACACTTCTATCACAGATGACTACGAAGATCCGTTTGATAAGGTTTTCGTGGCATCTAGTAGAACCGCTCTGCCGGATTCGCTCTTTTCCATGCCGCGGTATAATCCAAGATCTGGTTTGGAATACCAAGGTCAGTTTCAAAACCCGGCCGCGGATCCAGATTATATGGGCATGTTACTCGGACAAGCACTACCAGGTATCATGATTGCATTATTTACATTTTTCTGCTCTCTTTTGGGATTATTTATAGTCCTTGGTACAGTATTTGCATACACGAGGAGACAACTTAGACAAATGCAGCGGAGCAAGTCTATAATCCCGAGAGCGTGGTCGATAATTATCAGACCGAAACCGTTCACTGTCAAACAACTCAAGAGAATGAAGAAAGTAATAATAACGTTGTCGCTCGTGGTGTTTGTCGGTTGTATCGCCGTATTGACGACAGGAATGCGAGTGAAAAACTCCATGATTAAATTCGGCGACGTGATGCTTAAATCCGTGGTTGAAGTTGAGGAATCGACTTTGAAAATAGAAGAGGTTCTTTCGCGCGAAAATGTGCTCGAGAATGTAACAATTTTTGTCACAAAACTTAACGAAGACATCGCGACCATTAAAGACTCGTATAGCAGTGTCAGATCTGGATTGACGTCGAGTTCTACAGGTATACAGTTCTCGCTAATCACACTGAGCGTGTTCATAAGTTTGCTCGCATTTTTAGCGGCATTTTTCGTATACATCGATCAATGGAAGCTCGTCATCGTCTTGAATATAGTGATATCTATTTTTACGTGTTTTGCTTGGTTGTTATGGTCTGGCATCACGATGATGGGTACGATGACGAATGATATGTGTTATTCAATGCAAGTATTCATCGAACCTGGAGGGGAGGGTTACGTAGATTTGATGGATATATTGCCATGTATATCTGCGCCAATTGCGGTGAGTTCAATTGGTATCCTGAGGGCAACAATTGCGGATAGGGCATACCAAATAAACCGTCGCATAGTAAAGAACGATCCATTGATGGGCCTACCATTGGTTTGCCACGAATATGTCGAGGTGAGCGCTGAATTAACGTGCGATCCTGCAGGGAGGTATGCCGAAACGAATTACGCAAAAACGGTCTGTTCGGCTTATATGAACGGCGTTCTGGATGATGAGTTGAACGTTGGCGAGATGACATTTTGGCCGAGCGTGAAAGGTGTCGGCGGGAGCTGTGGTTACGGTAACACATCATGGAGCGCGTTTGGTTCGCGCGGTCATACAGTTTCTGCGGTCAATTTTGAAGCTGCGTACACGGTGTGCGAAAATAAAGGCTGCGAGAATTCGTTGCCGTCGAAGATTCCTCGGGTTCCGTATACGGAATCTGTAGACTTGTCCTCTTCCGTCGCTGCGCTCGTGGATATCGTTCCTGACACTCAAAAGCTTCTCACGTGCCAGTATGTCAAAGAAGCATTTGAGAGTGCGGTGCCTTTGTGCGACGAAACTATATCGAACTTGACGTATCTGTGGCGGGGTAACTCGATCGTCGCTACTGCGTTATTCGGGTTATGGATTGCACTCTTGCTCGCCGTGCAACGTCTATCGAACAAACACTTACTCGTGAAAAATATGATGGGAGCGATGAAATCCTTCAAAGCCATGAAGGCAGGAGGAAAAGGATCTTTTCTAGGCGGGAAAGTAGAAATACCCCCGTTTGTTCAGCGGATGAAGGCAACTTTTTGGACGACGGGGAAAGAATTGAGAGGAAGTCCTAGTTTCAAACCGAACGCAACGACGAGAATATCAAAAAGATTCAAAAAGCACGTTCAAGCGATTGGAGAATTGCGAGTGAAGATTAAAACTCTTCAGATGAGCAAGTTAAGACGCTTAATTGCGAACATGACACCGCGTTGTCGAGAAGAATTGAAGAAACAAAAGCTGAAAGAGATCAACGCAATTTGGAAACAAAACGCCAAACGCTTAAGCTCGTTAAGAAAAGAAGAGATGAGTTTATCTTTTCGACGTGAAGAAAGTATAAAAAGAAAAGAAGAAGATGATGAACGAATACGAAGAGCCGAAGAGGCTGCTAATAACGCCGAACGTTCGATCACGTTTCAGAACGGCGGTGAGGATAGTTCAGAAGACGATGACAACGATGATATTTACAACTCTCCGGAAACGTTGGCTACGTTTCAGACCAACGATGACGCTGCTGACGACGACATCTACAACCAGGCGTATCTAGGAGCACCGTTCTCTCAATCTCCTCAGAACGAGGTTGAACGAATGCTTTTCGCGCTCGACCGCGCAAAATTAGAGGCGCAAAAGAAAGAGACGGCGACACAAGTAGCCATATCAACCATGATGGAACAACTTGGCACAGCGCGAGCGACAGTTGCGAAAAAAAACACAGAACTAACATCATCACCAATCGAAAGTATGCTCGAAACGATCGAAAAGGCTCGAAATAACGCCGCCAAAAAACTTTCGCCTGTCGCTCCTGCTCCTGCGGGGACAGTCGCTTTACCCATGCCATCTCCTCCTCTCACACCACCACCACCACCGGCGACGACGACGACGACGTCAACGTTTGCCGTAGGCGCTCTGCTTCAACAACTCGAACGAGCTCGAGCGCAAGTTACTTCGAAAGCGACCCCGCCTTCGCCGCCGCCGCCACCGCAAAACGTCACGGAGCGAATGATACAACAGTTATCCGAAGTGCGAGAGCGTTTGTTGTTAGCCGTGAAGGAAGATGATGCCGTTTCTGCCGCCGACGATAAAGACGACCATTCAAGTTAGAAAAGAAGAGAGTTAATATTATTTAGAAATGAAAAAAAGGTGATGCGTGATGCGTGACTTGTTGATATATTGAATAATAAATACAAAGTGTATGGGATACATTCTAATCTTTACCGAAGCGTGAAAACCTACGAAGATATTGTGAAAGATGCCCCCTACTTCAAAGAAAAATGGGCAGCATGTGCACGATGGCGAAAGGATGAGAAAGATAGATTGTTTACGAACTCGTTTTCTTATCAAGTCAAAGAAATACTGGAACGCCGACAAAAAATACTCTTTGCGATAAAATTGAGAAGAACTTCGGTATTAAGATTGCCGAAGATGACCGCGTTTTAATCGCGATGAAAAACTGTTTTGAACGCCTCCTCTTTCGAAACCTCTCTTTTTTCCCGCATGGAGAGGGCCCGAAGCGTCTTCACGACTGGCTTCATGCCATATTGTTTGAAGCTTTTTCCGTCTGCAGATCGCTCGAAAGTAGAGCCGGAGTACAGAGTTTCATCGTCGACTGGCGAAGGTGCCCAAAATTTTTCTTTCAAAGAAGGAGCACTGCGAATCGAATTAACGAGACGGTCGCGGTTCGATAAGCGGTTAATGGCCACCGCGTACGATGACCAAACACAAAATAAGGAGAGCGCCAAGACAACATTTCCTACCCACATAATCTTGAGGTTGTCAATAGTCGCGTCACATTCTACAGAAATCGCTCGGAAGGCATCCTTTACGTAACCGCAAGTCACTAATTTTTGTGTCTCCGGAACGATTCCAATCAAACGAGATGCGTGTTCGGCGGCATCTTTGGCTCGATTATATTCCGATGAAGCTATTTTACCGGCATACATGCGTTCAAAGTCAGACGCATCAACTACGTGTCGACGAGAACCAAGATTGTTATCCCAAGTACTGTTTGAATAAACGCAACCTTTTTCGGGATAAAAGTAGTAACCGTTGGCATCTATGTCGTTGTTCAACAGGCCCGCATCTTTCGCTGAGCATACTGTTTTGGCGTAGTTTGTTTGGGCATAATTCCCAGTTGGACTGCAGGTTTCATCTACCGAAACAGCCACGTACTCCTGGCAAAGTAAAGGGAGCTCCCGAAGTGGATTGTTATCGACGATGATTTGGTTCGCTTCGTATGTTTTTTCCAAAATCGAATTTCTAAGCATGCCAATGGTATCGACGGCGGCCTTAGCGCTCACGCATGGTAAGATATCCATCATGTCCATTCGCACTTCACCATCCGGTTTAACAAATTCTTCCATCGACCAGCACATATCGTTCAAAAAAGTGCCCACCATGGTAAGCAAACCCCAGGAAATCCATGATAAAATCATAAATAGAGATGTGAAAACAGTCACTATGATGAGCAACTTCCATTGATCTTTGTAGACAAGAAAGGCAGAGAAAAGTATCGTCACGATCATGCCCCCTGCACAGGCCCCTGCAATGCCTTGAATCAACGACTGCTGCTCGTTTACCAAGTCTTCAGCAGCTCCGTATATTTCCTTAATATCATCAATATCGTCATTCAATTCAGAAACAAACTCTGAGTACGTTAACAATTTCGTATCAGTTCCATCTACTCCCAAGGTTCTCTCTATCTCCAATGTCGCATTTTGCATCTCAGACACAGACTCGTTCGCAATCGTCAACAAATGTTCGCGCGATCCTAACTCTACTAATTGCGAAACTATTACACCAAATCCAAACAAGCTCATGATCGAAAAGAAAAAGATGACTAACTTCGTCGTTTGCAGCTGCTTCGTTGTGAACGGTTTCGGTTTGAACACGTTGTTGCAAGAATCGAAGCAAATACCAAAACACTTTGTAATGGACACTGCAACCGTCAAGAGAACTGAAACAATCGCCAACAGTAACCCAAATCCTGCGAGAACGAAACCTGGAAGCGCCTGACCCAGGAGCATGCCCTGATAATCTGCATCTTTCATCGGATTCTGAAACTTGCCCTTGTAAGTTGAGCCCGTGTTTGGATTATACCTGGGCATGCTGAATAACGTCTCTGGCAATAGCGATTCATCATTCGAAGTTTGTCTTGTTGGATAAGTCTGATTCGTGTTATGAACCTCTTCATCGTGGTATGGAGCCTTAGCGCTTAGCGCCGTAGGTACAGCATCGTCATCCACGAAAGGCGGAGCATCATCTGGAGGAGGAGAAGGGGGAGGAGCGAATAGGCTACTCAACATTTCAATATCTGGAGGTGGTAATGGCGGGGGCGACAGCGGTGGTGGTGACGGCGGTGATGATGGAACTGGAGGTGGTGAGGGTGGAGGAGAAGGACAGGAGTTTGTTTGCACACATGGCGGGGGCGGTGGTGTTGGTGGCGGCGACGGTAAAGGTGGCGGTGACGGAGATGGTGACGGAGGAGGAAAAGGCGGAGGAGAAGGGGACGGCGGCGGTAAAGGTGGCGGTGACGGTGAAGGTGACAGAGGTGGTGGTGGCTCTGGATGCGGCGGTAACGGAGCCGGCGGCGGACTTGGAGATGGAGGTGGTAAAAGTGGGGGTGGACTTGGCGACAGAGGTGGTGGGCTTGGTGGTTGACTCGGAAAGAGCGGGGTTGGAGGGAGGTCTGGTGCTAAAGTTGGCGGGCTTGGTGGCAACGGCTCAGGTGTTGACGATCCATTTGTGCCGCTACCATTCGTAAAGGTAAACTTCTCCTGCATCGGCGAAATGCCAGACTTAATGCAAACCATATTGCCATCTCTGTTTTGCAAAGAGAAAGACTCTGCGCATACATCACAGGCAGTCAAGTTTGCGCACGAAGCTGTTGAAGCATTCGGACCACATGGTGTTGGAATACACATGATACAACCTAGCATGCACTCAGTCGTGTCAAACGCTTCACTCATCACGGGATCAACCTTTGTAGAAGTCTCTTGGGAGTCAGAAGGTATACTTGTCCCATTTAAAACTTCTGATTCTGAGCCTTCAAGATTATCGTCAAATTGCGCGTCTGTTTCGAGCTGCTCCGTAAGAGCCACATCGTTCGAGATAAACACCGAATTTGGTATGTTCAAGAGCGCGCGCCCATTTGGAATTAAAGTCAAATCTTCAGCGTCGCCACTTGGAACGGGAAAATGTTTATCAATCATGTCCTGCATTATTTTGAGCGTCCTTTGGTGTTGCGCAAAGTCTTCGCGGTTCTTCCTCGCAAACGTCATGGGGATGGTAAGTGTATGCGTCCTATTGATCACGCTTTGTGAGTCAAGAGATGGCGTGGAAGCAAAATGTTCTCCTTCATCCAAGAGTTCGCGTCGCATACGTTTCCTAGAAAAGCCGGCACATCTCTTGAATTCCGTCCATATACTTTCCGATTTGTAACTCATCCAACCATTTGCATAAAGCCCCAGCGGATCCGAGAGTCCATCCAAGTACACATTCTCTTCATCCACCCACGAGTTCCACTGACCTAAAAATGACTTGTACTTTCCGAGCATACTCAACACGGCGCCAAAAGCTGCGCGAGGAGAAACCTTACCCGTACGCATCCAAATCGTCCACGCGTCGTTGCCTGCACCAGTTGCTTCGAATTCCGGATAACTGTTTGAATTACCGCACTGATGATAAAACGGAGGAACGTTAAACTGCATCTTCGCAATGTGCCCGTGGGGGATTTTTGTCATCAACTCTTCGAGATAATCGAGTATTTCTGTATGGTTCGTCCCAGCAAGCGAAGCGCCGCAGAAGTCTCTACTTTGTACAGCTTGTTCACGAGTAGACGTTGGTCCACAACCAAAGAGAAATCTAAAGATAGAAGCAAAAGCAGCCTTCGATGTGGGACCATCTGATCGCGCGTAATACGTTCGAGTATCCTTTGTAATACCAAGAGGTTCATTCCAAGCTGCGGCGATTAAATACGGTTCCCAAGCTCTAACGATATCCATTCCTGAGCCGTGTGCACTTCTATAACACGGTAAGATTTCAACGTACATATCGAGCTTCAAACTAAGTTCTCCCAACGTTCCGCCGCCTTCCGAAGTGGCGAGCCAATCTATGGTGTCTTCCAACCACTTGATTGGACCAGATTCTGTGACTCCTCTCGGGCATTCAAACAAAGATCCTGCCGCTGTTATGAGCTTTTTGAATGTAGTTGGATAGTGTTTGGCAATCGGCTTGAATTGCTCGAAGCTTTTTTGGAACAACGTGTTATTTTGCAAAGTCGTCATACCCAGATGCGTAAAAATCAGTTCCCAAGCTTCTGGAACGTGTGGATTCGTCTCGAGTGCACTCAAAAGAATATTAGTAACGCGGGGTAGAATAGAGTTGCCCTCGTTGTAATACACACTTCGAAACAAATGCATCGCGAGACGAACATCCACATACGAATCAAGACCGACATTCATGGCCAAAGGTATGGAAGCTGCGTGATCTATAGACGTTTCTCGTGTTTTTATTGGACCAGAAATATCATCGGTTTGAATAGGATTTTCAAAAGTTGTCCAATAACTGCTATAAATCCAGTTATATTTATCCATTTCCCAATGCCCATCGGGGGCCTTGTCAAAAGCGATTGCAGCCGCGTGCATAGGTTGTCCAACCATAGTAGATGGACTCCCACGACATCCAGTGTTACCCACAGCCATGTATGCCAGACGACCACACATTCCACCATCTTGGGATATTCGTGGGAGAGAATCCTTGTGCCAGTTTGATTCCATGCATTGAACTTCATAGCGCATGTAATTATCAGAGTAGTGTGACCAAGAAGTGGCCAACCCTGGTGTCCGGTCAGCGTCTACAAATTCTTTCTTATCGGGCTCGGCAAGTTCATATCTCGACCAAATCCATTCGCACTCATCTGTCGGAATATGCGCAATCGTGTGTATCGACATTAATGGCCAAGGAGCCTCAGTTACGTCAAAAGTTGACGAAGCATAGCTTTGTTCATTCTTCTCCAACAAATACTTCAAAGCCGCGAGCGGAGAAGGATTCGGAGTTCTGGAGAGTGGTGCTGAGTTCCAGTTGTCTCGTCCTTTGTTAATGCGACACATCCTTTGAAATTCTTTCGAGGTAGTCCACACGGATGGGTCGTCTTCTCGCGCTGTCGTTGAGTTCATGATCCCACGTAAATTACGGTACTTATGGGCAAACGATAAAACCAAATCTGCAATGCTGTCGTCATCGTAGAAAGAAGTCAAGAAATTTCTTAAATATCGCACATGCTCGATTACTCGCGGATGCATCGGCATCGAAAGCGAGAGAAATGACTTACGAAGTGGCACATCTTGCTTACCCCTTTGGTTCTGAATCCAAGTCCATACTGGATCATCTGCCAATATGCTTGAGGTATTCTTCGCGTCCTGTTCATTCAAATCGAGAACCAATTCTTCCAATTCTTCCGACCATGTTTCCGTGCCGATCACCGCATCGTAAAGATCTCTAGCCTCTTGAGTACCTCCTTGGGGTGTCTGGGTCAGGTACCCGCGTCTCATGAAAACGTGAGACTTAGAACTCCTTTCTAGAGTCTGAAACTTCAACGAACCACGAAAAATAAGCGAACATTCTCCCATGGTTGCGCCTAGCTTTGGTTCAAACATTACACCTATGCATCCAACCGAATCTTTGCAAACTTTCACACATGTATAGATCGCGGCAGAAAAGCTATGACTCGCAGGTGCGCCGCGGAATTCATAAAGTACAAAATCGTCGTCTTTATCCATCGCGTGTGACAATTTCGAATACTCGACGGAATTTTTGAGCACGTCGTCCATCGCAGGTGGCAAAGAAGTTTCCAAATCTGCGCTTGCAGTAAAGGTACACGTCTCAATGGCACTAGGTTTCGTCGTTGAGTTGCACGCGTGGTTAGAGTAGCACTGCGAATTCGCAGAGCATGAAACGTCTCTCATCTTTATGCCACCAGTAGCTGGGGGTACTGCCCTTTTGCAATCTCCCCAATCACCCGTTGTCCAGCTCGGATTTGTTGAGCAGTCAGTGGCGTCGCCAACCAATCCGTATCCTTCTTCGTTTTCGATGATGCTATCTACTCCAATCTTCAGTGAGCACGGACCATTAGTAGATTGGCCACTTTTGGTCCAGCCATTGAGACAAGTGCACTTATTGTGCCAATTCCATGGGGAACTTTTGTGCATGACTTTTTCACATGTGCCGTGCTCGCACTCGTTCTCACACTGTAGACACTTTTCGTGTTTTAGACACGATTGAAGGTTCGCAGGTTCAGCAGCTTCGCATTGCGCTCGACTACTGATAGTTCCATCACTTTTTGCGCAGATATTTTCTCGTGTTTTTGTGTTGCGATCTGCTTGTTCTAAGCACACGTCGTGCGGCGCTTTTGTACACTTTTCCCATGCAAGCGGGGTCCACTTAGAACTTTTCCACCAATCGGAGTCTTCTGGTTTCGCGTAGCACTCTAAATCGGTATTGTTCCGACGAGGGGCGAAACAGCAGCCAGAATCTTCGCACGTTTGTCTTCGAATGCTTACACTTTGAGCCGCACTGCGAGTACTTCTTTCGTACAAAGCGCACGGCCTGCGCACAGCCGATTCAGACCGACACCACGGAAGACAGCTGAAAGTGTTACAGCTTCTATACGTCGCTGGTTTTTGTGCAATACCTCCGCAGAGAGCATCCTCCGCCTGACTGTAATCCTCGATCGAACTACCTTTTGGCGCGCAGAACACGTTCCGACTTTGCGAACCAACTCCGCAGGGTTTAGAGCAAACGCTCCACGGGGCGGTGTTCCACGCCAACTTATTCGAGTTAAAAAAGCTGTGAAGAGGGTGTGAACTCACTACAAACGCCGTTAAATTTGCTTTCTTGACTGGATGCTCAAATTCAACTGGTGTAAAAATATTCTTGCCGAAATCTGAGGATCCCTCTGGTGCTTTTAGTTCGCTATTCACATTTCGACCATGCGGCGTGTTTGAAGTTTTGCATAGTTGCACATACAAAATGCAATTATTCGTTGCGTCATCGTAGCTTATTTCGGTGCAGTCTTCATTCTTGCACGCCGCGATGCAGTCATTGAGTGAGTTTTCGCTGCGAGTCATGAGTTGTGTCGATGTCGAGCAGTCTCTTTGCTCGCATACACGTGCGTACCCTTCGTCCGGATCTGGATCAGTGCGAATCACTTTCGCGCAGCGGAGATGTCTTTCTTCATTTTCACCGTACCAACCCATCCATTGATTGTTCTGCTTATGCTGCAAACCCTGTAGAGCTATACCAGTTGCAACAAAACCATCCGGACAGTTGGTGTAGAAAAGATTTCGAAAATCACCGTGATGGACTTGCTCGTGTGCACCATTTATGCCTTTAGAAAGGAGCGTGCTATCGTTTGTCCATCCTTCATCTCCATCGAGCGCAAAACCACTGGGGACCCCGCAACGTGCCAACACTCCTTGCTTCGTGGGATCAGTCTCGTTATTTGCAAATGCGAGTCCTGTGAGCACTTCTCCAGCGGGACAGAGGATTTTTAAATTCGGGTGCGATTCGCGGGTTGGAAAGTTTCGAATCTTCGCATAATAATCAGCAGGCTCGCGAAACAGCGTTTCTGACGAAACCCATTCATTTAAATATCTTTCGTTCTTTAGGCAGAGAGACGTATTTCCAGAGAAAGAACATTCAGAAAGTAACTCCCCGCCCGCTGTGCAACGCATGGTCTGAATTGGCCCGTGTAATTCATCCGTAATCATGACCACTTCTTCGCCGCGGAATTTCGTGTTTTGAAAAACAAGATCGAAACCAAAGTGTCTTGTGTCTGAAATCTCCTCGCAATCACAATAGCCCCAAGTATTCTTATTGCCATCCGTGTAACAGATGGGACGATTCGGCTCGGGTTTAGGTCCGCCCCATTCCAAGGTATCTTGTGGAACAAAGCATACTTGACGCCAGTCATCGTCATCGGACCATTCATCTCTGAAAAAGCCTCCCCAATTGTTTCCATGATGTCCTCCGATGTCACACGGAAAATTTTTCCCATTACCACCGCACGTAGACTTGTGACGATGCAGGTAAAGACCGCCCGTAAAGAATACACTTGCAGACGTGTTGAATGAAATCGTGCTTTCATTCTGGACGGAGAAGGATTTTGGATTATCGCTTGCTCTGGCACTGAGTCGCGGGAAAATTTTTGAATCTCCCGAAACCGTTGCGTATAGGACATCCCAAAACTTTCTCCACCTGTAATCACCTTCTCCACTTTCTCGGGCGTCCATTCGCTCGCGTATGTCTTTCACGTCAACGACGGCCGGGTCAAAGTTCTTCTTTGCGCTTATCGGCAAAATTGTCGAATTAAAGCCATTCAGATCGACATTCTTTTGCTTTTCAGCGAATGTTGTCGGATGATTTCTTTCACCTTTTACAGAGAAATTGATCTCTGGTTGCCAATCCCATTGGTGAAGCCCGCCACGTTCCCTTGCAAAAGATTTAAGAATGAAAACTTGTGGATGGGCGGAAGTCTTTCGAAGCCTGATACTCTTCGAACGCATACGACAAACAAAGTTTATCTCTTCGCCGCTCATGCTCGTCTTTGTGTAACTGAATCCGACGCAACGGTCGTTCGCTACGCAACGCTGAGCACAGAACTCGGCAAATTTCGAGTCTTTTGCATGGTGCAACTGTTGCCAGTTACCGGGAAGAGGGTCAACCATGTTTTCATATGAATGTATCAAGTACGGTGGGACGTGCTTGTAGAAATCGCGAGAACTGTACGATTCGTAAAGGTCACCACCAATTGCAATCGCCCGAGAGTACCTCTGAAATAGGTTATAATCTTTGTCGATATCGAGGCTGCCGAGATCGTGCCAGGACGTTGGTGAGTTACAATCCGTGGAGGTATCGCACATGCAAACTTGGTGCCTAGGATCTTCATAATCGTATCCAAAAATCTTGTTTCGACCATCCAGAACAAAGTCCTTCCAAAGCATATACGGTTGATTGACGTTTGGAAGCTCACCACCGAAATCCACATCATTTCGCTTTATACGTTCAATCGTTTTAAAATTTAAGATTGGACCAACGAGTGGGTAATTCTCCGGTCGCACGATATAGTCGCCCTGTTTACTCAAAGTAGTCTCGGCTGCTACGTCGACTGTTTTATCCCAAATACCGACGCAACCCGTTCTTTCACCCTTCAGAACTTTAATTTTCGCCTCATCCGGGATTATTGCCGCGCCGCGTTCAACAAACAGCACATCTTGCTTCACTCCCCCAATTGCAGGAGAAGAACCGAGAACGAATTGAACCTGATTTAGTCTGTACATCGGAATGCAAACATGTGCCCCTTCTGCAAAACCGTACTTCGCACCTATGCCGGCGGCACAATGGGTGTGTTTCCCGCACCCGCTATCAGCATAAAATTTTCTCTTTGCCTTGCACGAACTTTGGTATTCTGTACAGGGCATCATTCTCCTGGAATCTTTTCGGATGGACGGACCATAGTCACCAGCATTGCAAAAACCGTCCATACCGTTTTCTAAGCGCAAAAAGAAGCGCTGATCATCGACTTCTTTTTCAAAAACCGTCTGAAACTCCGACGCGTTTCCCCAAGTGCTGACAGGATACTCCACACCTAAGTATTCCAGAGTCTTGTTTTTGTAACTACTGGGATAGAGATAGGCAGTAGATCCCGCGGGGTTCGCCTGATTCTTTTTATATTCAGAGCAACACGCTGGATATATGTACCCATAGTCTGCCGTTGTCTTATTAATGCAATGCTTAGAAGGACCGCTGGGCACAGAACTGACTCCGTGGCCGGTGCCTTCGTTCCAGATTCCAGTGGTAGCCTCAGTGACAAATACACCCTCGCTGTTTTCTCCACAATCCGTAGAAGACCACAAGTAGGACCCGGGACAGGTAAGAACGGAGTATTTTCTTGGTACTCCAAAGTAAATTTCGTCCACAGTACACATGCGTGCACCTTCGGCTTCGCAATATTGCTTGGCTGTCGCAAAGTTAACCCCGGGATTCTTTTCAGGGTAAAGGTTCTCCTTTTGGTTCCAGTTATGCATATATTTCCAATAATCACCTTTAGTAAGATTCTGCCACTTGTTCGTAGGTTGAAAACATCCAGTAGGTTTTCCTGCGATGTAAGCTGGATGATTATCAGCTGAATTGATTGCAGCCCAGCTTTGATCTGGACCGTCGTCAAACTGTAGTGTTCCGCACTTGCGCAAGGATGGATGACCCCCGAACAATCCGTTGTTGCCAAGGCCATCTAAACCGCCGCCATTATGATGCCAGATACCCCCAGCATCTGCCAAAATATCTTTCACTCCCCACGTTGTGCCGAGTTCTTCGCAAGATCTCGTGACATTACACGCACCATAACACGTTTTCGATGTTTCCGGCTTCGAAAGCTGGAACTGAAAGCACTCATTGTCACTCAAAGCTTGCCCCGCTTCTCCTATGCACGTTGCAGTGCGACTTTTTGTGAGCTCACATTCAGCTGAATCACCGCTTCGCGGTGCATAGGTTTGGCTATTATCCGACGGCGCACAATCCGACCACGGACCGACAATCCACCGGCGTTGAATTGAAGCTTGCCAAACGTAAACTTTAAAATCCTTCGCTTTCATGGTTGTGGGTTCTGATCGTCTCAACCCGCAGTCAGAGAGTCTGCAAATTTTAGATGGTTCGTTGAACGATATCACGTTGCAACCAGGCGTGTTACGACATGCACTCATGCAATTCATTGTCGTGTTCAGCTTACTTGTAGTGATGTGATCACAACCTCCCGTACCTGCCACCATGAGATCTTGGCCCTTCCACGTCCAGCTGACTTTATCGGTCGGATACTCGCCGTAGGTGTTGTTTTCTGCGCGCAGTGCGTCGCATCCATCATCACCCGAACCCGGTTGCGGGTCTGCAAATCCAACATGATATTTGCAAGATTCACCCGTGCTCGTTGAACCTCGACAACACGTCGATCCACATTTTGTGATTGTCGTGTTTAAGAGATCGTCACCTTCTCTAGCGTCGTGCATCACATCACAGCCGGGAACATTCGATACGCTCGTACTGCGGTAGCATCGGAAACCAACAGTTTGCTTGGGTGACCAACAGCATCCCCAAGACTCGCATGTAGATCTTCGTGATGTCAAGGAAGCGTATTTTGACTCGTCGCTCGCATAATATTCATCGCAAGGTATTCGATCTCCGATCGCAGGGACCGCACAACCCTCTGCGCACGAGTGTGTGTTGCATTCCTTCGAAATTATAGGATTTTTCCCACAGAATGCATCGTCCAGAGTGTTTCCATCAGTTCGATTTACACAAGTAGAGCTTCTTGTCAAAAATCCTCCTCCGCAGGTCGTTGAGCACTCACTCCACGTTCCAAACTCCCAAACAGCGCCAATAATGTCTTGCGCAAAGCAATCAGTGTAACCCCACGTGCCCGGGAGCGATGTCATGCAAAACGGTCGGTCGGAAAAATCAAGCGCCACGTCCCAATACTCCTCATTGTTGTATTCAAAAGGGAATTTGCACGGGGCACCGTTCGCGTTTCCTTCGCAAGTTGATAGAGCACGTGAGTAGACGGTGATTCCCGGAGATGTGACAAAGGCACTCGGCTTTGGAAGCGAATTCAACAACACTGCGTTGAACTTTGTTTCGGAAAGTATTGCTCTCAACGCTGGACTCACACTCCCTCCCCTCTTTTTCGCGCGTGCGTGCGCATTAGAAATGGCGTCGCATGTCGTGCCAACTTCGTTTGCTTGTAAACCCTGTCCGGATTCTATTGCCTCGATGACGTCCCACTTCCGCGCGTCCTCATCGCTTCTCACGACGCCATCAGATGTCGCGCTGAACGCATCGACGAGATCTTCGCGAGATATTGCAGCAGAACACGTGTAAAAACCTGCGCACCGATGATCCGCGTTGCACACGTTTTTGATATCATCGATTGTACCATTTATAGCAGTATATACCGAATCCACCAAATCGCTCATCGGCAAAAACGCATTTTGGTTCTCTACGAATGCTTTTGGCACCCGTTTCTTTCGATAAAAATCGGATTCTTCGCTCTTTCTCAACGAGTATCCTCTCGCCACGAGCGTGCACTTCATCTCGTTCAACGCGTATGAAAATCCTGCGCACGCTTCTCCAATGTCATCGCACGTCTGTTCGCAGTTTTCCAATCCCGATACGCGCTTCGCGGCGAGTTGCTCGCCAACCGAGGCTATCCTCGACCCGTGATGAAAGTAGTTTTCTGTTGTTTTGGCGCGAAGAAGTCAAGCGACACATGGTGAGTCTCGCAAAACGCAGGTATCCTCAAAAAGTCACGTATCGCGCGCGTGCGAGCAAAGAAAGAAAGGGGATAAATAAACGGGGGGTCATTTCGCTCTCCAAAATAGATATTTCCTCACCTCTGGACGAAGATTCCGCCAATAAGCGTCTTTGGGTCCTTATCCCACCGTCCGCGTTTTGTTCGCGAACCTCGCTCTCCGCGATCGTCGAGTCGCCGCCGCGAAAGATCACCGCGAATACTGCGACAAGGAAGAGGGCGGCAACGAAGAAGAGCGTCCCTCCTCGGGTTGTTTGGACATTGAAATCCGCCAGCACTCGATGCGTGTCGTGTCGACCGTTTTGTAAACGACGACGATTTTTCTCCTTCCCTTCGACCGCCGCGAGATCTGTCGCGTCGTCCCCTCGACGACGACGCGAACCGGGTTCGGGTCGCGACGACAACAACCTCGACGACGACAACGACGACGCCATTTCTCGCGCCGGTCGTCCAAAGTTTTTTGCACCAAATTGAAGAAGACAACGATCCTTTTTAGATTATGGGGATGTCGTCGACCGTTTGAAAAATGTCGTCGACCGTTTGAAAAATGTCGTCGACCGTAAAAAAATATCTGGCATGCATGCATTTTTGGACGAAGAGTTGAGTAGGTTCATCGTTAGCGGTAGTATTACAAATTTTTCCGGTTCGTCTTCGAGGATCCTTTTGAAGCTGCTGACGTCGTCTATTTGTTCTTCTTGTAACTATCATCATCACTACTCGTCCATGAATCTGGTCTGTTCCCTGGATCTTTCCTGTACGGATGGTTATCGTCGTGTTGGCGAGCGCCGGAGTGTGCCCAAATCATTTCCTGCTGGTGGTCGAACGCGTCTTCCCGATTATTTTTTTCGAACCAGTGGCGCGCGTCTCCGTGTCTCCGTCTCCATACTTTCACTCGAACGTCTTTCTCCACCAGCAACGGCGGCCAGAATGGAAACTTTTTGTTCAGTTTTACGCCGGTGAACCCTGTTATATTTCGCATGATTTCATACCCAGGCATTTTTTTGTATTCGTTGATTAACCAATCGTGCCCTCGGGAACCGTCGTCGTGTAACATGGCATGTAAATGACCCTCGTGTTCGTGGTCTTGCCTTTTGTTGTACACGATGACATTGTGATCGTGATAAGCTTGACCGAACCGAGAGGCGCCAGTTTGCGCGCAATGGTCGTCTATGTGTATTCTCACGTGGCCCAAGGTGTTGTGTTCCGGGTTCAACTCGTGGAAGGCGGCCAACGCTTCTCCGCCGGGATAGTTTGCGATGGACGCTTTGGCGAATACACCAATAGATACGGCACAACTGACTATAACGCCCATCCACGCGAGCGCGTG
>Ga0255779_1001129_pt1 | contig 31200 bp, 29 predicted proteins | sample 011ome_21_FD_179977 | JGI IMG/M metagenome (GOLD analysis project Ga0255779, IMG submission 179977) | Coastal salt marsh microbial communities from the Groves Creek Marsh, Skidaway Island, Georgia - 011508AT metaG (version 2) | ecosystem: Environmental > Aquatic > Marine > Intertidal zone > Salt...
AATGCTACCGATCCACGCAACATTATCGACCAATCAGGAATGACTCGCGCAATGATGATTGTGGTGGGAATTACTGTTTTTCTCAATGCCATGGATGGATTTGATGTCCTGGCCATCAGTTTTTCTGCTCCCGGCATCTCCGCGGAATGGGGTATCAGTCAGACCGCACTGGGCTTTGTTTTGGCCGCTGAATTGGTAGGCATGGCTTTTGGCTCCATTATTCTTGGAGGGGTGGCCGATAAATACGGACGCCGAACTACCTTGTTGGGATGCCTGATCGTTATGTCAGCAGGAATGTTCATGGCTACCACCTCGACGTCTGCCAATATTCTTATGATATGGCGAGTGCTTACCGGCCTGGGTATCGGCGGTATGCTTTCGTGTACCAATGCCACAGTAGCGGAATTTTCCAATAACCGCTGGCGCAGTATGTGTATATCCCTGATGGTTATTGGCTATCCCCTTGGTGGTGTAATCGGTGGCGAAATAGCACAAAAATACTTGCTGGTGAATTTTGAGTGGCGCTCGGTATTTTATTTTGGCTCTCTTGTCACTGGATGCCTGATTCCAATAGTTTATTTCCTGGTACCTGAATCTGTTCACTGGCTGACACGTAAGCAACCTGAAAATGCCCTGGATAAAATCAATTATTCCCTGAAAAAACTCGGTCATAATGTGATTTCTGCACTGCCAGAGGTAAATGAAGAAGAAAAGAAGAAATCAGTGGGTGATATTTTTTCCAAGAGCCTGGCAATGATCACTATCCTGGTGACCGCTGCTTACTTCCTGCATATCACTACGTTCTATTTCATCCTGAAATGGACGCCAAAAATCGTTGCAGATATGGGCTTCGAGGCCGCAGCTGCAGGTGGCGTTCTAAAATGGGCCAATATCGGCGGTGTGCTTGGGGGTATAACCTTCGGCGTACTCACTGCTCGCTTTGGTTTGAAGCCTCTTACCATTGGCATTTTGTTTCTGACCACGATTGGTGTTGCCTTGTTCGGTCGTACACCGGAAGATCTTGGACGGATGGAATTACTGGCTGCCTTTGCAGGGTTCTTTGGTAATGCCGGTGTCTCTGGTCTTTATTCCATTGTTGCCTATTCTTTCCCAACCCATGTACGCGCTACCGGTACCGGATTCGTGATAGGTGTTGGGCGGGCAGGGGCGGTATTGTCACCGATTCTTGCAGGCGTCATGTTTGATGCTGGCGCCACCTTGCCAACGGTTGGTCTGGTAATGGGTGCTGGTTCAGCCATTGCTGCAATTGTGCTTCTCTTCCTGAAGTTGCAGACCAACGATCCGACACCAATGACGGTTGCCGAAAGCGAACCAAATGCTGAAGGTATGGGCGTTTCAGCGGCTTGATGCTTAAGTCAATTTGATTAAAAAGGCAGGCCTGGCGCCTGCCTTTTTTCATGCCGCAACAAAATTCCTGATAAATATTGGCTTAGACACCTCAGGCTGAGTCTTTTACAATTGACCTTATCCTATAAAGTCTGATTAACATCATGCTCAAACTGAAGACCAGAACTGCCTTTGTTTTCCTGTTGCTTGCAGGCTCCTTCGCTATGGCCCAGGTAAATCAGCCAGTGACAAGCTCCCTGGTCAATGTTAAGGCTAAAGTCATAGTGGCTGGCGCAGAAAGCGAAACCCCGGGCGAGGTTGCTGACGGCAGTAATATGCAGCAGTTACCGGAAACCATGATGTCACCGGCAGCCTTGCCAGCTACAGCTCTGGACACGTCTTCTGAACTGGTTGAGCAGGCGGGCAATACTGTAATGGCTGCTGGAAGTTGCACGGTGGTGGATCTATTTGTCAGGCAGTATTGTGCGTCAAATCCAGACGATATTAGCTGTCAGTTCCAGTAGCGTCTTAAATTTAATGTCTTACTGTGATGCCCGGATAAGTCCGGGCATTTTATTGTTATCTCTTATTATTTTTGGCTGATATGAACTCTGTAATATCCATCGCAAACCTTTCTAAAACCTATGAGTCCGGATTTCAGGCACTTAAAAATGTCAGTCTGGACATCGAAAATGGTGAGATCATTGCCTTGCTCGGCCCCAATGGAGCTGGCAAAACTACGCTTATCAGCATTGTCTGCGGCATCGTAAATGCCAGTGCCGGCAAGGTGTCAGTTAATGGTTATGATATCGTCAAGGACTATCGTCAGGCCCGTGCCAGTATTGGCCTGGTGCCGCAGGAGCTTCACACCGAAACCTTTGAGACGGTCTGGAATACGCTGGCATTCTCGCGCGGATTGTTTGGTAAGGGGCCTGATCCCGAGCACCTGGAGAAGGTTCTTCGATCGCTGTCATTGTGGGATAAAAAAGATAACAAGATTATGACCCTTTCGGGTGGTATGAAACGCAGGGTGATGATTGGCAAAGCCTTGGCACATGAGCCTGAGATTCTTTTCCTGGATGAACCTACTGCAGGAGTTGATGTAGAGCTGCGCAAGGACATGTGGCAAGTGGTGCGCGAATTAAGAGAGTCAGGCGTCACTATAATTTTGACAACTCACTATATTGAAGAAGCAGAGGAAATGGCTGATCGTATTGGCATCATCAACAAGGGTGAAATCATTCTTGTTGAGGATAAGCGGGCACTGATGCAAAAGCTCGGGGAAAAACGCCTTATTCTGCATCTCAGTCAGCCGCTGGAAGCCATTCCTGAAGCATTGGAGCCATTTAACCTGTCTCTCAAGGATGGTGGCTTAAACCTGGTTTATACCTATGACGTCCAGCAGGACAGTTCAGATATTACTTCCCTGCTTGATGCCATCGAAAATGCCGGCATAAAGTTCAGGGATCTGGAGACTATGCAAAACTCTCTGGAATCTATATTTGTGAATCTGGTAAAGAAGTAAATCCTCGCAATAATCGGGTTAATGACAAGCATGAATTTTCACGCAATAAAGGCAATTTATAAATTTGAGATGGCGCGGACCTGGCGCACCATTGCCCAGAGTATAGTGTCACCCGTAGTTTCCACGTCGCTTTACTTCGTCGTGTTCGGTAGCGCTATTGGCTCGCGAATGAGTGATATCGGTGGTGTCAGTTACGGCGCTTTTCTGGTGCCAGGTCTGATCATGATGTCGCTGTTGACCCAAAGTATTTCGAATGCTTCTTTTGGCATCTATTTTCCCCGTTTTACCGGAACAATTTATGAAGTGCTTTCGGCTCCGGTATCTCCCACTGAAATCGTGCTTGGCTACGTAGGTGCTGCAGCAACCAAAGCGATAATGGTGGGATCCATCATTCTGGTGACGGCAACACTTTTTGTTGATATGCACATCATGCACCCCCTTTCCATGCTGTTATTTCTTGTGATGACAGCCATGACCTTCAGCATGTTTGGATTTATTATCGGTATTTGGGCGGATAACTTTGAAAAACTGAATATCATTCCCTTACTGATAGTTATGCCTCTGACGTTTCTGGGTGGCAGTTTTTACTCCATCAGTATGTTGCCGGAATTCTGGCAGAAGGTTTCCCTGTTTAATCCGGTTGTTTATCTTGTCAGCGGTTTCCGCTGGAGCTTTTACGAAATCTCCGATGTGAAAGTCAGTATCAGTTTCCTGATGACTTTATTTTTTCTGAGTGTGTGCATCGTAGTATTGCACTGGATTTTTAAAACAGGCTATCGTCTAAAAAACTAGACAATGCCAATACCTCAAGTGGCGCCGCTTATCGATTCAATGTGGTGTTTTACGGTTTGTGAACATATACTTCCTCGTATGTAGTCGGGGAATACGATGCCAGTCTGAAGTAAAATGCTGGTAATAAAAAATATAATTTAAGTATTCAAAATATTCTTGAAACAGGGGTTTATCATGCGGGCTGTATCCAAATGTCAACTATCTCTTGCCGCGTTAACAATGACGCTTGCCACAGCAGCTTTGCCACAACAAACAGCTCAGATAGATTTTGAGAGTGTTGGTCGAGGCAGGCCGCTCATCGCCGATGCTAATCAATATGATGTGACAGGTGCTACCTATAGAGGCGGCTTTTTTCAGCCAGGAGTTGCCCGCACATTTTTTGGGGGAGCGATGGGAGGAGAGGTACCTGAAGGTGTTGAGCCTTTAGAGCGTGACCTGTTCACTTCAGATGATTTCTATAAAGATCGTGAATTGTGGATGGATCCGCGTTACTACCGTTGCAACAGCTCTGCGGCCATTGAGGATTTATGGGGAGCTAATGCTACCGGATCCCAGATAATGGGAGATAATCCTCCTGCCACAGCCCCGTGGGGAATTTGTGATAACGATTATCCAAGGGAATCCATCGTCAGCCCCTATCCATTTTCTTCAGCACAGGAGCATTACGAGGCATTACTCGAGGAAACCACTGAGCGAGGTGGCCCTACTGAGCATACCTACGCCACGGTACCCGGAGAATGGAGTGGGATTTACCAGCATCCGGTAAGAACTCCCAATAATCAGTACTGGTACAAGATGCGTTATAACCAGGTGCCAACGATTCTGTCTTTACTGACCGATCAATACCAGGAGTATTTTGTTCAGGAAACTTTCCATCACGGCAATACCAATGCAGCTCAATGGCAGTCCCAGTATTGCTGGCCAGAAGGGTTTACGCGCAGATTTCATGAATTTGCTGTATGGGAACACTACATCATGGTGACACCGAACATGGTGCAGATTCTTGCCGGAGTCGCGAGAAACTTTATCACCAACATACATGTTGGCCGAGAGTTCAAGCTGGATGGGCTGGTGCCCAGACTGGGCGAAGATGTCCCACGTTGGTATGGTGAAACGATTGGCTTCTGGGATGAAGATGTTTTGATTACCTGGACTTCAAATATTCAGTCGTGGAAAAATCATTCTGCTCCGGAACATTCAAACATGATGCAGACGGTGGAGATCTATTCACCTAACTATGATGAAGAAGGTAATTTTATTGGTCTGAATCACGAAGCGATTTTCTATGACCCTGAGGTGTGGGTTGAACCAGTGCGAGTTGTTCGGAATTATGTGAAGCAGAATGAATTTGACGATCCCGATGCAACGCCTTATGTGTTTGTGGAATGTGTCCAGACAATCTTCCCAATTGATGGTTATGCCACACCTGTTTCTCACGGAGACGTGATAGAATATGAGATTCCCGATATGTACGGGCGTCCCTGGGCGGAGATCTGGGATAAGAATTTTGAACAGGATATGGAAAAGCCTGAAGAAGAGGATATATTCAGCTTCTAGTAAGTTCAGGTAAGTAATACTGAGGGTTTCCAGTGGGGGATAAGGAGTAAAATATGAGATTTATCAATAAGTTAATAAAAATTGCGTTACCGCTTTCAATGATTGCTGGTTTGCTGGCTATGCCGGTGCAGGCGCATCATTCATTTGCCATGTATGACATGAGAAATGTAAAGGTTTTCACTGGTGTGGTTACTCGTGTCGACCCCGCTGCAAATCATCTGGCGATTTTCTTTGCGCCTATGAATGAAGAGCGAACCAATGTCCTGCGTGATGAAAACGGCGAACCGGTCATCTGGTCAGTTGAGATGCAGGGTTCTGCTGCCATGGCGCGCCAGGGTGTTTCTGTTAATGCTTTTCCCCAGGGAACTGTATTTAGTGTAGGTCTGCACCCTTTGCGTAACGGCGAGAATGCCGGCTCCAGACAGGGTGGTTTATTCAAGTGTCCGGAACGAACTCCGCCTGAGCCAGGCATGCATTGTGATTCCGTTGAGGGGTCTGTGCAGATAGGTGATGATCCACTCTCAGAAGCTACTTTAGATTAAATTCCTGACTGACTATCTGCAAAAACAGATCTTGAAAAGTAATAAAAAAACGGCGTTCAATTGAACGCCGTTTTTTTTGATTATCTGACAGAGCCGGACTTGTGCTGCTAATCTGGCCTCTGCTGCTAAACAGATCTGCAGTCGTGGAAGGGATTAACTATAAACCCACCAATTTGGACCTTTCTCCGCTTCCAGTCGTGCAAGTTGTTCCCGATGAATTTCAGCAACTCGTTGCGGTGTGATCAGCTCACTTTCATCTACCTGGGTGATTTCGACACTGGTCTTGTCTTCGTAGAGATTCTCGCCCTTCAGCAAGGCCTTTTCGTTATAGGGCCAGATAAAAGCCTGTCGACTGCGAAGATGATAATAAGCATCCGGGGACTCAGCCGTGTATCCCAGGTTTTGCAGATCGCTGCCTTTAATGAGCTGGTTGAAGGTCAGTTCATCAGCAATACCCCAGTCATTCACGGCAATGAGATCATCAGAGTTCCATAACACGGCTTCAGTCACACTATTATAGAAGCCTACAACGCCTTCTTTGCCTTCGATTAGCGCCGGATGATCACCCCAGGAAACCCGGTAAACAGGATTATCCACGGTCATGTCAGGTGCGATGATTTTGTCAAATTGACCAGAGCCTTCCAGATGTACATGGCGTCTAAAGTTCTCCAGTATCGCCCTGTGCAAAGGATTCTCAGTGCGCTGCAGTAATTCCTCTACAGGATTCATACAGTCGTATACGGCTTGTTCAAATCGGTTCATGATTTTCCCCCTCCAAATTTTTTCAGTTAACCTGAGCTGTTAAATTTTCGCTTAATTCGCGCAATTGATTCAGTGCCTGGGCATCAGAAGCCTGTGCATCAGGTTCGGCATTCTCCATAGAATCAAAGTAATGCCCGCTAATAGATGCCACGTCTTCGTCCAGAATCAGTCTTTCCAGTGCATTAGCGCCATCATCAATAGTCGTTCTGCTGTCAGGCAGGGCAGTGGAGTCCAGCACCATTTTGGTATTCATGAGGGTGGCAGGGTGCAATGAATTAGCAGTGACACCGGAGCCCTCCAGTTGCTGTGCCAGATCCATGGTATGGAGAATTTGTGCCAGCTTGCTTTGGCTATAGGCCAGACCATCACTGTAGTATTTTTCCAGCATGGGATCGTTGAAATTAACCGGAGCCTGCGCGATGGAAGCCACGTTGATTATTCTGGCAGGCGCTGAAGATTTTAATAAGGGTAATAATTCTCTGGCTAATAAATAACCGGCCAGGTAATTAACTGCAAAAAATATTTCATAGCCGTCTTTGCTTAGTAATCTGGGTGAATCCGGAGTCCGGGGACCAATTCCGGCATTGTTTACCAGCACATCAAGCTGTTGCTGAGAACTCAGTATATCGGCGGCGAGTTTGTTGACCTCAGCAAGGGACGACAGATCGGCATTAAAGTATTCAAGGGTATTGTTGCCAGTAGCAGAGATCAGCTCAGAAAGGACTGTCTGGCCTTTCTCGGGGCTGCGTCCATGAAGCAGCACTTTATGCCCCTGGCTGGCCAGTCGTCGGGCGACTTCCTTGCCCAGGCCATCCGTTGCCCCGGTAATTAGAATGGTTTTTGTCATAATTGAATTTCCGCTTCAGCAGGCGGGCACTGCTTCGCCTGTCAATATCAAAATTCAGCCAGCCAACAGCTTGCCTGTATTGATGCCAATTCTTTAGTTGGAAAATCCATATAGACGATGGGGATTATCAACAAGTAATTTTTGCTGTGTCTGGGCATCCGGAGCCATCAAGGGAATGAGATCTACCAGATCGCCATCATTAGGCATGTGAAGTTTTATATTTGGATGTGGCCAGTCAGTTCCCCATAAAACACGATCTGGGGCTACTTCAATGATTGCCTTGGCAAATGGCATGGCGTCAGTGAACGGTGGTCCTGCGGAAGAAATTCTTTCTGCTCCGCAAACCTTGACCCAACAGTTATCTCTCTTTGCAAACTCCATCAGGATTTTAAACGGTTCCTGATCAAGTCCGTCCTTGGTTGGAACCCGGCCCATATGATCAATAATGTAGGGGATCGGCAGGTTGTCCAGCAGATCCTGGAAATCTACCAGGTCAATGGCGTCAAAATGGAGTACGACATGCCAGCCAAAACTTTTGATTTTATTGATAATACTGTGAAATTCGTCCATATCTGGAATGCCGCCCAGATGGCGCACAAAATTAAATCGACAGCCACGGCAGCCACCTTCATTGAGCTTTTCGATATCAGCTTCGGTAAAGTCATCATTGATGTTGGCAACCCCTCGATAGGCACCGCCACTCTGGGCTATGGCATCAAGGATGGGATCATTATTGGTCCCGTGACAACTGGCATTCACCAGAACTGCGCGGGTTAGACCCAGAATACTTTGCAATTTCTTGAAATCATCCAGACCGGCATCCGGCGGCGTATAGCTGCGGGTTGGAGAGTAAGGGTATTTGTCACCAGGACCGAAAATATGACAATGGGCGTCAGTGGCATTGGCTGGTAATTTGAACTTGGGCGTTTTGGTATCTGGATCTGGCGCCATACAGGATTTAGTCATAAACTCATTTTCCCTACAAAGACAAAGTGATTTCAAAGCGCGCTAATTTATCACAAAACCATCGTGTCGGAGAAAAAAAATTGCTTGGCGAAAATCTATAGTCGCTCTGGTTTTTCCCCATCTGTCTTTTTTTCAGGAAATCGAGTAGTCTGGAATCAGTAGTTTTAGTTAAGAAAATCCGGAGAATTTTTTTACATGAGTACAATTATTCGAAATATAAAAACAAGTATATTTGCCAGTCTGTTATTTACTTTATTACCTTTTTCGATTCAGGCTCAGGAGTGTGATCGGTCGTGTCTGGAAGGCTTCGTTGATCAATATCTGGATGCGCTCATTGATAATGACCCCGCTTCAGTCTCCCTGGCTGATGATGTGCGCTTCACTGAAAACGGACAAGGCCTGAATCTTCGTGATGGTCTCTGGCAGACCATGCAGGCCAAGGGTGATTATCGTATTTTCGTCACCGATGTCCCGGCGCAACAGGTAACCTTTCTGGGTACAATTTTTGAAGAGCATCGAGATCCTGCGCAGATGACGCCGGCTTTGCTTTCTCTTCGTTTACGGATTGAAAATAACCAGATTAGTGAAATAGAGCATTTTGTTGTGCGCAGTACCAGTGCCGCGGAAAGACTCTCGCAGGCAACACCACGTCCTGAATTTACCACCCCACTGACCGAAAGCCAGCGCATGTCGCGCAATGAAATGCTTGAGGTTGCCAATATGTATTTTACCGGAATGCAAAAAAATGACGGCAAGATGGATTACCCGTTTGCAGATGATTGCGACCGCATTGAAAATGGCATGCAATCTACCAACAGGCCAACTCCAGAAGGCGAAACGCGTCCAGATCCATCCGATGCCAGTAGTTATTCCGCGCAGTGGAGTTGTATGGAACAGTTTCAATCAGGCCTGATCTTTTTTGTAAACCGCATCAGGGATCGTCGTTTCGTGGCAGTGGACGAAGAAATGGGATTGGTCTTTGCCTTTGTCTTTTTTGATCACTCTGGAGGTGAGTTCAGGCATGGTGTCACTCCCAATGGTCGCAACGTAGTAGCCGGTCCGGTTCAGCCCTGGACCTGGGGTATAGCAGAGATATTCAAGGTCTATGACGGCACTATCCATCAAATCGAAGCGATTCTGGAAAGAGTTCCTTATGGCATGAACTCTGGCTGGTCTACCTGGGAAGAAGGCATGTCTGATGAGCTTCAGGATGTGACATTTTCAGAAGATTAATAGACGCCTGCGGCTAGTTTCAAGTTACAAGTCTCAAGAGAATAAGAAAAAAGATAAAGGAAAAAGGATAAAGGTGGGCGGTGCAGGTAGGCGGCAGGGAAATAAGAGGCAAGAGGCAAGAGACAAGAGACAAGAGACAAGCAACCACTCTCCCGGGCTTCAATGCTTTTCTGTAGGTCGGATAAGGACCGCAGGGACGCATCCGACGGGGCGACCTTTGGTCGCCTGCTTGAGACTTGAGACTTGAGACTAGTTTCCCCATGACTCCAGCACGGCTTTCCCCTACAATTCAGGCTTCCGAGAAAGAAGTAGTATTCGCGAATGTTCCTCACTATCAAAACCATCCACATGTGTTGCGCGCTGATCAGCTTTACCGGCTTTTTGTTTCGTTCCTACCTGATGTTTATTGAATCAAAGTGGCTAAATCATAAATTAATACTGGTGGCCCCCCATATCATTGATAGCGTATTTTTATTTAGCGGCTTCAGTATGGCTTTTTTGCTAAACATTGGTCTGTTTGCACAGGGCTGGCTCACCATGAAAATTTTTCTGCTGATGTTTTATCTGTTGTTTGTGGGAATAGCGCTAAGCAGGGGAGGGACAAAATATGTGAGGGTCACTGCCTTTTTCCTGGCGATTTTCACCTTTGTCTACATCGTCGGTATTGCAGTCAACAAAACAGCAATTAGCTGGTTTGTCTTGATTTAAGGCTTATCAATAAAAAAAAGCGCCTGAACTAATTGATCAGTGCTTTTAACCTCACTCCTTACCTTACTCTGACCCCATTCTTAAAAACCATTTCTGGTTCCCGCAGGGTACTGAAATGCCGCAAAGGGCTGCCGGTCACGGTAATGATGTCAGCCAGTTTTCCCGGAGTGATGGTGCCGACTTCATCACCTACGCCCATGTACTCAGCAGCATCCGAGGTTGCCCACTTAATGGCCACCAGAGGTGACATGCCAAGTTCAAATACCCAGGTTTCCAGCTCGCGCCAGGTAGCTTCACTGGCAGGGTGGCCGAAGGTACCTTCATCGCTGCCAAAGACCATGATGACGCCGCGCTCACTCAGACTTTGCAGTTTTCGCTTGATTGTTTCCGCTGCAGAACGGGGTTGCACATTGAAATCAGCCCTGGAGATGGCCTGACGGATATCCAGTTCAATATTTGCCGGTAAATCGAGAAAGTTTTTTGGATCATCCAGCCACTCGGGATCGGCAGCCAGTTCATCGGTATTTAAAATCACGCCGACAGTAGGATTCCAGTACAGGGGAATACCGCTGGCGATGCGCTGCTCAACCAAATCAAGAATGTCTTCTGGATAGGTGGGCGTATCAACCCCGATATGCTGAATTTCATCTACGCCAGCGATCAGGGCAACACGAATTTCATCGTCATTGCGGCCATGTGCCGTCACTCGAATGCCGGCAGCATGAGCCGTTCTTACAATCGCATTCACGATGTTCTGTGATTCCGGAACAGCGCCAAGAATCTTTATAAAGTCCATGCCATCAGCAATCAGGCGCTTGGTTTCATTGATGGCTTTTCTGTCATTATCTACGGGAATTATATGGGGCATGGTTTGCGGGACATTGACGGGCATTAACGCAGCCCCTGCAGCATAGATAGTGGGGCCGGGTAATTCGCCTTGTTCAATGCGCTGCCTGACTCTGGCAATATCTCGGGTGTTAACAGCCAGATCGCGCACACTGGTAACCCCGGCCATCAAAAACTGGTGTGCTGAAGCCGGAATGGTGACGCTGGCAAACTGATCTGAGTAGGTGGAAAACCAGTGTGCAAAATCAGGGTGACCGTTATAGAGGAGATGCACATGGGGATCCCATAACCCCGGCATCAGCGTCATCCCTTCCGTAGACACCAGCTGATAATCTTCAGGCACAGCGACTCTGCCAATAGTACCAACAGCCTCAATTTTGTTGCCATTGATCAGCACAATACTATTGCGCACGGGTTCTGACCCGGTACCATCAATTAGCAAGCCGCCAACCAGCGCGTATTTAGTAGTATCCAGCTGGGCTAAAGCGGGGTTTGATATGGCATTCAGGCTGACGGCAAAAAACACCAGAAAAAGCCTGAGGAATCGGAATTCGAAATATTTCATAAGATCTAATATATGGTTTTTCAGGGTGTTAATCTGTGGATTTGTCGGCAACTCTGTCATAAACACGAACAAGCTCGATAGCTTCGGTGAAGCCTTCAGGGTGGATATACATCTCGACCCTGAGACGCTTACCAGAATCCATAACACTATAGGTTTCATTGGCAAAACCGCCATCTCTGGGTCTTGCCTCAACCAATAATGTCTTGCCTTCCCAGTGCGCAAAAGAAAAGTCCTTTACCGTATCAAGACCGGTAAGACTCACACTCTGGCTGCGTCCATCCGTATAGACGGGTCGCTGGTAGTTGTCATCGTAGGTAAACAAATATTGTCCTTCGCCGAATTGTGTAGTCAGTGTCTTGTCATAGGAGATACGGTCATAGAGTTCCTGCTCCGCTGGCCCCCCTCTGAATCGATCTTCTTCGCATCTGAGCCAGCAGCGACTGACTTTTTCCCCCATTGCCCGCAGGGCGCTTCCTACCTTCTTATCGGTGTTATCACTAAGCTCAGCATTGATGACCCAGCGCCCGAAGTGGGCAGGGGAAGGGTTTTCCTGTGCCTGGACAGAGAAAAATCCCAGGCATAAAAAAAACGCCAGCAAATGGCGGAATTCAGCTTTGATATGACTTTTCTGAGGCATGATTGAGCTACTCCCTTCAGAAAAAAGTGTAGACTTTATGCGGATAAAAAGCCAGAAAGGGTACCTGCTGCATAATCTCTCCTTTATACTCGGCTGAACAGTAAGGGCAAGAACATTCATCTCTTAAATTCAGATGAACAAAAAATATGATAATAATCTCTCTGTCTGGATCCCTTAAGCGAAATAATAAAAACTGGAATTAAGTATGGTCACACCCAAAATTCTTGCGGGATTATTGTCACTGCTATTGTTGGTCTCGGCATGTAGTGAAGAGGTTTCTCCGTCAGCCTCCGGCGCCGGGGCAATGGATAGTGACGGCAGTGAACTGGCGCTTTTACAGGCGCGCCTGGAGGGCCTGCAGCAAAGAGCCCGGAGAATACGTGATACAAAAGATATCAAACGCCTGCAGCGCGCTTATGGCTACTATCTTGATGAGGCGATGTGGGATGATCTGACAGAATTGTTTACTGATAATGCCACCGTGGAATATGCACGCGATGGCCTCTATCGCGGTAAACAGCGTATTCGGGAATATTTGTACCGGTTGGGAGACAACAGGTCAGGTCTGGCACCGGGACAGCTGAATGAGCATTTCCAGTTAATGCCGGTTATCACGCTATCGGACGACGGTATGTCCGCACAGGGTCGCTGGCGTGCAGTGATACTCGCGGGACAATATCAGGAGTCTGCCCTGTGGGGTGAAGGTCCCTATGAAAATGAATATGTAAAGCAGGATGGTGTGTGGAAAATCAGTAAATTGCGCTGGTACCAGACCATCATGGTGCCCTATAACGGCGGTTGGGGACTCAATGAAGACGTCAACCAGGGGGTTTATGTCTCTCCTGATTTTGCGCCAGATGAACCTCAGACCGATGGTTTTGGCTCCTGGCCAGAAACCTTTCTTCCTCCCTTCCATTTCGATAATCCGGTAGGTCGTTATGAGCCGGCCGCATCAGCCAGTGAAGGAGAAAACCAATGAATTATCCGAAACACTTACTGCTGATATGTTTATTACTAACTTCAATGAATGCCAGCGCACAGGATGATGCATTGCTGTCATTGGCTACAGATATTGCCCTGGCTGAAATGGAAATTCAGCTACTGGAAGATGAAAATGAAGTGGAAAACCTGCAACGGATTTTTGGATTTTATATCGACAAGCATCAATGGACCCAGGCGGCGGATCTGTTTACAGATAATGCAACAGTCGAACTGGGCGGCGCGGGCGTTTATGCAGGAAAAGCCAGGATTCTGGAATATTTCCAGCGCATGGGGGCAGAGGGGCCGCAGGAAGGTATTCTGAATGATCATATGCAATTGCAGCCGGTAGTCCATGTCAGTCCTGACGGAACAGCAAAGGGGCGCTGGCATCACTTTTCCCAGCAAGCAGAATTGCGCGTCAGTCATTTCTGGGGCACAGGTATCTATGAAAATGAATATCTCAAGGAAGACGGAGTCTGGAAAATCAGCAAGCTACATCTTTACTCCACCATGCGGACTCCTGTTGATGATGGCTGGCATGTAACTGCATTACCCAGGTCGCAGCCTAGTGAAGACTTTCCTCCTGATCGGCCAGCGTCCGTAGATTATGAAAATTATCCCTCGGTATATATTGTGCCGTTTCATTATGAACATCCGGTGACGACACCTTTTGTCCCAAACATTACCGTGGAAGTGTCATCCGTTCCCACAGCAGAGACTCTTGCGGGCGAACTGGACGAGCTGGATCACCGGCTTAGTCGACTGGAAGATGCGAATGATATAGAACGTTTGCAGACTATTTATGGCTATTACCTTGCCCGCAACCAGTGGGATGAGCTCACCGGAATTTTTGCATCAGACGGCACTATCGAGATCGCCATGCGTGGCGTGTATCGCGGAGCAGCCAGCATTCGACGCAATCTGAATCTCTATGGGGTGCAGGATGAGTTACCCGGCGAATTGCATAATCACATGCAATATCAACCGGTTATCCATGTGGCAGATGATGGCCTGAGCGCGAATTTACGCTCAAGAGCTTTCAGTATGATGGGCAGTTTCGGTAACCAGGGACGTTTCATGGGCGGAACTTATGAAAATATTTTTGTGAAGCGAAATGGTCAATGGATGATGTTCAAGGATCAGCAAATCAATACCTATTTTGCCGGTACTGATGATGGCTGGATTAATCTCACGCGTTCAACCCCGCCGGGTATTACACAAAGTAATCCGCCGGATGAGCCGCCATCCATGCAATTTGAAATGTACCCTAAGGCTTTTCTGCCTCCTTATCACTATGCCAACCCGGTGACGGGGAGAACGGAAGTGGTTCAATAGAAAAGTCGCAAGTTACAAGTTACAAGTCGCAAGTCACAAGTTACAAGTCACAAGTTACGAGAGGTTCAGGTGGGTTGTTAGGTAGGGGTAGCGGTTTCTTAACAATGATAGAGGCTATAATCTTCAATGACTTAATACAAAAGGGGGCATTTAGCCCCCTTTTTCTTTTATCCTTTATCCTTTTTCCGCTTTTCTAATCTGCCGGTTCTATTTTAAGGATGGCGCCATCACGTTGTTCTGTGGCCAGGTATATAAATTCATCGGGGCCCATTTCAATATCCCGTACCCGCTGGCGCAGGTCGGTGATCAGAGACTCTCGACGTACTTCCTGGTAATCACGATTTAGCATGATGCGTTCCAGATGGCCGGTGCCGGGGATTTCTCCGGTGCGTAAGGCGCCGACAAGAATGTCGTTTTTCCAAGCTGGCAGGGCATCTCCTGTATAGAAAAGCATGCCGGAGATAGCTATTGCCGGTGTCCAGTACACGATGGGCGGTTCAAAAATGGCATGGGTGGGGCGATCATTGGTTTGCCATGGGCCAGGATAGGTTCGTCCCAGGCTAACCAGAGGCCAGCCATAGTTATAGCCGGGTTTGATCCAGTTCAGTTCATCACCGCCGTTGGGGCCATTTTCATTCTGGAAGACTTCGCCGCTTTCAGGATGGATAGCCAGACCCAGTGCGCCACGATGGCCATAGGAAAATATTTCCGGGCGGGCCTCGCTGTTGCCGACAAAGGGATTATCAAGCGGGGCGCTGCCGTCATCATTAAGGCGCAGGACTTTGCCACTGAGCGTTTTCAATGATTGAGGATCGCTACCATTGGTAGTGACATAAAGTTTGCCATCATGGCCAAAGGCAAGTCGGGCTACACCATAAACACCGGGGCCCGGATCAAAAATATCAGTAAAATTTTCCAGTGAGCTGCCATTCCAGCGCGCACGGCCAATGGCAATATTATTGGTACCTTCCGGTTTTGGTTTGGTATAGCTGAGATAAAGTAGCTGGTTGTTTTCGAAATCCGGGTGTTTCACCAGATCGATATAACCGTGGGAGGTGCCACCGGCACCTGACTCACCGGCAAACACAGAAGGTGGTCCGCCCATGATTGGATTATTTTGCATTTCACCATCTTCAATCAGGTAGATTTCCCCGCGCCGGGTAATGACCAGCAATTTACCATCCGGAAGAAATTCCAGCGCCATCGGGTATTCCAGTTTGGCCACAACAGAGACCTTGATATCCATGCCTTCTGCCGTCGGGTAAGTCCAGGGTCCTTCTCCCATGGGGATATTTTCAAGCCCGGTAGGTGCTGTTGGGAACGGACCGCTAAACGGAATATCGCGCTGTGCATAGACTGTAGCCAGTGGCAACAGACATAAGGCGCAGACTAAAGCAGGGGGTCTAAAAATGACTTTTAATAAAACAAAGATAGAGTTCATAAGTGATTATTTCCCGTAAGTTTTATAATTATGGGGTGTTTATACCAGTTTTACCGCGTTAAGTTAATTTTGTGTATTAAAGAAATTTCTTGCTCAGGAAATCAATAATTTTTCTATTATAGGCTTTTGCCAGGGCAAGGGCTTTTTCCTCGCTGATATCGCCACGTTTTGCCATGCTTTTTGCTACATGCTCTGGCTTGCGAAACAGCGCGACAATGACCGGATCATCCAGATGATCATAATACTTCTCAATGGTTATTGCAGTACGAGGATCTTTCCAGCCCCAAAGAGGCTTGTTGTTCTTGCGCCTAATCAGGCTTTCGGTATCGCTCGGGTTCAATGGCCGGTCTACATCATCCCAGATATTTCCCCCGAGGATTTCCACGTTTTTCTTGAGAAAATCCATGTCTTCAAAATGGCCCTCCGGATTATCAGGCAGGCCGGAAAGCAAGTCGTCTCCCATATGCACTCCTGCTTGATGCAGAGCCTTGGCAACCAGACTGGAAGCGCTACGGTGGCAACCCAGAATCACAAAAGTCTTGTTCATTGCTCGGCCTTCTCCTTTAGAGTGACTCTTTCACAAATTGCCAGAATTGCAGGAACTGGCCATTCTCATTCACAGCACGCAGAAAATAGTGTCCATCTCTGAGGCGATTCCACATGATACTACTGAAAGTGAATGAGTCGGCTTTAGGTGTAGCTCTGGCAAAAACAATAAAATCATCCTGCACGCCTATATCAATGTAACAAGCATCACCCGGCAACGACAAAACCGGGGTACTGTTCAGCTTCCCCAGATCAAACAAGTCTGTAATTCTTTCTGATTGCGGTAATGGCGGTGGTCCGCCGGGGTAATATTTTTGCAGGAATATTTTTTCACTCTGACTCATCAGTGCGGCTTTGCCTTCGGGAGGTTCCGCTGACTGGTTCCAGTAGTGCACCGCTTTTGCCTGGGCAACACACACTGGTATAACCCCTTTACGCATAAGGCGGCCACATAAATCCGTATCCTCGTAGTAAAGGAAAAAGTCTTCGTCAAAAATTGGCATGTTTTGCTGCTTAAACCAATGGTTGTCTACCAGCAGGCAGGCACCGGATAAAACCGGTTCACTAAATGGTACTTTTTCTTTCCAGAAGCGCACATGGCGAGCCTGGGCAAGCTGACTCAGGTCGGGACTTTCGGATAGCCCCTGATTGGGAATATGTCGATCCGAGAGTAACCACAAAGGATGGCCCAGGGCTGGCGGGAGTTGCAATGTGCAGGCATCATCCCAATAGAAGCGCGGACCGCATAGAGGCGCATGAAGTTGTTTTGAAGCCTCAAGCAGGTATTTCAGACAATTTCTTTGCAGGCGCACATCGGGATTAAGAATTAACAGCCAGCGGGTTTTCAGGGTTTTGGCGGCCATATTGATGGCCGCGCCAAAACCAATATTGTGATCAGGCGTTATAACGCTGGTGTGCTGGAACTCAGGCTGATCCTGATCAATGTCATTACTGTTATCAATAATGATGGTGTTATATACCTGATCCTTCAGGCGTGAAACGAGGGCGGCAGTGTCTTCGCTGTTACCATAATTGACAATGGCGGCAGTTACTTCTTGCTGGGCTGATAAGTCCATTAATAACGCTGTTAAAACTGATCCAGATCATTGGCCAGAACAACTGCGCCGGAGTAACTTCGTTTTACTTCAGCAACAATGTCTTCAGCACTCGCGTTAAAAAACAGGATGTGGGTCAGCACGACCAGCCCGGGTTGGGCAATGTTGGCTATTTCTGCCACCTGAGTTGCACTGGTATGGGAGTGGCCATGGTAATCCTGCCAGAATTCAGATTGCTGGCTTAGCTTGTCGCCACTATAGACTTCATGAATGAGAAGGTCAGCGTCTTTGGCTTTTTCAGCCAGAGTCTCGCTGTAGGTAGTGTCCCCCGAGATCACAATAACTTTATCTGCGGTAGTGACTTTATAGCCAAATGCCGGCCTGATTTCTCCATGGGGTACGGTAAAGGCTTCTACGGTGATATCTGCATTGGAAAAGACAATGCCGTCTTCGATTTCTGTAGCGCGGGCAAGATAACCTTGCCTGTCCGTGATAAGTTGCGGTGGGGTGCCGATGGTCCGAATATTGGCTTCAATCGCCAGCATTGAGTTCATGTTATTCACGTACTCAGACAAGCCTTTTGGTCCAAACACGGAAAGCTTCTGTTGTCGTCCCCACCAGCGGTGACCGGAAAGTTCGGCGATATCATGAATATGGTCACTATGCAGGTGAGTAATAAACAGATACTTGATGTCCTGGGGATACAATTCAGGGATATCATGAATTTGATTAGCTTGTGTAGCCCGCTTTACCATGCCGCCGCCGGCGTCAAAGACATAGGCTTCGCCGTTGGTGATAATAGCAACGCCGGGGCCGGTGCGCGTGGCGTCAGGAACGGGAGTGCCGGTGCCAAGAATGATAACCCGGGTTGGCTCTGTGTTATCAGCAGCAAAACTCTCTGGCGGCAGAACCGAGCTTATGAATAACAGTAAAAATGAGCGGTAGAGTAAAGTAAATATTGAGTTTGGCATGAAGAATATTATTGTTGTTGAAGGCGAAAGAAGCATAAAGAACATCTGCTACAATGGCAAGAATCAGCAGTAGTCAGAGTTAAGAACTTACCCATGAATCCGGCATTAAAACCCCATGTAGAAACCTTTATCGAGCAAGAACAGCTACCAGCTGAATATTTCAATACTGTGGAAAAGTGGTTCCTGCCGATGGTCGATGAAATTCTTCATAAAATTTCATCGCATCAGGAAACCTATATTATTGGGATCAGTGGTTGCCAGGGCAGTGGCAAATCGACACTGGCATCTCTGCTGGTAATGATGCTGAATAAAATGCTTGGCCTGCGCTGTATTAATCTCTCCATTGATGATTTCTACCTTACCCATGAGGAAAGACAAGCCCTGGGCAAATCTACACATCCTCTGCTGGCTACCAGGGGCGTGCCAGGCACCCATGATGTGGATCTGGCCATTAAAACAATTTCTTCCCTGCAAAATTCCGCTGAGACAGCTGTGCCGCGTTTTGACAAGGCGCTGGATGACCGCATGCCAGTAGGTCAGTGGCCAAACGTCAGGGGACCAGTGGATGTTATTGTGCTGGAAGGCTGGTGCGTTTCGGTTGCCGCACAGCCGAATGAATTACTTGAGGAGCCGGCAAATGAGCTGGAGACACTTGAAGATGCTGATGGCATCTGGCGCCATTATGTCAATGCTGCGATGTCAGAAAAATATCAGGAACTTTATGGCTTGCTGGATTATCTGGTATTTCTGAAGGCACCTGATTTTGCAAAGGTGTTTGAATGGCGCCAGAATCAGGAAAATCGACTACAGGAAAAATATGCGAGAGAAAATGCCAGTAATGAAATTGATAATCGCATCATGTCACCGATTCAGCTTCGACGTTTCATTCAGCATTATGAACGCGTGACCCGTTATGGTCTTGAGACTCTTGGCGATAAAGCCGATGTGGTTTTTCAGCTGACAGACAAACAAACTATAGATCAGAGAATTAAATAAATTAGTGGGAAGAGTATGCAGGTATTGATAGCAGAACTACAAAAATTGCAGGACACCGATGTGCTGCTGGGCGATAGCATTTCCGAAAAATATCAGCATGACTGGTCTGCAGATGCTCCGGGTATTCCGGGCGCAGTAGTGAGGCCATCGACAACCCGCGCTTTGTCCGAAGTCCTGACATTGTGCCATGGTCTTGATCAGTCAATCGTTGTTCAGGGCGGTCTCACCGGGCTGACTGGAGGCGGTATTCCAAAACCGGGTGAAATTGCTATCAATCTGGAGAGAATGACAGGCATTGAAGAGCTGGATCGTGATGCGATGACAATGACAGTCAAAGCGGGGACACCATTACAGGTTATTCAGGAAGCTGCCGATGAGGCCGGTTTTATTTTTCCCCTCGATCTGGGTGCCAGAGGGACCTGCAATATCGGCGGTAATATCTCCACCAATGCCGGCGGCAACCAGGTTTTGCGTTTCGGTATGACCAGGAACCTGGTACTCGGACTGGAAGCGGTGATGGCCGATGGCACGGTAATTTCAGCCATGAACAAGATGCTGAAAAACAATGCCGGTTATGATTTAAAGCATCTGTTTATCGGCACTGAAGGCACTCTGGGGATTGTTGCCAGGGCAGTTCTGAGACTGTTCCCCCAAGCCAGAAGTCGCTGCACGGCGTTATTGGCGTTGGAAAAATTTGATGATGTGGTCAGTCTTATGCATAAACTGACAGCGGAATTTAGTGGCAACTTGAGTGCATTTGAAGTGATGTGGGAAAGCTATTTTCATTTCATCACAGACAATGTTGATACTATTGATTCGCCACTGGAGCAGCGCTATCCCCTCTATGTACTGACAGAACTGGAAGGCAGTAACGCGGAAAAAGATCAGGAGCTTTTTGAAAACACCCTGGCCGACGCCATGGAAGAGGGGCTGGTGGTTGATGCCTTAATTGCCAATTCTGAAAAAGACCGGGAAGGCTTCTGGAAAATACGTGACGGGGTGGGTGAGATATCTGCTTTTATCAGGGATTCAGCAAATTTTGATATCAGTGTTCCGATTTCCTCCATGGCTGCTTTTCTGGAGCAGGTAGAAAAGGAAGTGGTAGAGGCCGTGCCAAAGGCAAGCATTATGGTGTTTGGGCATATCGCCGACAGCAATTTACATTTTCTATGTCATAGCGGCAGCCATGATGATGTTAAAGCCATGTATGACGTAGTTTATAAAGTGGTGGGGGATTTTAATGGTTCAGTGTCTGCGGAACATGGCATTGGTGTGCAGAAAATCAAATACCTGCACCATTCAAGAAACCCGGAGGAAATTGCACTGATGAAAACTCTCAAGCTGGCGCTGGATCCCAAGGGCATTTTAAATCATGGCCGAGTGTTGCCGGATTAAACAAAATATCTCCGGCAAACGATCTGATATTTTTTGCTTTCGCAGTTTTTTATTGGTTATGTTTATTCATTCTGATTGTCGCGACTGGAAGCCGTAAGCATTCGTTTGCCGGTTGCATCAAGAATAATTGATGTGGCATTCACGAGATTGCTGCCATCTCTGGCAAGTGCGCCATCGACAGTAATCACATCATCGGTTTTTAACGAATTTCGTTTCCAACCTGCCCGTAGTAGTGCGTTTGGGCCACCCAGTTCCAGCGCCCAGTTTTCCGTGGCGCCGGATGTTTCGTCCGCCACATCGATATAAATAAAAATATGGGGATTGGTCCATTCAACTCTGGTGACCTTGCCGTTAAGTGTGACGGTTTTTGATGCGTCATACTGTGCGGGAAAAGAATGATGGCCCGTTACTGGAAGAGAATAAACAAAGAGACCTGCCAGTAATAAAAAGAAAGTAGTTGCTCTATTGGTATATTTCATAATCTGTCCTTGGCATTGGAAAATTTTAATGCGCGTAATTCTGGGTTAATTTTGAAGATTCATGCGTTCAACAAACTGCTCATTTTCGAGACAGATTTCATCAATTAATTCAGCATCGACTACGATGCGTTCGGTAAGGGTTACCGTCCAGGGGGCGGTATAGGCTCCCGGATCATCCACCGTTACTTTTATTTCCATATGTCCATAGTCAAGGCGTCTGATTTCTTCGCGTACTTTGCCTTGTTCCGTCAGAACACTGCCATTCCAGTCGATCCAGGTATCGTCACGCACACCGATAGTATCAATTACCAGAGTATCGCCTTGCCATGTTGCCGATGAGTATCCCTGCCATGAGGGGGAGGGATCTTCCGGTAAAGGTCTGGCATCGGTAAAAACCTGGCGATATCCGGCATTCATCTCATTAAGCACTACCAGCAGATCATCGGTATGAACAAATTTTAGCAGATGAGGCAGGCCATAGGCGCGAAGAAAGTTGTCCGGCAGACAGCGAATATGAGGATCATCCAATGCTAGGTTTGCAGTACGTTCAGCGACGATCGGTACTAACCAGTCCTGATAGGGCAGACCTCCAGCTATATCAACACCAAGATTGGCCATCTGCCGAGATGATTGAATATTGTCGACACTACTGGGAGTTTCCTCGCCCTCCGGTGTACGATCTGCAATCCAGATGCCAGATAAGTCCGGTTTACCATTGGCCATGCGAGGGACGGGGGCCTTCATATTCACCGTACCATCAGCATTTCGCGGCACATCCTTGCTTGCATAGCCTATCCACTGGGCATTAGCGCTGGTGCAGGCTAAAGATGTCCCAAGAAGAATGGCCAGTAGAAAAATAAGCCCTTTGCTGGTGTCTTGATTCCCCATTAATTTTTCCCCTGATGCTTGATTATAATTATCGACTTTGGCGATCTGTATATAGTATGAAAAGATAAAATCAGGTCCGTTTTACCATTAAAGATGGTTTGTTGTGAAATTGTATTTCTTTAATTGCACGGCAAGTTTGATGTAGGATGTTCACGGTTAATAATTAAAATTAAAAATAATTTACCTTGAATTGAGTTTAACCCCGGGGGTTGGCATGAAAAGTATTTTAACTATCACCGCGAAATCTGTTTCCAGGATATTCCTGGGGTTTACTTTTCTCATCAATGCCTGGGTTGCCCATGGCGCTGAATTACCAGGATTTTCAGCTCTGCCGGATTGGAGTGGTACCTGGTCGAGACGCGGGGGAACTGTTTTTGACAGCGGCTCCTGGACCCTGAATGGTGTTTCAACGCATCCCAGTCAACCTGGTGCCGGGGTCAGTGCGCCAGGAACAAGAGCACACCCTCCCTACAATGCTGAGTGGGAAGCTGTTTATCAGGAACATCTGGCACTGCGTGATGCAGGGCTTTTTCCGGATCCACTAACCCGCTGTATCTCGCATGGCTTTCCTCGAATTTTTAATGCTTTGGCCCCGGTTGAATTTGTTGTACGGCCGGAACAGACCTGGATACTGGCGGAACATACCCGCGCTACCATGCGCATATATACTGATGGTAGCGAACATCCACCAGCACAAGCACGCTGGCATAATTTCTATGGCCATTCGGTAGGGCACTGGGAAGATGATACGCTGGTTTTTAGCACGGTTTCCCTTAAGGGGTGGCGTGATAGAGACAGTGTGCTCGATCGCAGTGGTCTTGTGCTAAGTGATCAGGCTCATGCTACAACGCGCATCCGTCGTACTGAGGAAAATGGTGAAGAGTTGTTACTGGTGGAAATTACTCTGGAAGATCCACTGGCCTTAACTGCGCCCTGGGTAGTTGAAAAACGTTTTTATAAAGATGCCCCAGGCACACGTATTTTTGATTATGAATGCAATGAATATAACCGGGCAATTGTTGATGAGCAGGGTCGAAGCATGATCCTTGATGAAGATGGCAAGGTGCTCAACTATTAATTTGCGCGTAATCGCCGAATAGTTAGCGAAAGAAACTCGACAGAGTAAATCAATAAAACAGGGCTCAGGGGGAAGTGTCAATGAACAACAGATTCAAGGGAATTATCATTGGAGTTTTACTATTGGGATGCCAGTTAGCTGCTGCCCATCATTCTACAGTTGGCCAGATAGAAGAAACTTCTATGGAGATCAATGGTGTTGTCAAAGAGTTTCAGTTCAAGAATCCCCACTCCTGGATTCAGGTAATGGTAAATGATGACAGTGGTGAGGAAGTTGAATGGAGCGTGGAATGGCTGATACCGAATATTCTGATGCGTCAGGGCTATAATCCGGCCACCTTCAGACCGGGTGATGAAGTACGCGTTCGCCTGCGCCAGCATGTGAGCGGATCACCGATGGGGGAATTTGATGGTGCCATCAAGGCTGATGGTTCTATCGTTGGACGCTGGGACTAATATTTAGGCTCTTCTATGGTCTGAATCAGCATGGCTTTCGCTAAAAAAAAGAAACGCCGCTGTGATTTATTGCCAGGGTAATGGCATCTGATTCAAGGCATCCATATCGGCTTCAAGCGCTGTATCACCAGGTTCAATTTTATTCCTGGAAAGAATAAACGAAATGACTTCCGCGTATTGCTGCATGCTCATTGACATAACGTTGTCAGGTGGCATTTTCTCATAGGTATTCTGCACCAGTTCACCAAGACTTTTGCCTTTCCAATTGTTGGAAAAAAAACTGCCACGCAGTGGCGTCCCGAACTGACCGTTACTTAAACGATTGCCATGACATATCTGGCATGTTTCCTTGTAAATCGCTTCACCATTGGCGACCTGTTCTGCAGTAAATTGAATCGTTTCCTGAGCATAGACCTGTGCTGAAGTGCTGCTAATGGCTATCAGCAATAATAGTGATAACAGGAATGGCAGGTATTTGGAAATAGTGCCTGACAGGGTAGCTTGAAAGAAAGCAGAAGTTACTCTGACTGATGCTGTTTTAATGATTGCCTGGTGCATTGCCGTGTTTGCCCGATGTATTCACTGTGACTGTTTTTCGTAAAACGGCAATGTTAATCAAGCGCAGGCCAAAACGCCACCAATGTGGTTGATCAGGCAGGGTAATTACACAGTCTTATTTAGCGATTTTTTTCTCAGCAGGGGAGTGATCAGTCTTCTCCAGGCCAGAGCCAATCCTGTCCACACCATGAGTACACTGGCCAGTGAAACCAGTCCGGCAATTGTTTGACCCCAAATACCCAGTACTTCGCCGGTGTGGAGAAAGCGCACAATGGAGCGGGTTTGGCGTCCGGGTGACTGGCTGCTGAATGGTTGCCATGCCTCTACATTTCCGCTAACTCTGTTAATTACCATATTGTGTCGTCGCTGGGGCTGACCTCCATTGCCCTGGTCAATGGCGACAGCAACAGTAGTACTGTGCTCTTCCGGCAGCGACAGGCTGATCTGACGCCAGTTCTCGCCCGCTGACTCAAGGTGAGCGACGCTACTATAAAATATCTCATCAAGGCTTAGATAGATAACTTCACTGGCGGGAAGACTGCCAATGGTTTCAGTAAGGTTATTGCTGGTTGTGGCAGCAGGCGCTCCGCGGCGGGGGACTTCTTCGCCATATATTCGATAGACCAGGCTATTGGCCCAGGGGTAATAAAATACGCTGGCGGTGGCCACTACAACGGCCAGCGGAATGGCTGACCAGATACCCATGACGTGATGCCAGTTGAAATCCCTGGCTCTGGTATTCCCCGCGGTATTGCGAAACAGCAGGCGAATCCTGAAGGCGCTCCAGCTCCAGATCTTTGGCAGCCACAGATAAATACCGCTTAGTACCAGAAAGAGAAAGGCAAGATTACTGGCGCCGGTAATAGCACGGGCAGTATTGCGACTTTCACCGCTCAGATTAAACCAGCGATGAATTCCTGTCACGGTACTGAAAAATGCTTCCAGAGCTTCATTAGCTGGCGGCATTTCATTGCCGGTGACCGGGTTCAGACTGAACCCGCCACTTCTGCCAGCACTGAAAGTGACCGGTGCGCCGGGATCATTTAACACGACGATCGAGCTTGGGAAGATTTCGCTATGCTCGGTCCTGGCAATGAAGTGAAGCTGTTCCAGTGACTGTTTTTCGGTGACCTGTTCAGCTGGCAGGTAATGACTTTTTTCTGCCCAGGCAAGTATCTGACGCTCATAGGTTAGCAGTACGCCGGTTACAGACATCATCAGGATAACCAGTCCTGCCGAGACTCCGCTAATGAGATGCGACCAGAATATTATTTTTCTAAACATGGCTTATGAAGGCTGGAGAAACAGATGCAAAAAAGAATAATATTCTAAATGATACTCATTAACAAATAGAAAATAACGTATTGAAATTAATGGAAATTATCGGTCAAGAATCGGCGTGAAGAGTCTGCGATTCCAGAGAAAGGGTATAGCGGTGTATCCACCAGGTGATGACCAGCGCGGAGAGTAAGTTGCCAAGTGCGGCCCCGATGAACATGCCGCTGATGCCAGCCATTTTTTCTCCCAGTAGTGCCAGAGGTACATAGAAGATAAAAAAGCGTAACAAACTGGTGAGCAGCGCATTGCGTGGTGCATGCAAGGCGTTAAAGCTTGAAGCACTGAGAATGACCATACCCTGAAAAGCATAACTGGCAGGCAGAATTCGTAGCACGGTAACAATAATGTCGATAACTCCCTGCTCCTGGGAAAAAATGCGGGCAATCCAGGGGGCAGTGAGTGCGACTAATACATAGAGTCCCAATTGCAGGCCCAGAACAAACTGTAATGAAAGTTTGAGGGCATGCCTGACCCGAGCAAGAGCATTAGCGCCAAAGTTTTGACTGATGAATGGAGGCAAGCTCATTGACATGCCCAGCACGACAATCATGATCAGGGCTTCCATGCGCATAATAACGCCAAAGCCTGCTACTGCCTGGGCGCCATAGCTGGCGAGAGTTGCGGTCAAGACGGCCGTCGCCAGTGGCGTAATCATATTGGCCAGGGCAGCCGGCAAGGCAATACTCAACAGGCGTTTCCAGTCCTTAATGAGTTTCGTAACACCAGGCCAGATAAATTTAAAAATCTGCTCCCTGACGGCAAGGAAATACCAGATAAACACATTGGAAAAGATCCAGGTGATGACTGTGGCAATGGCAGCTCCCTGGATACCAAAAGCGGGTAATGGCCCGGGACCAAATATAAGAATAGGATCAAGGATTGCATTCAAAGCTGCGCCCAGCATCATCAGGCGTCCCTGCAAGCTGGAGTTGCCACTGGCACGCATCACCGCTGTTCCGGCAAATTGAATAAGCAAAAAGGGAATACCCAGATACCACACCGACATAAACTGCCTGATCAGGATCAGGGTATCTTCACTTGCACCCAACAGGGAGAAAACAGACTCTACGCTCAAAAGCGCAGGGATGATCAGCAATAAACCGATAATCAAACCGAAAGTAACTGCCGCAAAAGTCATTTCCGTGGCATTTTCATGATTGTTTGACCCAATTGCACGGGCAACCATGGCGGACGTGCCTATTCCCAGTCCTACTCCCAGATACATAATCATAATGGTTGGAGGAAAGGTAAAACCCAGAGCGGCAAGTTCCCGTGTTCCCAGCAAACTGACAAACCAGGTGTCCGCGAGATAATAAAGAATGGTAGCAATGGCCCCGATAACAGTAGGGACTGAAGTTTTATAAAGTGTAATACCTACAGGATCATGGAGCAGGTCAGGTTTTTTTGACGGGATTGTTTGGCCTGATGTGGCTCGGCTGGACAAAGAAGGCGCCTGTATGGTGAAAGAAAGTTTGTAAAATTCTAGCAGAGTATTGTTCCTGCACAATAGCAGAAATTCGGCGTCAGTAATGGTTAATTACTGACGCTTATCAAGTCCCGTTAACTAGTGCTCGTTCTGCGGCCAATCCTGATAACCATGCTGGCTTTTAAGCCTTCAAGAATCATAAAAGCCAACAATCTCTATGCAGGGATTTCACCATCTACAATGGTACGAATCATTTCCCTGCGGTAACCGTCATAATCGTTAAAGGCTTTATGCAGGCACAGGCGATTGTCCCATATGACCAGCATGTTCGGTTCCCAGCGCAAACGGCAATTGAATTCTTCCCGGGTTACATGCCAGCCAAGAAAATCAAGCAGGGGTTTGGATTCTGCCTGAGTCATCCCTTCAATGCCCATGCTGTAGGAGCAGTCGCAATAAAGACTTTTCTTGCCAGTCACAGGATGAGTACGCACCAGAGGATGGAAATTACCCTTCACCATTTTTTTCTGATCCATGGTCAATTCAATTTCGCCAACGCTGAGGTCATTCATTACAGGTTTAGCTTTGCTGACATTTTGCAGAACCCAGGCAGCGGACATATGAACTTTCAGGTCACTGATCACCTCTTTCATTTTGTCACTGAGCAGGTCATAGGCAAGTTCGGCATTACTCCACCAGGTATCACCACCATAGGGAGGAATATCAAGTGACTGCAATAAGCTGACTGCCGGCGGTCTTTCCAGAAAAGGCGAGTCGGTATGCCAGCCATCACCAAAAATCCAGTCCACCACGGTACTGGCCTCTTTAATCAGGCGCTGCACATTCGGATGCCCCTCAATACCATTGGTATAGGCGTCCGTGCCAAAGTCACCAAACTTGAGGGTTAATGCTTCCTGGTCTTCGATGGTCATATTGGTCTGACCACGAAAATAGATCATTTTGTAGCGAAACAGGGCATCCTTGACCTGCTCAAATTGCTCATCGGTAATATTCGCAATATCTACATCCAGGATTTCCGCGCCCATGGCGCTGGCCAGAGGTACCGTCTTGATAGCGCTATAGCCGTTTTTCTTGTCGTCAAAATATTCCGGGGGGTAGAATCGCATCAGCTGTCCTTATTTCTTTATTGTTGGTTTTGATTACTATGTGCTAAATCATACACAAGAGAGTGCTGAATTTGTATTATTGCCGTTGTTGATGTTTTGTTTTTAATCAAGCTAAATACATCAAAATGGCTTTTTCCGGAAGCAGCTTATATTGAGCTGTTTATGCGGACTTGGCCGGGCACTAACAAGGTAAAAATTCAAAGCCATTAAATAACGCGAGTATTGTTCGCGCACCGAGGTTCAAACACCATGAAAAAAGTACTGATAGGTCTGGTCATAATTTTGGTCCTGATTGGAGGTGGGGTTTTTCTGCTTTTTAGCAATCTGGATAAAATTGTAGAAACAGGCATTGAAACTGCCGGCAGCAGTGCTCTGGGTTCTCGCGTAGAGGTGGGTAGTGTCGCTATAGATCTCACCTCAGGTTCTACTTCTATTTACAATTTCAGTATTGCCAATCCGACTGGGTACAGCAATGCCCAGATGATTAGCTTTGATGAACTTAGCCTGGATATAGATTTGCAAAATACCAATAGCCAGAATGTTCATGTCACCAGTATCGTGGCGCGTTCGCCACACGTGTTATATGAAACAAGTGGCGGTGTTGCCAATCTGGATAAGGTCAGCGAGCGCTTTGATGATGGTACCTCAGCAGCGGAGCCTCAGGGCGCTGACGCTGCGAATATCAATATCGTGATTGACAGTGTGCTGATAGAAAATATCCAGGGTACCTTGCTGTCTGATCAACTACCTGCGCCGGTAGAGGTAAGTCTGGGTGATGTGCGTTTGAATAATCTCGAAGGTGACCCGGAAGAGCTGGCACAGCAAATAATGGCGCCGGTGATCAGTCAGATTGGTACTGCCGCAGCCCAGGCTCTTGCCCAATCCATTACAGAGCTGCTGGGAAATGCTGAAGCTATCAATGAGCAGATTCAGGATACCAGAGACCAAATTGATGATGTCACCAACCAGGCCAGTGAGGCACTTGAGAGTGTGGGGAATTTGTTTAAAAGAGACTGATTAATACGCTCAGTAATTTTTTGAAAACAGTAACGACCTGGTGTGGCCGTTACTGTTTGATTCCTGCAATTGCCGGACTTTCCCTAGCCCAGTTTATCCTTGTGCTGTTCCCGGAATTGAATAAAGTAATCCAGTGACCCCGGATTACTCATGGCATCGCGGTTAGCGGCTTTGGTTGCATCTTTACCCATCAGAATTTTTCTTACAGGGACTTCCATTTTCTTGCCGGTAAGGGTGTAGGGGATTTCCTCTATCTGGTAAATCTCGTCAGGAATATGCCGCGGCGTATAGTCGTTACGTAGTTTCTGACAAATTTTTTGTTTTAGCTCATCGCTCAGGATATTCCCTTCAGGTAATTTGACGAACAGTGGCATGAAAAACTGTTCTCCAGGTAGATCCAGGTTGACGATGATTGAGTCTTCCACGTCGTCCAGACCATCCACAGCGCGATAAATTTCTGAAGTACCGATACGAATGCCATAACGATTCAGGGTGGCATCGGAGCGTCCCAAAACAAAGCAGCCATCTTCTTCATTAATCATGAAGTAATCGCCCTGGCGCCAGATGCCAGGATACTCTTCAAAATAGGTTTCCTGATATCGTACATTGCCTTCGTCGTTCCAGAAATAAAGCGGCATGGATGGCATCGGTTGGGTTACTACGAATTCGCCTACCTCGTTTATCAGGGAATTGCCGTTTTCATCAAAGGCCTGTAGATCCACACCCAGATGAGGCATCTGAATAACGCCAGCTTTTACTGGCAGGCCTGGCATTGGCCCACAGAAGCCATTGCAGATATCGGTGCCACCGCTGCCCGGTGCGACATACAAATTACTTTTTACATTGTCGTAAAACCATTTCGTACATTCTGCCGAAACCACTGAGCCGGCCAGCATAATTGATTCCAGTTTTTCAAAGGCAAACTTGTCCTTGGGGACCAGTCCCATATTTTGTTGCATCTGTTGCAAGGTAGGGCTGGCACCAAACAGGACAGCGCCGGCATCATCACACATTTTCCAAAGCGCATCGGGTTCCGGATAAGTGGGGTTGCCGTCATAAAGAATCGGGCAGGCATCGTAGAGCAGGGAACTGATAACAAAGTTCCACATCATCCAGCCAGTGGTGGTAAAAAAGAACAGTCGATCCTGTGGTTTAAGGTTGTAATGCAAGGCACCGAGTACATAATGCTGCAGAATAATGCCGCCATGGCCGTGCACAATCGCTTTTGGTAAACCTGTAGTACCCGAAGAAAAAAGAATCCACAGAGGGTGGTCGAAAGGAACCTGTTCAAATTCGAAATCAACTGCCGCAACAGGGTCCTTGTCCAGTAAATCCTGCCAAAGAACGGCATTTTGTACTGGCAGTTCAGTATCACTCGTATCCAGATAGGGTAGATAGATTACGTTTTCAATGCTGGGCAATGTTTCTATAATATTTTTGACTTCAGCCTTACGGTTAAATGCTTTTCCCTTGTATTCATAACCATCCACGCAGAATAGAACCTTCGGTTCTATCTGTGAAAGACGATCAAGTACACTGTGGGTGCCGAAATCCGGTGAGCAGGATGACCAGATTGCACCAATACTGCTACAGGCAAGAAGCGCAATTGCCGCTTCCGGTATATTGGTCATATAGGAAGCAACCCTGTCGCCGGGTTTGATGCCCATTTTTCTCAATTCTGTGGCGAGAATACGGACACTGTTGCCAAGTACCGACCAATCCAGTTCATTCAGGGTCTGATCTTCGTTAGCAAAAAGCAGGGCGGTGGTGCCCGGTTTTTCGTTACGTAG
>Ga0255779_1001141_pt1 | contig 30944 bp, 20 predicted proteins | sample 011ome_21_FD_179977 | JGI IMG/M metagenome (GOLD analysis project Ga0255779, IMG submission 179977) | Coastal salt marsh microbial communities from the Groves Creek Marsh, Skidaway Island, Georgia - 011508AT metaG (version 2) | ecosystem: Environmental > Aquatic > Marine > Intertidal zone > Salt...
CACGCTCGTGATACTCCAGACGTCCGCGGCAACACCATAGTCCCGCTCTAGCATCTCCGCGGCCGCTTCGACTTCGCGGAGAATCGCACCGGCACCCAGAAGCTGTACGGTAAGTGAGTGCTTGCTTTTCCTTTGCTCCTTTTTATATATACCTTTTATGATGCCCTCTTCGACACCCTCGGGCATCTCCGGCTGGTGGTAGTTCTCGTTCATCGTGGTGATGTAGTAGAAGCAGTTCTCCCCTTCCTCATACATACGACGAATGCCATCCTGGATGATGATAGCCAGCTCGTAGGCATAGGCGGGGTCATAGCTCACGCAGTTCGGCACCGTTGCGGCCAATAAATGACTGTGACCATCTTGATGCTGCAAGCCTTCACCATTGAGGGTGGTTCGGCCCGATGTTCCCCCGATGAGGAAGCCGCGCGCCTGGCTATCGCCCGCTGCCCAGGCAAGATCACCGATGCGCTGAAAACCAAACATCGAATAGAAAATAAAGAAAGGAATCATCGGGTAGTCGGAAACGCTGTAAGAGGTTGCCGCCGCCATCCAGGCCGAGAATGCGCCTGCCTCGTTAATGCCCTCCTCCAAAATCTGACCCTGAACATCTTCTTTGTAAAAGAGAATGCCGCCCGCATCGTGAGGCGTGTAGTTCTGCCCGGCAGCGGAATAAATGCCAAGCTGCCTAAACATACCCTCCATCCCAAACGTGCGCGCCTCGTCCGGGACAATGGGAACAACGCGCTGCCCAATTTCTTTGTCTTTGATTAGGGAGGACAAGATGCGCACAAAGGCCATCGTGGTCGAAATTTCGCGTTTACCGCTGGATTTCAACTGCGAGGCATAGGTTGCCCGGGAAGGGGCAGGCAGGTGGTATGACACCGGACGGCGGCACGGAATGTGGCCGCCCAGCTGGGCTCGACGCTCACGCATATAAGCCATTTCAGGGCTGTCATCGTCGGGCCGGTAAAACGGCACGTCCTTAAGCGCGCTATCGCTAATCGGCACACCGAAACGATCCCGAAACGCCTTTAAACTCTTTAAATCCAGCTTTTTCAGCGAATGGGTCTCGTTGCTCGCCTCACCCGCCTCACTGGTGCCATAGCCCTTAACAGTCATCGCCAAAATGGCCGTGGGACGCTGGGTTTCCTCGCAAGCAGCCGCATAAGCGGCGTACACCTTGTAAGGATCATGACCGCCCCGATTTAGGTACATGATGTCTTCGTCACTCAGGTCTTTGACCAATTCCAGCGTCTCGGGATATTTGCCGAAAAAATGTTCTCGAGTGTAGGCGCCCCCGTTATATTTAAAGTTTTGCAACTCGCCATCGCAGACTTCGTCCATGCGTTTCTGCAATAAGCCGCTCTTATCGCGCTCCAGCAGCGGGTCCCACTTACGACCCCAAATCACTTTAATCACGTTCCAACCCGCGCCCCGAAAAACGCCCTCGAGTTCCTGAATGATCTTGCCGTTTCCTCTAACGGGGCCATCTAGGCGCTGCAAGTTGCAGTTGATCACAAAGTGGAGGTTACCCAGACCCTCGCGCCCTGCCAGCGCAATCGCACCCAGTGATTCCGGTTCATCGCATTCACCGTCGCCCATGAAGCACCAGATTTTGCGATCGCGATGATCTACCAAACCTCTGTTTTGCTGATATTTCATGACGTGTGCTTGGTAAATTGCCTGGATCGGACCCAGCCCCATCGAAACCGTGGGAAACTGCCAGTAGTTAGGCATCAGCCACGGATGAGGGTAGGAGCTCAGGCCGTTGCCATCGACTTCCCGACGAAAATTGGTGAGCTGCTCTTCACTTATGTGCCCCTCAAGGAAAGACCGCGCATACATTCCGGGGGCGCTGTGGCCTTGATAAAAAACGAGGTCACCGGGATGACCATTCTCGGTACCCCGAAAAAAATGGTTCATTCCTATGTCGTAGAGGGTGGCGCTGGAGGAGAAGCTTGAGATGTGCCCGCCAAGACCGTCCTCGTTGTCATTGGCGCGCATGACCATCGCCATTGCATTCCAACGGATCAAGGATCGGATCCGCCGCTCCATAAACAGGTCACCGGGCATGGGACGTTGTTGCTCGGGGGGGATGGTGTTGCGAAATGGGGTCGTGATGGCTTGAGGAAGCGGAACACCCGAATTCTCGGCATGCTGTGCCAGCGAGCTGACGATCTCACCACCGGCCTGAATACCACCATGACGCACCACGGCATCAAGGGCATCAAGCCATTCCTGACGCTCTTGAGCGTCAACTGCTGTTTCTATCATCGACCTCTATCCCCCAATTCTTGAGCGCTAAGCGGCAAACGCGGCGGTATTTGCCGCCTTTAGGCTGCTCTATTTGCACCAAAACCTAAATAGATTCCTTTTTAGAACTATATTTTTCTTTGGTTGAGCTCGAAATTTAAATAATTTTAGCCCTATTTGCCATTAAATTCCTTTTTAGAACTATTATAAATGCAAAAAAATGCCCCTTCTTCTCAAAAATCAGGGGCTCGGGGCTACCGTTCCCGCTGGCGACGGGATACGCCAGCGGGAATTGCTAATCGTTAGTCACCTCTTTTGCGTCGGCATTTGACGGTGAAACGCACCCACATCCTCAACCACCACCGCTTCGGGCAGCGTGGCGAAGGGTGCCTCGGCAAACGTGGTTCCTTTGAGCTGAATCAAAATTCGCCCGCTGTCCTCTGCCAGCATGGTGTCGCGGTAGTAGGCCCTCGCCTCCTGCAAGGTCACCGTCTCGACAGCAGCGATGAGCCGGGCTCGGGTATCGAAGTCGTAACGCTCTCGCGTCCAATCACTTATAAAGGGAGCCGCCTCGTCGGAAAGGTTCTTCGGTGGTTCGGTAAGGGTAGTGATGACACCCGCTTTGATTCTGCTGAAATCCTCGTTGGTCAAAGCCTCCATATCTTCAGCAAACTCAGAACGATACGCGTCAAAGCGGGCAAGCATCTCTACCGGCGCTTTGACAGGGGTTTGGATATAGAGCCCGAGCATCGGATGGTCGCCAAGCTCAGTAGCAAAGCCCCCGGCCGCATAACCAAGCTGCTCTTCCGTGCGCAACTGGTTAAAGGCGCGACTCGAAAGATGGGCGCTGACCAATTCTCCCCGAGCCAAATTTTCAATGGTCGCTTCAGGTGCCGCAAACAGATAGAGCATACCCAAATCCTCGATAGGCAACGCTTCCTGATATACCAGACGGGTACCAGGCTTGGGCGCGTATACCGCCGGCCGCTGATAGCCATTGCTCCCACTGGCGGGTATGGCGACACTCAACATCTCAGCAAGCTCGTCAGCGTAGGACTGGGTGTAATTTCCAAAGAGGTAGAGGCGTGTGTAAGCGCCGGCCAATTCGCCTGCCATAAATTGCGCCAAGGACTCTTGCGTGACCGCTTTGGCCGCCTCGACCAGGCTCTCGCGATCAAACTGGCCCGTCTGGGTTAGCCGTTGCACCGCGGGGAATAACTGCCTGACCGCGAATCCGAACCGCGCATTATCGAGCCTCCGCAAGTACCGATCGACCGCTTGTTCAAGCTCACGCTCGGTAGGCTTGATGCGCAGTGCTGCTACCGCACGCTGGAGCAACTCGGGCTGCTTGTCGGTGAACCCCGATAATGTCAGCCGAAGGCCAAAGCCAGATGAAGCCCCCACGTTCATGCCGGCGATACCCGCCTCCGTAAACAGCGTTGTTTGACTGAGGTTGTATAGGTCCGTCCACAGCGCATACATTACCTCGGCAGAGGCATCCGCTGCGCGCGAATCGGTATTGAGGTAGAGCTGGGTAAAACCCTTAGGCTGTTCGGGGAACGCTTCGCTGCCCTGCAGCCAAATTTCCAAATCGTCGGTTGCTACCAGTTTCTGCGGTGTTATGGGCCCGTGTTCTACTTCGAAAGATTCCGGCAGCAGGGTGTTTAAGCTCGGTAGGCCCAGACCGTTGTCATTGGCAAGCGTCACTTGATCTTCTACCGGTGCGAGGCGCAAGGGCTCTACCGCATATCGGCCTGCGTAAAAATGCATTTCCTCCGTCGCCGGCTCGTCTTTGGAAACGTACCAGACGTTCATGCGCTCGGGCACCAATTGTGCCAACACGCCGTTGACCGCATTCGCATCAAATCCATCAAATAGGAAGGGCGCATTGATCACGTTCTCGATGGGGTAATTTTGCATGGATGCCGCAAGTGAGGACACGTAGGAAAAGTCGTTGATCTTTTCCAGAAAACGGAATTGGTTGTTGAGCGATGTGTTCAATTCTTGCGAATAACGATCGTCGATGCCTGTCTTACGCAACACCTCAAGGTAACCCATGAGCATATTGGTAATTTCTTCACGGTGCGCCATACCGGCCTCGGTCAAATCCACTTGAATGCTGAAGGTGCCGTAATTGCCGTAACCGTTGGGCGACGCAGTCGTCATCAGACCGCTAGCCCATCCCAACTCCTTCAATCGGCTAGCCGGCGTATTGGGCATCTCTGATCCCAAGATATAGGACAGGTAGCGATTTGGCTTTACGCGAAACTGATTGATGTTAGCGTCGATAAAAAAGTCGAGCTGCAACAGGCGTTGATCTTCCAAAGGCACATAGCGAACCAACTTACCGGCGGCCTCCTCAAAATTCAGCGGTGTTGTCACTGAGGGCTTTTCGATACCTTTAACCGGTATGTCGGCGAAGTAGCGAGTCGCCAGCGCCTCCATTTGATCCAGACTCTGATCACTGACCATCGCCACTTTCATGATGTCCGCGCCGTAGTAACGATCATAGAAATCAAGCGTGGCCTCGTGCAGCGTGGATCCTTCCTTATCGGCAAGGCTCTCCAAATTGCCGATCAGAAATCGATTTCCCGGGTGGTCTCCCATAAAGCTTCGGCCTAACTTAAACATGCCGAAGTAGTCCATTTCTCGCCGCATAGACCACTCTGCGTTGACCGCATTTTTTTCCTTTTCTATGTACTCGGGGTCGAGCAAGGGAGTTTTGAAGAAGTGGGAGAATCGATCGAGCGCGCCCTCATAAGCACTGTTTTTAATCTCGAACATGTAGTTGGTAATATCAAGCCACGTGTAGGCATTCCTCGAGCCACCGTTCTCATTGATATAGCTCATGTAGCCATCGATATCGGGGTAGGCCTCGGTACCCATAAACAACATGTGCTCGAGAAAGTGCGCCATGCCTTGGTAGGCCATAGGGTCAAACATCAAGCCGACACCAACACTGAGGGCTGCTGCTGATTTCTCTACCGCTGGATCGGACACCAGCAACACGTCAATTCCGTTATCCAGCCGAACCGCTCGATATTCACGGCTATCATTAGGGCTCTGCACGATTCCCGAAGCTACGCCGCGCCCCTTGAATTGCCCCGTTGCTTGGTGTTCCACACATCCGGTCAACGTGCCAATAACAACAACACAAGCTGCTCCAAGGGCTTTAACCACGTGCGAATAATGTCGCGAGCGTACGCTCATCACTTCCTCCGATAGATAACATCTGGATGTTCTACATCAAAAAACACTTACAAATACGGGGGCGTTGGACCGTTTCTTAGGCCGTAGGTTCCATGCCGCGCGATGGCCAAGCACTCACAATCGCACTAACCAAGGTCGCCAGAGGAATCGCAAAAAAGACACCCCAAACGCCCCAGATACCGCCAAAAAACAGGACCGCAACGATGATAGCGACCGGATGCAGATTGACCGCCTCGCTGAAGAGCAAAGGCACCAGCACATTGCCATCAAGTGCCTGAATAATTCCGTAGGCAAAAAACACCCAATAAAAATCATTGGTCAGGCCCCACTGAAAAAACGCCACCATCAGCACAGGCACTGTGACCAGCGCAGCACCGATGTAGGGAATGATCACCGAGAGCCCAACGAGCAGTCCCAACAGCGCAGCATAATTCATCCCAAAGACTTTGAAGGTGGCATAGCTAACAATGCCCACGACGATAATCTCGATGACTTTGCCGCGGGCATAGTTAGCAAACTGACGGTTCATTTGCGCCCAGATCGAATTCAGCAAAGGCCGTTGTGCAGGAAGGAAAGCGGTGCCCCAACGCACAATTTTTTCTCGGTCTTTCAACAAAAAGAACACCAGCAGTGGAATCAGCACCATGTACACCATCAAGGCGAGTAACACGGGGATGCTGCTAAAGCCCTTGGCGACCACGATCTGTCCAAACTCGGCCATTTCGCCCTGGATAGCATTCATCATTTGATTGATCTGCTGCTGGCTGACAAGTGACGGGTAACTTTGGGGTAATACCGATAGCGCCTCGCGCCCCTGCTCCACCATCGCGGGGGCCTCCTTGGCCAAACTGACGAGCTGGCGCCACACGAGAGGCAATAAGCCCAGCAATACACCAAAAAAAGAACTGATAAAAAGCGCCATAGCACAGCCAACGCTGAGTCGTGCTGAAAGCCCCCAATCTTGCAGCTGATTGGCGATACCCTGCATGAGATACGCCAAAATAACGGCCACAAAAAACGGCGTGAGGATATCCCCCACAGAAAGAAGGATGACAAGACCGGTCACTAGTAGAGCGAGCAGAAGGATTGACTCTTCTTCATTCAGATACCGGTGATACCACTTTTTCAGGACGTTTAGCATGTCTAAGCCTTGGTAATTCGGTGGCAATAAATGCCGTCGTCGGACACTTCCGTCTCCACCCGATGGCCCCCCAACCTCTCGAGAGATCGGAAGTCTCGCTCGGAACCGGGATCAGTCGCGATAAGCTCAAGCACCATCCCCGACTCCAACTCGCGCAGGCCCCGCTTGGCCATAAGCAGGGGCATTGGGCACTGCTGACCGCGGGCGTCAATGTGTTTGTGGGGGGCTGCTTTGCTCATGAGTGTCGAGGCAGGGTCCATCGCTTGGTCGGCTAGTATACCGCCTTGCCCCTCAAGACTGGATAGATCCTGAATATTTACCAAACATCAGTTTATTCTTGTCATCACTTCCCCTTCAGTTGCGATAAAGTGCGAGCATGCTACCTAAAACACCAGTTAAGGCCTTGAACCCCACCATTTTGGCTGGGTTGGTGTTGGCTGCCGCACTGCTGATTCCCCACCATAGCCACGGCGTCACCGAGGATCTAAAAATTCCCAATCTGGGGGAGTCCAGTACCAGTCTGTTTTCCTCAGAGTTTGAGTACAACCTGGGCCAAAGCTGGCTGAAAGCGTTTCGACGCCAAGCACCCACGGTCAATGACCCGCTCCTCTACGGCTACTTGGAGTCCATCGTTTTTGATCTGGTAACCCATAGCGATCTTAAGGATCGCCGCATTGAGCTGGTCATCGTCGATAACCCCAATATCAATGCCTTTGCTGTGCCAGGAGGTGTCATCGGCGTGCACACCGGGCTATTCCAATACGCGCAAACCGAGGATGAGTTTGCAACCGTCATGGCCCATGAAATTGCCCACCTTTCCCAGCGCCACTTTTCACGGGGGGTCGAGCTTTCGCAAAGCCAGTCGCCGCTCAATATTGCGGGGCTGCTCGCCGGAATTTTGCTGGCGGCCACGGCCGGCACCGATGCAGGTCTCGCTGCCATGACCGCCACTCAAGCCGCGTTACAGGATCAACAGCTCCGCTACAGCCGTGCCAACGAAGCCGAGGCAGATCGTGTTGGATTACGCCTGCTCTATGAGGCGGGGCTAGATCCCTATGCCGCTCCCGCAATGTTTGAGCGCATGCTGGCGTCTACCCGTTACAGTAGCGCGAACCGCCTCCCCGAATTTCTCCGCACCCACCCATTGTCAGAAAAACGAATCGCCGACACCCGAACCCGTGCAATGCAGTATCCCAAGCGAATCCGACCGGTCAGCCTGCAGTATCAGTTGATGCGGGCGAGGGTTGCAGTGTCGCTGGCGGATACCCCTGAAGAAGCCGTCACCATGTTTAAAAATGAGTTAGACGGTAATCCGAGGTCAAGGGAAGCGGCGATTTACGGTCTGGCTTTGGCGCTAGCCAAAGCCGGCAGACCCCAAGAGGCCGCGTTGGCGTTGGATGATATTTGGGCGGATAACGAGCAGCGTATCGAGTATGTGCTGGCTGACGCCGACATCGCGATCGCCGGCGGTAAGGCGAGTCTCGCCGCTCAAAAATTAGAGCGACGGCTGCGCGTTTCGCCTGGCAATCATCCCCTGACCATGGCATATGCCCACGCATTGCAGCAGGCTGGTGAACCACATCTAGCCGAAGAAGTGTTGATAGGACAGTCGCGCCAAAAGCCCAATGATCCGGGTCTCTGGTACCTGCTGGCGGAAGTGCAAGGGCTCAGTGGCAACATCATTGGCTTGCACCAATCGCGAGCGGAGTACTTTATTTTGGTGGGTAATCTCGACGCCGCACAGCGGCAATTAAGTTATGCTCTGCAGCTCGTGGGTGATGACTTCACTCGTTCAGCACAGATCAACGAACGTCTCAGCCAAATCATCGATATGCGCGCCGCACTGGACAAGGGCTAAATCGGATAAAGGCTAAATTTGATAAAGGCTAAGTCCAGCACGTCGATCAGCGACCGCTAATAACACCGTTATTCAGCGTCGCCGCAAAGTTAAGCATGCGATCGAGAGGCTTCATGGCCGCCTCACCGAGACCAGGATCAACGTGAATTTCATTGTCCTCCGAGCGTTCAAAGACCGACGCTAACCGTTGCAGATCATTCATTGCCATCCACGGACAATTCGCGCAACTGCGGCAGGTCGCCCCTTCACCGGCGGTAGGAGCAATGATGAACTGCTTGTCGGGGGCCGCCTGTTGCAACTTGTAAAAAATGCCCTGGTCGGTGGCAACAATAAACTGCTGGTTGGCCATCGATTTGGCCGCATTAATGATTTGCGTGGTGGAACCCACCCGATCTGCCAACTCGATCACCGAGGCGGGAGACTCCGGGTGCACGAGCACCGCCGCATCGGGGTAGACGCGTTTTAAATCTGCCACACCGCGTGCCTTGAATTCCTCATGCACGATACAGGCACCATCCCACATCAAGACATCAGCACCGGTCTCGCGCTGGACGTAGGCACCCAGGTGTCGGTCAGGCGCCCAGATAATCTTCTTGCCCTCATCTGCCAAATGTTCTGCCACATCAAGCGCAATACTGGAGGTCACCACCCAATCTGCGCGGGCCTTAACCGCTGCAGAAGTGTTGGCGTACACGACGACTTCCCGGTCTGGGTGGGCATCACAGAACTGAGAAAACTCCTCAGCAGGACAACCGAGGTCGAGCGAGCAGGTTGCTTCAAGATCGGGCATCAGGACGCGTTTATGGGGCGTCAATATTTTGGCGGTCTCACCCATGAAACGAACACCCGCGACAATCAGCGTGTCCGCTGGATGGTCGCGTCCGAATCGCGCCATCTCCAGGGAATCCGAAACGCAGCCGCCGGTGGCCTCTGCCAAGGCCTGTATTTCCGGTGCTGTGTAATAGTGCGCGACAATGACGGCATTTTCGCGGACCAAGGCTTCACGAATACGCGCTGCCAAAAGGGCGCGATCGGCCTCGCTCAGGCTCGTGCTCTGCGCGGTATTCAGGTGCTGCGTAACCTGTTCGCGAATTTTGACTAGCTTGTCTTCGGCGATAGACATGACCGGCGTGACCGCAGTGAAAACGGCCGAAAATACTAGCACAAAGTGACGAGTTGCAAGACCCACCGCCGGTATTCTGATAAGACTAGGGTGTTGTAGGGAGAGTAAGGTGCTAACCTAAGGTTATCCCAAGGACTCGGGTTTACACGATCATGTCTGCAGTGACGTCAGCAGAATCAAAGCCGCCCACTATCCTCGTCTGTGACGACGATCCCATGGTGCGGCTGCTCGCGAAGGAATGCCTTGAAGAAGCCGGCATGAAAGTGACTGAGGCGGCCGATGGTCTGCAAGCCGTAGAATCTTTTATACGGGACCTGCCAGACCTGATCTTTCTAGACATCGAAATGCCCAACCTGAATGGCTTTGAGGTGTGTGCGAGGATTCGCCAGCTGCCTCAGGGCGAGAACGTGCCGATTCTTATTGCTACTGGTGCGGATGATCGCGACTCGATTGACGAGGGGTTTCAATCGGGAGCAACTCAGTACAAAACAAAGCCCATAAACTGGTCGCTATTGTCGCGAGACGTGCGTTACATGTTGCGCTCCGCCGCCGACTTCACAGCCCTGCAAGCGAGGGAAGCTGACCTGGAATATCTCGCTTATCACGACCAACTCACAGGTCTTCCCAACCGATCGAGTTTCCTCGAACATATGTCACGCAATACCGGGCCAAACAGGATGGAGACGGCTACAGTAGGCTTGCTCCTGCTCAGCATTGATCATTTCAAGCGTATTAACGATTCACTGGGACATGATGCCGGCGATCAAATACTTAATGCGATCGCGCGCGGCGTGAAGGACGGTTTGGCGAAGGAGGCTCCCACCTCTTTCGCCGTTGATGCCAATGTGCAGACCAGTCCCCCAGCTGATGAAACCATTGACTTGATGCGCACCGGTGGTAGCGAGTTCAGCATAGTCGTTCGAAATGCGAACGATCAACGCCTGGATGCTCTGGCACAAATTGTCTTGGATATCCTCGATGACCCAGTAGTGCTGACCCACTATCAGCTTCTGCTATCACCAAATATTGGTGTCACATCGCGTGCTGCTGATAGCGCCACGAGTGAAGAGCTAGTGCGTGAAGCGGGTCTGGCTCTTCGGGCGTCGCAAAAAATCGGCCGATGCCATTTCCGTCGCTATGACACGTCACTGGCCGACGACACTCAAGAGCGGCTAGTGCTCGAAAACGACCTCAACACGGCCCTAATATCTGGGGACCAACTATTCATGATGTATCAGCCGCAGATACAGGCGTCCACCGGCAAAATTGAAGGGGTCGAGGCACTGGTCCGGTGGCAACACCCAGATCTCGGTATGATTCCGCCGGATAAGTTTGTCGATATTGCTGAGGGAAGTGGGCAGATTATTGCTTTGGGTAACTGGATTGTTCGGCGCATCAGTCAGGATGTCGCGCAACACGAAGCGGCTTTCCCGCTGAATTGGACCATCGGTATTAACCTGTCGCCCTTACAATTTACGCAATCTAATTTTGTCGAGATGCTTGGCGAAATGCTGGGCACGCTGTCTGCCAAGCGGACCATCGAACTGGAGTTAACAGAGGGGGTGGTCATGTCAGATGCGGCTGACAGCCTTACCAAGCTCAGTGCTCTGAAATCCAAAGGCTTCCGACTTGCTATTGATGACTTTGGTACCGGCTACTCATCCCTAAGTTACTTGCAGGATTTTCCAATCGACACGCTTAAGATTGATCGGGCGTTTATTTCGCGAACAGGTACCGAGCATGGCGATGGTATTGTTAAGGCGATCCTTCGATTGGGGCAAGCGCTCGGTATAAAGGTAATTGCCGAGGGCGTAGAAACACAGGAACAGGCGCAGTTGTTGATTCAAAACGCCTGCGACAGCCTTCAGGGCTATCTGTATTCAAAGCCGGTATTGGTTGAAGAACTCAAGGCGCTGCAAGAAGTGAGCTACGATATTTCCACTGCGGCGACATCAACCGCCAATTAGGTGCTGTGAAAGTGTTCGTCGTAATCCCATTGTTATGGAGCACCCTACTCCTGGCGGCTGCAACCAGTGACGCGCAGGAAAGCAGGGTTCAGGTATTACTGCAGGGCCAAGATGCTGAGGCCCTGCGTGAAGCCCTGTCGTCCGTGCAGGGCCGCCTGACCCACACGCTCCCCCTGGTAAACGGCATCGGTGGCGAGATAGCCGCCGACATGCTGGAACCCTTGCGAGCCTCTACCGCTGTTCAGCGATTAGTGGAGGACTTCAATCCAACACAACCTCCCGAACAGCGTGAATGTGCCATCGCAGGTGACGTTCAGGCCTCCTTTACGACGCAAAGCCTTAGCTGGCGGATACACAATTTCACCGACTCAACGGTAACGCTCAATAGTTTTCTTGGAAGTTGGCCACTGGACTGGGGCCGTGCGCGAGCCACGCTTGGGAGCGCAGCTTCCTCGGGCGGGACGGCGATCCTTGGAGCTGCTGTGACGTCTGAGTCACTGATCACCGACGCTGTGCTGCCACCCGGCCTGTCCACCCTTACGCTTGCGTTTGACAACTCCCTGAACTCACCGACTCAGAACCAGATCGACCTTGTAGTGAAGACATCTCTGTGTGACGTCACACTGTTACCCGCATACGAACACAACGGCAGCGACTTTTATTACACCCGCTATGTAGGGGCTGACCTTCTACACCGCTCGGGCATCACCGGGGCGGGTATCGGTGTCGCAATTATTGATTCAGGCCTGTGGGACCACCCGGCCCTCACTCGGGGAACAGACGGAAATTTGCGTGTGCCTGCGCAATACAATGCCATCAACCCAGATGAGCCAGGGCCGCTTGAGGACAAAGGGGGACATGGGTCCCACATGGCCAGCATTATCGCAAACAGCGAGCCCGTGACGCGCGTGGGGGGATCGGGGTTCAAGGGTATTGCACCCGACGTGCAGCTAATTCCAGTCACCGCTGTGACACCCCAGGGGGACGGTGATTTTCTCGATATTATCCGCGGCATTCAGTGGGTGATTGATCACGCAAAACCTCTGAATATTCGGGTACTCAATCTGTCGCTGACGGCCACACCGAGGTTTGCTTACTGGGATGACCCGATGAATCAAGCCGTCCTCAAAGCTTGGCAAGCGGGTATCACAGTCGTGGTTGCCGCCGGCAACGATGGCCCGGACTGGCAAACAATTGGTTCTCCGGGAAACAATCCCTACGTCATTACCGTAGGTGCGCTCACGGACAGCTGGACACCGGAGGATCGCCGCGATGACTACATCCCAAATTTTTCCTCCAGAGGGCCAACCCCCATGGGCCACATCAAGCCCGACTTGTTGGCACCGGGTGGCCACATGACGGGGTTGATCCCCCCTGATTCGACCTTGGCGAGAGAAAATCCAAACTACCTGCTGGCCGGAGGAGAGTTCGTGTCCACGGGCAGCTCGCAAAGCGCCGCCGTTGTCTCCGGGATTGCTGCTTTACTGCTAAGCGCAAAACCGGACCTCAGCAACGACGAGATAAAGTGTTTAATGCTTACTAGCGCGGAGCCCGCTATCGCCCGTGATGGCCGACTCGCCTATAGCCCTTTTCTACAGGGAGCCGGCAGCGTGAATGCGGCGCGAGCACTCACGCTGGGGGAAACGCAATGCGATGGGGTGGGACAAGATATCCGCGCCGCCGCCAGGGGGGAGGAGCAGCTGGAGGGCCCGGCTATTCGCAATGTTGCCGGTGACCCGATGTTGCCAAATCTAAGCAGTATGCTCTCGCCCTTGGAGGCCGCCTCGGGTTTTAGTGAAGACCGACGCTGGGGGGTGAAAGCACATTTAGAGCGACTGGATCCGGCAAAAGATAGCCCCCAGGCCGACGGAGTGCCCTTCGATTGGGCGGCAGTTTACGAGGCAGAAGCCCAGAAAATTCGGGCGCTCAGCCCAGAAAACGCACAATAACTGAAAATATTTAAGTTTTATTAAACGCCCACCAACATTACTACCCCATGTGGGTAGGGTGGCCGATGTAGTCCTTCTGACGTTCCCCCTAGGATGATCTCACAGCGTCATGGATGCACGCTTTCAGATTCGTGCCGCATGGAGCGGCCCATAAACTTGGAATGATAGGAAGGTGCATACAATGAAAATGAATACGGTTATCTCTGGTTTAGCAATTTCTTTGGCGCTGGTAGCGGCCCCCGTTTCAGCCGATGGGCAGCTACGCGGTGCCATGTCTGCCGTGAGCAACGTAGCTGGCGCGATTCAAGAGCAAAACGACTACAACAACTTCAAGTGGAACAGCAAAAACGCCCCGACCGGGCCGGTAGTCAACAGCACGGATGCTAGACGACAATCCGGCTTTCGCTGGGCCAGCCACCCTGCATCTGAGGCAAACAGCCGCACGGCTGCGATTGAGGTCGGTGCAGATGCTGGGCAGACTGCTTCTAGATGGATTATTCGCAGCGATGTAGATCAAGCTGCTTCGAGATGGATTATACGTAGCGATGTTAATCAGGCTGCATCAAGGTGGATTATCAGAAGCGACGCAAATCAAGCTGCGTCAAGATGGATAATCCGATAACACATAATATTAGTGGTTAGTAAAAGCAACTAAACCTGAAAAACAAAAGACCCTCAAAAGGGTCTTTTTTTTGGCTTATCGATAGCTTACGTGTAATCTCATAACGTCTACATCTATCTAGCGCGCCCAACATGAGACAGTCTCTAATTGCGTCAGGTTTGGCATTCTTAGTGCTCCTAATTCCTGCATTGGGGTCTGCAGATATCGGCCCCAATCTTACCTTTTGGCCCTCACCTGTAGGCACTAGGCTATCCCAAATTGTGGTAACCGAGTCCTTCCAGGATAAAACCGGGATGATGTGGTTCTCCACACAAGAGGGCTTAAATGTCTATGACGGCAAAAGAGTAGAAAAATATCTGCCGAACTTAGGTGTACCCGAAAGCCTAGCAACCGGTTCATTGTTGGGGGTAAAGCAGGGCAAGAGCGGAGAAATTTGGGTTGCTACCAGCACCTCAATACAAATCTTCGACAGGGAGCGAAAAACGTTCTCAACTCCCGAGCCTTTTTTGAGCCGAAAAATATCTCCCCAATCATTCGATATCGACATTGAAGGAAGGCTTTACGTTGGTCTAAATGATGGAATATCTATTTATAACCACGAAACAGGAGAGTTCAGGGAAACTCGATTTCAAAAAGATCTATTTCCCTCTGGGGCGAGAGTGGTTGACATCCTCGCTTACGAGGAGAGCACTCTCATTTTAATTTCCGGCCGGGGGTTATATAGGCTGGACGCCTCTAACTCTAATGCTCTCTTAGAGAACGTATTCACGCTGCCAGAAACTGCAAATGCTGATGTTTACTCGATGTCTGCGACAGAGACTGAGATTTGGATTGCGACTTTAAATGCAGGGATTTTTGTAGTCGACCGTCATGATCAATCAGTCAGACAAATCACGTCTGGACCCAATGCGGGCGACCTGCCCTCGAATAACATATCCCAGATCTTCCATGATTCAGATTACACATGGGTTGGAACAGGAAAAGGCCTAGCCGTAACCAATGACGGCGGACGATCTTTCCAGACATACGCAGACTTCAACAGCGGCCTGCAGGATGTTCCAATTTACAGTATCGATAAGAGTAGCGATGGCACCTATTGGATAGGTACTTTGCAAGGGCTTGCTCAAGCCAGAAAAAGTGTTGGCTATACAATCAGCCAGGCCAATACCAATCTCAATAGTGACACAGTTAACGGCATTCATATTTCTGACGACGGTACGTTGTGGCTAGCCACTGATCAAGGCGTTTCATACAGAAGAGCTGGCGAATCAAGATTTCAACACGTCAACCAGTTTACTCACCCGGGCTTGAAAGACCCGGTCGCAATGGCTGTGACCGCTACCAACGACATCGCATGGATAGGTACGTTTGAAGGAGGGCTTTATAAGCTCGAAATTTTTAGTAACGAATTAGAAAAAGTGAAGTCAGATAGCAGCTCTCAAGATGGTTTGCACAGTGATGCAATTACATCACTGCTACTTACCCAGAGTCGGCATTTGATTGTCGGCACCTTTGGCGGGGGTTTATCGATTATCAATCCAGCTGGGGACGTAATCAGAACATTCAGGGCGATACAAAATAGCGGTATTAGCGACAAGATATTTGCTCTTCATGAAGACGCTGATGGTGGCTATCTGATAGCCAACGAATCAGGAGTAGCAAAACTCAGCCAGGATTTTTCTAATCTTGTTGACACAGGGTTTACGCACTTCGCAACGATTCGCAGCGATCCAGAAGTCTCTTTAAACCCAATAGAAATTAGCTCCGGCGACAGCAATTCGCTTCTTGTTGGAACCTATCAATCCGGCTTATTCGAAGCGATCCGTGATCAGAACTTAGAAATAATCAACGTTAGCAATATAACTGCTGCATATCAGATTCCTAGTCGTTCAATAATGGGGATTCACAGGAGCGCCAGTGGCTTCTACTGGATATCTCATAACGAAGGCTTGTCGCAAATTGATTTCAATCTTTCGCAGGCAAAACACTTCACAAACAAATTTGGCGCAAACAACAGCGAGTTTATTGTAGGATCTTCAGCCCGAAGCAATGCCGGAACAATTTTCTTTGGCGGCTTTCGAGGTGTGTCAGTGATCGCAGACCGGCCTATAGATTTATTTTCACCACCAATCCAAATCGGCCTCTCCGCCATCAAGGTCATGGATTCCTTTCTTCCCTTTCCTCAGGATCTGCAGAACTATGTGCTCGATCTCAACTACGAGGACAAAATTGCTACTGTCGAATTCTTTGGCGCCGAGTATGTCGCTCCTGAAGAAATAGAGTATCAATATCGTATCAGGGGGCTCGGCGACGAGTGGATATACCGAGGTAATGAGCGCACCGTCAGCCTCACAACGCTGCCCGCGGGTGATTACGTCTTGGAAGTCGCCGCCAAAGGTGTTTTGAGTGGCTGGAACTATGAGGGTCTGCGCATGCCCGTCGTAGTACACCCGCCGTGGTGGAACTCACCGGCTGCTTATGCTGGCTACATCGCTCTGGCTGTTCTGGTTATTGGGTTGATCGTTCTTTTTTACCAGCGCAATCTCAAGCAAGCTCTGCTGAGAGAACAAGAGCTGGCCCTTCGGGTGCGAGAGCGCACCAGCGAATTGGAGCTAGCGACACAGGATGCTGAGGCGGCTAACCTAGCAAAATCTGAGTTTCTAGCGGTCATGAGTCACGAGATTCGGACGCCGTTGCACGGCATGATTGGCATGAATGAGCTCTTGCTCAAGACCGATATCACACCACAACAAAAGCGGTTTGCACGTGCGGCGCTAAACAGCGGCAAAACGCTCCTGCATTTAATTAACGAGGTCCTCGACCTTGCGAAAATCGAAGCCGATCGCGTAGAGATCGAACACGCTGAGTTCGATCTGGTCGGGATGGTGGATGAAGTGTGCTATCTGCAGGGTGAGCCCGCACAGCGAAAAGGTCTCAAACTCGACTTCATTCCAAGTAGCGCGTTGGCCAATAGCTATCTGGGTGATTCCCAAAAAATACGCCAGATTGTTACGAATCTTATTGGCAACGCGATTAAGTTCACAGAAGCCGGTCGTATTATCGTGCGGGTGGGCAAATCCAGCGATAACCAACTCACCTTCTCCGTAGAAGACACGGGTGTTGGCATTCCAGCGGAAGCCAAAGAGCGTGTTTTTGAAAAATTCACGCAGGTCGATGCTAGCACCACCCGACAGTACGGCGGGACAGGCTTAGGCCTCACCATTTGCCGTAATTTTGCCCGGTTAATGGGTGGCGACTTAAAGATCTCGGATGGCGAGTCAGGCCAAGGAACCCGTGTGTCGGTCACCATACCGCTAGACGAGGTGGAATCTCGTTCGACCTTCACCCGTGGCGAACTGGCGCTCCTGACTGCCGATGAAGTGCTGGCGGAGAGCGTAAACGCGCACGCTGACATGGTCGGCTACCCTGTCATCAGACTAGCGCAGGCGGATGAAGTGATCCACCGCTCCTTCGCGGCAGTCATTGCTGATGAATTATTGGATCGCGCTGACCTAGATTATTTTGAAGAGACCGTGACGTCGGCGCCTCTGGTGCTTGCCACTTCCATTCGAAGTTTGTCACCACGGCTTGGCAGCGGACCCTGGGCCGGTTTGCACCGACCCGTTACGCTGACCAATCTACTGGAGGCCTGCTCTCCTCTCCCTGAAAGGGAGAAGGCAAGCACAACCTTTACCCCCGAGACTGGCTTGGTTTTGATAGCCGAAGACAACAAGGTCAATCAAATCTTGGTCACCGAGGCGATCAATAGCATGGGGCTTACGTCTGTTATTGCCGAGAATGGTAAGGAAGCCGTTGATCTCTTTCGTGAACAGGCGATTGACCTTGTGCTGATGGACTGTCAGATGCCGGTGATGGATGGCTTCGACGCCACACTCCAAATCCGGGAGCTTGAGGCTGCTCAAGGACGAGATCGGACCCCCATTATGGCGCTCACTGCTGCCGCGAGGGAGCAGGAGTATCGCCGGGCGATTGACTGCGGTATGGATGAGTTCATGACCAAACCGTTTGAAATCGACGAATTGACGACGCGCATCGCTGCCCTTTTGCAAGCGCGGCAGCCAGTACAAAAATCTGACTCTTCGAGTCAGGACGTTCCCCACCAGCCTGCTGCGAGTGTCGACGAAAGCTTGGCGGTTCTAAATGTCAAAGCGCTCGACAACATCAGAGCGATTAATCCAGCAAAAGGCGATGTGCTAATCCAGCAGGTCGTTACCGCCTTTTTGACCCAGCTACCCGAACATACCGAGCAGCTCAAAGCACTGATTGGCAGAGAAGACTATCCGGCCCTGCGTCAAGCCGCTCACGCTCTCAAAAGTATGACCTCTAACATCGGCGCCGAGCAGCTATCCAACCTACTGGGTGACATTGAGCAGGCAGCCAAGGCCGGTAGCAGCACGCTCTCACAGGCTGATTACGACTCAATCACGGAAATGCTCGACCAGGTCATTAACGCCTTACCCACAATCTAAGCGCAGAGACCCAGTAATCAAATCCTGGTCATACAATCGCCTGTGGTGTCACTCGCCCGTAAAGTGCGGCGCTCGGCGCTCACGCTGCGCCAACAGGCCTTCCTTCAAATCCGCCGAACCGGCACATAAAGCCACCAAGCGATCCGCCTCGGACCGGTCCAACTGACCTTGTTCCACTTGATCGATAACTTGCAACATGGCCCGCACTGCTAGCGGAGCCTGGGAAGCGAGCTGCTCGGCAAACTGGCTGGCAGACAGCATCAACTCTGAGGCTGGTGCCGTCCAAGCGAGAATACCTAGGGATTTCATGTCAGCCGCAGAGAACTCCTCGGCAGCTACCAGAATGCGTTTGGCGAGGGCCACACCGAGGCGTTTGACCAAGCGCTCAATACCATCAATCGGATAGCACAACCCAATCGCGGCGGCCGGCACTCGCATCATGACGTCATCGGCCGCTACACGAAAATCGCAGGACACGGCCAGCTCCACGCCGCCCCCAAAAATATTGCCATTGATAACGCACAGGGTTGGGATCGGCAGCGCGGCGATCCGATTAGTCATCGCCTGGAATCGCTCACCACTCAGCTCGCCATTATTGATCTGCTGTAAATCAGCGCCAGCACAAAAGGTCCGCCCGCTCTGCGAGGTCAATATGACAACCCGCGCGGTTTCATCTAGGGAATCGAGCGCGGCCTCAATGCCGGCCAGCTCCTGATGACCCAGCGCGTTGTGCTTGTCGGCGCGGTTGAAGCTGATCCTCGCAACGCCTTGATGCTGCTCAAACAGGATGGTAGCGCTCATGTCATTCGATTCCTTTTGGGTCTGCCGAAGTGTCGCACACATTGAAATTCTGGGCGTAATTCCGAACCTCATGGACACGGACAAAAAAAATACTTAAAGTTCAAAAAATTGAATTTTGAGAATTATTGCACCGTGACTCCCCCGTCAGACAGCGGCTCCCCTTTTAATCGTGGTATCCAGCATGAGGCCAAACACGGCGCCATTCTGTCACGCGCAGCCAAGCTGTTTAATACCAAGGGAGCACGCTCAACGACCCTTAGCGACGTGGCCGAAAAGCTTGGGCTGACCAAGACCAGCCTCTATTATTACGTAAAAACTAAGGAAGACTTGATCTTCCAGTGTTACGACGCATCCCTCAAACACGCGCACAAAAACCTGAGTCGCATTGAGGCTACAACCGATCATCCGCTAGAGCGGGTCATCCTGTTTATGCAGGCCCACATCGACACCATATTACGGGCGCTCGCCGGCGATGATGATTACTTTGCGGCCCCCCTCGAAGTCGCTTCCCTCAAAGAAAAGCATCGAGACGCGTTGATTCCCGAGTATCTAGATATGTTCAAGCGGGTCCGTGGTTACATTCGCGACGGAATCGAGCAGAAGGTCATTAGAGAATGCCACTCTACCTCAACCACCCGTGCACTCATTGGCGCGTTGGACTGGTCGTTTTATTGGTTATACGAGATGCCTCAGACGGCGGCAGCCCAAGCAAGCGAGGCCGTCAAAGATATCGTCACCCACGGACTACTAGCCAAGCCATATCAGTACGTACCAGGCACAGCTGCTCTTCCAAGCGAGGCCGGCATTAGCGCACGCGGATTTGATCGGGAGGCGCAAAACCGACTGAAACAAGAGGCGTTCTTCAAGGCCGGTACCCGATTTTTTAACATGAAGGGCTTTAACGGTACGTCTCTCGATGAGATCGCCGAGTATCTACAGGTGTCCAAAGGAGCGTTCTACTATCACTTCACCAACAAAGAATCGCTGCTAACCCAGTGCTATGACTTTTCCCTGGACCAGCTGGAGGCTCTTTCTGAGGAAATCACGGCCAAGAACATGGGGCCCGCCGAAAAACTCGATGAGGCTTGCCGACGTATTTTCGGGATACAAAATTCAGACCTCGGTCCACTGATTCGGTACAACACCATTACCGCTCTGCCGCCACCTATCAGACGGCGCATTCTGGCCCGCACTGATACGGCCAATAGCTTTATTCATCGCTTCATCGAACAAGGCCAGCAGGAAGGCAGCATGCGAGCAGTCAATATCGATGTCACGCAAAACATGTTGCAAGGCGCTATTAATGCGTCAATGGACATCGGGAGCTGGCGCAAGCTTGACGATATTGATGCTGCCGCTATCGATTACTTCGACGTGTTCTTCTTTGGCCTTGCCAAAACCTAAGACCCCCCGCCTCGCAGGAGATCCATGGTGGATAGTTTTCAAGACGTTATTGACTTAATCCAGCCTGAGCAGGTTGGTCGCTGTTGGTTTCGCGGCCAGAGCCCGCAACCCCAGGGCAGGATTTTTGGTGGCCAGGTCTTGGCGCAGTGTTTGCTCGCGGCCAACGCAACCGTAGAGGGGCCTCTGCTCGCACATTCCATGCACGCTTACTTCTTACGGGGTGGCGATCCAACCACCCCGATCGAGTTCGAAGTGGACCCAATACGCGATGGCCGATCCTTTGCGACTCGACGCGTGGTGGCCCGTCAGAAAGGCGCCGCGATTTTTAATACCTCCATTAGCTATCAAGTCACTGAAGACGGCTTTACCCACAGCCAATCCATGCCCAAGGTACCCTTTCCCGAAGAGGTCGATGACAGCCTAAAGGGCTTCACATATCCAAGCTTCAGCGACATGTACCAGATCGATCGCGTGCGAATTACCCAGAGGAGCAGTCAGCCCCAAGAGAAGCAACAGAACTGGTTCAAGGTACGGGGTGATCTGGTCAGCGATGCGCGCATCCACCAAGCAGGACTGGCTCTAATTAGCGACTGCGCGCTACTGGGGACAAGTTTTTACCCGCAGGGACTCGAGGACTGGGACATCAACCACGTTGTTGCCAGTCTCGATCATGCAATTTGGTTTCACGAGATTCCCGATATCAGTGATTACATTCTCTACGAATGCGACAGCCCCTGGGCGGGCAATGCCCGGGGCTTTAACCGTGGCCAACTGTGGAATCGTGAAGGTCGACTGCTCGCCTCCACCACACAAGAAGCCCTAGTGCGCCCAAAAACCCGATGATCAGGTAACAACCGTCGCCATTTCCTGACCGATAGTCACCACTTTCAACGCACCCTGCACAAGCACCAACTCGTGCACAGACCCATTATCGGGCCACACCTGCAGGGTTCGGTCATCACCCCGAATGTGGGCTATCACAGCATTGATGACCAGAAAATGCGTAAAGACGATGGTCGGCTGCTGCAATGCCAACAAGCCGTTCACAATACCCTCACGCCACTGCCAGAGCACATCTTCCTGATCTGACCAACCCTGATTCATAAACGCCCTGAGCCAGTTCTGACGATCCTCAAGGGGCACCGGCGCCTGAATTTCAATAAACGCCTCATTGATATCAAGCGGCGCACCCAGTCGTTGTTGAAGAGGCGCAGCGGTCTCCATGGCTCGTGCTTTGGGGCTACTCACCAACGCAACCTGCGGGGGCATCAAGCGCTCCAACTGATCGGCTGCGGCCATGGCCTGCTGCTGACCCAGCTCGCTCAGACCCGGATCGGGGTGCTCAGCCCACTTCGCGGCGGCCTCACCATGCCTCACCAACCATATAGACGTCATCGATAGGTCACCAGTGACTCGCCCAGCTGGGCGCCTAGCAACGCCAAATGCGCCGTGTCATTAAAATTCGACAGGGAAATACGCGAACCCGAGTAGATTAACCGCGTGATAGAGCAATTCATGACTGGCTCATAAAACTGATAGAACCCGGAGTGCGCCGCGCCAGTCACCAAACCCACTGCCGTCGCAATCGTTCCTCCTGAGGTAAAGACCGCAGTGTTCTTCCCACTTCCGACGGTGGCGATGATATTTCGAAGCGCCGCCTCTACCCCATCTCGGTAGTTCGACCATGGGGTGATGCCCGTTGCCGCGCAGTCCGGATGGACCCACGCGTTGAATACTGCGGCAATGATCTTCTGGTAATCTTTACTCGACTTCATCCCGCGTCCGGCAATCTCCGCGAGAGCTTCGTCACCAGTCGCGAGCCCGGGCAACAGCGCGCGCACCTGCTCATCATTGTCCACCTCATTGAAGCGCTCATCGGTTAGGATTGGCTCGCCAAAGCCAAGCCCCGCCATGACCCGCTCCGCGGTCTCTCGCTGCCGGGATAGGCTCCCGCTATAGGCGACATCAATGGCAAGTCCAATCTCTTCAAGGTACTGGCCCGTTATGTCGGCTTGGCGCTGCCCGAGGGTGGAGAGCTGATCGTAGTTCTCTGCGCCGAAAGAAGCCTGTCCGTGCCGAATCAGGTAAATCGAAGCCATTATGCTGATGCCTGTGTTTGAGAATAGGAAAAGCGAATCCTCTTGGGATAAGGGAAAAAGTCCTCAACGTGCCCCGAGCGAATACGGTCTTGCAACCCGGTCCAGAACTCCGCGTCATAAATATCACTGTGGAGCGCATCGAATGCGTTCCGAGCCCGTTGGTTTCCCGAGAAAAACAGCCTGAACTCTTCAGGAAAAACGTCGTTGGGGCCTACCGAGTACCAAGGTTGCCCTGACATTTCCTCATACTCATCTCTGGGGGGCGGTATGCGCCTGAACTTGCACTCGAGAAGCGGCTGAATTTCATCGTAGTCATAAAACACGACGCGCCCGTGTCGGGTCACGCCAAAATTCTTCAGCAGCATATCGCCGGGGAAGATGTTTGCCGCCGCCAGCTCCTTAATCGATTTACCGTAATCGTCCATAACAGCCTCTACGTCGTCATCAGAGGCCTCCTGAAGGTAAAGATTAAGCGGGGTCATACGCCGCTCAACGTAGCAATGCTTGATGATAAGTGCGGTACCGCTAGTGTGAATCTGTGACGGACAGGTTGCCAAAAGCTCCGCCATAAGCTCTTCGGAAAAGCGGGCACGATCAAACACCAGATTTGAAAACTCCTGGGTATCCGCCATACGTCCGGCGCGATCCCAGCGTTTCACCAAGTCGTACTTACTCCTAACCGCCTCATGGGTCATGTCTTTAGGCGGTGTAAAACGGTCCTTAATTATTTTGAATACGAACTCGTAGGACGGCAACGTGAACACGGTCATCACCATTCCCTTGATACCGGGAGCAACAATAAATTCATCTTCAGTTGCCTGCATGTGCCTGTAGGCAGTTCGGTAATAAAAGGTCTTGCCGTGCCGATGATGCCCGATGGCGCTATAAATCTCTGAGGTATCCTTCTTGGGCATCAGCTGCTGCAGAAACAAAACATACTGGGAAGGTATCGATGCATCGACCATGAAATACGTCCGGGTAAAACTGAACAGCAAGCTCACTCGATCGGAACCAAAGAGAATCGTATCGATGTATACCTTCGGATCATCCTCATCATTGTTGTGCAGCAAGGGCAATACAATGGGCATCTGCTGACGACCCGCAACAATGCGACCTACGATGTACACCGCTTTGTTTCGATAAAAGTGATGCTCAAGCATCTGTATTTCGAGCCCGGGACTCGCGAGATCAAAGTCACTGCCTAAGTGCTTTTCGATCGCGGCCACGATATTGGCGACATCTCGGGCCTGATCTTCAAAGGGTATCGACAACCGATAATAGGAAAGCAGGTCATTAAAAGCTCCCGAAAGCCCTCCCCGGCGAGTAAACCGCACCACCACCTTGCTCACATCGACTGGCGGCATATCCCCCTGGGGAGAGAAAACGAACGCATGATCATCCCGAATACGGCGATGGCCAAACACCGCGTTGTAAATGGAGTTATAAAACGTCTCAGCAATCTCAAAGTTCGTCATCCCCCGCACTAACTCGGCGTAAACCGCCCGGGTCCCCGTCCAGAAGCCAAAATCGGTAAGCTGATCCCCCGCGATATAAGTCGCGAATTCGAGGGTCTCGAGAACTTTTTCTTTATAAAGCGCGATACGACGCGTGGAAGCAACGTGCATCAACTGCCATTCGGCATTCTCAAAGCGAGTTCGGGCAGCAAGCGTGATGTTTTCAAACTCGGCAAAGTACGCGGCGAAGCCGTTTAAGATAGTTCTGGCGAGACGAGTCTGCTTATCCACTGCCTGCTCTCAGGGTCTGAAGCCCCCATAGAGGAGGCATGATCGGCCCGCGAGTTTATCGCACAAGCGCTGACGTTCATATCGGGCACAAAAAACCCGCCAGACGGCGGGTCTTGAGCACTCCACATCGACTACGCAGCGTAGGCCTTCGCGGCGTACTGAGCGCGATGATACGTAGCGTCGCCGAAGGTCGTAATGATCATCATCAGCCGCTTGGCGTAGTGTCCAATATCAAGCTCGTCGGTAATACCCATACCGCCGTGCATCTGGATTGCCTCACCGTAAACGCGCTTGCCATTTCGATCGATCAGCACCTTGAGCGCATTGACTGTCAAATCAGCACTCACCGGATCTTCCTTAAACTCACAGACCGCCTTGAACAACAGTGATTTGGCTTGCTCGTAAGCAATCATAGTATCAACCATACGATGCTGCAGTGACTGGAAAGAACCAATTGCCGTGCCAAATTGCTCGCGGGTCTTGGTGTATTCCAAGGTCTTTGCGTTGAGGGTCCCCATGCAACCAACGGCCTCGGCACACTGCGCGATAATGGCCTCGCGCACGAGACACTCAACAGTCTCCATCGCGCCACCCTCGGCACCCAGCCGCATGTCAGCTGATACCTTGACGTTGTTGAATCGAATATTGGCACAGCGCTGACCGTCCATCATGGGCACTTCAATCCGCGAAACGCCCTCTGCGTCGGCATCCACGATAAACAAGGAAAGCCCGTCACGATCGCTCTGGGATCCCGACGTTCTGGCCAACACAGCAATCTTGTTAGCGTTCATTCCATTGAAGACCACTGTTTTTTCGCCGTTGATCGTGTAGCTATCGCCCTCGGAACTCGCTGTGGTGAGGCAGTCAGCAATTTCAAAACGACTCTGGCGCTCAAGGTAAGCAAATGCCCCCAAAACGCTGCCATCAATAATGCCGGGAACGAGCGCACTACGCTGAGCTTCGTTTCCTGCGCGCTTTAACAGACCGCCTAGCAATACCACCGTCGGAAAATAGGGCTCAATAATCAGGCCTTTTCCAATCTCCTCCATGATCACCATGGTGTCGACGATATTGCCGCCAAAACCACCGTCTTCCTCGGAGAAGGGAATGGAGAGCCAGCCAAGTTCGGCAAACGTTGACCATGCCTTGTCACTCATACCGCTATCGGAAGCAGCGATGGCTCGCCGCGTATCCCAGTCGTAATCATCCTGAACAAAACGGGCGATAGAGTCCCGAATCATTTGCTGTTCTTCAGTAAGATCAAAATTCATGCTGTTCTGTCCCGTCTATTACTCTAGGCCAAGCACATACTTGGCAATAATGTTGCGCTGAACTTCATTGGAGCCACCATAAATGGTGGATGCACGGCCATACATGTACGACACGCGCGCCTCCGGACCGAAGCTATGGCCAAGGTCTTCTTCACTCATATACTTCGGCAATACGCCCTGATAATAGGCAGCGAGTTCCATTCGTAATTCTTGAGTTGCCTGTTGGAGCTCGGTCCCTTTGATCTTTAGCATGGAAGATTCAGGCCCAGGAAAGCCGCCTGCGGCCATAGCGGCGATGGTCCGCAGATCCGTAAATTCTAAAGCCATAATCTCGATTTCTAGGTCCGCGATGCGAGCCTGAAAACCAGGATCCTCGATCAGAGGTCTGCCCCCGTTGATCTCCTTGGCCGCGGCTTCCTTGATCAACCGGATATTGCGCTTGGACTGTGCCACGTCGGCAATACCGGTCCGCTCGTGAGCGAGCAATGCTTTAGCTACCGTCCATCCCTTGTTGACCTCGCCGACAACGTTCTCGGCGGGTACACGTACGTTGTTGAACTCAACTTCGTTGAGGTTGTGCTCGTTGTCGATGCCGATGATGGGATTCACCTTGATTCCCTCAGACTTCATGTCCACCAAGATAAAGGTGATGCCTTCCTGTTTTTTACCTTCATTACTGGTTCGCACCAGAACAAAAATCCAGTCGGCATACTGGGCGTAGGAGGTCCAAATTTTGGCGCCGTTGATAACATAGTGATCGCCGTCCAACTCGGCCTTGGTCTTGAGTGATGCAAGATCGGAACCCGCACCCGGCTCGGAGTAGCCCTGACACCACCAAACTTCGCTGTTGAGAATACCTGGGAGGAATTTTTCTTTTTGCTCCGGCGTGCCGAACTGATAAATCATCGGACCCACCATCCCGATGCCGAAGGGAATAACCCCCGGGATACCGCGGGCGGACCGCTCTGATTCATAAATGTATTTTTGTGTGGGTGTCCAGCCCGTACCACCGTACTCGACTGGCCAGTTGGCGGCGATCCACCCCTTTTTATAGAGGCGCTGCTGCCAGTCAACGATAGCTTCCTTAAAATTCTCCGATCGAAGGCGCGACACTAACTCGTCATCGAACTGCTCATCGAAAAACGCTCGCACCTCATCACGAAACGCCAAATCTTCTTGTGCAAAAGAAATATCCATAACAACCTCGATTTATCTAGTGCGGCTAACGACAAAGGAAGCCACTTTTGAACCTTGAGTATGTTTTTCTACGCTACGGAATGTAGGGAAGTTGACGGCGTATTGCAAGCCTCCTTTGAAATTGGCGTCGGCAAACCGCTTTGAGGAGCTAAATAAGGCACCTACCAGGAATCAGCGCAGCCGATGCCGCAGCGACGAATGTGCTGATCAGGTCAGCGATTACTCTGGCTTGCGATGGGGCTATTAATACAATAGGGAGAAAAGCTTTCGCTGGTACTCGGCCGAGATGGGGTCGCCCTTGCCGATGGTGGCCAGCATATCGAGATATAGCCGCTTGGCCTCCCCGTTGTTCCAATCTCGGTCGGCTCTGAGCACGACAAGCAGATGCTCTAGCGCTTCCCGATACTGGCCATGGGTCCCGAGTTGGACGGCGAGTTTGGCGCGGACCTCGAAGTTTTCAGGATTTGATGCCAGCTCCGCCTCAAGGGCCTCAACCTCGGGTGACCGAGCTGCCTCGCGCTTGAGTTCAATTTGGGCCATGAGCTGCTCATAAAGCGCGTCCTGATCCACCATGCGCACCTCGGCGAGCACAGTCGCCGCGTCATCCAAGCGGTTTGCCTCAATCAGCGCTCCCGCATAGGCGAGGGTGACTTCGATTAACTTGTTGGATTCCTCCCAGACACCGCGTAAAAGATTCACAGCACCATGAGCATCTCCGTCATCGAGCATGGCTGTAGCTTCTGCAATTTTGGCATCCCAGGGGGATGGCAAGTGTTTCTGGAGAACTTCCCTCACGGCGGACTCGGGTTGAGCACCCGCAAAGCCGTCAATGGGTTGACCATCCTTAATGACCATCACCGTGGGCAAGCTTCGAACACCCAGCTGAGACGCCAGCATTTGCTGTTCATCGGCGTTGACCTTGGCCAGCAGGAAAGCTCCAGCGTACTCATTTGCGAGCTTTTCCAGCACCGGCATTAACTGTTTACAGGGTTCGCACCAGTCAGCCCAGAAGTCCACCACCACAGGACGGTTGAACGACTCGTCAATCAACAGTTGCTGCGCATTGGCTTCTGTGACTTCGACGATATTTGCTGGTGCGTTCATGACGACCCCTCTCTAAAGCCCAATACATCCTGCATGTCATAACACCCGCTTGCTTTGCCAGCGAGCCAAACCGCGGCGCGCACAGCCCCCCGCGCGAAAGCCATCCGTGAGCTTGCCTTATGGGTAATTTCAAGCCGCTCACCATCTGCGGCAAAAATGACGGTGTGATCTCCGACCACATCACCGGCACGGACCGTCGCGAATCCAATCGTCGATCTATCTCGCGCGCCGGTTTGTCCTTCGCGCCCGTAAACCGCAACTTCTTTCAAGTTACGGCTAAGCGTTGTGGCGACCACCTCGCCCATGCTGAGAGCAGTACCCGAAGGCGCATCCACTTTATGGCGGTGATGGGCTTCGACAATCTCAACATCCACTTCATCACCCAGTACAGCTGCCGCCTGCTCCAACAGCTTAAACGCCAGGTTAACTCCGGTTGAAAAATTTGATGCTCGGCAGATGGCAGTGCTATGCGCGGCTTGTTGCAACCGCTCGTCCTGCTCCTCCGAGAGACCCGTCGTGCCAATCACCATAGCCACACCCGCACTGGCGCACAGTGCCGCATTGGCAACCGTTGCCTCGGGCTGGGTAAAGTCAATCAACACGTCAATGTCGCCGATCACGGTCGCGAGATCATCAACGATGCAAATGCCTTTAGCATCTCGACCAATTAATTCACCGACATCGGCGCCCAGCAAACTACTTCCCGGTCGCTCTATGGCGGCCCCAACCGTAATAGCCAAGTCGCTGTCGGAGATGGCTTCGATAAGCATCCTGCCCATGCGCCCGGCCGCCCCGGTAATACCGGCTCGGACCGTCATGACTTGGTCATTCCATCAAAAAATGATTTCACGCCCTCGAACCAGCTCGACTGACGCGGCGACTGAGAGTCTCCGCCTTCGGTCAAGGTGGCTCTAAGCTCCTCAAGCAACTGCTTTTGCTGCGAACTCAGGTTAACTGGCGTCTCCACCACGGCACGGCACATGAGATCGCCGACCGGGCCGCCTCGCACTGGTTGCACGCCCTTACCGCGCAAACGAAACATTTTGCCCGTCTGTGTCTCGGCGGGAATTTTGAGTTTCACCTTGCCATCAAGCGTAGGCACCTCAAGCTCACCACCTAGGGCTGCGTCGACAAAATTGATCGGCACTTCGCAATAGAGATGACGTCCGTCTCGCTCAAACAGCGCGTGTTGGCGTACCGCTATTTGCACGAACAAATCACCGTTGGGACCACCCGAGGGACCCGCCTCGCCCTCTCCACTCAAGCGAATACGATCTCCCGTATCTACACCTGCAGGCACTTTCACCGAGAGCGTTTTGGTCTTCTCCACCAGACCCTGTCCGCGACAATCGCGACAGGGATCGGAAATCGTTTTGCCAAGACCGCGGCATTTGGGGCAGGTCTGCTGTACCTGGAAAAAACCCTGCTGCATACGCACTTGGCCCGCTCCGCCACAGCCACCGCAGGTTACGGGACTGGTACCCGGCTTCGCGCCGCTGCCATCACAGGTATCGCAGTGCTGTAAGGTTGGCACGCGAATTTCCTTGGTAGCGCCTCGTACAGCTTCCTCTAGGGACACTTCCATGGTGTAGCGCAAGTCAGAACCGCGCTGTGGGCCCTGCTGGCGCCCACCCGCACCCCCGAAAATATCGCCAAAGACATCGCCAAAAATATCGCTAAAGCTGCCGCCGCCCTGAAAGCCACCGCCCATCTGCGAATCAACACCGGCGTGACCAAATTGGTCATAGGCTGCCCGCTTTTCTTTGTTCATTAGCACGTCGTAGGCTTCGGTGGCCTCTTTGAACTTGGCATCCGCATCAGCGTCATCGGGATTGCGATCGGGATGGTATTTCATGGCGATACGCCGGTAGGCTTTCTTGATTTCGGCCTCCGACGTAGATCGCTCGACACCGAGCACCTCGTAATAATCACGCTTGGACATGGTTCTCCAGCCTGCCTTGGACGACGAACGTCCTTTAAAAAAATACGCGGGCCTTGTGAGCCCGCGCTGAACTTATCACGTTACACCCGGCCCCGGGCGGTGAATAAGTGGCCCACAGCTTCGCTATGGGCCACGCAATCAAGGCTTCGCGTCGTCTTTGACTTCCTCAAACTCCGCATCAACCACATCGCCCTCGTCCGCCGAGGCCTCGGCATCAGCCGCACCAGCCCCCGCTGCATCAGCGCCAGCCGCTTCCTGAGCCGCATACATTTTCTGCGCAACCGGACCAGTAGCTTCAGTAATTTTGGCCGTGGCCGCCTCGATGGCATCCTTATCCTCGCCCTTCATGGCCTCTTCTGCCTCGCTGATAGCCGCCTCAATTGCCGCGCGCTCATCGACCGTCGAGTGTTCCCCGGCTTCTTCCAAGGTTTTCTTGGCAGCGTGGATCATGCCGTCGCAGGTATTTCTGACGGTAATCAGCTCTTCAAACTTCTTGTCAGCTTCCGCATTGGCCTCGGCATCGCGCACCATGTTCTCGATATCTTCATCCGAGAGGCCGCCCGAGGCAGTGATACGAATTGATTGCTCTTTCCCGGTTGCCTTGTCCTTGGCGGACACGTTTAAAATACCGTTGGCATCGAGATCAAACGTCACCTCGACTTGCGGCACGCCGCGGGGTGCTGGAGGAATGTCTGCCAAATCAAAGCGGCCGAGCGACTTGTTCTCGCCCGCCTGCTTTCGCTCACCCTGCACCACGTGAATGGTCAC
>Ga0255779_1001145_pt1 | contig 30894 bp, 29 predicted proteins | sample 011ome_21_FD_179977 | JGI IMG/M metagenome (GOLD analysis project Ga0255779, IMG submission 179977) | Coastal salt marsh microbial communities from the Groves Creek Marsh, Skidaway Island, Georgia - 011508AT metaG (version 2) | ecosystem: Environmental > Aquatic > Marine > Intertidal zone > Salt...
TGCAGATACGGTTGCCTTTATTGTTATTTTCTCCATCGTCAAAATATTATTGTGGTAATTGAGTTTCGTCTGTAAACATTACTTCCCATTGGTGTCCGTTACGTTTCATGCGGAGTGGCTCTAGGATTATCCGTTTAAAATTAGTGTAGGATGGAACAAGCCATCCCTGTCCAGATTTTACCTCCGTCGACCTGACTTCCCCCCTCGCCCCTTGGGCGAAGATTGGCTTCCACTTCGAGGTTTGCTCCCCGGAGGCGTATTTGTACTATTTCCCGAGCGCCGAGGTTTGAAACCAGCGGGCTTAGACCCCGGGGAGGATGCTTTCGGTGAGGCTTTTGCCACCCCACGCCCTTTGGCGTTCCCAGGGTTTTCCTTTTCCGAACTGGAGCCTTCTACCGCCTTATAGAGCACCTCTAGTTCTTCAGCGCTTAAATCACGCCACTCACCCAAAGGAAGCCTCCCTAAGGATATATGCATGATTCGAGTGCGCTCCAATTTGATAACATGAAGCCCTACATATTCACACATCCGACGAATTTGCCGGTTGAGCCCTTGAATCAAGATGATTCTAAAAGTTGAAGGGCCCACTTGGGTAATACGGCATTTTTTTGTGGTCGTCCCCAACATGGGCACCCCTTGAGACATAGTGCGGAGTGCCTCTTCCGTCAAGGGTGCATCGACGGTCACGAGATACTCTTTCTCATGCCGGTTGCCCGCACGCAGAATTTTGTTCACCACGTCCCCGTCGTTCGTCAGAAATATCAAGCCTTGGGAGTCCTTGTCGAGCCGTCCAATCGGAAAGATGCGTTCTGGGTGATGAACAAAGTGAACGATGTTGCCTTCCACGCTCGCCTCGGTCGTGCTAGTAATCCCTGTGGGCTTGTTGAGCGCGATAAAAACCAGCTTTGAGGCCTCTTTGGGCTCCAAAGCATAGCCATTCACCATCACGCGGTTCCCAGGAAAAACGAGATCACCAATGACCGCTTTTCGCTGGTTGATTTTCACCTGGCCATTGGCAATGTAAAGATCCGCTTGCCGACGGCTGCAGTAGCCGCTTTCTGCAATGAACTTGTTCAATCGGGTCGCGTGGTTCGACATACCCCAAAGGTAATGGGCCGTACCTTTCGAGAATGAAGGATGCCGGAGCCATTTTTTCCGACTGTGGCCGCTACCGATATCGACTGTGGCGCATCTGGGACCCACGTTTGCCGACACTTTTGTGGATTCTCTACAATCCCTCGACCGCGGACGCCAAGGTGGAGGATCCCACCCTTCGCCGGTGCATGGATTTTACCCGGCAGTGGGGCTATGGAGGCCTTACTGTAGTCAACCGTTTTGCCTACCGCGCGACCAACCCCAGACAGCTGAATTCAACCATCGATCCTGTGGGCCCTGAGAATACTTCGCATGTGCAGAATGCCTTGCTTACCCACCGGGAGGTCATGTGTGCATGGGGACTTCAAGGGGGTCCCATTCCATTAGAAATTCTATGTTCGGGAGCGCAGGTATTCCATTTGGGGCTATGCCGCGACGGGAGCCCAAAACATCCCTTGTATTTGGCCAAGAATACCGTCCGAATCCCCGTGGATTCCCAGCGCCTAGTTACCACCTGAAAAAAGAAGGCTGCCGGACGCCTCTCCGGTTCAAAATCCCTCGCACTAAGTCGTGCACTTGCATCGACTTCGTGTGATCTTTGCGAAAAGCCCCACGCCTATGCCCGCTCCCCCAACCCTGGCTAACCACTCCTTCCTCCTCCGAGAGATCACGGTCATGGACGCCGCTTTTGTCCAAGCACTGACCCAAACCTCCGGGTGGTTGAAACATATTGGTGATCGTGGCACATCCACCCTGGATGGAACCTATGCCTACATTCAGCGGGCCTACACGGATGCCTATGCTCGGCATGGATTCGGCTTATGGGCCGTGGTGGACCGTATCCACCAGATTCCCATGGGTGTTTGCGGCTTGGTATGTCGGCCGGATGTTCCGGCGCCGGACCTAGGCTTTGCGCTCCTCCCAAACTATGAAGGCCATGGCTGGATTCGTCAAGCGAGCCAGGTTGTTCTCGCCTATGCCCAATCGGATCTAGGCCTTAAACGGGTGGATGCCTACGCCAATGAGGACAATGTTCGCAGCCGGAAAACTTTGGAACACTTGGGCTTTCAATTGAATGATTGCACCCTGCACCCCAGCTTTCAAGCCATTGTCTGCCACTATCAGAAAAACTTAGAATGAAAAATGGCCCGCGTGGCGGGCCATTTTAGGGTCTCGTCCTGGGCTTTAGTGTTGCACCACGAATCGCACGCGGTGCATCGCCTGCTCTTCCTTCCAGCACAATACATAGGACCCATTCGGGAGGTGGTTCACCGGAATTTGACGCGTCGCCATTACGGTTTCTACCTTTTGCCCGAAGAGGTTCCAAATATCCATCGGACCAGAGGGTTCCTCAGACAAGTAGAGTACATCATTGGCAGGATTGGGCATGGCATGGACCTCCGAAAAACCTAGGCCTTCCTCAAGGCCTACCCCTTGAACCTGGACTTGAATTCGGACCGTATCGGCCGCCAAGCGCCCCCAACGTACCGCCTGAAGCTCGCCCGTTGCGGCGGTCCACTGAACTTCTGCCGGATCCGACAGGGTTGCCGGATAGGATACCCACGTGCCACCACTTAAAAGCCACGTGATCGAATCAATCATCGCCGTTGAGCTCAATTGGTAGGTGGACGTGCTCATCCAGGTGGGGCTATTGTTGCCCAACATGATGCTGCTCACAAAGGGCAAGTAGACTGTATGCGTATCCGCCGCAAGGGCACTGCCGCAACGACCCACCGCCGTGGAACTGTCACTCGCCACATGAACAATCAATTTACCTGCTCCAGAAACGGCATTAGGAAGGTGCAGTGAAAGGATGTGCGCCTGACGGAGGGTGTCCCAGGAAGCGTCTAATTGGGATGCGTAGCCACTCGTAACTCCGGATTGTGTCCATTCAAATTCCTGAAGGCCCGCAGTGATGGAACCTCGGAAAACGGGATGATCCAGATACAAATCCAATACCCCCGGCTGGCTTGAAATAGCGGAATCAATGCCAATCACACCGCCTGCCCCTGTGGTCAAGTAGATAGGGATTTCGCGCATGGTGTAGCCAATTCGGTACCAAGCCGCATTCGTGCTATCGTACACGTAATCGTCCAACCGCATAGCCACAGTCGCGGTCTGCGCCGTCGTGGCTTTGAAGGAAAGCGTACCCGTGGTAGGATCCAAGGTCACTGGATGATTGGCATGGCTGTCAAAGGGGGTTGTACCGCTATACCCTGTCGCATAGGTGACCGAGGAGCCTGCCGCTTTCAAAGCTGGACGCAGCACCATAGCCGTTGAGTCACCGTCTTTCTCGTAAAAAGGAATGTTGATTTGCTGAAATTCATTCACAGCCCCCGCAATCTCAGGCATAGGCGCCCACTGTGCCGAACTATTGTACGAACGCAATCCCGCTGCCAGGTTCAACTTGGCCTCAAGATAAATCTCTTGAGACGATGAATTTGAAATAGTTACCACTCCCATGGGACGGCAACATATGCTGTAACTGAAGGTATAGTTAGCCGAATTGGAAAGCGTTACCGTTCCAACAAACTCGTTCACGCGTAGGCTGGTCGGATAAGCACAAGGACGATAGGCACTGAGGGCATATTCCGCCTTCGCAAGGGATAAATTGACGGTTTGGGTCATGCCTCCACCGGTAACGGTCACACTCTGCGATTGCCCCAAGCCGATGCCTGTCATTTCGCGGTAAAGGGTCAAGCGAACCTCATAGGTACTGCTCGTTCCCGATGTGCTGACATGGCGGTAGGACAAATCACCCCCAATAAGGTGGGTTGCTTGTACCTGGGTGGCAATCAAGAGGACCGCAGCGGTAATCAATGTGCGTAACATGGTAAGGGTGTTTGGTTGTAGGACAAATGTAGGCTCCATGGAGCCTTCGAGGGGCCGCTGCGCGCCCAGATGGGAGTATGGATAAGTCAAAGAGAAGATTTTACGAGTATTCGCAAAAACTCGTGTTACCAAAAGTGATAAATGCTTGGTTTCAAACCATTCACATTGCGCACCTTTGGTGTAGGATTAAACACCAGTTCTACCATGAAAAAACTGATACTTCTTTTTGCTTTCAGCGCCACTGTCGCTGGATATGCGCAAGAATCGACGGCCTCTAGCCTACATGCCAGCCGTTACATCTTTAGCCCCACGGCTTTTAGCCTTCCAAAAGATTCCATTTATTTGAATTGGGTGGGACCCATGTTGGACGTTCAGTATGCCCCTACCGAGAACATCACCATGGGCATAGGCACGCCCTTATTCACGGCCATTTACTTCACAGGCGGGTACTCTATACCGGTCTCTGAAAAAGTGCATGCACGCGTTGGTGGGCTATTCGGTGCGCCTATTTCCGGAGCTGGTAGCTTTGCGCTTCCCTATGCGGTCATGACCTTTGGCACACCTGACCAGAATGCTACCATCGGAGTAGGATACAGCTACACCTCCCCCGCTCTCTCAGACAACACGGGGTTTGACCTCAATGGCGTGGCCTTGAATGGCGGTGCCTACAAGGACTTTGGAGGTAAAACCGGTCTACTTGTCGAAGGTTGGTACCTCCCACAACAACAAACGGCATTGATCATGCCAGCCTTCCGGATTTATACCAAACGGGATCGCCGTTATTGGAACATTGGCTTTATGGCTGCTACCTACACCTATGATTATGTGTTGGACTATCCCTTACTCGGTTACGACACCAACTGGGACGGCGTTGTCGATACGCAAGTTCAGCCCGGCGGGGATCCCTGGAATTACAACACGATTTACGACTACGATAATCCGATTGTTGAAACGCTTCGCGACTTTTTCCGCTTCCCCATCTTCTCCTACGCGATGTACTTCTGAGGAGATTTCTTTTGAATCACTGAGCGCCGTGTGCCAAGTCCTTTAGGGCTTGGAGCGCGGCGCTTAGCTTTTGCGCGAATTCGGGATCCAAGGGAAGGTCTCCATTGGTGTACGTGGCCATTCGTTGGCCAAGAACATCCGCCTTCAGAGGATGAGTCATGGACGGAATCAGTTCCAGTTGAACCGATGGATGGGCATCCCTGGACGCAAGCTCTTGGCGCACATCCTCCGTCAGCTCCACTTGGATGTCCTTCCCCCCATAAAAGAAATACACCGGAAGACGCTCTTCACAGAGCTTCAGATGATGGATGGGATCATCTTTAAACCAATCCACCAAATAGGGCTGAACGGACGGCCGAAAGAGGCTTTGCAAAGCCATGGGAACGGCTCCTTCCAATAATAATCCATCTTGCAAGCTGTCCAACGCAGACTTGGCGCGTCGTCCATACTCGGAAGTTGGATCCATTTGCCGCTGAAGTTGACGCCACAAAATATCCGCAGCGGGCTCAGCGGGTGCCGCAAGTAAAATCAAGCCATGGACAGGAAATTCGGGGTGCTTGGCCGCCAGCGTGAGAGCCATCTGACCTCCTTCACTGTGCCCAATAATGAAAATGCGCGAAAACCCTTGCGTCCATGGGGACCATTGAAGGATGTCTTGAACCAAATCCGAGTAGGTCATTTCAGCTTCCGTCCCTTCATAGGTACTTGCCCCTATGCCCCGCTTGTCAAATTGCAAGGTGCTGATTCCCTGAGCATGGCATTCGGCCGCAACAAGGTCTAAAGTCCGCATGGGATAGGGACCACTGTTGCCATGGCGATCCGTCGGCCCAGATCCAGGAAGTAGGATAGCCAGAATGCCTTCTGCCCGCATTTTACGGGCATTTTGCACAGTGGTTAAGGTGCCGGACAAGGTACCGGTCGCATTGGAATTCGAAACCCGCACCTCCTGTATTTTCAACTTTTGGGCAGCAAGCAGGATGGGAAAACAAAAAAGGACGATAATACTCAGGTACGTCCTAGAAAAACGAGTGGAATGCATTCTTAAAAGGTAGGGTGATTTCGTGACTTAGCACACCAAAGGGCTGCATCATGTGGGCTATCTTTGCGCCGTCTTGAAACTCTTCAGAGTTCCATGATACGTTGAACCCCTGCGTTGCACACCGCAGGGGTTCTTTTTTTAACCTAGGGCTAGTTTGGAACCAAAGACTTTCTTCAGCAGTTCAGAGGTGCGCGCCAAAGGATTTTGGCGGATTTTCTTTTCCTGCATGCCAATTTCTTTAAATAAAGCGACGGTAGCCAAAGCATTCACGTAGGCAGGCAAATCTGGGTTGATGTCCTCTTTCACGCCTAGGAGTATTTTGTTGGCGTTTATCGCCTCCACCACCGGGGTCCAATACCGAGCAATTTCCAAAGCATCCAAAGCATCCTTGATGACTGGCGCAAATGCGTTTTGAACCGCCGTTTGCGTCGTGTTCTGCAAATAGGCTGTCGCGGCTTGGTCCTCGCCCTGAAGGATGCCCAGAGCATCTTGCAAGGTCATGGAGACTATTGCCTCACGAAAAATGGGGGCGGCAGACTTCATGGCTTGCTCCGCCCCTTCATTCATCTTCGCTTCAAGAATATCCAACTTGGGCTGCAGGGCCAGTTTCAAGGCCGGATTCTTTTGAATTTTATCTTTTAGCTGCATCACCTCTGGGGGCAGTGGAATGTGGTAGATCGGATTCTGCGCTATCCCGCCCACTTTGGCCAAATGGCTAACGCCCGTATCCACCCCGCTACGAAGGGCTTCTTTGAGCGCTTTTCCAATTTCCTCCTGCGTGAGTCCCCCTTCGCTGCCTTGTACCGCATTTTTCAAGCCCTGAACCGCTTGCTGCGCATTGGGAAGAGCCACCGGCAATTTAATTTGTGCATGGGTACTGATGCCCATGACCAAGAGGCCAGCGAAAAAGAACGGTGCTTTCATAGGAGGTATTTTACAGAACTACCTACAAAGCGAATGCCAAGAAAACGGTTTCAATTACGCGAACAGGGGCTTGTCCTTCATCATGGCGACGACTGCTTCACCCACGGCCTTGATTTTGCCCGGATTTTCCGAATTCATCAAAACTTCATCGATAAATCCAGCGATGCTGTCCATATCCGATTCGACACATCCACGCGTGGTAATTGCTGGGGTTCCAAGACGAATTCCGCTTGTCACAAAGGGAGACTTATCATCAAAGGGCACCATGTTTTTGTTCGCGGTGATGTGGGCTTGAACCAACGCAGCTTCCGCCACCTTTCCCGTCACGCCTTTATTTCGCAAGTCAATGAGCATAAGGTGGTTATCTGTTCCACCGGAAATGATTTCGTAGCCGCGTCCAACCAGAGCACGGGCCAGAGATTGGGCGTTTTTCTGAACTTGAACCATGTATTGGAAGTACGCGTCCTGCAAGGCTTCGCCGTAGGCTACGGCTTTGCCCGCGATGACATGCTCCAAGGGACCACCTTGAATACCCGGGAATACCGCCATATCCAATAGGTGGGACATCATGCGCACTTCCCCTTTGGGTGTGGTAAGGCCCCAAGGGTTCTCAAAGTCCTGGCCCATCATGATCATGCCCCCACGAGGACCGCGGAGGGTTTTGTGGGTCGTGGTGGTAACAAAGTGGCAATGAGGCATGGGGTCGTTCAATAGACCCTTGGCAATCAACCCGGAGGGGTGGGAAATATCGGCAAGCAACAAGGCGCCAACTTCGTCGGCAATTTCGCGGAATTTGGCGTAGTCCAAATCGCGGGAGTACGCCGAAGCGCCACAGATGAGCATCTTGGGCTTTTCACGGTGGGCAATCTCCCGAATCGTGTCGTAGTTGAGCAGACCGGTCTCCTTCTCAACACCATAAAAAACGGCGCGGTAGGTTTTTCCCGAGAAACTCACCGGGCTTCCGTGGGTTAGGTGGCCACCATGACTTAAATCAAAGCCCATAATGGTGTCACCCGGCTGCAAGCACGCCAAATACACGGCCGCATTCGCTTGGCTGCCACTGTGGGGCTGCACGTTGGCGTATTCCGCATCGAACAACTCGCAGGCACGGTTCCGCGCCAAGTCTTCCACCTGGTCCACGACCTCACATCCACCGTAGTAGCGCTTGCCGGGGTACCCTTCTGCGTACTTATTCGTGAGCACAGAGCCCACGGCTTCCATGACCGCAGGACTCGTAAAGTTTTCGGAAGCAATGAGTTCTATTCCGTTAATCTGACGTTGTTTCTCCGCCTCAATGAGTTGGAAAATAGCGCTATCGTGTTCCATAATATTGGTGGTAACTTGTGCCTCAAAAGTACGCCAAATGCAGCCCCTGACCGATTTTACCGCGCAGAGTTTTCTACCAGTTTCTGAACATTCCGACTTCCCCATTCAGAACATTCCCTTCGGGGTGATTGAGCGTCCGGATGAACTGTTTGTTTGCGCTTCACGAATCGGCGATACCGCTTTGGATTTGAATGCCTTACAGCAGCTCGGTTATTTTGATGACCTCGAGCTCCCGGCGGGGCTTTTTGGCCAGGAAGCTTTGAACGAGTTCATCTCCCTTGGACGTCCTGTTTGGCGGGGGGTTCGAAGCCGAATTGCCGAACTCTACGCTCAAGGTTCGGCCCTCGAAAGTAAAACGGCACAACGCGCCGAAATTGAATGGCCCATCGGGGATGTAGAAGCTGTGTTACCTGTGTTCATTGGCGATTACACCGATTTTTATGCCTCGCGCGAGCACGCCACCAACGTGGGAAGCATGTTCCGGGACCCCGCGAATGCCCTTTTGCCCAACTGGTTGCATCTTCCAGTAGGCTACCACGGCAGGAGCTCGACCATCGTGGAGAGCGGCGTGAATATTCGACGCCCAAACGGTCAAAGGAAAGGCCCGAACGACCCCTCCCCGGTTTATGGTCCATCCATCAAGGTGGACTTTGAACTTGAAATGGCCTTCATTACGGGAGACGGTCCTGTAGGAGAAACCCCCATTCCCGTGGACCACGCAGAAGAGTACATATTTGGACTGGCCTTGCTGAACGATTGGAGCGCTCGGGATATCCAGCAATGGGAATACGTTCCGTTGGGCCCGTTCTTGGCGAAGAACTTTGCGACCAGTATTTCGCCGTGGATCGTCACGTTGGATGCCTTGGCCCCTTTTCGGTCTAACCGGCCGAGCCAAGAAGACCCCAGCCCTCTGCCCTACTTGCAGCAAAACCCCATCGGCGCCAATGTAGATGTCCACTTAGAGGTAGCGATTGCCCCAGCCGGTCATGCCGAGACGGTGGTGTGCCAAAGCAACTTCAAGTACATGTACTGGTCCATGGCTCAACAGCTTGCTCACCACACCATCAACGGCTGCTTGATCAATGCAGGCGATTGCATGGGCAGCGGAACCATCAGTGGACCCGATCAAGGAAGTTTTGGTTCCATGCTTGAGATTACATGGAATGGTCAAACGCCCGTGTCGCTATCAGACGGCAGCCAGCGGAGCTTCATCGAAGACCACGACACGGTCACCATGCGGGGCTACTGCAAAAAAGACGGACTGCGCCTCGGATTTGGCGAGGTTTCTGCTACCTTACTTCCAGCATTGTCATGGAATCCAGCGTCGACTTCGAAAAGCTAGTTCGGAACAAATACCGAATGCTCATCCGTGCCGTGGAATCCCGCGGCGGGGATAAGGATGACGTGGCCCTCGTCCGCAAGGCGTATAAAATTGCCGCGGATGCCCACAAAGATGTGCGCCGGAAATCGGGTGAGCCCTACATCACACACCCACTTGATGTCGCTTTGATTGTAACGCGAGAAATCGGGCTTGGTCCCCAGTCCATCGCCGCCGCCTTGCTGCATGATGTGGTGGAAGATTCGGACTACACCAAAGAGCAGTTGGAGCATCTTTTTGGGGCCAACATCGCCTACATGGTAGAAGGACTCACAAAAATTCAAGGGATTTTTGACCACCAGAGCAGTTCCATGCAGGTGGAAAATTTCCGCAAATTACTCCTATCCATCAGCGATGATGTCCGGGTCATCTTGATCAAAATGGCTGACCGCCTGCACAACATGCGGACATTGGATGGGATGCCCTACCACAAGCAATTGAAAATCGCCAGTGAAACCCTGTACATTTTTGCGCCACTGGCCCACCGAATGGGCTTGTACCACATTAAATCGGAGTTTGAAGACCTTGGACTGAAGTACACGGAGCCCGAAATATATCAGGAGCTGGAGCAAAAACTCCAAGACGCTGAGGAGGATGACGGCATCTATTTGGAGCGCTTCAGTCAAAGCATTGAAAGCCTTTTGGAGTCGGAAGGCATCACCTTTAGCGTGAAGCGACGGAACAAAGGGATTTTTTCCATTCGGCGCAAAATGCTGAATCAATCCGTCACGTTCGAAGAGGTCTATGACAAATACGCGATCCGGATTATCATCGATGCCCACCCAAAACGCGAGAAATCCGATATCTGGCGCGCGTATTCCGTGATTACAGGAGTCTTCCGACCCAACCCCCGGCGTTTGCGGGATTGGGTCACCAGTCCAAAGGCCAACGGATACGAGTCCTTGCACATTACGGTCATGGGCCCTGAAGGTCATTGGATTGAAGTGCAGATTCGGTCCAAGCGGATGGATGAAGAAGCCGAAAAAGGGTATGCGGCCCACTGGCGCTACAAGGAGGACAACTCTGGTAATTCTGCCTTAGACGAATGGGTTGGAAAGATCAGAGAAGCTATTGAAAATCAGAGTGAAAGCGCAGTTGAATTCGTTGATCAATTTAAGCTTCAACTCTTTTCGGAAGAGATCTTTGCGTTTACTCCACAGGGCAAAATGCTCACCCTGCCGAAGCATTCTACCGCCTTGGATTTTGCCTTTGAAATTCACAGCGATATTGGGATGTCCACCTTGGGAGCCAAGGTAAATGGTAAGCTGGTCCCTCTCTCTTACGAGATTCAAAGCGGGGATCAAGTCCATGTTTTGACCTCCGACAACCAACGCCCCAAAGCAGATTGGATGAACTGGGTGGTGACGCCTAAAGCCAAATCCAATATTCGGAGCTTCTTGCGGGAAGAAACGAGGCTTTCCCAGGAGCGGGGGAAACGTATGCTCGCTCGCATGATGCGGAAAGCCAAATCGGAATTGAATCAGAGCACCACCCAGAAGATGCTCAATTTCTTCTCGCTGAAAAATCCACGAGAGCTTTATGAAAGCTTTGGCTCTGGGCGCTTGAGCGCCGGTCAGTTTCGGGCGTTTGTTGATGAAGAGTCTGGCGGTTTTTACCAAAACTTACGCCGTCGATTCAAGCCGAAAGTCACCGCCCAAAAATCTGTCAAAGAGAGCGCGAGTCGAATTGTTTTTGGGCCAGACCAAATCATCCTCGAACACACCTTAGCATCCTGCTGCCATCCCATTCAAGGAGACGCCATTTTTGGCTTCATTGAACAGGAAGGCATCCAAGTTCACCGCACCGACTGCCGCCACTCGGTAAACCTTCAGGGCCGTTTTGCCGAAAAGGTCATTATCGCACGCTGGGCATCTGGAGAAAGTCGGGGCTTTAATGCCATGCTACGCTTTTCGGGCATGGATAGCACCGGCTTGATTTTACAAGTTACCTCCTTGATTTCCAGCGACATGAATTTGGACATCCGCGCACTCCACATTGACGGGGGTGACGGTGTATTCATGGGGACGATCTCTGTGCATGTGCAGGACCGCAGCCAACTGGCCGATCTAGCCCAAAAATTAAAAGCCATCAAAAGCATTGACCGCGTAGAGCGTGAGGTCAGTAAAGTCGGATAAGATTGCGACCTGGCGCAGGGCCTTAGGGCATACCGATGTACTTGTGGGTCTGTAGCGAAAGGCGCCACTCCGGATGATCCTCGAGAAATTCAATAATCATGGGTAAGGCCGTTTCTCGACGACTCCACTCAGGTTGCATGTAAAGGATACAGCCCGGATGGCACTGGGCCGCATGTTCTTGCGCCCAACGTATGTCGTCTCGATTGTACACGATGACCTTCAGCTCGTGGGCCACGGCGTACCATTCGGGGCGCGGGGCTTTGGTTTTCTTGGGTGAAAGGCAGATCCAATCCCAGGTTCCCGTGAGTGGGTAGGCACCCGAAGTCTCAAGATGAACTCGCTTTTCGGCCGCCTGGAGGGCTTCGGTCAAGGGTCCCATGTTCCACATGAGGGGCTCCCCTCCGGTCACGACCACCGTTTGGTCCTCTGGCCGCAGTTGTTCAAGCATAGCCGCCAAGGGGGTCACCGGGTGCTTTCCCGCATCCCAAGATTCTTTGACATCGCACCAATGGCAGCCGACATCACATCCGCCAATGCGAAAGAAAAACGATGGACGTCCTGTGTGGGCCCCCTCGCCTTGAACCGTCCGAAAGGCCTCCATCAATGGGAGGTTCTGGGCATCAGCCGCGGCCATCGGCTGCACGTAAAGTATTCATCAGCAGTCCTACCCGCGTCATAAGCCCCACGCCCCCAGGCACCGGGGTAATGGCCGAAGCGATAGGCTCCACGCCCTCAAAATCGACATCCCCGACCAGTTTTTCGTCCAAACGGTTGATGCCAACATCAATGACGATGGCACCAGGTTTCACATGGTCAGCGGTGATATAAAAAGGCTTGCCAATGGCTGCAACGAGGATGTCCGCCTGCTTGGTGATTTCTGTGAGGTTGGGGGTCTTGCTGTGCGTCAAGGTTGCCGTCGCGTTGCCTAGCTTGCCGTTTCGGCCCAGCAGGATGCTCATGGGTGAGCCCACAATATGGCTGCGCCCCACAATGACGGCGTGCTTGCCTTCTGTGGAAATCTCGAAATGCTCCAGTAAAAGCAAAACACCATAGGGCGTGGCTGGCAGGTAGGTAGGCAATCCAAGCGCCATGCGTCCCACATTATCGGGATGGAAGCCGTCCACATCTTTTTCGGGGTCGATGGCAAGCAGGATGCGCTTATCGTCGATGTGCTTAGGGAGGGGCAATTGGACGATGTAGCCACTTACAGAGGGGTTGGCGTTCAGCTGCTGGATTTCATGCAGCACGTCCTCTTCCGTAGCGGTGGCAGGAAGGTGGATGAGCGTGGAATCAAAACCTACTTCTTCGCAGTCCTTGACTTTCCCGCGAACATAGGCACGGGATGCGGGATCGTCCCCGACCAGGATCGCTGCCAAGTGGGGACGGTTCTTCCCTTCGCCCATTCGGTCGTTCACCTGGTTTCGGATTTTGACTTTCCAGGCCGCTGCGGCCACTTTTCCGCTCAGAATCTGCGCCATTATCGAGGCATATTTTTCATCATGTTCATCATCTGCTGACGGCCGCCTTTGCCCTGCATCATCTTCATCATTTTGCTCATGTCTTCAAACTGCTTGATGAGTTTGTTGACCTCGGCCACCGTTCGGCCCGAACCTTTCGCAATGCGTGCCCGACGGTTTCCGTTGAGGATACTTGGATTCTCGCGTTCTTTGGGCGTCATGGATTTAATCATGGCCTCTACATGCTTGAAGGCGTCGTCGGGAATGTCCATGTTCTTCATGGCTTTTCCTACCCCGGGAATCATGCCCATGAGATCTTTCATGGAGCCCATTTTCTTGACTTGCTGGATTTGGTCTAAAAAGTCATCAAACCCGAAGGAATTGGTGGCAATCTTTTTAGACATCTTGCGCGCCGACTCCTGGTCAAATTGCTCTTGCGCGCGCTCCACGAGTGAAATCACGTCGCCCATGCCCAAGATGCGGTCGGCCATGCGTTCGGGATAGAACACGTCAAGAGCCTCCATCTTTTCACCCGTACCGATGAATTTGATGGGCACCTCCACCACGCTTCGGATCGTCAACGCCGCACCCCCGCGGGTATCGCCGTCAAGTTTAGTGAGGATGACCCCACTGTAGTCCAGGGCATCGTGGAAGGCCTTTGCCGTGTTGACGGCGTCCTGCCCCGTCATGGCGTCCACCACGAAGAGGGTTTCTTGGGGCTGTACCGCAGCGTGGATGGCTTTGATTTCAGCCATCAGGGCCTCGTCCACGGCCAAACGGCCTGCCGTATCAATCAGAAGATAGTTAAACCCTTCGGCCTTGGCCTTCTGTTGCGCCTTTTGGGCAATGACGACTGGGTCTTTTTCCTCCGGCATGGAGAACACCTCAATGTCTACTTGGCCACCCAAGGTGTGCAACTGGTCGATAGCCGCCGGACGGTAGACGTCCGCGGCGGCCAATAGCACTTTGCGGCCCTTTTTGCGCTTGAGATGGGACCCAAGCTTGGCGGTAAAGGTGGTTTTACCGGAGCCTTGGAGGCCGGCCATCAAAACGGTTTGCAATCCGGTCCCCGATGCAATTTCGACCGCTTGCCCGCCCATGAGGGCGGCCATTTCGTCGCGAACGATCTTGACCATCGCCTGACCTGGCTGAACGGCCTTGATAACGTCTTGGCCCATCGCTTGGTCCTTGACGCGGTCCGTAAATTCTTTGGCAATCTTGAAGTTGACGTCGGCATCCACCAAAGCACGACGGATTTCCTTGACAGTTTCTGCAATATTGATGTCCGTAATGCGTCCACGGCCACTTAGACGGTGGATGGCGGAATCAATGCGTTCGGTTAGGCCTTCAAACATAGTTGGGGTGATGAAGGCACAAAGTTAACCCATCTTGGGGAGCTGCAGGGGAAGATCTATGGCCAAGACATAGGCATCTTCCGTCGCCGTAACCGCGAAGCTTTCTTGACCCCAGACACCGGCGGCATCGCGGGTGCCCAAGGCCTGGCTGTCCAAGGAGATGCCCCCTTCAATGACGAAGAAGTACACTCCGTTTTCAGGGCGTCTCAGGGCATAATCGCGGCGTTCTCCAGCGGGAATTCGGGTCAAATTGAACCAAGCCTGCTGGTGAATACCCAGCCCATCGCCTTTCCCCATGGGGTTGACAACCGCGTGCCACTCCCGCTTGATGGCCTCGACATCGTAGTAGGTTTGGGCATATTGCGGCGCCACATTGCGCTCTTCGGGGAAAATCCAGATTTGCAAAAGCGTACAAGGTTCGTCCGCCTTGGCGTTGTATTCCGAGTGAAAAATGCCCGTTCCTGCTGACATGGCCTGCACCTCCCCGGCATGCAGAACCTCTTTGTTGCCCATGGAATCTTGGTGCTCCAGGGCGCCAGTCAGAGGAATGGTCACAATCTCCATGTTGTCGTGGGGATGCTTGCCAAATCCGGTACCGCCCGCAATCCAATCGTCGTTCAAGACACGGAGCACTCCAAAATGGACGCGCTCTGGATCGTAGTAGGAGGCAAAGGAAAACGTGTGATGGCTATTGAGCCAGCCGTGGTTGGCGTGGCCGCGAGTATTGGCTGCGTGAAGAATCATGGCAAGGCGGAATTAAGCGTCTATATATCCCAACAGCTGTAGGTGGCTGAGAGTTCAAAGGTACGCGTGTTTAAACACAAACACCGGCGCCACGGCCGGTGCTCTTCGGTGTGCTTAGGGCCCGAGGGGTTAGTTTTCGTCCTTTTTAATAACGATCACCTTGACGCGCTTTTCACCATTGACGCCTATCTCTTCCGTGATTTCCACGTTGTCGCCCATGGCTTGTTCCGTCCCCCCCGTGATGATTTCCACCTCACCCTGTCCCATGGCAGGCAATCCGCGCATCATTCCGGACATCGGCACACCCATCATGGGAGCCGTTGGGATGAGATAGCCGCTGGCCTTTTTCTTTTTGCCGTCACGGCGGTACGCGATTTCGACGGGGTCACCTGTAAACTTAGCAGCCATTTCGGCCATCATGCTTTCCTCGCTAAAAACAGTGTTACCGTCTACAGAGACAATGATGTCGCCTGTTTTCAAACCGAGTACAGCCGCTGTAGAGGTGGGGATGACTTCCACCACGAAGGCACCCTTGATGTCCTCGCGTTTTTCCAATTTTACGCCCAGGATGGCTTTGTTGGACGCCATGAAGAAAGCATTTCCAGCGCCAGGAGTCGCTTCGTTCCATACCATGTCGGAACCCATTCCTTCTCCTTTGAACATCAACACATGGGGTTCACCCGAATAGGCGCCTTCGGGGAGTTCTACGCCGTCCAGATGGATCATTACGTCTTGCAAGTTCTGGCCCGCTTCCAGATTGGCCCGCTTCACGACCCGAACAATCACTTTCGTCGAATCCCCTGAAACGATGGTGTCCACGGACATTTCCGTTCCTTCGCCCATGGCATGCATGCGGTGCATAGGAGCTTCGCCCATGTGCACTTGCCCTCCTTGGATACGGTGCATCGTCACAACTTTCGGTTTGTTGGCGCCTTCTTGGCATGCCCCGCAGCATGACTTCCCTACTTGGCCTTCGCCCTGTGCACAGGATTCTTTCTTGGCGTCACCGTTCTCGCCGCAAGCCTGAACCGGCTTTGAAGACCCTTTATTCGCACAGCATGATGGAGGGGCATCTTGCGCATGAGCGGACAAGCTTGAAAGGAATACCGCGGCCAAAAGGGCCAATAAAATCTTTTTCATGGAAAATCACATTTGATAGGGTGGATTCAAAGATAGGGGTTTGCCCTACTTTTTGGAATCCGTGCTACCTTCCGGGGATGCGAAGCATTTTGAAAAATCTAGCCGTGTGGGTGGCCGCATTGGGCTACTTTGTAGACATTTACGACCTGCTGTTGTTCAGCATCATCCGGGTTCCCAGCCTCGAGTCACTGGGGGTCGAAAACCTGTTCGAATCCGGTTTGCTCATCATCAACATGCAAATGTTTGGACTTTTGCTTGGCGGGATTCTCTGGGGTGTTCTTGGGGACCGGCTGGGCCGAACGCGCGTCCTTTTCCTCTCCATCCTCCTCTACTCCGCCGCGAACATTGCGAATGGCTTCGTAGTCAATGCCGAACAATACACCTGGATACGTTTCGTGGCCGGCATTGGTTTAGCAGGAGAATTAGGTGCCGGGATTACCCTAGTTTCCGAACTTTTGTCCAAAGAGAACCGAGGCCTCGGCACATCCCTGGTGGCGGGCATTGGACTGACCGGGGCGGTGGCCGCTTTTTTCATCGCCCAAACCTTCGACTGGCGCACGTGCTACTTCATAGGAGGTGGCATGGGATTGATGCTGCTTGCCCTCCGACTCGGAGTCTTTGAGTCCAGTCTTTTTGAGAAGACCGTTCGGAACCGCTCAGTACAACGTGGAAATTTCTTTCATCTCTTTGCTACCCGGCGCCGCGCACTTCGCTATCTCCGGTGCATCCTCATTGGCCTTCCCACGTGGTTTGTCATTGGCATTTTGGTGAGTTTTTCTAAAGAATTCGGCGTGTACCTCGGCATAGAAACCCCCATAGATCCGGGTCGAGGCATCCTATACGCCTACGCGGCCATCGCCATCGGAGATGTACTCATTGGGCTGCTTTCTCAGTACCTGCGCAGCCGTAAAAAGGCGCTCCACGTCTTTTATGGAATCACCATCCTGGGCATGGTGCTCTTCTTTTCCGCTACGAGTGCTTCCATGCTCTATTTCGCGTGTGGTGTTCTCGGTTTTGGTACGGGCTTCTGGGCCATCTTCGTGACCATTGGGGCGGAAAATTTTGGCACCAACCTTCGCGCGACGGCGGCCACCACCATTCCCAACATGGTGCGCGGTTCCTTGAATGGCATTTCAGCCCTCTTTCTCTTTTTAGTGGCCCAAACCGGGTACATCCAGGCAGGCATTTGGACGGCAGTGATTGTGATGGCCGTGACGTACTGGGCAATTGGGGGCTTGGAAGAGACCTTTGGGAAGGATTTGGATTATCTAGAGGAATAAGAGTGAAAGGGTGAACGCTAAGTTGTGTTGGCCGTATCTTATATGGGATTCTAGTTTCAAGTTTTTAGCGCAAATCACAGCCCGATGTATACTTCATTTATCCAAGGCCTGGGACACTTCCTGCCTCCTCGAGAAATTGATAATGCCCACCTGAGTCAATTCATGGATACGAGCGATGCTTGGATTCAAGAAAGAACAGGGATTCAAACGCGTCGATGGGTGGAAAAAGGGGATGGCTGGACCTCGGCCACCATGGGCCATGAAGCGGCCAAGATGGCGATAGAGCATGCAGGCATTTCGGCCAGCGAAATCGATCACATTGTATTTGCCACCATCTCCCCGGACTACTACTTCCCCGGTAATGGCGTCTTGGTCCAAGAAATGCTGGGACTGGATACGGTGGGGGCGACGGATGTTCGGAATGCCTGTTCCGGCTTCGTGTACGCACTGAGTATCGCCAATGCTTTCATCCAAACAGGACAGTACAAAACGGTTTTGGTCATTGGCGCCGAGCTTCAAAGCCCCGTTTTGGACTTAAGTGATGCGGGTCGGCACGTCAGCGTCATTTTCGGTGATGGCGCCGGGGCCGCCGTGCTGGGTCGGGCTCCGGAGGGACATTCGGGCATACAGTCCGTTCACTTGCATGCGCAAGGCAAACACGCTCTGGAGCTATCCATGCAAGGACCCTCAGCCATCCATTGGCTCAACGAAATTGCCGACACACATGGGGACCCAAGCATCTTTGCGCCCCACATGAATGGTAATTTCATCTTCAAAAATGCCGTCGTGCGCTTTATGGAGGTGATACAGGAGGCCCTTGCCGCCACCGGAAAATCACCTTCCGATATCGATTGCCTCGTTCCGCACCAAGCCAATCTGCGGATTGCCCAATATATTCAGGCGAAAATGGGTCTCCGCGACGATCAGGTCTACAACAACATTCAACGCTACGGTAATACCACGGGAGCTTCCATTCCTATTGCCTTCAGTGAGGGGGTACGCGATGGGTCCATTCAACGTGGTGACACCGTGTGTCTAGCCGCTTTTGGAGCAGGCTTTACCTGGGCCTCCGCCCTTTTGACCTATTGACATGAAAAAACCCCTGGCCGCTTTCGCAGCGCGGGGTTACCTGGTCGGGATGACTGGACTTGAACCAGCGACCCCTACGTCCCGAACGTAGTGCGCTACCAACTGCGCCACATCCCGAAATGGTCGGCCAAAATTAATTCATATTCCGGCTGAGCGGAGTAGTTTTGGAGAAATGTCATGGGTCCTACAAAGCACTGAACTCGAAATCTCTCTGGAAGGGGGAAAAACATTTGTTTTCCCTCCATTGGAACTGCTCCCTGGGGAATTGGTGCTCCTCCAAGGAAATTCTGGCAGTGGCAAATCCACCTGGATGCATGCCCTCGCCGGCTTGCTCCCCATGCGTTCGGGCCATGTCGAAATCACTGGCCATCCCATCTACCATGCATCATCCCCCACTCCACGTGGCTGGCGTCGCCATGCTCTGGGCCTCATGCCTCAACGAGCCTTTTTTTGGAACAGCTTGAGCTTAAATGAGAACCTCGCACTCGCTGCGTGGTCCAAAGGACTTACCGCAGAACCTGCACCCCTTGGTCGCGTGGGCTTGGCGGGGAAAGAGGGGCAATCCGCCCGCACTTTGAGTTTGGGCGAACAGCAAAGGGTGAATGCCTTACGTGCTTTCATGGGAACGGCTCCGGTGATCTTAGCCGATGAGCCCACTGCCAGTTTGGACGACATGCATGCCGAGCAAATGCTCCATCTTTTTCGGGAAATCCTGGGCGATCGTGCCATGCTGGTATCTAGCCATGACGCCCGTCTCGCCCCCTTTGTGGACCGAATCATCACGCTCCCATGAAGGCCCTCCATTTTGCCTTCCGAGCTCTTTGGCACCGCAAAGCGACGAGTTTCTTTGTGGCGGTAATATGGGCTTTGGGCATGATCGGATTGGCGATGACGACCCGCTTGGAGCGTACCGCCGAAGCACAACTTACCCGGACCCTTGAGGGGACCGATCTTTTGCTTGCCGCGAAAGGATCCCCCACCCAAGCCATCTTGGCCCATGTATTTCACCGGGATCAAGCCTCCGGCAACATTTCCATCGCCGAAGCGGAAAAATGGCTGAGTCATCCAGATTTGAGCCATGTACGCCGTTTGGCGTATGGAGACAATTACCAAGGATACCGGATTCTCGGGTCAGATAGTGCCACGTGGAATGGTGTCAGCCGGCAACCCATCCTAGGACGATGGCCCGAGGGAGCCCTCGAGGTGGTCCTACCGCGTTCCATCGCCGAACGTCAGGGGTTGGCCTTGGGTGATCATTTTCATGGCAGTCATGGCGCCGTGGATGACCTAGGTGATCACGACGAGCATCATTACACCGTCGTGGGTATTGCCACACCCGACCAAGCCTTTTGGAATGAGGTGATTTGGACATCTCTCGAGAGTGTATGGGCCGTCCATGAACACAGCGCACCGGAGTACACGGCCGTCCTCGCCCGGATTGAATCCCCCATGACCCGCCTCATGTTGCCCGGTCAAATCCAGCGGCAAAGTCCCCTCATGGCAGTTTCTCCGGCGATGGAGGCCAACCGCATGGTCGGCTGGATGAACCAAGGAGGCGCCATCCTACGGCTCATTTCATGGCTGCTTACGGGCATTGCCTCCTTGTCCATGTTCCTGCTCCTCCAAAGCCACATTCGCGAACGACTGGGGGAGTATGCGCTCGTCCGGGCCATGGGTGGCACCTGGGGCCAAATTGCCGCCCTCGTTCTGGGACAAAACCTTCTACTCGCGCTGCTGGCCTTTGCTTTGACCTACGCGACACTCGCCCTCGCATATGCCACCTCCCAATGGTGGCTTCCGGCCGGGTTTAGCTTGTATGCTGATCTTTGGTGGGACCTTCAACCGGACCAACTTTGGTGGGTTCTCCATCTTTTTTTAGCACTTTTTGCCGGTTTAGGGCCTTGGGTTTGGCTACAAAAAATACCTTTGCACCGTGCGTTGGTCGATTCTTAAGCCGTTGACCCTGATCGGGGTTCTGTTCACGGCCACCGCTTTTTCCCTTTTTAGCCCGACCAAATTAACGTGGAGAGAACTTGCAACAGTTTCATTCACAGAGTTTTACGATACCCAAAAAGGCATTTGGTCCTTGGAGGCGAGCTACCCCGAACAGATCTACGCCCTTCGCGGAAAGGAAATCTTCATCACGGGCTATGTCCTTCCCGTGGACAACAAAGGAGAGATTTACGCCCTCAGCGCCTACCCGTTTAGTTCTTGCTTCTTTTGCGGTGGAGCTGGACCGGAGTCCGTCATGGGCCTGGAATTCGCCACCCCACCTGGGAGGCTCCCGACCGACGCAGTGAAAACCTACGCTGGAAAACTGGTACTTGTGCAGAAACCGGACAACGGTTTCTATTTTACTTTGATTAACGTTCGACCCTACACGCCATGAAGATTCTTCTCCCGCACGTGCTCATCATGGATCCCCGTTCCCCCCACCACGGCCAAACGGTGGACCTGCTCCTCGAAGATGGCTCCATTGTGGCCATCGGCGACACCTTGGATGCCCGCGGAGCGACGGTGCTCGAATCTGCCCGGGGCCGATTGGTCAGTCCCGGTTGGGTCGATGGTCGAGCGCGCTCCGGCGAACCCGGCCACGAAGAGCGGGAAACCTACACGAGTTTAGCCCTTGCAGCAAGCCATGGCGGTTTTACCCATGTGGCCGTCATGCCTTCCACCACTCCGGCAAGGGACAGCCGTCCCCATGTGGAGGCCCTACACCAAGCTACCGGTTCCCTTCCCGTGGAATTCCTTCCCATCGGGGCGGTTTCTAAGGGGCTCCAGGGTGAGCAAATGGCTGAAATGCTGGATATGCTCGAAGGAGGCGCAGTGGCGTTTAGCGACGATACCCATTCCATTTCCAATCCTCACCTCCTTCAACTGGCCTTGCAGTACTCGGCCGATTTGCCCACACATGTTCAAAGCTTTGCCTACGAACGTCACCTCTGCCCCTCTGGGCAAGCACATGAGGGCGTTGTGGCCCTTTCGCAAGGACTCTCTCCTATTCCCACGTTGGCAGAAAGTCTGCGCATCCAACGGGACGTGATGATTCAAGAGTACGCAGGCGGCCACCTCCACATTGCTGGGGTCAGTTCGGCGGAAGGGGTCGAAGCGATCCGAGCGGCGAAGGCGCGAGGACAGCAGATTAGCGCAGATGTCGCGATTGCCAACCTCATTGGCACCGAGGAAGACATTCGCGGCTTCGATTCCACCTATAAAGTCCTGCCTCCACTCCGGAGCTCGGAAGACCGCGAAGCACTGTGGGAGGGTTTTATGGACGGGACCTTGGACCTCGTTGTCAGTGACCACCAACCCATGGACACGGAGGCCAAAGACTGTGAATGGGGCCAGGCTTTATTTGGCGCAGCGACCATTGAACACACCTTTGGATGGTACCGACATCTTTATCCGAGCCACGAGGCCCTGGAGCGTTGGATCGAGGCCGTCGCCCACCGAGCGCGTGAGCTCTACCACTTGGGAACCTGTGAAATCAAAGTGGGCATGCCCGCCGATTTGACGGTCTTTGCCTTGGATGGCTCCGCAGAAGGTTTGGCCACAAAAGGCGTGAACGTGCCCTCATGGACGCAAAATGGTCGGGCGATTGGAACCATTCTCGGTTCCCACATCACTGGCTTGGCTTAAGCCTCTAATTGCAATCCATCGTAGGCCAAATGCATCCCTGCGGGGAGCTCACGATCTGTTTCCGCGTGGTCTCCCATTTGGTGGCTGATATGGGTGAAGTAGGTATTGGGGACCCCTGTTGACGCCGCAAAGGCTTGGGCCTCAGACAAAGAAAAGTGGCTCACATGCGATTCTCGTCGCAATGCGTTGACGACCAAGATCTTGGCTCCACGAATTTTGGCCACCTCCTGTTCCGCCATCGCCGAAACATCCGTGAGGTACACGACATCGCCAATCCGAAATCCGAGCACGGGCCACGTGCCGTGTTGTCCCAAAATCGGTATCCACGGCTGCCCTCCCACGGAGAACGGTTGATCCGGGTGAATCGTTTCAAGGTTTAGCCCCGGGGCACCGGGGTACTTGTCCTCCGCAAAGGCGTAGGCAAACTGCTGCTTAAGTCGGTTGGCTACGCGCTCGGTGCAGTAGATGGACATATCCGCCTTTTGCTGATAATTCAATGGCCGAACTTCATCCAATCCGGCGACATGGTCCATGTGCTCATGCGTGAGCACGATGGCGTCCAGATGGGTTTGTCCCGCACGAAGCATTTGCTGCCGAAAGTCCGGACCGCAATCAATGAGCACCGCCCTTGAGCCGTAGCGAATGACCACGGAAGAACGCAACCGAAGATTTCGGGAATCGGTAGACGTACAAACCGGGCAAGCGCAGCCAATCAGGGGCACGCCTCCGGAAGTTCCGGTGCCTAAAAACTCAAGTTGAATGGGCATCATCCTGCGAATTTAGCCATACCTTTGGATTATGGGAGACATGGTACTGTCAGCAGCACAAAAAGCGCTGCGTGTGAACCTAAATTCGAACATCTACGGTTCCTTTGCCGAAATCGGTGCGGGGCAGGAAACAGTCCGGCACTTTTTCCGTGCAGGTGGCGCTTCGGGCACGATCGCCAAGGCCATGAGTGCCTACGACAAAGACTTTTCGGATGCGATCTATGGCATTGAAACCGACGGACGCTATGTGACGGAAAGCCGTTTGCGCAAAATGCTCGGCCACGAATATATGCTTCTTGAGGACCGCCTCTCCCGAGAAAAGCACCCAACGAAGACCTATTTCGCTTTCGCCAATACGGTAGCGACCATCAATTTTGCCAAGACCTTCAAAGGTCATGGATGGATTGGTATCCGATTCCAAACGGAACCGGGACGTGCCGCTAACGAGGTGATCATTCACGTACGCCTCCTCGAAAACGACGCCAAACACCAGCAGGAAACGATCGGAACCCTAGGGGTGAACCTGATCTATGGGGTACACTTTATGCATGCGGATCCCAAAGCCCTCCTGCTCAGCTTGTATGACGGCATTGATCGTTCAGCCATAGAGATTGACCTCGTCAATTTTGTTGGACCGGATTTTGAGCATGTCGACAACCGATTGATGTCCTTGCAGTTGATCAAGAACGGCTTTACCGACGCCGTCATCTTTGGCCCCGAAGGAAAGAACCTCTTGCCTGCGGAATTGCTCTACAAAAAGAACATTTTGGCCATGCGGGGCTCCTTCCGTCCTGTCACCAAAGTGAATATGGACATGGTGAAGAAGGGCTATCAGAAATTCATCGAATCCAAGCGGGTTGACAAGGATAAAATGGTCGTTCTTTTTGAAATCACCCTCAACAATTTGCTGACAGACGGCGATTTGGATGAACAAGATTTCTTGGATCGGGCCGAGATCCTATGCTCCATTGGGCAAACGGTCCTGATTTCGAACTACCAAGAGTACTACAAGCTGGTGGACTACTTCTCGGGCTACACCAAAAAGCGGATGGGCCTAATCATGGGCATACCCAGCCTGCAAGAGATTTTTGAGGAGAAGTACTACCGCGATCTCAATGGCGGCATCCTCGAAGCCTTCGGCAAGATTTTCTCCAAGGACTTGGTCATTTATGCCTATCCCTTCCGCAAGGATGATGAAAACGGTGTGGCGACCATCAAGGATGTCGAAATGCACCCGCGTTTTCGTCCCGTTTTTGATTACCTCTTTTACAATCGCCGAATGCGCGACATCGAGGACTTTGACCCAACCATTTTAAATGTTTGGAGTCGAGAAATTCTCCACAAAATTCGCCATGGCGAGAACGGATGGGAAGAAGGCTTGCCCACCTATGTGGACACCATTATCAAAGAAAAAGGCCTTTTTGGCTACAACCCAGAATTGGCCGAAGCCAAACCTTCTTTGTAACGAAGTAAGCAACGCTCCCTGGCCTCCTTGTGATCCACAATGGGCTTGGGGTAATGGGCGGTTCCGTATTCAGGTACCCATTTCCGGACATATCGGAGGTCTTTGTCAAACTTTTCCAACTGGCTCGCCGGATTGAAGATTCGGAAATAGGGGGCGGCATCACAGCCTGACCCACTCGCCCACTGCCATCCACCCACATTGGAGGCCAGATCAAAATCCATCAACTTCGCAGCAAAGTACGCCTCTCCCAGACGCCAATCGAGCAGAAGGTGCTTGGTCAAGAAGCTCGCTACCACCATGCGTACCCGATTGTGCATAAAGCCGGTGGCATTCAATTCACGCATGCCGGCGTCGACCAAGGGATAGCCAGTTTTGCCTTGGCACCAGGCCGTGAAGTGGTCCTCATTGGCTTCCCAAACGATGCGGTCATAGGCGGGTTTGATGGCCTTCTTCGGACTTTCCGGGAAATGCTTCAGAATCATTTGGTAAAAGTCTCGCCAGATCAACTCCGTCAGGAATTTGGTGTGATCTGGATAGGCCGCACGGGCCAACGAGCGAATGGAAATGGTGCCAAAGCGCAAGTGGACCCCAAGACGCGTCGTGCCATTCGGGAGTGCCGGAAAATTACGCTTGGATTCATAGGCATCGAGGACAGCTAAAGGGATGTCCCGATGCGGCACCGAACGGTCCTGGGCCTTAAATCCCATTTCCTCCAAGGTTGGCATGGCATAGGGGGCATGACCCGCGTTCCACCCTCCTCTAGGGGTGGGATAGGGCCTAATATGATCAGGGGTAAAATGGCTGCGCCATTTCCGCGAATAGGGCGTAAATACGGTGTATGGGGTGCCGTCGTCCTTGAGCACCTCTTTGGGTTCCATCAACACATGGTCCTTCGACCACTTGCTCCACTTCCCGGCTTCACGGTACAGCCTCGCCACGGCCTCATCGCGTTCTCCGGCATAGGGTTCATAGTCGCGGTTCGCATAGACTCCCTGAATTTCGGGGTCAGACGCCCAAGCTTGGTGCCAAACGAGAGGATCCCCGTAAACCACCCATAGATGGCCGCCTTGGGCGGCAATTTCGGCATGGAGGCGCATCAATTCCCCGTGAATAAACGAGACCCGGGCATCCGAAGGATCCTCCAAGCGATCTAAAATCCGTGAATCAAAGATGAAGACCGGCTGAACCGATTCGCCGGACGCCATGGCTTTGGCCAAGGCCGCATTGTCCTCGAGCCGAAGGTCGCGGCGAAACCAGTGGAGAACCATGTATTAGCTTCGGATCGCCGACAAAAATTCGCTGCGGACACCCGCATCCTTGAAGCGACCACTGTAATGGCTGGTCACCGTGGAGGAGGTACAATCCTCGATGCCTCGCGTCTTGACACACAAGTGCTCGGCGTCAATGTAGACCGCAACATCTTCAGTTTGCAGGGAGCGCTTCAATTCCGCCGCAATTTGCTCCGTTAAACGCTCCTGCACTTGAGGACGCTTGGCATAGTATTTCACAATCCGGTTGAGTTTGGACAAGCCCACGACCTTTCCTGTGGCGAAGTAGGCAACATGGCACACTCCAAGAATGGGCACAAAGTGGTGCTCACAGGTGCTGTGTAGCGTGATGTTGCGCTCCACGAGCATCTCCCCGTAGGCGTAGTTGTTTTCAAAGAGGGTGATGTCTGGTTTATTCAGCGGGTTGAGGCCCTGGAAGGTCTCGTGGATGTACATTTTTGCCACACGTTCTGGAGTGCCCGACAGGGAATCATCCTTCAAGTCCAAGCCCATGATTTCCATGATCTCGGCAAATTTTTCAGCAATCAAAACCACCTTTTCGTCATCGCTGAGCAAGAAGGCATTCGCATGTAGGGGGCTCGAAATAGCGGGGCTCACCCGCGTAGAAACGGATTTGTGTCCGTTACCGTTAGTCATTGAATTCGACAAAGTTACGGGGAGTTTCATAAAGCGTTACTTTAATTTTTAATTCTGGTGAAATATGTGGGCGTAACCAGCCGTGAATGACGGCCGCGATATGTTCTGCGGTGGGATTTCGCTGCGCGAACTCCGGCACCTCGAGATTTAGGTTCTTGTGGTCCAATTTGGATTCCACATGTTCCTTGATTTGATCACCAAGAACCTTCATGTCGTAGACATACCCCGAGATGGGATCAATGGGGCCCGTCAAGGCCACAATGAGTTCGTAGTTGTGACCGTGGTACAACGGGTTGTTGCAGGCGCCAAAAAAGGCCTTGTTTTGCGCATCGCTCCAGGCCTCGACATGGAGGCGGTGAGCGGCATTGAAGTGGGCGTGTCGACTAACTGTAGCAATCATCCGTTCGGAAGGTGTTTGACGTATTCATCCAAGATGATCTTGAACCATGCCGTATAATGTTCAGGGTTTTGAGCGACGTCCGCGAGCAAATCGGGCATGGACACCCACCGGACCGACGCCACTTCTTCGGGATCGAGGATACAGGGCCCTGCATACCGTCCGATCACCACGTGATCCAATTCGTGCTCAATGAGGTTGTTGTCAAATTCCGCCCGATATGTAAAGTGAAATGCAGGCTGAAGATCTTGAATGTCACGTGGGTCGATACCTAGTTCCTCCTGCACTCGGCGTTGAGCGGCTTCCAGTACGGATTCCCCCTCGCGGGGATGGCTACAGCAGGTATTCGTCCAAAGCAGTGGGCTGTGGTACTTGCTTGCGGCGCGCTGCTGAAGCAGCGTTTCTCCGCTTTCATTGAATAAAAAGACGGAGAAGGCACGGTGCAAGGCTCCTTTTTGGTGAGCTTCCATTTTCTCCATCCGCCCCAGCGCCTGATCGTCGGCTGAAACGAGGATAACATATTCAGTCATGTCAAAGTAGATTGAGAGCGTGACGGACGTAACTACTCACAAAGAGTCGGTATTTCTTAGGGTTGTTAATGCGAATACGGGATTGGAAGATGTGCGTCGACGGGGTGCGCATGATCTTCTGGAATAAGGCGTAGTAGTACATGTATGCAATGTAGACCCCAAAGCGTGCACCCTTTGGCAAGCGTAAGATTCCTTCATAGCCCATGCGAAAGTCGACCGCGATGTCTTCCTCGATGGCGCGCTTGGCGTCGTCATCAAAGGCTTTCAGGTCCACGTTGGGGAAGTATGTGCGGCCCAGCGTGTTGAAGTCCGCACTGACATCACGCAAGAAATTGATCTTTTGGAAGGCGGAACCCAGCTTCATGGCAAAAGGGGTCAGTTCTTCATATTTGGCCTGATTGCCCCCCACAAAAACTTTTAAGCACATTAGTCCCACGACTTCGGCACTACCAAGAATGTACTTTTCATATTCCGCCTGGCTGTAAGTCCGGTCATCTAAGTCCATTTCCATGGAGGCCAAGAAGGTATCGATCAAGGAACGATCAATTTGGTAGGTGTTTACAACGCGCTGAAAGCTGTGCAGCACAGGGTTAGTGCTCACTCCTTCATCCAAGGCCAAGTGGGTGTCCTTCCAAAAACGCTTGAGCAAGGTGGCCTTGTCAAATCCATGAAATGTGTCGACAATTTCGTCTGCGACGCGAACAAAGCCATAAATCCCATAAATCGGATCGCGCAAAGAGCGGTTCAAACCTAGAATTCCCAGTGAGAAAGAGGTGCTGTAGGCTCGCGTGATCAGCTTGTTAATCCGATCGGAGCTCGAGTGGTACAAATGCATCATAAAGCCAAGGGGTGTTCTTTTTGAATTTCCAGGGCCACCACCTCACCGCTGATGATGCATGGAGGCACGCCCGGTCCGGGCACGGTCAATTGTCCGGCATAATACAAGTTGCTCAGTTTACCTTTCAAACTGGGCTTGAAAATAGCTGTCTGGTCCAAGGTGTTGGCCAAACCATACGCATTGCCCAGATGGGCATGGTAATCTTTCACAAAGTCGCGGTACGCATAGGTGCGCTTGACGACCATGTGCTCACGGATGTCAAAACCCACATGGTCTTTGATTCGCTCAGCCACGAGGTGAAAATAGCGATCCAAAACTTCGTCTGTATCCTCCAACCCAGGGGCTGTTGGGATCAGAATGACGAGGGCCTCCCCTCCTTCTGGCGCCGCAGCGGCATCCGTTTTGGACGCGGCACTCAAATAGAAAAGTGGTTTTTCTGGCCAGCGAGGTTCTGTGTAGATGGCGTCCGCGTGAACGTCAAACGGCGCATCAAAAAATAAACTGTGGTGCTCGATTCCAGGAATTGGGGCATCTAGGCCAACATAATACAAGAATGAAGAAGGGGCCATTTTCCGCTTTGCCCAATAGGAGGGGCTGTATTTGCGGTAAGCGGGAGCCAAAATTTTCTGATCCACATGGGCATAATCGGCGCTCGCGACGACCACGTCGCAGGGAATCACTTCTTCCCCACAGACCACTGCGGAAATAGCCCCATTCGCGTATTCGAAGGAGCTGACCTCTTTTCCAAACTGGAATGAAGCGCCTTGCTCCACAGCCAGCTGGTGAAAAGCCTTGACTACTGCGTACATGCCGCCTTGGGGATACCACGTGCCCAACGACATGTCCGCATAATTCATGAGCGAATACAAAGCAGGCGTATTGCTCGGAGTCGCCCCGAGGAACAGGACAGGAAACTCCAATAACTGCTGCAATTGAGGGTTCTTTACCACTTTCTTGATGGACGAGCGAATGTTGCTTAGCAAGTCCAATTGAAGCAGACCTTTCAGCACGCGGGTATCCGCAAATTCAAACACGGATCGAGAGGGCTTGCGCACCAAGTCGTTGATGCCCACTTCGTATTTGTAGGCCGCATCCTGAAGGAACTTGCGCAAACGAATGGCCGAACCCGGCTCGACGCGCTCAAAGAGGGCTTCCATCTCGTCCATGGAAGCAGGAATAGTCATTGGACCGTCCTCATAAAAAATGCTGTACGACGGATCTAGACGTTCTAAGGTGTAGTAATCGCTGGGCTTTTTGCCAAAGTGACCAAAAAAGGTTTCGAACACATCGGGCATCCAATACCACGAAGGACCCATGTCGAAGGTGTACCCTTCCGATTGCCATTGGCGTCCGCGGCCACCTGGACCGTCGTGCTTTTCAAGCACAGTCACGCGGTAGCCCTTTTGGGCAAGATACGCGGCAGTGCTCATGCCGGAAAATCCGGCGCCAATAACAATTGCATGCATAGATAAGGGTACGTGGTGGTTGAGAAATGAAGCGCTTAGCGGAAGTCTTTGAGTTTCTCCATCATCTTCTTTCTAGCAAGGAAGATACGGCTTTTGACTGTGCCAAGGGGAATGTTCATCTCCTGGGCGATTTCCTCGTATTTGTAGCCGTTGAAGTACATCATGAAGGCATCGAGGTAGGACTTTTCCACGCTCTCAATGTTTTCGAGAATGGTGGAAAGCTCCGCTGGGCTATCCGCCTCCGTCGCACGATCTGACGCCATGGAACCCAAAATGAATTGGTTCTCCGTGTCGTCACTGTATGTGTTTTGGTTACGTTTTTTCCGGTAGTTGTTGATGAAGGTGTTCTTGAGAATCGTATACAACCATCCTTTGAGGTTGGTTCCTTCTTGGTACCGGTCCTGATTCTTGATCGCTTTGTAGAAGGTTTCTTGAATCAGGTCTTCCGCATCTTCCGAATGATGGGTCAATTTGAGCGCCAACGTTCGTAGGAAGGCAGTGTGTTGGTAGATCTCATATCCGAAGGCATCTGAAGCAGTCATGTCCGTCTTGTTTAACGATTACTCTTCAAAGTTAAACACAATCCGACCGCACACAAGAGTTTTGTGTAAGTTTTTTCAACAAACAGTGAACAAAAACTGTAATGAATTGATTTTTAAGCGCTTACCTTCTCTTCTCGAAGCGCCAAACACATGCTTCGGAGGTTTGGATACACCTTGGCATCCTGAATAGCCCCTTTTCCGACCCATTCATGGCTGCCAATTCCCGTCACCCAGAACGGCGTGCCCCCAATCATCTCTTGCAGCTGAGTCCAGTAGGCATCTCGGCTATCGACATCCGGATGGGTGGTCCAAATCGAGATGATGGCCTTCCAGCGTCCCTCGTCTTGAAGCAGGGGCTGCAGGTAGGGCAATGGTACGCTCTGACCGAGGTAAACCACCGACTGACCCTGGGCTTTGAGAATGTAATGCACATATAGCAAGCCTAACTCGTGCATCTCTTGGTCCGCCAAGAATACGAGATAGCCTGGATTTTCGGCCGTGGCCACCCGAGCAGGGAGTTTGTCCA
>Ga0255779_1001149_pt1 | contig 30859 bp, 27 predicted proteins | sample 011ome_21_FD_179977 | JGI IMG/M metagenome (GOLD analysis project Ga0255779, IMG submission 179977) | Coastal salt marsh microbial communities from the Groves Creek Marsh, Skidaway Island, Georgia - 011508AT metaG (version 2) | ecosystem: Environmental > Aquatic > Marine > Intertidal zone > Salt...
CGGTGGAAGCAACCACTCCTTCGGCATCAATGTGGCTCAACTCGCGGGCATGCCGAAGCAAATCGTTCGACGGTCCCAAGAAGTATTGAAGCAGCTGGAGGCTAGCCGTGAACAATTGGATGACGCAGCTCCCGTCCACGCTCCTGTGCACAATCTATCGGATGTGCAATTGAGTTTTTTCCAACTGGACGATCCGGTCCTTGAGCAGGTTCGAGAGCAAATTCTGGACCTGGACATCAACAACCTGACACCCGTGGAGGCCTTGATGAAATTGAATGAAATCCAAAAAGTGGTTTCCGGTGAGCGGGCCAAAAACTAACCTACCCGCGGGAATCGACTCAGAAGGTTGCCAATAACAAATCCAAATCCTTGAAAGGCAATCCCGCTTCCTCTGCCAACCCACTGTGGGTTACGTTTCCATTGAAAATGTACACACCTGATCGAGCGAGGTGATTTCGCCTGATGGATGCCTCTACCCCGCCATCTGCAGCAAAATCAAGAAGCAGAGGAGCCATGATGTTGCTCAGGGCTTTGGAAGCTGTTCGGCTCACACGCGACGGCATGTTAGGCACGCAATAATGAATGACGTCCAATTCTGTGAAAGTTGGTCGTTCGTGGGATGTGACCCGACTCGTTTCGAAGCAGCCGCCCCGGTCGATGGTCACATCAACGATTACGGTGCCGCGGCGCATTCCCGCCACCATGGGCTCCGAAACCACGAGCGGTGTGCGTTGACCTGAGCCCCGAATCGCACCAATGGCCACATCTGCAGTCTTCAGGGCTTCTTGCAAAACGGAGGGTTGGACTGTCGAAGTCCACAAGCGCTGACCAAGGGCATTTTGCAAGCGAATCAAACGGTGCGGACTGTTATCAAAAACTTTGACCGTTGCACCCAATCCCACGGCTGCACGCGCGGCAAATTCCGCCACGGTACCAGCTCCAATGATCACCACTTCTGTCGGGCGCACACCCGACACCCCGCCAAACAGCGTGCCGCGACCTTCAGGCCCCGCCAGCAAATCGCCGGCAATCAACACAGCCGAGTTCCCAGCAATCTCCCCCATCGCTCGAACGAGGGGAAAGATACCGTTGTCGTTTTGAAGAAAATCCCAAGCAATCGCCGTGGTCTTTTTCTGGGCCAATGCCTCGAGCAAACCCTTAGGTTGCACCGTCCATTGCAAAGCGCTGATCAACGTTTGGCGCAAACCCATGAGTTCAACTTCTTCCAGGGTTGGCGGCTCGACCTTGATCACCATGCCGGTTTGGAACACTTGTCGCCGATCGTAAACGATGCGCGCACCTGATTCACTGTAGTCCGTATCCGAATAATGAGCTTGGTCCCCTGCTCCTGATTCGACGAGCACTTGGTGGCCACGGGCAACTAGCAATGCCACGGCCTCAGGAACCAAGGCCACCCGCTTCTCTTGAAAGCTCTCCTCCTTGGGAATACCGATGACCAGCTCGCTGTTTCGCTCCGAGATTTGCAGCACCTCTTCCTGAGGAAGCAATGCCGCCTCACGTGCAAGGGACTGGATTCGTTTACTCAAGTCACTCATTGAAGCCCAAAATACTACATCCGAAGTTGCATCGATGCAGGAAGCGAAAGAATTAGCTCCCGAAGGCCATCGTGCTGCAACCCATCTACCTGAACTTGAACCAATACGGAATCATTTGGAAGCAGCCCCGGCGCTTGCTCGGGCCATTCCACAAAGTTGAGCGCGTCTGCGTCGAAATACTCCGTCAATCCCAAATCCCAAGCTTCAGATTCATCCTTCAATCGGTACAAATCCAGATGGTAAATTCGATGCTCATCCCGACGGTAGCATTGCACCAAGCCGAAAGTCGGACTGACCGCGTCTTCTTCAATTTTCCAAACATTGCAGAGGGACTGGACCAAGGTGGTTTTACCTGCCCCCATTTCGCCTTGCAACGCCACCACACCCCGAGGCACCTCTCCTTTTTGGCTTCCGAAAACCCGCTCCAATTCACGTGCCAGCCGCTCTGCTGCACCGCGCAAACCCGCTAGGTCGAAGGCCCCTGATTTCCAGTAAACTGTCAAATTCATGATCTCGGTTCCAATTCCACCCACGGGATAATCACCTCTTCCAACGAGATGCCACCGTGTTGAAAGGTATCGCGGAAGTTTTGTGCGAAATGATTGTAATTATTGGGATAGACCAAAAAATCATCTTCCCTGGCGAAGATGTATGAGCTGCTGACTTGCGGACGTGGCAGACCCATCGCTTCAGGCTGGCGCACCTCGAATACCTCTGAGGCTGCGTAGCCCAAATTGCGTCCCACTTTATAGCGTAAGTTGGTGTTGGTTGAACGCTCCCCTTTCACACGAATCGGATTGTTGACCCGGACGGTGCCGTGGTCCGTCGTGATGATGACACGTGCTCCCTGGTCCGCCATTCGCCCCAATAGTTCCTTCAGTGCGCTGTGCTCGAACCACGACAACGTCAACGAGCGGTACGCGGCTTCGTCTTCGGCCAGCTCCTTCAAAACATCCATCTCCGTCCGCGCATGAGACAGCATGTCCACAAAATTGTAAACGACGGCGGTGATTCGATTGTCCTTGGTCTGGTGGAACTGGTCCACAAGCTTCTTGCCGGCAGCGAGGTTGGTCACCTTGTGATACGATGATTTTCCTTCCAAATTGAGGCGATTCAGCAACGCAGAAAAAAGTTCGCCTTCGAATTTATTCTTGCTTCCGTCCGCATCTTCATCCACCCAATAATGCGGATAGACTCGAGCGATTTCCGCTGGAGACAACCCCGCGAAAAGTGCATTCCTCGCATATTGCGTAGCCGTTGGAAGCATCGAAAAGTACGTTTCGTTGTGCTCGACTCGGAAACGACTCAACAATTGCGGTTCGATCATTTTCCACTGATCCAACCGCAGGTTGTCGATGACCACCAAAAAGACCGGCTGATCCTGATTCACCTCGGATAGCACCCTGGGCAATCGCTCGGGCAACAATCGGTGCGAAAGCAGCGGGGCATCATCACTGGGTCCCGCCATCCAGTCTGCGTAATGATCCTCGTAAAATTTGGCAAACTGGCGGTTTGCATCCTTGAATTGCATGTCGAGGATGTCACGCATACCCTCATCTTCGGATTGTTCCAATTCCAACTTCCAGTGCACCAAACGTTGGTAGATCGCCGTCCATTCATCGGCGTCCAATCGATCCATCAATTGCATAGAAATCTCCCGAAACTCCCGCTGATAATCCGACAGGGCCTTTTCACTTACCAATCGCCGCTCATCCAAATTCTTCTTGATCGCAAGCAAAATCTGATTCGGATTGACCGGCTTGATCAAGTAGTCGCTGATTTTCGAGCCGATCGCCTCTTCCATGATGTGCTCTTCTTCGCTTTTGGTGATCATCACGACGGGAAGATGTGGACGCTGCTCCTTGATGCGCTGCAGCGTATCCAGTCCATTCAGGCCGGGCATTTGCTCATCCAAAAAGACCAAATCAAAAACCTCTTCCCCCAGTTTTTCCAGCGCCTCAACTCCGCTGTTCACGGCGGTGACATGATACCCCTTCCCTTCCAAGAACAACACGTGTGGCTTGAGCAAATCAATTTCGTCGTCTGCCCATAAAATGCGTGGATTCCTCTGCATGTCGAATTCGTTCAATCAAAAATACGGCGCTACCCAACGCCACGCGTTAACTTGCACTCGGATTCAACGCAGGAACGTCGAAAATCATATGAAAAACGGGCATGTCAAATCACAACAAACATAAAATCCTGAATGATCCAGTCTACGGATTCATCACGATTCAACATGCGTTGAGTTTTGATTTGATGGACCATCCCTACGTGCAACGCCTGCGACGGATTTCACAATTGGGGCTTTCGCATTTGGTCTACCCCGGCGCTGTGCACAACCGATTCCACCACGCGATCGGAGCCCTGCATTTGATGCAAGAAGCCATTGCTGTGCTGCAAGCAAAGGGAACAGACATTACGGAGGCTGAAGCCGAAGGAGCGTGTGCGGCGATTTTGCTCCACGATATTGGGCACGGTCCGTTTAGTCACGCACTGGAACACAGCATCGTCAAAGGAGTGCACCATGAAGACATCAGCACGCTCATCATGGCTCGTTTGAACGATCACTTCAACGGTGCCCTGGACATGGCCATCGCCATCTTCAATGACCATCACCCCAAAAAATTCTTGCATCAGTTGGTTTCCTCCCAACTCGATATGGACCGCATGGATTACCTCGCCAGAGATAGTTTTTACTCCGGAGTGGCCGAAGGGAAAATCGGAAGTGAACGCATCATCAAAATGCTCGCTGTCCACGACAATCACTTGGTTGTAGAAGAAAAGGGGATTTATTCCATTGAAAAATTCCTGATGGCCAGACGGCTGATGTACTGGCAGGTGTACCTCCACCGCACGGTGTTGTGCGCAGAGTTCATGCTGATGGCCGTTCTGAAACGTGCAAAACACCTCGCAGCGCAAGGGACGTCAATCTTCACCTCGCCCGCATTGGGAGTTTTCATTCACGAGTCGTTGGATCGGGCAAAGTTTTTTGCAGATGAAGCCATCTTGGGACAATTCTGCGAGCTGGACGACAGCGACATCCTGAGCGCTCTGAAAGTTTGGCAACACCACGAGGATTTTGTGCTGCGCGAATTAAGTCGGCGCATCATCCATCGAGACCTCTTCCGCATCGAGCTTCGTCCTGAAGCCTACACAGAAGATGAGACAGCTATGCTGACGAACCGTGTGAGCGCACAATGGAACATCTCCGCCGAGGAGGCCGCATACTTTGTCATCAATGACCGCATCGAGAACAACTTGTATTCGGCCGGCGGTATACAAATCCAATTTAAAAACGGGCAGATATCCGATTTCGCGGATGCATCAGATCAACTCAGCCGAGAAATCCTCATGCGCACGGTGGCAAAATCATTCGTTTGCTATCCAAAAGAGTTGGTTCTGACTGCCTGATCAGTCCAACTCCACGCCGTCCTCATTGTAGAGGTGGAATTCCAAAATTTCCATCGAGGAATTGGACTCCACGTGCAGTTTGATGCCCAGGCTGCGTTGCCATTGCCTGTGGATGCTGTTCCACCAACCTTGCTTGATGTAAGCTTCGATAATCGGATGCAACATCACGGTGAGACGCTTGTGCTTCCCCTTTTCCACCGCCTGATGAATCGTTGATTCAATCGTGTCAGTGATGAGGATGGATGCTTGAACCTTTCCGGTACCTTGGCATGACGGGCACTGCTCGGATGTCTTAACATCAGCGACCGGCCTGACCCGTTGCCGGGTCATTTCCACGACGCCAAACCGACTCGGAGCGATGATGTTGTGTTTCGCCTTATCATCTTTCATCGCCTCCTTCAAGGCCAACATGAGCTCCTTGTTGTGCTCCCGTTTGGCCATATCGATGAAATCAATGCAGATAATGCCTCCCATGTCTCGCAATCTCAGAATACGTGCAATCTCTTTGCAACATTCTAAGTTGGTGTGGAAAGCGTTTTCCTCTTGATCTTTTGCGCCCGCCTTTCGGCCGCCGCTGTTCACGTCAATCACGTGCATGGCCTCGGTCTGCTCGACAACTAAATAAGCCCCACTGCGCAAATTGACTTGCTTACCAAAGGCCGCCTTGATCTGGCGATGAATGGAGAGGGTATTGAACAGGTCCCGATCACTGGACACCTTCACGATGTCCGTGTTCTTGGAGCCAATGCTTTGGAGATAAGTCTTCACCTCGTCCGCAATGCGCACATCGTTCACCCGAATGCTCGTGCAATCCGAAGTGAGCACATCGCGCAGAACCGCGTTGGTTTTATTCAACTCCCCGAGGACGCGTTTTCCGGGCTTGGCATTGCGCAATTTCTTGTGCAATTCTCCCCACCTTGAAACCAAATCTTCCAAATCGGCATGCAAATCCGCTGCTCCTTTTTCCTCTGCTACAGTCCGAACTATGATTCCAAAACCAGGTGGCCGGATGCTCTGCATGAGTCGCTTCAAGCGCTTGCGTTCCTCTTCCGATTTGATTCGTCCAGACAAAGAAACCTTATCGCTGAATGGCACCAACACGATGTAGCGCCCAGGCAACGTCACTTCCGCTGTCAAGCGAGGACCTTTTGAACTGATGGGCTCCTTCGCTACTTGCACCAAAACAAGCTGAGATGCGGACACCTCATCCTTGATCTTGCCTTTTTTATCGATTTCCGGATCTTTTTTGAAGTTACCCAAATCCGGCACCGGTTGCTTGCCTTGCATCGAAAGCTTCAAATAGCGTTGTTGCGTTCGATAGTAAGGACCCAAATCCAGGTAATGCAAAAAAGCATCGCGCTCATGTCCAACATCCACAAACGCGGCGTTGAGGCTGGGCAATACTTTCCTGACTCGGCCGACGAAAATGTCGCCGACCGCGTAACCCTTGTTGCCTTGGTCACGGTGCAGCTCTACGAGCTGACCGCTCTCCAACAAGGCGATTTCCACCTCTCCTGAGACGGAATTAATGACCAATTCTTTGCTCACGCAGGAACCGGATTAGCGCAAAGAAGCGATTCCATGTTGCCAGGGCTCACGCCCCGGCAATGGATCACTTCTTCTTGTGACGATTTTTGCGCAATCTCTTCTTCCGCTTGTGAGTCGCCATTTTATGACGCTTGCGTTTCTTACCGCTAGGCATGATGTTGTAATTTATTCGTTTGTTCCGACAGCCGTGCCGGATTCTAATCTAGTAATGAAGTCTTGCACCCGATTCGCAACCACAGTATCGGGAGCGTAAGGCAGGTATTCGTTATATCGGATCAGCGCTGCGTCCGTCTTGCCCATCGCCTCGTAGCATCGCGCCGTAAAAAACAGCCCATTCGCATAGGCTGAATCAGCGGCCATGACCGCTTCGAATCCAATTACTGCGCGATCGTAGGCTCCCATTTCCATATCCAACAAGGCCAATTGCCATGTCGCTTCAGTGTGCGCCGGATCCAATGCGAGTGCCTCAGAAAAGCGCTCCCGAGCCTTGTCAAACTGACCGCTTTGAACGCCAAAGATTCCCAACCATACCACCGCATCTACATTGGGCTCCTCAGCCTCCGCCAACGCCCGCAATTCCAAAATTCCTTCCATGGGATTTTCCCCTGAAACTTTTTGAACCGCGAGCTCAACCGGATCGGAATCTCCTGAAACCGCCTCCATGGCAAGCTCCTCGGGTGCGCTCGATCCTTTGCGTGGCATCCATAAGATGACCGCAACAAGTGCAATCCCTAGTCCAATCGTGAGGAGAATTCCCGTGTTTCGATTCATGCGCAGTGTTAGTCGACCTTGACTTGCGTTTTGACCGTTTCAACAAACTCTTTCGCAGGCTTGAAAGAAGGAATGTTGTGCGCAGGAATCTGAATGGATTTTTTGGCCAGAATATTACGCCCTGTTTTCGCCGCGCGCGTTTTGATGACAAAACTGCCGAATCCACGGAGATAAACATTCTCTCCTCCCTCCAAACTGTCACGAACCGAGCGCATGAACGCCTCGACAGTTGATTGTACATCGTGTTTTTCCATACCGGTCTCCTCGGCAATCCTGTTTACGATATCCGCTTTGGTCATCTTGCTTAGTAGGTTTGTCTCGTTAAAATTCGTGTTGCCCCTCAAAAACGGGGTGCAAAAATAGGGCTATTCCGCTGAAAACGAAAAAGGTGATGGAAGAGATTTTGCCGGTTATTCCCAAAAAAGAATGGATTGAAGGACGCAGAACCCTTTTGGCGTGGTTTGAAACAGCCCAACGCCCGCTGCCCTGGCGGAATGAGCCAGCGCCTTATTCCATTTGGCTTTGCGAAATCATCATGCAGCAAACGCGGATTGAACAAGGTTTGGCTTACTGGCAAGAATTCCTTGAAACCTGGCCTACCGTCGAGGATCTGGCACAAGCGCCGCTCGAAGAGGTCTTGAAAAAATGGCAAGGTCTCGGATATTACAGTCGCGCTCGGAATCTGCACAAAGCCGCTCAAGCTATTGCTAATGCGATGAACGGTGTATTCCCCACAACTGCAGCTGGCTGGAAAGCCCTGCCGGGCGTGGGTCCCTATACGGCAGCGGCTGTTTCGAGCATTTGCTTCAACGAAGTCATACCCGCCATTGACGGAAATGTCTTGCGGGTATTGAGCCGGTATTTAGCCATCACCGAACCCATCGATCGCCCTGCGGGTCGGAAACCCATTGATTCGTTTGCGTCTGAGTGGGTTCACCCCACGGAGCCGGGCAACCACAACCAAGCCTTGATGGAGCTCGGAGCCCTGGTTTGCAAGCCCCGCAATCCGGATTGCACTTCTTGCCCGCTTTCGAATTCGTGCCGTTCCGTTCAATTAATACCTGGTCAAACCCCCACGCCCCCAATCAAGGCCGGTAAAACACGCGTCGAAAATGTAGCCTTGACTTTTCATGTGGTCACCGACGGCCGCCGCGTTTGGATGAAGCAGCGGCCGCAAACAGGCATTTGGGGAGGTTTGTGGGAGTTTCCGTCCACAGAAACGAACGAGGCGTATTCTGCCGGGTCCCAACTTTCAGACGAAAACCTGTTCAATTCCTGCGAAAGCCAAGGCCAATGGGGAGAGTCGTTTATCCATGTCTTGAGCCATCGGCGGCTTCACTGCCAATTTTGGATCTGGAAAGCCCCGACGACAGTCACGCCAGATTCAGGTCAATGGCTCACCTGGCATGAGGCGAAAAACCTCCCCATCCCGAGAGCGCTTGACAGATTTTGGCACGATCTTGAAAAATCGCTCTCCTCAAAATCTGTAAGCTAAGCGGCCTTGAATTACTTTTGATTCATGGCCGGCATCAATAAAGCAATCCTCGTAGGCAATTTGGGCAAAGATCCCGAAATGCGCTACACGCCCAATGGCGTTCCCGTATGTTCTTTTCCCATGGCGACTTCGGAAACGTACAAGGATCGAAATTCCGGGGAACGCATCACCCAAACGGAATGGCACAATATCGTGATCTGGCGAGGCATGGCGGAAACCGCTGAGAAATTCCTCAAAAAAGGGTCACAGGTGTACATTGAGGGAAAAATCAAAACGCGTTCTTGGGAGGATCAACAAGGTCAAAAGCGTTACACAACAGAGATTGTCGCTGACGTCATGCAACTGCTTGATCGGCCTGATGGAACTTCTCGGCCCGTTGCCCCTTCCGTGGCCGAAGAAGCAACGCAAGCGGCAGCGAATGGCACTACCGATCCTGCCGGTGACTTGCCGTTCTAACCTGCAAATTTCTCCGTGGAGCTCACTCTATTTGTCCTTTTCCTAGCCGAGCGTACCGAAGGCCTGATGGCATTTGGTCCCTTTGTTCTTATTGCCCTATTGTTGATCATTAGCGCCTTGGTATCCGGTTCTGAAGTGGCTTTCTTCAGCCTCACTCCAGCCGATTTGTCTGACTTGGAAGATGCCACTGAAACTGAAAAATCTCCTGCAGACGAGCGGGTCATCCAACTGATTCGCAAACCGGATGCAGACCGTGCGCCGCGTCATTTACTGGCTACCATCTTGGTCTTGAATAACCTAACGAACATCATCATCATTTTGGTTTCCACGGTGGTGATGGAACGTTTGTTCCCTGCGACTTCTTTGGAGGCTTGGATTTATTGGACCTTGCATGTTGGTGCAGTGACATTCCTCATTGTGCTTTTTGGGGAGGTGGTACCCAAGGTTTACGCCACGAGCAACCGGATTGAATTTGCGCGATTTATGTCCGGACCGTTATTGGTAGGACGCCAGGTGCTATCACCCATCTGGAAACCGCTGGTGCGCCTGGGCAATTGGGTAGAAAAACGAGTTGAAATCCCCAACACCGATCTTTCCACTGCCGATTTGGAGCAGGCCTTGCAACTTACAGCCGATGAAGAGCGAACCGATGAAGAGCAACGGATTCTCGAGGGCATTGTAGCGCTGGGAACGAAAGATGCCAAACAAATCATGACGGCAAGAACCGATATGGAATCGGTGAGTTCCGATGAGACGTGGGAGCAATTGCGAGCTCAAATTGTGGAGTCCGGTTATTCACGCATTCCCATCCATGGCAGTTCGCAAGATGAAATCCTAGGCGTACTCCACATCAAGGACTTGTTACCGCACCTCGGTGAGGCCAATGTGAAGTGGATGGACTTGGTACGACCTGTCTACTATGTACCAGAAAACAAAAAGATTGATGACTTGATGCGTGAATTCCAAGAACGCAAAACGCATTTGGCCATTGTGGTGGATGAATACGGCGGGACCAGTGGAATCATCACTTTGGAAGACATCATGGAAGAAATTGTCGGTGAGATTTCAGACGAGTTTGATGCCGAAGAAGTTGCATATTCACGCTTGGATGAGCGCACTTTTGTGATTGAAGCAAAAACCGCTTTGATCGATGTCTACCGCATCTTAAGCATTTCCGACGAGGCCTGGGAAGCCGCCAAAGGAGAAAGTGACACCCTAGGCGGATTCATTACAGAACAGGCAGGCCGCATTATGCGGAACGGTGAAAGCATTGTTTTTGAAGGTGTTATCTTGAAAATTGATGCCGCCACTCCGCGCAAATTGCTGCGCGTAAAACTCACCCTTCCGGAACACCCAGCGAGCCATGACGATTGAACTCCAGGTTGCGCGCATCTTCCCCTGGACCATTCTCATCACGCTCGGATTATCCGGATGCACGGAACCGCCAGTTCCAAAACCCCGAGGTTATCATCGCATCGAATTCCCAGATCACCAATTCGCATTCTATCAACATGCGTGCGGTTTCTCATTTGACGTCCCGGTTTACAGTAAGATTGAACGCATTGAGAAAGAAACGAGCACAGCTGATGATGTTTCGCCGTGTTGGTTCAATTGCGCCATGCCTCGATTCAAGGCCAAAGTACATTGCACCTACATTCCTTTAGAGTCGCGGGGCCAATTCAACGAATTAGTGGAAGATGCATATCAAATGGTTTTCACTCACGAAATGAAGGCCACCGGCATTACGACCCAGGCTTTTCAATTTCCAGAACACGCGGTGAGTGGGTTGATGTACCGGCTTTCGGGTCCGGTCGCCAGCTCGGTGCAGTTTTTCGCGACAGATAGTACGCGCCATTTTCTCCGCGGCAGCTTGTACTTTGATCATGCTCCCAATCCCGACAGTTTGAAGCCAACTTTGGACCATGTCGAACTGGACATCGTCCGCATGATTGAATCGCTCCAATGGCATCAAGGCCAAAACCCATCCCGCCCATGATGGAGAATTCATGGGTGCTTGATTTCGGAAATTCTCGGGTGAAGCTGGTTCAATTCGAGCATGAAAACCTCCTGTCTCTTTGGACGGATGAGGAAGCTCTGGAGGAAGCCCATCGCAACCCACGATTGGATTCCAGCGCCTTGATGTTGGTGGCCGCAACAGGACCAATCAACGAACAATGGGCGGCCTGGATTGACCAATCTCTTCAAAACGCTCAAGGTCCCCGGATCATCCAGCTTGAAACCGCGGAAGATGTCCCGTGGGCAACCGCTTACGACAGTCCGGCGACCCTGGGGCTGGATCGCCTCGCCAATGCTGCGGCGGCTGTAGCATTGGATGCGAAATCAGATTGGCTCGTAATCGATGCTGGCACATGCATCACGGTCGACTTTATCCACGACGGACAATTCCAGGGAGGGTCCATTTCACCGGGGATTGACCTGAGGCTGCGCGCCATGTACGCTGGAACCGCAAGCTTACCCTACCCGGAAGATTGGCGTGAGCGATCTTCGGCCGGAGTTGCCCTGCATTTGGGAAACGATACGGAATCTTCGCTTTTGGCGGGTGCCATCGGAGGTGTACACGCAGAATTGGCCGCTCGAATCGACGCATTCAACACAGAATTCCCCGGCATCCGCATCGCATTGACGGGAGGAGACGCAAAATTCTTGGAACTCCGAAGCGAGTTGACGATTTTTGCCGACCCAAACCTCACGTGGATTGGATACCATCACCTGCTCAATCGCATCATATCTCATGAATCAGCCTCCTAAACAACAAGCAGCTTCACAGTCTGCTCAAATGGCTGCTGGTCTGGTGAGTGCATTGATGTTTCTCAGTTTTGGGACCGTACAGGCACAACAGTCTGAATTTTCTCCTTACTCTCGTTTCGGATTTGGATTGATTGAGCAAATCAATGCTCCGGTATATGCTGGGCTCGGCGGAATGGAAACCACCATGATCAGCAGTTACCAATTTCAACCGAACAACCCGGCTTCTGCAACGTATCAGAGTCAAACAACATTCCAAGGCTCGGGCACGGGCAACCGCATGTCCATGAAGCAAGGCGATGCCGATGCCGCTACGGCCACCTTCGGTTCGCCGGGTCCCATGGGCATCGTTGTGAAAAAGCAATCCGGCAAAAATGCCCTGATCTTGGGCCTTTCGCCTTTCAGTAATTCAGGCTATGCCATTTCGCGCACCGGTGACTACGACGGCATCGGAGCGGTGCAAGAGCGTTACGAAGGCCAAGGAGGGCTAAACAACCTAAACATCGGTTGGGCCCGCGCTTTCAAAGGGACACGATGGGTCCAGACAGGAACGAATGACAGCATTCGAATCCAAAGCAGCGCGCTGCATTTGGGAGTTCAGTCTCAATACCTTTTTGGCGAAGTAAGCCGAACGTCCACAGTAGACATCTTGGATCCGACGTTCCTCGATCACCGCAGCAAATTCACAGGGCAACACCGAAGTGTCACCGCCAATGCCGGTGTGATCTATGATCAATTGCTGTTCGTGCGGTACAATGAACTCCAGGATTTCGAACGTAGCCTTTCCCTTCGAATGGGCGGGGTCTTTACGCCAGAGACCAACCTCCACAGCAGCCTGAGCAAACTGGACGAAACCACACAGACACTCGGGGGGATTGCGGTCAACCTCGACACTGCGTTTTACAGCGCTCGAACGGATTTTCGGGCGCGCATGCCGCGGTCTTTAAGCGTTGGAAGCAGCCTGCATTTCGATCGAGCGGACGGCATGCGCCTGTCGGCTGGTGTGGAATACAAAACCTCGCGCTGGGATGAAGTGGCATCCGGTTTCGCCCCAGAAATGCAATCCGATGCAGTGCAATGGACGCGATCGGAATCGTTCCGGATGGGCGTGCAATTCAACCTAAGCAATCCCGAAACGCGCAATCCTACGTGGGGCAAAGCGACCTATCGATTCGGCCTCGTGCAACAATTCCAACCATACGAAGTCAATGGATCTCAGGTGTTGACACAATCGTTCACCGGTGGCTTCACATTGCCTATGGTGGGGAGCCGTTCCTTGAGCCGCATCCATTTCGGCACGGAACTTGGGGAAAGAATCACTGAAGACGGAGCGTTGGAAGAGAGCTTCATGCGAATCCACTTGGGCGTGTCTTTAATGCCTTTCTTCAAGAACAATTGGCTGATTCCAAGATTATATGACTGATAACAAACAAACTACCATGAAACTGACCACCCAAATCCTGTTGGCATGTTTGCTTGCCAATCCCTTCTTTTCTTTTGGTCAAGACCGATACGGCGAAACCGAAGAGCAGCAAATTCTTTGCAAAGAGGCGATCAGCGTTTACGTGAGCTATAAAAAGCAAAAGAACTACGATGAAGCGTTCATTCAATGGAAGAAGGCTTGCGACGTTTGCCCACCTGATGCGCGAGAGGGTATGTATTCTGATGGAGTACGCTTCCTCAAAGAGCAATTGAAGAATACCGAGGATCCTGCCCGAATCCAATCCCTTCAAGACAGTATTTTCTTGCTCTACGATCAGCGCATGGAAATCTTCCCTGCAACGAGCAAAAAGCCGAATAACGCCTGCACAATTTTGGCATACAAAGCCACGGACTACTACCGCCTTTACAAAAAAGAAGGTGCTGCTGAAGCAAATGCCATGTTCAAAGAGAGCATTGATTGTTTGGGCGCAGAATCATCTCCCGCAACCTTGAGCACTTACTACGTAACTTCGTTCTACGCCATGAAGGCCATGGAAGACGACGCAGAAGCCAAGGCCAAACTGGGTGAGATGTTGACCGAGTACCTTGTGCTCTCGGATTACATCGAAGCCGGCATTGCAGCCGCAAACGCTGCAGGCGACTCCGATACCGTTGAAGATTTTGGCAAAGCGAAAGGCAATTTGGATGAAGTTTTCATCGCCATTGCTCAGTGTGAAGACATGGTACCGGTGTTGACAGAAAAAGTGGCAGCGGATTCCGCCAACTTCGAATTGAAACAAAAAGTGCTGCGTCTGCTCAATCAAAAAGATTGCACAGATAACGATTTGTACTTGCCTGTTGCTGTCGAAGTCCACAAAGCAGAGCCTGGTCACCCATCTGCTTATGCCATTGGAAATGAGCAAGCAAAAAATGAGAACTTCGCGGAAGCTTTGGCTTACATGGAGGAAGCTGTTGAGCTTTGCGGTGAATGCGCCGAGATAGAAACGTACCTCTTGAAAGCCGGGAAAATCGCGTCTTTCCTGGGTAAATCCAGCACGGCTCGATCGTACGCCCAAAAAGTACTCGCAAACAACAGCGATAGCGCCGAAGCGTATATGCTCATCGGCGATGCGATTGCCGGCGGCGCGAAGAGCTGCGATGATGGAGCTTTGGGTGTTCGACTTGCTTACCTCCGCGCATGTGACTACTACAACATGGCCATCACCCGAGGTGATGAAGATCTGAAGGCAACAGCGCAAAAGAAACTCAATGCCAATTCGAAGCAATTCCCCAGCGTCGATGAAATTTTCGCGGTAGGTAAAAGCACCGGAGATGCCATCACGATTCCTTCCATTTCAGGATGTCCTTGCGCTGGAGAGTCAACCACCGTTCGGGTGCGTTAACAGGCGAGTGGGATACGATTCGATGAAAATTCACTGGAATCGCCTCAGCGGCAAGCCCCATTGGCCCGTCGTTGGGGCGATTTTATTCCTGGCTTCATGTGCCAATGCTGATTCGGATATCTCCCATGTCCAAGCTGACGAATCCATTCCCACGCAAGTCGTCATCAACGGCACCTTCCAGTACTCTGAACGTGGCGAAATCTTGCATGAATTGCATGCAGGCGAGTTGAGCAGGCAAGAAAAAGGCAATGCTACATCTCCTGAAGACTACGTTGAAGTTCGAAATGGATTTGAGCTGTTCATTGAAGGAAACGAGGCGAACCACACGGCACGATTAAGGGCTGATTGGGCTTCCCTTGATGAAAAAAATCTCAGGTTGATTGCCAAGCATGGAGTGGTTTTGGAAAACCTCGCCGGAGATATCCTCGAAACGGAATACCTCGTTTGGTCTGAGGATTCCAATCGGGTCTGGACCAACCGACCCGTCACGATACGCACATCGGATGGCGTGTTGTATGGAGAAGGGCTGGAATCGGATGCGCGATTCGAATCATACCGCATTCTGAAACCGCGCGGAGAAATCGTTTTAGAAGGCACGGAAAATTTTTAGGTTTACCCCATGAATCCCGATCAAATCGTACGCATCAATAAGATGGCCGAGCGTTTCTGGCTTTTGATTATCCTTGCCTGTTGTGCAGCCACTGCTTATTTCATTTGGCGAGACGGCTGGGATCAGCAAAAGCAAACACTGGTTCTTCCGGCCCTTGCCGCCTCATGGTATGCCTTTCGTCGATTCTTCCGAAAACGTCTCGAACGCGGAAATGGCGACCAAAATGCCTAAGTTTGTAGGAGACCTGAACCATGGATCCTGACCCCTCGAGTTCTCTTTTAATCATCGGCATCTCCTTGCTGGCCTCTGCTTTCTTCTCTGGAATGGAGATTGCTTTCGTGTCGGCCAATCGCCTGCAATTGGAGTTGGATGCCCATAGCAATTGGCGCGGGAAAATCCTGCTTCACCTCGCTTCCCGAACCAAGCTTTTCATCGCAACCATGCTGGTTGGAAACAACCTGGCCTTGGTATTCTGCGGGCTCGAATCCGGAGCCTTGATTAGCGAAGGCATCTTTCAAGTGCGGGATTGGACAGAAGCTTCACAACCCTTACTCGTCTTGGCGACCCAAACGGTGGTTACCACAGCGGTCATCCTGGTATTGGCTGAGTTCATCCCAAAAGCGGTCTTTCATACCAACTCCAACTTCTGGTTAAAGTTCTTCGCTATTCCACTGCTCATAGTCCACTACATCCTCTTGCTTCCGGGCTTGTTCGTTGTGGGATTGAGTCAATTCTCCATACGCCTTGTCGGGCGCTCGTTGAGAGACGATGAACATCATGAAGAATTGGGTGCAACTGATTTGGATCATTTCATCCGCGAAATGAGCGGCCGCATGGAACCCGAACAGGAACTGGAGCATGAACTGCAAATCATGCAAAACGCCCTGGAATTCAACAAAGTGCTCGCACGAGACTGTCTCATTCCACGCAATGAAGTGGTCGCTGTGGATTTGGAAACCCCATTGGACGAAGTCAAGGAATTATTCATTTCGACCGGATTGAGTAAAATCGTCGTTTACCGCGAGGACATTGATCAGACCATTGGATATGTTCACTCGAAAGATCTATTCAAACAACCCGATTCCATCAAGACCATTTTGCACCCCACTTTCGTCGTTCCTGAACCCATGCCGGCAGATGATGTGTTGAAACGGTTCATACAACGCAAGCGGCATTTGGCCATCGTGGTGGACGAATTCGGTGGCACATCAGGCATATTGACCATGGAAGACATCATGGAACAACTCATCGGCGACATCGAAGATGAACACGACCACGAAGACCTCATCGAAGACGTATTGGAGGAGGGGCGGTGGCGATTCTCCGCGCGCCTGGATGTAGAAGACCTGAACGAACGATATGGACTTCAGTTGCCCTTGAACGATGCGTACGAAACCCTTGGCGGGCTGCTGTTGCATCATGCAGAGGAAATTCCAGATTCCGGGTTCTCATTGCCTTTGGAGGGATATCATTTGGAAGTGGAGGAGGTAAGCAGCAGCAAAATCCAGACCGTCATCCTGCACGTTCTCGAAGACGAGAATTACTGAAACCTCACCTCTATTTTTCCCGTAAGGAAGACTCCTTCAGGCAAAGCGCCCGGGGATTCGGGATTTCTCTTATCTTCGCAAACCTTAAAATAAGACACGACTACCATGTCAATGATTCAACAAATTCGAAACCGACAAGGTCTCCTGATCGTGATGATTGGGATTGGAATGTTGGGATTCTTGGTTCCTTATGATGCGGTCATGGCACTCTTTGGTCAAGGCGGAAGCCGTGACGTTGGCGAGGTCAATGGCGTTGCCATCTCAGGCGCCCAATACCAAATGGAGGTGCAAGAGCGCCGACGATTGGGATTCAGCGGTGACCAACTCGCTGAAGAAGTGTGGAGCGACCTGACTTCCAATATTGTTTTAGCAGATGATTTCGACGCTCTCGGATTGACAGTGAGCGACGAAGAGTATGAAGAAATGTTGTTCGGAACAGCTTTTTCTCCGTACATGAATCGCGCATTTTACTCGAATGTGGAGACCAAAGGGTTTTGGCAACAAAATTTCGACGCCATGTTGGCGACCGATCGCGGTGTCTCCGATTTCTTAGCTTACAAGCGTTTAATTGTGTCCAAAAGGGTCAGAGAGAAATATGACAACTTGGTCACATCGGGGATTTATTCAAACAGCTTGGAAGGCAAGTACGACTACGTAGGTGCTAACAACAAGGTAAACTTCAACTACGTCTTGAAGGCATTCAATGCCATCGACGATAGCGAAGTGAATGTGTCCGATTCTGATGTTCGTGCTTACTTCAAAGCGCACAAAGGCGACTCTGAATACGCTCAAAAAGCGGGACGCAACATCACCTTTGCACGCATTCCGTTGCAAGCCTCTCCAGAAGATGCTCAAGCCATTGAAGCAGAATTGAATGGAATTCGAACGTTATGGGAAAACACCGAAGACAGTGACAGCGCTTTTGTAGCCCAGGTCAATGAAGCACCATTCGCACCAACCGTTTTGCGCGAAAGTGACGTCGAAGTGGACGTGAATGAGGCTGCGTTTTTTGATTCGGAACCTGGCGCCATCGTAGGGCCTTACCTGCGCAAGCAATCGTACAAATTGGCCCGCGTTATGGAATTCCTCTCTGAGCCGGATAGCGTTTCCTGCCGTCACATTCTGTTGAAGGCGAAAAACCCGCAGGACCGGGAAGAAATGGATGCATTGATGGGCCGCGCGGACAGCCTGAAGCGTGTTTTGCGCCGTGGCGGTTCCTTTGACGATTTGGCGGAACGCTTCAGTGAAGATCCTGGCTCGAAGTCGAAAGGTGGTTTTTACGATTTCTTTACCCGCGGACGCATGGTAAAGCCATTTGAAAACTTCTGCTTTGAAAACAAGCCGGGCAGCATCGGTGCAGTTGAGACTTCCTTCGGTGTTCACTTGATTGAGGTAATGGAACACACCAAGCCCATCGAGCGCGTCAAAGTCGCAATGATTGAACGAGCCATCGAGCCATCAGCGAATACGGCACGAGAATCTTACAGCGCTGCGAGTGAATTTGCAATCCAAGCGACTTCACGCGAGGAGTTTATGCAGGCAGCAGGTGATGCAGGATACACCACCAACATCGCCAAAGATGTCGACCGTGGGGCCACATCCGTATCGGGATTGCGCAGCGCAGCCGAACTCGTAGCCTGGGCGTATGGAGCGGAAGAAGGTGAAATTTCCAACCCCATTTTGATCGATAAGAATTACGTTGTGGGCTACCTCGATCGCATTACAGAAAAAGGTGAACCCAAATTCGAGTACGTCGAAGAGCAAATGCGTTTGGGAGCCATCAAGGAGGCAAAAGCTGAATTGTATGCAGCCCAGATGACTACGGGTTCGTTGGATGAAATCGCTGAGGCCGTAGGTGCAAAAGTATCAACGGCTTCAAACGTGAGTTTGAAATTCCCAACCATCAGCGGAGCCGGATCTCAGCCAGAACCTGAAGTCGTAGGCATGGCCTTTGCCATCCCTGTAGGCAACGTTTCAAACCCCATCATTGGTAACAACGGCGTGTGGGTCATTGCGCCGACCTCATCGACCGAGGCTGCGACGAAAAACGATTACCTCTCTGAGCAGACAACCTTGATTTCAAGAGCTCGCGGAGCCGCGACCATCCGCCTGTCGAATGCCATGTTGGATGCAGCGAACATAGAAGACAACCGAAATTAATCTCGGTCACCATAGCGAAAAGCCCGCCCTTTCAGGCGGGCTTTTTTTGTTCAAAAGACATCCCTATGGTCGGTCCTCTTCAAAGATGGGACAGCCCATCTACCAGCGCAAATAGCTGCCGTCACCGAAACTGAGAAAACGAAAATTCCGCGCAAGCGCTCCAGCATACAATTCCCGCCAATTGGGCCCGATAGCAGCCGCTACCAAGCAAAGAAGGGTGCTGTTGGGCAGGTGGAAGTTCGTAATCAAGGCTCCCACTGACCGAATGCGGTACGGCGGTGCAATCATAATAGCCGTTTCAAATTCCCAATCATCTCCATCCAAGGCAGCGAGGCACCACTGCATTGCCGTTTCCATGGTCCATCCCAATTCCTGGTCCGCTTCCAACAACGATTCACACCACTCCCACTGGGACAATCGTGCTGGCTTAACTCCCGATTGCTTCCACTTGATCGCAAGCCAATACAGACTTTCTAGCGTGCGTAAACTCGTAGTACCGGTTGCGACCCGGTGGCATGATTCGCTCGCCAACGCCTGAATCGCCGCGTTGGAAACCGAGCAGCGCTCCGCATGCATCGCGTGCTCCGCCACACTGCCACTTTCCAAGGGTTTAAAGGTGCCGGCCCCCACATGCAAGGTTACCTGGTGGATGGAGGCTTTGGCACTCAATTCTGACATCAACTCAGCATCGTAATGAAGGCCTGCTGTAGGCGCGGCAACGGAACCGGGAACCTCCGCATAGACAGTTTGGTAATCGGTCGCATCACTTCCCTCCTCCGGTCGTCGCATGTACGGAGGAAGGGGCATTTTACCCAAAGCTTCGAGCAACTCAGAGAAACTAGCTTCCCGATGACTTCCTGTATCAGAGGCTACAAAACTCCATGATAATTTGATGAATCGGACGCCCTCATCTGCGCCTGTACGCTGGGCAGAAACCGTCCATTTCCCTTGCGCATCCTCCACCTCCAAGGCAGCCTCCCCAGCAGTCCATCGCTTACTGCCCTTCACCATACATTTCCATTCAACAGCTTCTGTAGACGCAAGCGCCTGTTCCATTGAGCTGCTCATGGGTTCGAGCAAAAACACCTCCAGCCTCCCTCCTGTTGGTTTCTGAAGCAGCAACCGCGCCCGTATCACCCGGGTATTGTTGACCCAAATTTGGGCTCCGGCAGGTATGAGGCTCGGCAAGTCGTGGAAATGATGTGACCAATCCGATTCGCCTTGATTCCAGATGAGCATACGCGCTGCGGATCTTGGTGACACCGGATGCAACGCGATGGCCGAATCAGGCAACTCATAGTCAAACGCTCCGGCATCTTCTACCGGTCTAGAATTTGTCAACATTGGCACAAAAATACACGTGGAAACGAACGATGATGGAATCAAATTGAACGCTCATACCTTAACTTCGTTTATTCATGGCACATGCATTGGTCATCGGAGCCGCTGGGCAATTGGGCATAGAATTGACCCTTGCACTGCAACGCGAACACGGCGTTGATGGCGTTCACGTATCGGACATTCGCGTGCCTCAGGATGAACTGGTGATGCGCAGTCGGTTCTTGCACCTTGACGCGACCGATGAAGCTTCCGTTTCCAAAATCATTGAGGAAGGGCAATACCATTCCGTTTACCATTTGGCTGCGATGCTCAGTGCAACGGGCGAAAGGCGACCCATTGCGGCATGGGATTTGAACATGCAGAGTTTGCTGAATGTATTGGAGGCAGCCAAACAAGGGTGGGTTGAGCGCGTTTTTTGGCCCAGTTCCATTGCGGTATTTGGTCCCCAAACGCCACGCCAACTTGTTCCTCAATCCGCTGTTCTCGACCCGACCACGGTGTATGGGATCAGCAAACAAGCGGGAGAATATTGGTGCCGCTACTACCACGAGAAGTACGGTGTTGATGTGCGCAGCATTCGTTATCCGGGTTTGATCGGACACCGCTCAGCCCCAGGCGGAGGAACGACAGATTACGCTGTAGAAATCTACCACGCTGCCGTGCGGAAGGAAACGTACACTTGCTTTTTGGAGCCCGATGCTGCCTTGCCCATGATGTACATGGACGATGCCGTGCGAGGAACATTGGAATTGATGGCTGCACCGAAAGATCAAATCAGGGTGCGAACCTCTTACAACTTGGCCGCCATGAGTTTCACGCCGCAAGAAGTAGCCGAGAGCATTCGAACAAAGCGTCCCGACTTCAAAATCACCTATGCCCCCGATCATCGTCAAGCCATTGCCGCAAGCTGGCCAGCCAGCATTTCTGATGACGCTGCGCGGGCCGATTGGGGATGGAAGCCTGAAGTGCTTCTTCCCACCATGACGGAAATCATGTTGGACGCAATGGGCAAAGAAGTGGAGGAAGTGAACGGTTGACCCGCGCCTTTCGCGTGGGATGTCGTTTCTTTGCATTTGGAAAAGAAGCTCCGGAGAGCGGTGCAAATCGAAGAATTGGACATGGCGAATATCCCCCCTTTGTACATTCAAAACAGTTTCTCGCGAAAGAAGGAATTGTTTGAGCCGCTGAACTCACCCTATGTAGGCATGTATGTCTGCGGTCCGACGGTATACAGCAATGTGCACTTGGGCAACGTGCGTACTTTTTTGACTTTTGATGTGGTTTACCGCTACCTGACCTTCATCGGTTATCAGGTTCGTTACGTCAGAAACATCACCGACGTGGGGCATTTGACGGGCGATTCAGACGATGGTGAGGATAAAATCGGCAAAAAGGCAAGGCTCGAAAATTTGGAGCCCATGGAAATCGTACAGAAATACACGAACGATTTTCACGATGTCATGCGGGTGTTCAATATGCAACCCCCTTCCATCGAGCCCAGCGCCACCGGTCACATCGTGGAGCAAATTGAGACCATCAAAGCCATTATCGAACGTGGGTATGCCTATGAATCCAACGGCAGCGTCTACTTCAACGTGCGCAAATACAACGAAACGTATCCCTACGGAACCCTGTCAGGCCGAAAGATTGATGACTTGTTGAACAACACCCGCGCCTTGGATGGGCAGGACGAAAAACAAGATCCGCTGGACTTCGCGTTATGGAAAAAAGCCGACGCTTCGCATTTGATGAAGTGGCCTTCTCCTTGGAGCGATGGCTTCCCCGGCTGGCACCTGGAGTGTTCTGTCATGAGCACCAAATACTTGGGCAACCAATTCGACATCCACGGCGGCGGAATGGATCTCAAATTCCCCCACCACGAATGCGAACTCGCACAAAACACGGGAGCCACTGGTGAGGAGCAATCCGTGCGGTATTGGATGCACGGCAACATGCTGACCGTCAACGGGCGAAAAATGGCCAAATCGGAAGGCAACGGTTTCACGCCTGAAGAACTCATCACGGGCAATCACGCCCTGCTCGAACGCGGATACTCGCCCATGACAGTGCGGTTTTTCATGCTGCAAGGACATTATGCGAGCACACTCGATTTTTCAAACGAAGCTTTGCAAGCAGCGGAAAAAGGGTTGGAAAGGCTGATGAAGGCATTGGTCGCCCTCGACTCCCTGCCTGCGACCGCTGTGCAAGATCATCCGGAAGCAGACATTCAAGGTCTTGAATCGCGTTGCATGGAAGCGATGGGAGATGATTTCAATACGCCGATTTTGATCAGCGTTCTATTCGATGCCGTAAAATTGGTCAACAATGTGGCGAGCGGGCGCATCGCGATCAGCGCGAGCCAAAAAGACGCGCTCGCCGCCTTGATGCGTGGATATGCCTTCAACGTTCTGGGGCTTCAACTTGAAACCACAATCGAATCCGGAGAGGGAGCCGAATCCGGTGCGTTATTGGATCTGTTGGTGGAATTGCGCGGCACGGCAAAAGCGAACAAGGATTGGAGCACGGCAGACTCCATTCGCGATGTCCTCAAATCGATGGGCATCAGTATCAAAGACAGCAAGGAAGGGAGCACATGGGAACGCGATTGACCGGTCGGTTGGGTCGAATGGCCTTGGCAACGTCTGCCTTGCTCATCACATTGCAAGGATGTGACAACGAAACTCCCCGTGCTTCGTCACGGCCTTCAGGCACACCCGAATCCGCTCGTGTGGTTGAACACAAAACTGCACCTGAATTCGACGCCGATTCGGCCTATGCCTACATTGCCCGCCAAGTTGAATTCGGCCCGCGAGTCCCAAATTCTCCTGAGCACGCGTCGTGCGGGGATTGGCTCGCTGCTGAACTCAATCGCCACGGGGCGGAGGTCATCATTCAACCCGGACGCGTGCGTGCCTACGATGGCAGCATCTTAGAGATGCGCAATATCATCGGACAGTATCGGCCAGATCATCGAGAGCGCGTCATGTTGTTTGCCCACTGGGATACCCGCCCTTTCGCAGACAAAGACACCCTCAGGCAACGCGAACCCATCGATGGTGCCAACGATGGGGGATCCGGCGTCGGGGTCTTGCTTGAGATCGCGCGCATCCTGGGAAACGACACCACACTGGATCTCGGGGTGGACATCATCCTCTTCGATGCAGAAGATTACGGAACGCCTGAATGGGGAGAACGCAATCAAAATTCCGCTTTAACGTGGTGCTTGGGCAGCCAATTTTGGGCTGGACAACCTCACCGTGTGGGTTATCGGGCCAAGTACGGCATCTTGCTCGACATGGTTGGGGCTGAAGGGGCCGTGTTCAATCGAGAAGGCACCTCCATGGCCTACGCTCCGGATGTGGTTCAGCGCATTTGGAATGCGGCAGAGCAATTGGGATTCGGAAATTATTTCAAAACGGATGTCACACCCGAAACCATTGATGACAACCTCTTCGTTTCAGAATTTGCGGGCATCCCTTCTGCCAACATCGTGCACTATCAAGTCCAAGTGCTGCCCATGGGATACGGTCCGTTTCATCACACCCATGCCGACAACATGAGCATCATCAGCCGCGAAACCCTTGATGCTGTGGGGAGCACGGTACTCGACGTGCTTTGGAACGATTGATTCGGCACGCCAGCTTTATTCGCGCACGGGTGTGAACAAATTACCCTTGCCGGTCCCGCAGCCAGACCCTTGGGGAATTAGCTTGGTTCCATGATGCGCTCAGTGCAATTTCGAAGCCATTTCATGACCGCTTGGGCACTGCTAGGCTTTTGCTTTTTCTCACCTGCGCGCGCATCTGACTCCATTGCGCCGGCCGGAATTCGGCCCCAAGATTCACCGATGATGGAGGCTGCGTGGATGCTCCATCGCGCAGACTCCCTTCTGGAAATCGACCGCCCAGTCGCCGCCCTTTCCATGTATCGGGGTGCGTCGGAGCGATCTTTTGATCCATGCCAGCGATCTCGAGCGCATGTTGGTATAGCCCGCATCTACGCAGGAAGCCAAAACCCAGAACTCGCGACTGCAGCGTTACAGAACGCCCACACCGGTTTTCTTGCTTGCGATTCGGATGTCCGCAAAGAACAGGTAATACGTGCGGCAGATTTATGGTTGGCATTGTACCAAGAAAGCCGAGCCATCGAATTGATTCAATACGAATTGCATCTGGAGCCCAACGATTTACAGCTCATGGCCAAATTGGCGGACCTCTATTTCACAGCAGGTCTTTGGGACCAAGCTCGGACCCAGTACACGCTATGCTTGAATCACATCGAGGCATCCAATCCTTCCATGAAGGCAACTTGGCTCAGCGCCATCATCCAAACCGAAGGCATTGAAGGAAAATCGGCGTCTGACTCTGTGGTTGCTGCCTTTGCAGAAGTTGCCGAAATCATTCCCCGCGCGGAAGCCCAGAGTCATCGCGAACAAATTCAATTGACATTCGCCTTAGAAGGTCAGCATGCCCAAGCCCTGATTTGGGCTCATGAATGCGTCACCCACGCAGATCCAACAAACCCCGAAGCCCTGGCCGTTGCTCACTTGCGGGTTGGAAACAGTGCGGTACAATCGCATCGGCCGCTTGATGCGCTGATCGGTTTTCACGAAGCTCTCAAAGCCGCCAGACTCACAGATAACCGCGAACTCGTCGCTGAAATTTTACGGCAAAAAGGCTTGTTTGAACACGAACGCGGCAACAGTTCTGAGGCACTTGAGGCATTTTTGGAACTCGACCGAATCAATGCAGAACTCCTCGCGTTGGCTTATCCTACTGCAGCCAGCAATCGCGAGACCCGACAGTTCAATGAGCAAGTGATGCCAGCCCTGGATCCATTTGATCAAGCGGTTTTTGACATCCAAGCGCAGCGCAGTTCGCCGTATCGCTCGAGTGGGTGGCCATGGATTGCCGGGTTGCTCGGCATTGGCATGTTGGCCTATGCACGCACCCAAAGACAGTTGAAATCCGCCTTGCACAAAGAACGCCGGCGCATCATCCGATTGCGATCGCTCGTCCCCACAGATCGCCTTCCTTCGAACATGCAGACGGTGACTGCAGAATCGACAGAAAGTAGCTTCGGAGACAGCAGTTTGATGCCCAATGGTGAATGGGTAGTCACTCGGGACTCGGATCCGCGTTCACAATGCATTCGAACATTCTTGGCGGAACTTGACGAAGATTTGAAATCGCGCATTTCTGCCGAAATCAACGAAGAGGTGGAATTCAGCATCGGGCCGGAAGTGCGGGTTGCCATTCGCAATTTGCTTCGGGGAGTTGTGGAAATTTCAGCTCAAGAATCCCCCATTACCCTTGAAGTTGCGCCGAAAGGGAGAACGCTCTGGCAGCTGACGCTGAACAGCCGGCATACGGGGGCTTCTAAGGCGTTGGAGGGCCTGTTCTACGGAAAGGATGCATTGGCGTCATCCCGTTGGAATGAATTGCACGCGCAATTGCGAAAGTTGGCGGGCAAAATCAACATCGAGCGCTTGTCTCCCATTGAGGAACGCTTGACTGTTACACTTCCCTACCTCTGAAGGGAATTAAAATTCTCCCTCGAACTGGCTGAGGAAGCGCATGTCGCTTTCGAAAAAAGCGCGCAAATCGCCGATTTGGTATTTGAGCATCGTGATTCGCTCAACGCCCATCCCGAATGCAAATCCAGAATACTCGCGCGAATCGATTCCGGAGGCTTCCAATACGGCCGGGTCCACCATGCCGCAGCCCAAAATCTCCAACCAACCCGTTCCTTTGGTAATGCGTTTGTCCACCTCCGTCTCCAACCCCCAGTACACATCCACCTCAGCCGAAGGCTCGGTGAATGGAAAGTAAGAAGGCCGCAGCCGAATGCGCGTATCCGCACCGAAAAACTCCTGCGCAAACCGCAACAACGTTTGCTTCAGATCGGCGAACGAAACCCCCTTGTCGATGTACAATCCTTCGATTTGATGGAACATGCAATGTGCCCGAGCACTGATGGCCTCGTTGCGAAACACACGACCTGGCATGATGATGCGCATGGGGGGATCACGTCGCTCCATTTCCCGAACCTGCACCGATGACGTGTGCGTTCGAAGCAACATATCCGGGGCCCGATCCACAAAAAACGTGTCCTGCATGTCACGGGCCGGGTGCTCTTCCGGGAAATTCAGGCCGCTGAATACGTGCCAGTCATCTTCAATTTCTGGGCCTTCCGAAACCACAAAACCCATGCGTTCCAAAATACCGATGATGTCACGGCGGACCACACTGAGGGGATGATGTGCGCCAACAGGAACGCCTCCCGCCGGACGCGTCCAATCATGATCGGCCTTTTCTGATCCGGAATCTTCTGCTCCGGAAGCGGCACCACTGGCAACCCGCGCTTCGATGGATTGCTTGAATTCATTGATGAGCTTGCCCAGCTCACGCTTTTCTTCATTGGGCGCTTCTTTAAAAGCGGCCATAACGTCCTTCATCCGCCCTTTTCGCCCGAGCCATTCAATCCGAAACTGTTCGACTTCTTCAGCCGAATTCAATGGTGCGGCTGTTATTTCCGAGGCCCAGGCTTGGAGCTGTTCTTTCAAACCCATGTCGTTCATGCGCTTATTCGATGATTTCCATGGCCATCCAGACATCCTGAAGTGGCCGGTCTCCTGCAGCGGTAGGAACTGCAGCGATGGAGTCGATCACAGGCAAACCCTCGACGACGTATCCGAAGACAGTGTATTGGTTGTCCAAAAATGGAGTTCCACCTTCGGTCCCATATCGCTCAATCGCTTCCTCGGAATACTTCGCACCTTCAGGTGGAAAGTTCCGCGCCTCAATATTCAAAAGGGCTGTTTTGGTGAATGTCTTGCCGTGCACCAAATAGAACTGACTGCCCGAGCTTTTGCGTTCGGGATTGACCGCATCTCCCTGACGGGCAGCAGCAAGTGCTCCTTTGTAGTGCAGCAAGTCCGGTCGGATTTCTGCTGGAATTTGGTAACCCGGACCTCCCGTTCCCAGTGGAGTGGCCAAAGTGGCTCCGCGGCTGTTGGGATCTCCCCCTTGAATCATGAATCCATCAATAACCCGGTGGAATAGGAGGCTGTCATAAAATCCGGTTTCAACCAATTCCAAAAAATTATCGCGATGTTCCGGGGTCTGGTTGGATAACTCCACCACCATTTCACCGTAATTGGTCTCAATGCGCACTTGACGATTGGGCTCACCAGCATCAACTTCTTCAGCAGATTCTTGACTTGGCGCGGCGGCGGAATCCACGGATTCGCTGCAACCTACCCAACCCAAAGCCACCAGCAAGGTGGTCGATAATGCGATATAATTCAGTCGGTTATTGAATTTCATGAGTTTTTCAAGATATTTGGAGTTCAATCGATGCCTGCAAAGTTAGACGACCCAATGCGAAATGTGTTCTTTTCCCTCGCTCTTCTGGCCACTGTGGCCGCTGTGAGCTTATCCAGTTGCCATGAAGTGGAAGAAACCATTGCCAACGTGGTGGTGCTGAACGACCTCGGCTCACCCGTTCAAGGTGCTACGGTTCGCCTGTATGCATTCGGATCAGTCGACGAAGATTTTGTGGGTGAACCTCGCTTCGACACGACAGCGGTTTCCAATGCTGCGGGCCAAGTCAGCTTCAATTTTTCGGAGTTTTACGTAGAGGGCCAAGCAGGATTCGCGGTGCTCGACATCGAGGCCTCCAAAGCGGCACTCTACGGTACCGGCTTGATTAAAATCGAAGAGGAAACAACGAACGAGGCGACCGTCTACATCGAGTGATCTGCTGCGGAATCTCCCGCAATCCACGCCTCGAAATACTCTACCAGAGCGCGCTTCATCAACAATTCTTGTTCCTGCTTTGACACCGCAGGGATTTCTGATTTTCGCTCGAAGTGTGGCCAACCATCTTCGTCCGTGCCGAGCGCCTCGTAAAAGCCCATCGGCTCGAGCAACGTGCACACTCCGACGTGCATGATTTCCAGTTTCTCGTCTTTTTTGAAGGTTCGGAACGCCTGCCCACATTCCTGAAGACCGACCGTAAAAATCATCGTGGTCAAATCCGGCGGCTCCCCAAACCGCTCTTCCATCAGCCGCTCCAAGCGCACCCAATCTTTTTCAAAAGCATAATCCATGGCCGACGGCTTTCCTTTGGGAGTTGTACAAAAAACCCAGAGCAAGGGGCTCCGGGCTTGAAGGTTATTGGTCGGGATGACTGGACTTGAACCAGCGACCACACGTCCCCCAGACGCGTACTCTACCAACTGAGCTACATCCCGATTCCCTCGCGTTTCCGTTTGGGACGGCGAAGGTACTCAACTTTCTTTTTTGCTACCGCATTTTTCCCATGGATAATGTCAAAAGTCGAGTAAATCCTATGGTTGAGCCGCACGGTCCTGCTACCTTTGCGAGAACTGAATCGCACCTGTAATCCCGTTCCATGAAAATCTCCTTTCAGTGGCTGAATAGCCTGCTACCGGTCGACCTTTCGCCTGAAAATGCCGCAGCTGTTTTGACGGCAACCGGATTGGAGGTTGAAGGCGTAGAATCTGTCGAAAGTGTGCCAGGTGGGTTAAATGGGCTCGTCGTTGGAAAAATCACCGCATGTGCTCAGCACCCCAATGCCGATCGTCTGCAGGTTTGTCAAGTCAATGCGGGAGAAGAAGAGCCTTTATCCATTGTATGTGGTGCGCAGAATGCCCGCACGGGATTGACCGTCGTTGTGGCCACCGTAGGAACCCAACTTTATCCAAACGAAGGCGAACCGTTCGTCATTAAAAAGGGGAAAATTCGAGGGGAGGTTTCCATGGGCATGTTGTGCGCAGAGGATGAGATTGGGGTGGGAACATCGCATGCGGGCATCATCGAGTTAGAGGACCACTGGCAGCCGGGTACACCCGTCGCTGAAGTGTACAATTTAGAATCGGATTCGGTTCTTGAAATCGGCCTGACCCCGAACCGGACCGACGGAATGAGCCATTGGGGCGTGGCCCGCGATCTCCGGGCAGGCTTAATTCACGAAACTGTGGCGGGCATCTCTGCTCAAGCAGGCGACCTGGTCGTCCCAGAAAAATCTAACCTGCCAAATGCCGGAAAGCGATTTGACATCCAAATCAAAACCGGATCCGCTTGCCCGTCCTACCATGGGTTATTGATCGAAGGCATCCAAATCGGTCCTTCCCCTGAATGGGCGCAGCGCCGACTCCGAGCCATCGGAATCAATCCGCAGAATAACATTGTCGATGCCACCAATTTCGTGCTTCACGAGCTTGGACAACCACTTCACGCATTTGATGCCGACACCATCGCCGGAAATTCGATCGTCGTTCGTCACCCGCAAGCCGGAGAAACGTTGGTGACCTTGGACGGGGAAAAACGCGAACTCCACCCCGAAGACCAGGTGATTGCAGATGAAGAGAAAGCGATGTGCTTGGCAGGTGTTTTTGGAGGAGCGGACAGCGGAGTCCAATCCACCACGACCCGCGTTGTGCTCGAAAGTGCATACTTCGACCCGGTGGTAACGCGCAAGATGGCCAAACGCCACGGCCTCTCTACCGATGCTTCCTTCCGATTCGAACGCGGAGTGGATCCCGAATCTGTTGTTTTGGCATTGGAACGCGCCGCTCATTTAATATGCGATTGGTCAGGCGGCACCCTCGTTGAATGGAACAACGCTACTTCCGGTTCATTGCCTGAAGGCCAAAAAGTCTCCCTCCCGAAAGCGCTATTGAGCGATTTGGTGGGCATGACCATTCCAGAATCCGTGGTTCTTCATATTTTGAAAAACCTCGATATCGAGGTAACAAATTCCGAAGGCCTGACGTGGGAATTGAATGTTCCTGCGTACCGACGCGACGTCACACGCCCAGCGGATGTTGTCGAAGAAATTCTCCGAATTTACGGTTTCGACAAAGTGCCCATGCCGGAGCGAGTGCACTCAACCGCTGCACACCAAACAACAGTCCCCGAGGAGCGGGTTCGCTTGCAAATCGCCCAAAACCTCGTCGCAAGGGGTTTTCAGGAAATGATGAACAACTCCATGACCCGTGCAGCTTACACGGAAGACCTCGGCGAAAATGGGCAAGATGGTTGGGAATTGCAGCGGCGGATCGAGTTGATGAATCCCCTGTCATCTGATTTGGGTGTGATGAGGCAATCCCTTCTTTTCCAGGGTCTTGAAGCCGTCGTTCGCAATACGAATCACCAACATCCCGATTTGCGGTTGTTCGAGTTGGGGCGGGTGTATCAGCATCGCGAGAGCGCCAATGCGACTGGGGACAATGCCGCCAAACGGTATACCGAAGACGAACGCCTTTCGATGGTATTGACCGGGCTCGAAGTTCCTGAAAACTGGAACAGTTCGGGCGCGAAAACCGACCCCTATTCGATCAA
>Ga0255779_1001156_pt1 | contig 30738 bp, 30 predicted proteins | sample 011ome_21_FD_179977 | JGI IMG/M metagenome (GOLD analysis project Ga0255779, IMG submission 179977) | Coastal salt marsh microbial communities from the Groves Creek Marsh, Skidaway Island, Georgia - 011508AT metaG (version 2) | ecosystem: Environmental > Aquatic > Marine > Intertidal zone > Salt...
TGATAATTTTCCAGGTTACCCTGATGGTGTTGATGGTCCAACAATGATGGTTGAATTACAAAAACAGGCTGAAAGATTTGGAACCGATGTTAGAATAGGTTTGGTAACATCTGTTGCTTTTAGTGACGCAGTTGGAGGTGTTCACAAAATTGTTGTTGATAACAACAAAGAAATTGAGGCAGAGAGTGTTATTATCTCAACCGGAGCAACTGCAAAGTATCTAGGACTACCATCAGAACAAAGACTTAGAGGTGGTGGAGTATCTGCTTGTGCTGTTTGTGATGGATTCTTTTACAAAGGACAAGACGTAGCTATAGTAGGTGGTGGTGATACTGCAGCAGAGGAAGCTACATATTTATCAAATATTTGTACTAAAGTCACAATGATTGTAAGAAAAGGAGAAATGAGAGCTTCAAAGGCAATGCAACACAGGGTTAATTCGAAAGATAATATTGAGGTATACTATCATTCTGAAATTAAGGAAGTTTTAGGAAAAGATGTTGTTGAAGGTGTAAGTATTATAAATAATCAAACAAATGAAATTAAAAACATTGATGTTACTGGCTTGTTTATAGCTATTGGTCACAAGCCAAATACTGACATTTTTAAAAATCAATTGACTATGGACGATTCAGGATACATAATTACAGAAGGAAAATCAACTCACACTAATAAACCAGGAGTATTTGCCTCTGGAGATGTTCAAGATAAAGATTATCGTCAAGCTGTAACAGCGGCAGGAACAGGTTGTATGGCTGCTCTTGATGCTGAAAGATATTTAGCATCTGTTGAATAAATAATTATTAGTATATTTATACTAAAGTTATTATGAGCAAATTAAAACTTTTTTTTAGAAACCAAATGTCTTTTTTTTGGTTACCTTCTGCCTGGTTTTGCGGAGTTAGAGTAGATAGTTTAAATAATAACTCATGTACTGTTCGTGTTAAACACAATTTTTTAAATAAAAACCCTTTCAATTCTCTTTTTTGGGCAGTACAAGGAATGGCTGCTGAGATGCCAGCCGGTCTTTTGTTACAAGAAAAAATTAAAAGTAGTGGTCATAGCATAGCTATGCTTTTAATCGGATCGAACTCAAATTTTACAAAAAAAGCAGTAGGAAAAATTCTTTTTACATATGATAAAGGAAAAGATTTAGATAAATTGGTAAATGATGCTGTTGTGACTAAACAAGCACAAACAATTATTGTAAAAACCAACGGAATTGATGAAAAAGGTGATGTTGTTTCCGAGTTCTCTTTTAAGTGGAGTATAAAACTTCGATCAAAAAAATAACTATTAACATTTTTTTTAGAAATTATATTGATATTAAATATTAATTTCATACAAAAACTAATTAATGTCAAGATCTGTTTACACGTATACTATTGATGTTTTGAAAAAGGTGAGTTTTAACCCTAAGTTATTTAGAAAAGAATTATTAAAAGCTTCAAAAAGGCTGCTTCCACATGAATACAAAGAACTTATGATATGGGTAAAAAATTATACTTTTCAAAACCCACATCTTTACAATGCAATAGTCTGATTATTTAAAAATTTTTACATCCGAAAAAGAGTCTACTTTCTTGATTTCGCTCTTTATCATATCAAAAGTTTCTAAAATTATATTTTTTTTAAGAGTATTTTTTTTATAAACAAAACATAATTCTCTTGATGGGTATGGAGATTTAAAATGATACACATTTTTTTTGATAGAATTACTCAGTTCTTGTGTCTTAAGGTACGGTACAATGGTTAAACCCATTCCTGAGTTTGATAATTTAATTGTTGTGTTTAAATTATTGGATTTAATATTTTTTTTAAAATTTTTATCTACAAAAAAATTAGAAATAATTTTTGTGAAGTTACTTGATTTAAATGGCATAATTAAGTCGGAAGAGCGTATGTCTTTTAAAGTAATTTCATCTTTGTAATTTTTTTTATAATTCTCTGGTATAAGTACCATCAAAGGCTCATAATAAAATGGTACTGAAATAAAGTCATTTGAATATTTTGGTTTGCTAGAGATAATAAAGTCAAGGTCTTCTTTTGTTAGTTTTTTTAATAACTTATCTTTTTTGTCCTCAACGATGCTAATTGTTTTATCATTATTTAAATTTTTTAATGGTAAATAATTTACAATCGATTCAAAATCATGCGAAATTCCAATCTTTATGTTTTTTACATATTTATTAATGTGAAAATCCTTAGTCTGCTTGATTTTTGAGGTTTCTGTTATTACAATTTCAATTTGATCGATTAGTTTTTTTCCAATTTTTGTTGTCTCCAAAGGTTTTGACTCTCGATTAAAAATTGAGACTCCAAGTTCCTTTTCTAGTTTGTTGATTTGCATGCTTAAAGTAGGTTGTGCTATGTCACAGGCTTTAGCAGCTTTGGTAAAATTTTTAAACTTATCTAATGCTAACACGTATTTGAATTGTGTTATTGTCATAATTGCTTATTTCTATAAAAATATGAATTTAATAAGAAAAATCTATTCAATAATTTCGATATCAAATCTTACATTATCCAGTGGCCATTCTCTTTTGTCGGTTTCCAAATTTGAGATTTTATCGACTACATCCATTCCTCTTATTACTTTTCCAAAAGCTGTATAATTTTTATCCAAATGATAAGCTCCATCAATTTTTTGAACAATAAAAAATTCATAGGGAGAAGCCAATTTATATGGGTTTTCAATTTCACTACTAGGCATTGATATTATTCCTCTGTTATGTTTGTATCCTTTTTTTGTGTCAGGCGGTAACAAATACCTCCCAATTTCCCTTCTTTTTTTAGATGTGCTAATATTATCGGAGTTTCCACCTTGAATGATAAAATCTTTGACTACTCTATGAAAGTATTCTCCCTTGAAATATTTTTTTTTGGTTAGATATATAAAGTTAGCTCTGTGATACGGAGTATTTTCAAACAATAAAACATCTATATTTCCATAGGATGTAGAAATCCTTACTTTATTTTCTTTATTTTTTTTTCCATACTCAAATAAGAAAGGAATTGCATTTTTATCATTTAATGTAAATTCTTTTTCAACTATTTTTTTTTCGACTTTTACAACCTCTTGAATTAGCTTAGGTTTACTAACTTTCTCTTTATTACTTATATCTTTACATGATATAAATAAAAGAAAAATTAAAAGTATTTTAAGAAAGTGCATTTTAAGAATTTTAAAAAAATATTATTAAAAATAAGAGATTATGATCTTCCTGGTCATGATTATTTACTAAAAATCGCACCACCTTCAAGAATTAAAACTTTAAAGTCATTAAAAATACCTGATTCAGCCAAGACAGCCTCGGTTATCTTACTTTTTTATCCTGATCAAAAAAATCAACCTAGGTTTGTATTGATATTAAGAAATACTTACAAGGGAGTTCATTCAAATCAAATTGGATTTCCTGGGGGAAAAATTGAAAAGAAAGATACTTCATTATTTGACACTGCTTTAAGAGAATGTGAGGAGGAAATAGGTGTTGTTAAAAATGATATCATTAAAGTACGAAAATTATCTTCTGTATATATACCTCCAAGCAATTATAATGTTCATCCTTTTGTTGGCTACATTGATTATGAACCTAATTTTTTATTAGATTCTAAAGAAGTATCTAAGATAATTAAACCAAGTTTTGAAACATTATTAAATTTAAAAATCACCAAATCAAAAGTTATTATAAAAGATGATGAGCAGTTGGTTCCTTCATTTATTATTGATGACCATATAGTTTGGGGAGCGACTGCAATTATGATTCTTGAATTTAATCTATTATTTAAACATGTGCTTAATTCTTAATACATTTGCCAAACCAAAAAATAATATGTGAATATTTTCAAACGCAATCCATTTGGACATAACTTACTTATTAAGAAATGGCTGATTCGTATTCTTGGTGTTCTAACTCATCAAAGATTTAATCGTTTCAACAAGTTGAAAATTGAAGGTTCTGATGTTTTAAAAAACCTTCCAGAGAACAATGTACTGTTTGTTTCAAATCATCAAACTTATTTTGCTGATGTTGCCGCTATGTTTCATGTTTTTAATGCTAGTTTGAGTGGACGTGTTGATTCTATAAAAAACATGACCTATTTATGGCAACCAAAATTAAATATCTACTATGTTGCTGCTAAAGAAACAATGAAAGCCGGATTACTTCCAAGAATTTTAGCGTATGTTGGATCTGTATCAATTGAAAGAACGTGGAGGTCAAAAGGTGAGGATGTAAATAGACAAGTTAAAATGAGTGATATAAGTAATATTGGAACTGCTTTAAGTGATGGATGGGTAATTACATTTCCTCAAGGAACAACAACTCCGTTTAAACCAATAAGAAAAGGAACAGCCCACATAATTAAGAAATACAAGCCAACAGTTATTCCAATAGTTATTGACGGTTTCAGAAGATCATTTGATAAAAAAGGTATTAGAATAAGAAAAAAAAATATTCTTCAATCGATGGAAATTAAAAAACCATTGGATATAGATTACGACAATGAATCAATTGAAAGTATTGTAGAGAAAATTGAGTATGCAATCGAGCAACACCCATCCTTTTTAAAAGTAATATCAGAAAAAGAATTATTAGAGCTAGAAAAAACTAATAAACAGAGAGAATGGTAAATTACTGCTTAGTCAATCATAGCATTTTCTTCAATAATGCCTCCACATGCAATTCTTGAACCTGCAGCTCCCGAAGGTTGTGAGGTAAAGTCATCAAGACCCTCATGGATTATAATAGATTTACCTAAAATATTTTTTGAGCTATCGTCGCAATTTAAACACCATAAATCTGTAGTAAATGTCACAGTTCCATTACCCTGTTCGTCTACTATAAAATTTCCAATATCTCCTCTATGAAATCCAGTTGAATCTCCCCATTTTCCATGTGCTTCAAGTGTCGGATTCCAATGCCCCCCAGCTGATGACCCGTCGTCGGAAGAACAATCTGACTTTTCATGTATATGAATGGCATGCTCACCCGGTTTTAAACCATTAATTTGAGCTTCCATGGTAACTTTTGAATCTTTCTCAACGAACACAACATATCCATTTGTTTCTGATGAGTTTTTTGACTCAAGTTCTACAACTACCATGTTTGGGATTGAACAACTAATCATTGTTAAGGAAAATAAATATAAGATTGAAAATTTTTTCATAATAATTTAAATAGATTCTAGCATAATAATTGCTATAATAAATTTATGAAAAAATATGTTTTGTTTTTTTGTTTGACATGTTTTGTGTCGTGTGGATTACTTTCGGAAAAAAATAAACCAGTAGTTTACAATAGTGAATCTTATTCAGAATTTAAATTTAGCAAAGCTCCAGATTATAAGGATATAAATTCTTGGGCTGTTCACCCCAATGGTAATCATGATGTTTTTAAAGGCTTCAAACAAAATCTTGAAGATTTACCTGTTGATGTTTTTTTTATTTATCCAACTTTACTGACAGACAAAAACAATACAAATTGGAACGCTGACATATACGATGAAAGTACAAGAGATTATATTTTAGGTTCCTCAGTTAAATTTCAAGCTTCTGCTTGGTATTCAACTGGCGATTTATATATTCCCTTTTACAGACAAGCTCACTTTAGAGTTTTTCGTGATTCTTTTTGGAACAATGGAGGAAAAGAAGCATTTGAGATGGCATATAGTGACATAAAGGAAGCTTTTAAAACATATTTAGAAGAGTTCAATAACGATAGACCAATAATAATTGCTGGACATAGTCAAGGAGCTGGTCATGCCAAGAGATTATTAAAAGACTTTTTTGATAATAAACCTTTACAAGAAAAGTTAGTTGCTGCTTATTTGATTGGAACCAAAGTTACAAATGAAGATTTTGAAACAATCTCTTTAATGAAAAATAAGAACGAAACCGGAGGTTTTGTGACCTGGAATACCTATAGGCTATTACCAGAAAGAAAAACAAAAAAAATTTCATATACAATAAACCAAGAATGGATTAAAGATGCTTTATGTACTAATCCTATCACTTGGAATCAAAACACTTCAACTCAATACAATGACCATAAAGGTTTTCTTTACCTAAATAAAAAAGTGTTTCCAAATTCTGTCAAAATTGAATCTATGGACAATAAAATTTTTGTAAAACTTCCTAAAATGGATATTTTCAAAACATTATTGCTTTCATCAGTTAAAGATTACCACAAGGCTGATGTTAATTTATTTTGGGAAGATATTAGAATTAATAGTATTAATAGATCAAAAATTTTTCTAGAAAATTATAACTTGTAACTAATTTAACTATTATGAGTAAATTTTATAGATGTTTGTTTTTGTTAGCATCATTTATTTCATTTTCTCAAAACTACATTGAAGGTAAAGTAGGTTATAATGATGAGTTTGGAGTAAATAAATCTTTAATTGGAGTATCAATTTTTTGGGAAAATACATCAATAGGAACTCTTTCAGATTCTTTTGGAAGATTTAAAATTTTAAGGTCAGAGGATTCAAATAAATTAATTTTTAAATACATTGGTTTTGATAATAGAACAATTATAATTAATGACGATATTTCTATCGATGTAGTTATGATGGAAAGTCAAAATATTTTAGATGAAGTTATAGTTGACAAAAAGAAAAAAACCCTTCAAAAATCTTATTTTAAAACTCAAAATATAACAAATGTTTCAAGTGAAGAACTTTTAAAAGCAGCTTGTTGTAATATTTCAGAAAGTTTTGAAACTAATCCATCTATTGATGTAAACTATTCAAATGCAATTACAGGGACAAAACAGGTAAAAATGCTTGGACTCGAAAGTCCTTATTTACTTATTACTGAAGAGAATATTCCAATGATTAGAGGTGCTTCTCAAGTATATGGATTATCGTTTATCCCAGGAACATGGGTTGAATCTATGCAAATAACAAAAGGTACTGGATCTGTTACTAACGGATTTGAAAGTATTTCAGGTCAAATTAATGTAGAATTAAATAAACCATTTTCAGACTCACCATTTTTTATAAATATTTATTCAAATAATATGGGTCGTAATGAAATTAATTTACACAGTAATAAGATAATAAATGATAAATTGAGTACCGGAATATACATTCATGCAAACAAAAATGACCATATACTTGATAATAATAACGATGGTTTTCTAGATCATCCCATTTCTGAGGCGGTAAATTTATTCAACAGATGGCAGTATATCAACCCATCAAAAGGAACAGTTGCATTTCTTGGATATAGGTTTATGAGCGATAAAAAAGAACTTGGAGAAAACACTAAAGATATAGTTTTTGTTCGTGAACCCTGGTTAGGGGAAATTAACACAAAAAGATTTGATTCAAACTTTAAGTTTGGATATGTTAATCCCTCGATACCATATCAATCTCTAGGATTTCAAATGGCCTATTCCTACCATGATCAAGATTCTTTTTTTGGTAAAAGAAATTATTTGATCAATCATAAAAGTTTTTATTCTAGTATAATTTATAATTCAATAATTGGAAGTACTTTAAATAAAATTAAGTTAGGATTAAACTATTCATACGATGATTACGATGAACTTTTCAATCGAGTTTCAATTGACATGATTAGTAATTCTAAAAGGATCGATAACTCTTTCGGTACTTTTTTTGAGTATAGTTACGATAGTTTAGATAAAATTAGTTTAGTAGCTGGAATTAGATATGATTTTCATAACAATCTTGGAAATTTTTTTACTCCAAGACTTCACTTTAGGTATCAGCCATTTGAAAAATCTGTAATAAGACTTTCTGCCGGGACTGGAAGAAAAGCATCTAACGTAATTTCTGAAAATCAAAATATCTTCACCACTGGAAGAGAAATATTTTTACCAAAAAATATTGGAAACTTCTATGGTTTAGCACCAGAAAAAGCATTTAACTATGGAATAAGTTTCAGACAAGGATTTTATATTAACAATAGGGAAGGTGATGTAACTATTGACTATTATGTGACGGATTTTGATAATCAAGTCGTAGTTGATTGGGAAACACAAGGGAAAGTTTCTTTTTATAACCTTGATGGAAAGAGTTACGCAAAAAGTTTACAAGTTGATCTTGAATACGAGTTCAGTGATAATTTATATTTAAAATCTACATATAAAAATTATGATGTTATGAAGCAGTATAAGTCAGGATTTTTACAGAATCCATTGACTCCAAAAAATAGATTTTTTACAAATATCGAAGCTTCAACAAACACAAAGAGTAATGGATCTAAATGGAAATTTGATTTAACATATAACTGGGTTGGTAAGCAAAGAATACCCAAACATAATTTAAGTTTAGTAAAAGGATTTTCAAGTTCTTATTCTCTTTTAAATAGTCAAATAACTAAAGTTTTTTCGAAAAAGTTTGAATTATATGTAGGAGGTGAAAACATGTCAAATTATAAACAAGACAAACCTGTTTTAGGTGGTTATCCATTTGGAACAGATTTTGATACTTCCTTAGTATATGCTCCAATTCATGGATCACTTTTTTATATAGGTTTAAGATTAAAAAGTTAACTTTATAACATGAAAGAAATAATAATTTTTACCCTCTTGTTTTCTTCATTATGCTATTCACAAACTAGTTCTAGTTCAGAAAAAGCTTCATTTAAAGTTAAAGGAGTTTGTGAGATGTGTGAAGAAAGAATTGAAAAAGGAACTGTTAAGCTAAAGGGAGTCAAATATGCTGATTGGGATATTTTATCAAATAATATTTCTTTAATATACAATTCAAAAAAAATTGATCTTGACAAAATTCACAGACATATATCTTTGTTGGGCCATACTACAGATAAGTATAAAGCTCCAGAAAAAATCTATAATGCTCTTCCTGAATGTTGTAAATATGAAACTATCTCTATTCACTAAAAATAAATAATGAAAAAATCAACTTATATAATCTTATCTCTTATTGGAGGTCTTTTTATAGGCTATTTTATTGCCGATTACAGTATTGAAAATACATCAAAAAAATCCAATAACTCAAATGCAGAAGTTATTGTTGAACTTATGGGTACTGAAACTTCGTTTGGAGTTAAAGGAAACTGTAAAATGTGTAAAAAAACTATTGAGACATCTGCACTTACTCTAGATGGAGTTCACAAGGCTGAATGGAATGTTCAATCAAAGCAAATTGATCTAGTATATGATGATCAATTAGTCGAGCTAATGACAATACATAATGCGATAGCTTCATCTGGCTATTCAACTGATTTAGTAGATTTAAATCAGGAAGCATATGACAATTTACCGCTTTGTTGTAAATACGACCCAGAAAATTAATTTTTATTAACTTTAGTTTATTAAATAATCTATTATGAAAAAATATCTTTTATTAATCGTTTCGTTAATTTTTTTCAGTTGTAACACTGAAGTTAAAACTGAAAATTTAGAATCAGATTTTTCTTCATTTTTTAAAAATGGAGATATTATGACTAGTGCAACAAAAGATCCCCTTGGAAATGTATTTTCATATCCAACTGGTGAAGCTTCAATCACAAGTCAAGTTAAAGTTTGGGAACCAGGTTTTAAATCACCATGGCATTACCATCCTTACACTGGTGTTGCATATGTGGTCCAAGGAGAATTAACAGTAAATTACGATACTGAAACTGCTCTTGATGCTACTGGAGATGAAAAAACTATTGTTTTATCTGAAACATATAAAGCAGGTGATAAAGCATTTTTAGGAGTAGCAAACACATGGCATCTTTCAGAAAATAAGGGCTCTGAAGATCTTATATTTATTGTATCGTGGCTCGGAGAAAAAGATAAACCTTTAGCTGTTTTATCTGAATGATTCTCATTTAAAAATTTTAAAAAAGCTCCTTTTGGGAGCTTTTTTTATAGATCAAAATTTATTCCTTGAGCTAAGGCTAGTTCACTTGAATAATTAATGGTATTGGTTTGCCTTCTCATATATACTTTCCAAGCATCAGATCCACTTTCTCTACCACCTCCCGTTTCTTTTTCACCTCCAAATGCACCCCCAATTTCAGCCCCTGAGGTTCCAATATTTACATTTGCAATTCCACAATCGCTTCCAGATGCTGATAAAAATATTTCAGATTCTTTGAGATTTTTAGTCATTATAGATGAGGATAGTCCTTGTTTTACATCATTCATAATTTTTATAGCATTCTCAACTTTACCACTATATTCAATTAAATATAATATTGGAGCGAATGTTTCTGTTTGAACAATTAAAGCTTCGTTTTTAATCTCTGCAATTGCAGGTTTAACATAACAACCACTTTCATATCCTAATCCTTCATAAACTCCACCATTTACAATTAGTTTTCCTCCCTGTTGTTCAACCTCACGAAGGGCATTATTATACTGGTTAACTGCATCTAAATCAATTAAAGGTCCCACATGATTATTTTCATCTAAAGGATTTCCAATTTTTAATTGACTATATGCTTTTACTAATTCATTTTTTATTTCGGAAATTATTGATTCATGTACAATGATTCTTCTAGTAGTTGTACACCTTTGTCCGCAAGTTCCAACAGCTCCAAAAACAATATTAATTACTGCTTGTTTGATGTCAACACTTGGTGTAACAATTATTGCATTATTGCCTCCCAATTCAAGTAAGGATTTCCCAAGTCTTGCACCAACTTTTTGAGCTACATCTTTCCCCATTCTAGTTGATCCTGTAGCTGAAAGTAGATTTATTCTTTTGTCTTCTGACATCCATTTACCTACTTGACTGTCTCCATTAATTAAACAAGAAACTCCATTACTTATATTATTTTCTTTTAAAACATCAGCTATAAGCTTTTGACATACAATACTACATAATGGTGTTTTTTCTGAGGGTTTCCATATACATACATTTCCACATACCCAAGCTAGTGCAACATTCCAGCTCCATACAGCAACTGGAAAATTGAATGCTGAAATAATGCCAATTATACCAAGTGGATGATACTGTTCGTACATCCTATGATTTGGTCTTTCAGAGTGCATTGTTAGACCATACAATTGTCTTGATAGTCCAACTGCAAAATCACAGATATCAATCATTTCTTGAACTTCTCCTAATCCTTCTTGTAATGATTTTCCCATCTCAAGAGAAACTAGCTCACCAAGCTCTGCTTTATTAACTCTAATTTTATTACCTAATTGTCTAACAAGTTCTCCTCGTTTTGGTGCAGGTATTTTTCTAAATGATACAAATGCTTTTTGTGCATCATCAATTAATTTATCGTAATCTTCTTTATTTCCAGTGCTTACGTTTCCTAATTTTGATCCGTCTACTGGACTATATGAGGAAATAGAATCACCTGATCCAAACCACTCTGAACCATTTGAACATCCTTGCTGGTTTGTCTCTATTTCTAGTTTATTTAATATTTCTGATATGTTGTTTTTCATTCCTTTATTTATTGAGTTTAACAAACTTAATCAAATTTGTAATGTTTGTTTTTTAAATTAACTTGTAATTAGGAAATACTCATAATGAAAAAGAAATTTATAATTGATTCAGATATTTCAAAAGCTGAAACTTTAACTTCGTTTTTTTATAAAAATTCAGAAATATTTGAAGATTTAAAATCAAAAATTTTTTTGAAATCATGGCAATATATTGGAAACGATGATTTAATAAAAGATAAAAATTCTGTTTTTCCTCTTACTATTTTAGAGAATTATTTAAATGAACCCATTGTTCTTACTAAAGATGAGGATAATAATATTCATTGCATGACCAATGTTTGTACTCATAGAGGAAATATTTTGGTTTTTGAGCCTGGTAAATCCAAAAAACTTATCTGTATGTATCATGGTAGAAGGTTTAACAACAAAGGTGAATTTGAGTACATGCCTGAATTTGATCAAACAAAAAATTTCCCCAGATCATGTGATCATCTACATAAATTTCCTGTAGTTAAATGGGGGAAATTACTTTTTGCAGGATTAAATCCTTCTTTTGATTTTCAGTCAATAATCGATAAAATGAATGAAAGAATTGGTTTTTTACCAATTGATCAATTTACACCTGATAAAACTCTTTCTAAAGACTTTACAGTTAATGCACATTGGGCATTGTATTGTGATAATTATTTAGAAGGTTTTCATATTCCATTTGTTCACAAAGATTTAAACGAAGTCTTAGATTACAATAATTATGTAACTGAGGTTTACGATCATTGTAATTTACAAATTGGTTACAGTGAAAGTGATTCAGATGTTTTTAATTTTCCAGAAAATCATCCTGATTATGGAAAAAATGTTGCAGCTTACTATTACTGGGTTTTTCCTAATATGATGTTTAATTTTTACCCATGGGGATTATCATTAAATATTGTTAAACCAATTTCACAATCGTTGACAAAAGTTTCATTTAGATCTTATGTTTATGATGAGTCCAAATTAAATAGGGGGGCGGGAAATCAACTACAGAAAGTAGAGGAGGAAGATGAATTTGTTGTTGAGAATGTTCATAACGGTTTGAGATCAGCCTTTTATAAAGCTGGAAGATTTTCTCCAACTAGAGAACAAGGTGTTCATCATTTTCATAAACTAATTTCTAACTTTATGAATCAATGATTAAAAAAACCAAATCCTTTAAATAATTCTTTAAATCAAAATAATAAATATGGAATATTTTTAAAGGATTCAGTTATTTAACCAGTACCATAACATTACTAAAGTAAAACCTACAATAATCCATAATATAAAATTGCTTTTTCCTTCTTGTTTCATAATTATTTGGTAAACGTAAAAATATCCTCAATAGTTGTTTTAAATAGATTTGCCATTTTAAACGCAGTTGGTAAACTAGGGTCAAATTTTTCTTTTTCAATTGCGTTAATTGCTTGTCTTGAAATTCCAATCAACTCTGCAAGTTCTTCTTGAGTTAATTTTTGATTTTTTCTTAACTCTTTAACTCTATTTTTCATTGATATTTTTTAAAATTTATAATCGTAGAAAATATATATGTTAATGATGAAAAAACTACTAAATGATGAACTTGAGGTTCATAATTGATTAAACCTGAGTGATAAACTCCTATAAAAAACAGTCCAATGAAAATAGTTAAGAATAAACTTAAAGCTATAGCATTTAATTGAACAGTTTTTTCAAATTCATCAAACTCATCAAACTGATTTTTATTTGCAAATAACATTACAATGATTAGAACAAAATTTACTACTGCAGCAATAATACTAATTGTTGTGTCTTCCCACAATTCCTTTGGTCCATTTACCAAAATTACAAAGCTCACTAGCCATATAATTGTCCACATTAATACTTTTTTTGATTGTTTAAAATTTCTTTTCATAATGTTATTTTGTAAAGTTTACATTACAAATATAAAAATTTTTTATAAAATGTAAAGTTTAATTTACATTTTTTAAAACAAATTAAACTGATTGAAGTGATACGATGTATGAAACGATACTAATTTTTTTAAAGTTAATGTAGGTATCCATCCATACATTTGATGATAAACTTTATTAGAATTGATTTGTTCAATTTTTTTTAGATTTTCTATTAGTTTGTTTTTTTCAAAATCAAAATCAATAAATTCTGGAAATGATTTAAATATGGGTAGTGTTGATGAATTTTTAGAAAACTTATAAATATCAAATTCAATTGAGTTTAGATATTTTAAAAAGAAATATCTAAAAAATAGTCTGCTAAAAATTTTAACAAAATAATTTATTTTTTTTTCTCCCAAAGAAACATCAACAAAGATATTACAATGATAAAGCATTTGAGAGGAACTCATAATTCCCCATTCAGGACTACTACTATTTTTAAGTTTATTAAGAAAACATTGTGCTAATTTTGAATCTAGTTCCATTAACTAAATATAAAAAAACCTCACTACTTAAAGTGAGGTTTTTCGGTGATCGCGAGAGGATTCGAACCTCTGACCGTCTGCTTAGAAGGCAGATGCTCTATCCAGCTGAGCTACGCGACCTTTTTTGACGAATGCAAATGTAAAAAAATATGTTTAAATTTAAAGATATCAATTGTTTTTATTTATTTAAAAATTATGGAAACATATGCTTCAATTTTACTTTGGGTTATACCAGGTTTTATGGTAATGATGACTTTTGAAATGCTATATGGTCACTTTACTAATAAACAAACTTATTCCTTTATGGATACCCTTTCTAGTTTAAGTTCTGGAATAACTAACATTTTAAAAGACTCCTTAGGGCTTGTAGTTGTTATTCTCTCTTATCCGTATATATTAGATTCAATTACATTTTTTGACCTAGAATCTAGTGTGCTTTTATATGTTGTAGCTTTTATCTGTATTGACTTTGCCAGTTATTGGAATCATAGATTAAATCATAAAGTCAATATTTTTTGGAATAGACATGTAATACATCACAGCAGTGAAGAATTTAATTTAGCATGTGCCCTAAGACAAAGTATTTCAGCGTGGATTGGATTTGGTGCTTTATTTTTAATTCCTGCAGCCTTTTTTGGAGTTCCACCTGAAATTATTGCTTTTTTAGCTCCCTTGCATTTATTTGCTCAATTTTGGTATCATACTCAGCATATAGGAAAGCTTGGGTTTTTGGAATATATAATCGTTACTCCCTCTCAGCATCGTGTTCATCATGCAATTAATCCAGTTTATATAGATAAAAATCTTTCTGCAATTTTTTGTATTTGGGATAGAGCTTTTGGTACGTTTCAAGAAGAATTAGATAACGAACCTCCAGTATATGGTGTGTTAAAGCCAGTAAACACATGGAATCCTTTGCTAATAAATTTTCAACATGCTTTTAATGTCATAGAAGATGCATACAATACTACAAACTTTAAAGACAAGTTTCGAATATGGTTTATGCCAACTGGGTGGAGACCAAAAGATGTGATTGATAAATTTCCAAGAAATGTAATTAAAGACCCACACACAAGATCTAAATACAGTCCTAATTACTCCTTGTTTTTAAAATTTGTAGCTGTTTTTCATTTTGTTTCAATAAATTATTTTGTCTATTTTTTCCTAAGTAATTTTTCATTAATAGGTGACGATTTAAAATTTTTATTTGGAATATTAATTTTTGTTGCTGTGTTCGGATTCACATCACTTTTAGATTTACATAAATGGGCTCCTTATTTTGAAATGATTCGATCATTATTGTCAATTGTAGCACTATATTACATTAATGATCAATTTTTATTAACAAATTATAATTCAGAACTTTTTCTAATGACGCTTTATTTTACACTATCAATTTTGATATCCATAATTATAATTTTTTATAAAAATCATGTGTTAATAGGATTTAAAAATGAGATTACTTAATTCATTTATACTATTTCTATTTATTACAATTTCTTTTTCTCAAGAGAAATGGAAAAGTTTAATTGAAGAAAATTTAAACAATTGGGAAATTAAGCAAGGAAAAGCCAAGTTTAAATTAGAAAATGGGGTCATTTATGCCGAATCTATTTTACAAAGTCCTAGCACATACCTTGGAACAAAAAAAGAATATGATGATTTTATTTTAGAATTTGAAGTTTTTGTTGATACCGGTTTGAACTCTGGAGTTCAATTTAGAAGTGCAATAAATACAAGTGTTCCAGAACATAGTAGAGTATTTGGATATCAATTTGAATTGGATACCAATGAAAATAGAGCTTGGTCAGGAGGTATCTATGATCAGTCAAGAAAGAACTTTTTTTTATATCCTGTTACAAGAAACGAAAAGGGAAGAAAATCATTTAAAAATGGTCAATGGAATAAAGCTAGAATTGAAGCTGTAGGAAATTCAATTAGAACGTGGATTAATGGAATACAAGTAACCAATTTAATTGATCCATTGTCATCTTCAGGATTTATTGCTCTGCAGATTCATAATATATCAGAGACTAAAGATGTAGGTAAGAAAGTAATGTGGAGGAATATTAAAATACTTACAGAAAATTTGTCCGAAGAAAGAAATAAAGTTGAAGAATATGCAACAGAGATTAATAACGTTGATAATCAACTTAGTGAAAATCAAATTAATAATGGATGGAGGTTTTTATGGGACGGGAAAACAACCAAGGGATGGAGGGGAGCAAAAATGTCAAAATTTCCAGACTATGGATGGGAAATAAAAAATAATGTACTCACAGTTTTGTCTTCAAATGGAAAGGAATCAGAAAATGGGGGGGATATTGTAACCAATAAAAAATTCAAAAATTTTGAATTAGAACTAGATTTTAAAATTTCAGAGGGAGCTAATAGTGGAATTAAATATTTTGTTGATACTTATTTAAACAAAGGAGCTGGTTCTTCCATTGGTCTTGAATATCAAATTTTAGATGATAAAAATCATTTAGATGCAAATAAAAAATTTAAAGTCTATGAATATTCAAATAAAAGTTGGGTTTTACACAAGGAGGATATTAAAAAAAATAGATCAATGGGATCACTATATGATTTAATAGAAGCTGAAAATTTAAACGAAGAAAGATCAAAAAGACCCGTACACCCTGAAACGTGGCATAGAGCTAGAATAATTGTTAATGAAGGACATGTTGAGCATTGGTTAGACAATATAAAATTATTAGAATATAACAGGTTCTCTCAAGTATTTAAAGCACTAGTTGAATACAGTAAATACTCTAAATGGGAAAATTTTGGACAATTAGATTCAGGTCATATTTTGTTACAAGATCACGGAGACAGAGTTTCTTTTAAAAATATTAAGATTAGAGAATTTTAAAAATTAGTTTATGAAAAATAGAAGAAGTTTTATTAAAAAATCATCAGTAGGGATTGGTGGGACATTGTTTTTATCTCCATTTTATCAAACCTCCGCAAAAAGTTATTCAAAAATTTTAGGATCCAATGATAGAATTACTTTAGCTTTCCAAGGTCTTGGTAGAAGATTTCCTGGCTTACTGAATTCTTCTTTAAAAATGAAAAATGTTGATATAAAGTATTTATGTGATGTTATGGATAGCCAGCTTGATAAAGCCAGTGATAGATATTACAAACTAACTAAAACAAAGACTAATCTAGAAAAAGACGTACATAAAATTATTGACGATAAAGATGTAGATGCTTTAATTATAGCAACACCAGATCATTGGCACGCTTATGCTGCATGTAAAGGAATGGAAGCAGGCAAACATATATATTTAGAAAAACCTTGTAGTCATAATTTAAAAGAGAGTGAATTGCTTGTAAACTATCAAAATTATTATAAAAAATCAGTTCAAATGGGAAATCAGCAAAGGTCTTCCTATGAAACAGCCGAAGTAATTGATTTATTAAAAAATGGATTAATTGGAAAACTTAATAAAGCTGAAGCCTTTTACAATAACAATAGACCTAGAGTTCCAAATCAGGTTAAATCAGAGGTTCCCAAAGGACTAAACTGGGATTTATTTCAAGGTCCATCAGTAAGAAAATCTTACACTTTTGATACTTGGGATTATAATTGGAGATGGTATGGATGGGATTTTGGAACAGGTGAGGCTGGTAATAATGCAACTCATGAATTAGATATTGCTAGATGGGTTCTAGGTGTACATTATCCTGAAAATGTAGACGTTTATTCAAGTAAAAATCATTTTATAGATGATGGGTGGACGATGTATGACACTATGGAAGCGAAATTTACATTTCCTAATGATCTTAAAATTGATTGGAATTGTCATAGCCGTAATTCATATTTTAAAAATTCTATGGGTGGAAGGGGTACAATAATTTACGGATCGAATGGTTCAGCTTTCATTAACAGACAAGGTTATTCTGTTTTCGATTTAAATGGAAAAGAAATCAGAAATAGTAAATCAAATGATAATGAATCAAGTACCGCACTTGGAGGTGGTGGTAACATGACCACTAAACATTTTAGAAATTTTTTCAAATCTATTAGAGAATCAGAGTCTTTAAATTCAGAAATAAAAGATGCTGTAATTAGTCAAAGTATGGTGCATTATGCAAATTTGTCTCATAGAGCTGGTAAGTCTTTTAAAATAAATCCAAATAATGGAGACGTTTTAGATAAAAAGATAAAAAGAAAATTTTGGTCTAGAGATTACCAAAATGGTTGGGATATTAATTTCGTTTAATTTTTTTGGAATACTTTTTAGGAATTCCTGATAAAAATTTCTCAAACCTCCTCATAACTACTAAATGGAGTTTAGCTTGGGTGTATTTATAAATATACCATGGAAGACTAGGGACGTATTCATGAATTCCAGCGATCATATATTTATCGTTTAATACTGATCTGAACTCAAGCCAACCATGTGATGTTCTTTTCACTAGCCAACCTCCAGTTATGTAAAACAATTTTCTTTTATCGTCACTTCTTGATTTGATTACTTTGAGTTCCAAAAGTAAAATTGAAAAAAAACTAAATTTTATAAACTTTCCATCAAAATTTGCTTTTATTAAATCAGCAAATCTTTTTGTTAGCCAAATTGGATATATTCTTGCAATAAAATCAGTTGTTCTCTTGCTAGGATTATAAATTCTTTGAACACTTCTTACAGTATTCTCTTTTCTTTTTCTAGGAAAAAATTCAGGATTTTCTGGAACTTTTTCTTGAGGATAGAGTGCTTTTTCCACGCTGTCTTCAACGGAAATATAATTTATGGGTAGATTGACACTATTTTCAGGATTTAATGTCATTTTGTGTTTTAAGCTTTCAACCAGTGGTGAAACTAAAAATTTACTAGTTCCAGTTATTAGGCTAACCCATAATTTTGATAAACCAATTGTAATGAATGATAATGAAAAAATCAGTCTTCTTTTTTTCATTTTTTTTGCTGTTATTTTCAGTAAATCCATGTAGGTGATGGTTTGATCTCCACCTATTTCTAATGGCTTTTTAAATGTTAATTCATTTCCAATTGACCATTTAATTATTTTCAGAGCATCTAAAATATCAATGGGTTGATTTAATGATTTTGTCCATTCAGGACATGCCATTAATGGAAGGTTTTTTACTAATTTTTGAACTATTTTAAAAGAAGATCCATTGGGTCCAATAATTATTCCAGCTCTAATTGAAGTTAAAGGAGTATTTCTAGATCCCAAGGTTTTTTCAACCTCGTACCTAGATCTCAAATGCTTTGAAATACTTTGATCATCTTTTGGAAGAATTCCCCCTACATAAATTATTTGTTTGAGCTCGCAATCTTGAGCTGCTCTTGAAAAATTATCTGCCAATAAAATATCTGTATCCTCAAATTCACCTTGATTTAGCCTAGTCGATGGCATCATTGAGTGAACCAAATAAATTCCAATGTCTGCTCCACTCAAAGCCTCTGTTGTACTAGATATTGAATACAGATCAACTTGTTTCCATTCTACTTCCTCTAAATCTTGATTTTTAATTCTGTTTCTACTAAGAGCAATAATATCGTAATCATGTTTATATTTATCAATAAACCATTTTCCAATAAACCCAGTTGCTCCTGCAATAGCTATTTTTTTTTTCAAAAACTATTATTTAAATTATTTAAAAAAATGAAAACATTTACAATCAAATATAAAAATGCAGGTAATGATTTAATAATACCATCTTTAACTATTAATCTTAAGCCAAAACCTAGAGTCATTAATAAAGCCAATCCAAATGATGATAGTAGTGTCATGAAAGGAAAATAGTAACCAATTAATAGACCAAATCCACCTGTTAATTGAGCACAACCAACTGTAGATCTAAATTTTGATATTCCCCATCTTTTAAACTCAGATTTCATTATATTAGATGTAAACGAAAGAATTCCATAAATAACGAAAGAAATTGCTGAAAAAAATTCTAATATTTCTGGAATTAAAGTTTTCATTTTAAATTGTTTTAATAAATTTTTACACTTAAGATATGAAGTATTTATATAAAATTCTCATTTTACTTTTTTTTGTCCCTCAAATATCTATTTCTCAGGACGATATACTTTCAAAGATAAATGAAATCGCAACTCTTGAGCAGAAGGTTATGATGCCTATGCGAGATGGTATAAGACTAGCTACAGATATTTATTTACCAAAAACTGATAAAAAGGTTCCGATTATTTTTTCAAGAACACCTTATAATTTTAATTCTTGGGGTGATGGAGAACAAAAAAATAGAACCCACCAAAGAGCCTATGAAGCTTTAAAAAGAGGATATGCCTATGTTGTACAAAACGAGCGAGGAAGATATTATAGCGAAGGAGAATGGGATATTTTAGGAGTCCCTTTAACAGACGGCTATGACGCTTTTTCTTGGATGAGTAAACAACCTTGGTCTAATGGTAAAATAGGAACACTTGGATGTTCTTCAACTGCAGAGTGGCAAATGGCAGTTGCTGCACTTGACCACCCATCTCACGCGGCAATGGTTCCACAAGGCTTTGGAGCTGGAGTAGGAAGAGTCGGAGATTTTTACGAGCAAGGTAATTGGTATCGTGGAGGTGTTGAACAACTTTTATTTGCTACTTGGTTATATGGTGTAGAACACGACAAATTTAAACCTAGAATCCCAGATGGTGCTTCTCAAGAAGATTTAATTAGAATTTCTAGATTTTATGATTTAGCTCCTGAGAATCCACCTATTGATTGGGCTGAAAAAATAAAACATTTACCTCTTCAAGATTTATTAAAAAATGTTGGAGGAAAAAAGGAGATTTTTGATAAGATGATTAGAAGAAAACCTAACGATTCAGATTGGTACAAAGGGGGATTGTATCACGATAATATGGATTTTGGTGTTCCTAGCTTTTGGTTTGTGTCTTGGTACGATGTTGCTACAACTCCAAATATTGCTTTATTCAATCACGTTAGAGAGAATTCCGTTGACGATTATGTAAATGACAATCAATATTTAATTATCTCTCCAACATTACATTGCGGTTTTACTCGTGCAACCGAAAATACTGTGGTTGGAGATTTGAGTGTTGGAGATGCAAGATTAAATTACGAGGAGCAAATTTACGATTGGTTTGATTTTATGTTAAAAGGAAAAGACAACAACTTTAAAGAGAATACACCAAGAGTTCAATATTATACAATGGGTTCAAATGAGTGGCAAAGTTCTGATGTTTGGCCGCCGGAAAATACTGAAATGACCAAATTTTACCTTAGTAGTAATGGTAATGCAAATACTTTAAATGGTGATGGGAAACTAACTACTTTAAAAAGAAAAATTCAAGATAAGCCGGATTCATTTATTTATGATCCAGAAAATCCTGTTGATTCATACGGAGGTGGAGTTTGTTGTATGGGAAATGCCGTCAAAGGGGGTGCATTTGATCAAAGAGAAATTGAAAAAAGAGAGGATGTTTTGGTATACACATCAGAACCCTTAAAAAATGGTTTTGAAGTAACAGGATTTATTGAATCAACTATTTATATTTCATCAGATGTAAAAGATACTGATATTACAATTAAATTAATTGATGTTCACCCTGATGGTAGTGCTTATAATATAGATGAGACTATACAAAGAGTTAGATTTAGAGAAGGATATGATAAAGAAGTTTTTATGGAAAAAGGAAACGTTTATAAGGTAGATCTATCAAAAATGTCAACCAGTAATTATTTTAAAAAAGATCACAGAATTAGAATAGAAGTTTCTAGTAGCAACTTCCCAAGATTTGCCAGAAATTTAAATACTGGTGGAAATAATTACGATGAGTCTGAGGGGATAAAAGCAAATAATGTTATTTATCATTCAAAAAAGTATCCCTCTAGTATCACACTTCCAATTGTATTAAAAAATAAATAGAAATTTTAGATGGAAAGAAATTACGATGCCATTGTAATTGGCACTGGAGTTAGTGGAGGATGGGCAGCTAAGGAATTATGTGAAAAAGGTTTAAAAACTTTGGTCTTAGAAAGGGGAAGAATGATTAAGCATGTTGAAGATTATAAAACTGCAAATAAAGAAGACTGGGACTATCCATCCGGTGATGTTATAACTCAAGAAATAAAAAAAAATCAACCAATCCAATCAAGAACAGGATATGTAAATACAGAATCAACAAAAGATTTTTTTGTTAATGACTTAGAACATCCTTACAATGAAAAGAAAAGATTTGATTGGATAAGAGGATATCACGTAGGAGGAAGATCATTATTATGGGCAAGACAAAGTTATAGATTGACTCCCTATGATTTTGTTGCAAATAAACAGGACGGCTATGGTGTAGATTGGCCTATTAGATACAAAGACCTAGAACCTTGGTATGATTATGTAGAAAACTACATTGGGGTTAGTGGAGAAAATCTAAATCTTAATCAATTCCCTAACCAAAAGCTTTTAAAGCCAATGGAACTTAATTGTGTTGAGAAAGTCTTACAAAAATCAATTTCTGAAAATTACCAAAATAGACATATGACTATCGGAAGAGTAGCTCATATAACAGAAGGAACAAAACCTGGTATGGGTAGATCTAATTGTCAGTATAGAAATAGATGCCGAAGAGGATGTCCTTTTGGAGCTTATTTTAGTAGTAATTCATCTACTTTACCAGCTGCTGATGCAACAGGTAATATGACTTTAAGACCAAACTCCATAGTATATGAAATAGTTTATGATGAATTCAAAAATAAAGCTACTGGAGTCAAGATTATCGACTCTGAAACTAATTTTACTTACGAGTTTAATTCAAAAATTATTTTTTTATGTGCTTCAACAGTTCCTTCGACATCCATTTTAATGCAATCTAAATCAAAAAGATTTCCAAATGGCCTAGGAAATGATTCTGGGGAATTAGGTCACAATATAATGGATCATCATTTTCAGATTGGGGCTGATGGATCGTTTGATGGGTTTCATGATAAATACTATACCGGAAGACGTCCTAATGGAATTTATATTCCAAGGTTTCAAAATATTGGGGGTAAAACAAATACCAAGGACTTTTTAAGAGGATATGGCTATCAAGGAGGAGCAAGCAGAACAGATTGGTCAGAGTATGTTAAAGAAGCATCTTATGGTGAAAAACTAAAAAAAGCTATTACAGAACCTGGTGACTGGATTATGGGTCTCAACGGTTTCGGAGAGGTATTACCTTATCATGAAAATAAAATGTATTTGAACTATGAAAAAACTGATAAATGGGGGCTTCCTACTGTAACATTCGATGCAAGTATTAGAGAAAATGAACTTAATATGAGAAAAGACATGCAAAAACAAGCAATGGAAATGTTAGATAAAGCAGGATTTAAAGATATTAAACCAATGGAGAGTTCTTACGGACTTGGATTGGGTATTCATGAAATGGGGACTGCAAGAATGGGAAGAGATCCTAAAACTTCAGTTTTAAATGCTTTTAATCAAATGCATTCAGTCAATAATCTGTTTGTAACTGATGGTTCATGTATGACATCCTCTGGAAATGTCAATCCATCTCTAACATACATGGCAATTACAGCAAGAGCTGTTAACTACGCAGTAAAAGAATTAAAGAATAATAAAATTTAAAAATGAATAGAAGGGAATTGTTGAAAAAGTTAGGTTTAGGTACTGGAATTGTTACTTTAACTCCAGTTACATTATCTCTTTTTCAGTCATGTCAAAATGATCTGGATTGGGATCCTGTTTTTTTTAATAAAGACGAAATAGGTTTTTTAGAAACATTGTGTGAATTAATTTTACCATCATCTGATATCCTTCCTGGTTCAAAAGATCTAGATCTAGTTAGATTTATAGATTTATATGCATTTAACGTACTTGACGATGGTTCTAAGAGTTTTTTAACAAAGACATTCAACTCCTTTAAAAACGAATATTTTGAGGAATCTGATAATTCAAACATTAATAGAATTGATAAAACTTCAATTTCTAAACTATTAAATTTTTATTTAGAAGAAAATAAAGTTAAACATGATATTTGGATGAATGATTATATGGAATCTTCCAAATCATTTTCATATATGTTTCTTTATTCTGTCAGGGAACTGCTTATTAATGCTTTTAGAACTAATCAATACATTGCAACTAATGTACTTGTCTATAAACCAATTCCAATGGAACAAAAAGGTTGTGTAGATTTAAAATCTGCTACTAACGGAAAAGCATGGGCAATTGATTAAAGATTATGAAAATTAAATTTCTTTTTTTTGGACTTTTTTTGGTTTCTGTTTTATGTTACGGACAAGAAAAAGAAGATTTATTTAGTTTAATTGATGAGGAAAAAAAGATTGAATTATTGCCTAAAAAAATGATTTTCACGCAAAGTTTATTATGGGGAAAAAACGGTTTATTACGTAAAACTAACATATCACCCTTAAATCTTGAGAACAGAGAAAAAGAACTTAAGTTAAGAAAAACCATGTTGACAGCTCATCAAACTATTGGTTACATTACTTTGGCATCTATGTTGGCACAAGGTATAATTGGTGGAAAATTATATAATGGCCAGGATGATTTATATGAGACACATAAAACCATGGGTAAAATTGTGAACATTGGATATTTTACTGGTGCTGGATTATCATTGTTTTCACCTCCTCCTTTGATTAATAAGAAAGTAAAAGGGTTTAATTCAATCAAAGCACACAAAATGCTTGCAACAGTTCATTTTTCAGCTATGGTAGCAACTAATTATTATAATGATAAAAATAAGGCTAACCACAAAGCTGCAGCATACACAGCTTTTGCTAGTTATGCTACAGCTGTTTTGGTAATTAAATTTTAGTTTATGAGGAATATTATTATTGTTTTACTGATTTTTCCTTTTTTGTCTTTTGCTCAAATTGAAAATTCATGGATGTTGAATTCAGATCAATCTGTGATTGAGTATACTGCTAAACATATTCTTCATCAATGGAAGGGTGTTAACAAAAATGTTAAAGGAATATTTATCAAAGAAGAAAATAGTCAAATTGCAGTTTCTGCTAATATTTCTGATTTTGATAGTGGTATTAGTAATAGAGATTCCAATGCGATTAGAGTTTTAAATGCATTAAATTACCCACAAGTAAAATTTTACTCCAACAACATAACAATCTTCTCAGATAAAATAAAATTTGAAGGGGAACTAGATTTTCATGGAAAGAAAATTAATAAAACAATTGAGAGTAATTTTACTCAGGATGAGAACAGTATTAAAATAGAGGGCAAGTTTTCAATAGTTCTAACAGATTTTGATATAAAATTACCTTCCTTGATGTTGGTTAAAATGGAAGATTTTGCTGATTTAAATTTTAAATTAATTTTTGAGAAATCTAAATAATCGTTCTTTTTAAATTAAAAATTTAAATTAAAATAGTTTTCTTAACTTTTACTATCCAATGAGAAAACTCTTTTTATTAATATTATTTGTATTTAATTCATGCGATCAAAATACGATCACTTTAGACAAAGAAATTCTTTTAAATTACAATATTGTATCAAACCACAAAGACATTTCGGATACTCTTAATTTTTATTTAAATAAAACACTTGGAACAAAATTATCTCTATCAGATCAAATTCAAAGTAAATCCATTGTAATTGAAGAAAATAAAAAAAACAAAGACTTTATTTCTATAAAGCTGACGGATTCATTAATTACTATTTCAGCAGATGATAAGGAAAATTTGTTTTATGCTACTTATGATTTTATTGAAAAATTTTTAAATGTTAGATGGCTTTCATCAGATTATACTCATTACGAAAATTTAAATTTTATAAAAATACCTAAAGACTTTTCTTACTATTATGAACCTCCAGTACTTACAAGAACAGTTCACTCAAAACTTTTTTATGAAAATTCAAATTTTGCCAACAAACTAAGAGTTACCGATGAAGCTTTTCCAAGATATGTACCAACAGCAAGAGTTCATACTTTCCATCGTTTTTTACCATACGATAAATTTTATGATAAAAATCCTGAATTTTATGCATTAAGAAATGGTAAAAGATTACCAACTCAACTTTGTTTATCTAATGAAACTGTATTGAATATTGTTAAGGATAGTGTTCGATCTTTTTTTGATAGATTTCCTAGTTCTGATGTAATTTCAGTAAGTCAAGACGACAACACTCAATACTGTCAGTGCAATAAATGTTCTAAAATTGATAAAAGTGAGGGGAGTCCTGCAGGTTCAATGATTCATTTTGTTAATAATATTGCTAAAGATTTTGATGATAAAACTATTTCAACATTAGCCTACCAGTACACAAGAACTCCACCAAAGATTAAACCACTAGAAAATGTTTTAATAACTCTTTGTTCAATTGAATGTGATAGAAATCTTCCAATTGAAAATGGATGCAAAGATTTTGCGTCTGATCTAGATGGATGGTCAAAACTTACAGATAATATTAGAATATGGGATTATACTACTCAGTTTACTAATTTTTTAGCTCCTTTTCCTAATTGGGGTACATTAAAACCTAATGTTAATCTTTTTGTTAATAATAATGCCAATTGGATTTTTGAACAACATTCCAATAATAATAGTGAATTATTTGAGCTTAGAAGTTATGTAATGGCTAAGTTATTATGGAATCCAAATTTAAATTTCAATTTACTTATTAAAGAGTTCAATGATAAATACTACGGCTCAGGAGGTAAATATATTACTGAGTACATAAATACAATTCAAAGTGAGATTGAAAAAACATCTTTTTTTCTTTTTTTATATGGAGACCCCTCACAAGGGTTTGACTCTTTTTTAAGCCCAGAAAATCTTAGTAAATACGATAAAATGTTCAGTAATGCTTTAAAAGCTGTTGACTATGATTCTGGTTTTTATAAACGCATTCTTAGATCAAAGACTTCGATAGACTATGCAATTCTAGAGCTTTACAGAAAAAATTTCTCTGAACAATATAAGTTAACAAATTATGAAAATGGTAAAAAAAGTATTAATTCAGAATTAATTGAAAGACTTAAAGTTTTTGATCAGGTTACTTCAGAAAATGATATAACTTATATGAACGAAATGGGTTTTACTGTTAATGACTATGTTTCAAATTATCAAAAAGCACTTCTTTTAGCAATTAAAGAAAATAAAGCAAGTGGTAAAATAGTTACTCTAATAACCAAGCCAAAAAAATATGCAAATGAAGATCCACAAGTTCTAACTGATGGTGCTCTTGGGGGAAATAGCTTTTATTCAAATTGGTTAGGCTTTGAAGGAAACAACTTAAATGCTATTATTGATTTAAACGAAAATAAATTTATAAATTCTTTAAGCATTAATTTTCTTCAAGTTACTAATCATATTGTTTTTTTTCCTTCTCATGTTGAGTTTTTATATTCTGAAAATAGTAGTGAATGGAAGACATTAGGGACTATTGAAAATAGATTTAAATTGAACCCAAAGTCAAAGGTTAATGATATTCAAACTTTTTCAATTGATACTAATGGAATTAATGCAAGATATGTGAAAGTAATTGCTAAAAATTTGAGTAAAGCTCCAATATGGCATCATGGAGCTGATTTGCCTTCTTGGATTTTTGCTGACGAACTAATAATTGAATAAATTAATATTATGAAAAAATATATATTGTCAATAGATGCTGGAACAACAAGTTCTAGAGCTATACTTTTTGATAAAAATGGAAAACAAATTTCAATTTCTCAATTTGAGTTTACTCAGATTTTTCCAAAAGAATCATGGGTTGAACATGATCCTGTGGAAATTTGGGAAACTCAATTAAGAGCTATCAAAGACGTGGTTAGTAAATCATCAATAAATGTTGAGGAGATAGACTCTATTGGTATTACAAATCAAAGAGAAACAACCGTAGTTTGGAATAAGAAAACAGGAAAGCCTGTTTATAATGCGATTGTTTGGCAGGACAGAAGAACTGCTTTCATTTGTGATGAATTAGAAAAAAAAGGATTTGAAAAACTGTTTTATGAAAAAACAGGTTTAGTTCTTGATGCATATTTTTCAGGAACTAAGATAAAATGGATATTAGATTCAGATAAGAAAGTTAAAGAAATGGCCTTAAATGGTGAATTATTATTTGGGACTATTGATACATGGTTAATTTGGAATTTAACAAAAGGAAAGTACCATGTAACTGATTACACTAATGCAAGTAGGACTTTACTTTTAAATATACATACTTTAGAATGGGACAAAGAATTATTAGATGTCTTAAATGTCCCAAAATCTATTTTACCCAAGCTCGTTGATAGTTCTCAAAAAATTGGCTCCATTGACCCAAGTATAATTGGGTCATCAGGAATTGAAATTTGTGGAATAGCAGGTGATCAGCAAGCTGCTTTATTTGGTCAAATGTGCGTTAATCCTGGAGATGTAAAAAACACATATGGAACTGGTTGTTTTTGCATGATGAATACGGGTTCTAATGCTGTTAAATCAAATAATAAAATGTTGACTACAATAGGTTGGAAGATAGGTGATAAAACTACTTATGCTTTAGAAGGAAGTGTATTTATTGCTGGTGCTGTTGTTCAATGGCTAAGAGACCAATTAAATATAATAGAAAACGCAGCTGAAATTGAAAATCTCGCTGGTTTGGTTGAAAATAGTGGAGGAGTAACTTTTATTTCTGCTTTGTCTGGTTTAGGTGCCCCATATTGGAATCCTGATGCAACTGGAGCAATTATGGGAATAACCCGAGGAACAAATAAAGCTCATATTGCTAGAGCTGCGCTTGAAGCTATAGCCCTTAGATCAAGAGAAATTATAGTTGAAATGGAAAAAGATTCAGGTACTAAATTTAACAATCTCAAGGTCGATGGTGGAGCAAGTAACAATAACCTATTGATGCAAATACAATCAAATTTCCTTAATTCCAATGTTATTAGGCCAAAAGTTACAGAGACTACAGCACTTGGAGTTGCTTTCTTTTCAGGTTTAGCTACTGGTTTTTGGTCTTCAATTGATGAACTAAAAGAAATTTGGGAAATTGATAAGGAATTTATTCCTAATCCGTCTAAAGATGATATTTCAGTAATTAAAAATTGGGAGGTCAGAATTAAAAAAGTTCAGTAAAAATTGAATCGACAAGAAAAACTTAAGATATTAAAAAGTAAAAAAGTTTTTGACTTTATTGTAATTGGAGGAGGTGCTACTGGACTTGGTTGTGCTTTAGATGCATCAAAAAGGGGTTATTCTGTTGCTTTATTTGAGAAATTTGATTTTTGTAATGCTACATCCTCAAGAAGTACTAAATTGATTCATGGAGGGGTTAGATATTTAGAAAAATTTAATTTTAAATTAGTTTATGAAGCACTAAAGGAAAGAGATTTTCTAATAAAAAATGCTCCACACGTTGTTAATAAAATTGGATTTATTATTCCTGTTTACAGTTACTTACAGAAAGTTTATTATTGGATTGGATTAAAAATTTATGATTTAATTTCTGGAAACTCTTCTTTTCCAAAATCAAAAATAATTAATTCGAAAAAGGTAAAACAATTATTACCTAACATCAATTCTAAAAAATTAGTTGGAGGAATTTCATACTTTGATGGTCAGTTTGACGATTCAAGACTTGGGATCGATGTAGCATTAACCTCTGAAAAATATGGTGCATTGTTGTTAAATTATTTTTCAGTTCAACGATTAATCAAGAATGATGGTAAAATATCTGGTGTAAATGTAATTGACAATATTGATAATAAATCTTACGATGTTAGATCCAAAGTTGTAATTAATTGCACAGGAGTTTTCTCAGAGTCTGTCATTAAAATGGATAAAAATATGATTAGACCAATTATCAAACCTAGTCAAGGGACTCATGTAATTATAGATAAGAAGTTTTTGAATAGTAGTTATGGATTATTGATTCCAAAAACAAGTGACGGAAGAGTGTTGTTTGCTATTCCATGGAAGAATCATGTCATTTTAGGTACAACTGATAATACTGTTGATTCTCCAACATTTTTTCCAAGACCTACAATTAAAGAGATAGATTACATATTAAATCATTTTAAAGGATTATTTAACCAAATACCTGAAAAGAAAGATATTAAGTCCGTTTTCTCTGGAATTAGACCTTTAGTTTCAGATTTATCCAAAAAAAAATCAAAAGATTTATCGAGAATGCATAAAATTATTCGGTCTGAATCAGGACTAATTAGTGTAATTGGAGGTAAATGGACAACTTTTAGAAAAATTTCAGAAGATGTGATAAATTATTCATTAAAACAATCTGGTTTAAAATTTCATAAGAGTTCTTCAATTAATATAAAAATTATAGATGGGTTAAAGCATACTAAATCTAAAGGATCATTAAGTGAAAAAATTAACATTACAGTTCCTCAAATAATTCATTTTATTAGAAACGAGATGGCAATTAATCTTGACGATATTATGTTACGTCGTTCTAGATGTTTATTTTTAGATGTTGAAGAAAGTGTTAAAATAGCTCCCAAAATTGTGAAAATTATGTCAAAAGAACTATTCAAAGATAAATTGTGGGAAGAAAAACAATTGAAATCTTTTTTCAATACAACTAAACTTTTTAAAATATAATTATGGACTCAATTTTAGCTGAATTTATAGGTACAACAATTTTAATGCTTTTAGGTATTGGTGTGAATGCAAACACAAGTTTAAAAAAAACAATTGGTGGAGAAAACTCTAATTGGATTTTAACAAGTATGGCTTGGGGATTATCCGTTTTTGTAGCAGTTTTTATAACTGGTCAATATAGTGGTGCTCATTTGAATCCTGCAGTTACAATTGGACTTGCTGTAGCTGGAAAATTTTCATGGTCACTGGTATTGGGTTATGTTATATCACAATTAATTGGAGCTATGTTTGGAAGTTGGCTTGCTTACATAGTATATATAGATCATTATCGTTTGACTAAGGACGAAGATAAAGTAAGAGGTTCTTTTT